>Ga0194121_10002879_pt1 | contig 26766 bp, 24 predicted proteins | sample TA2MahCa50mmetaG_FD_148609 | JGI IMG/M metagenome (GOLD analysis project Ga0194121, IMG submission 148609) | Freshwater microbial communities from Lake Tanganyika, Tanzania - TA2015020 Mahale Deep Cast 50m | ecosystem: Environmental > Aquatic > Freshwater > Lake | place: Tanzania: Lake...
GCGCCGGCGCGAAGGCTCCGGCCCGCAGGCGCGCCCGCCCTCCCTCGGCCTTCCCCTCCGACGGGGGGAGCAGCAGCACGGGATCGGGGTCGGTGGGGCGCGGGCTCATGCGGAGGTGGGACCGCGCCGGCACCGGCCGACGCGATGTGCGATCGGCACGCTACCGGTCGGGTTCGGCCCGGATCGTCGGCCGGGCGGCGCGCCCGGCGCATCGAGGAGCACCTGCCTCGGAGGATCCCCGCGGTTGTCCGGCGGGTGGCGGAGGTGCCACGATCCCGGTGCGGGAGCCGGGGCCGGCTCCCGGGCATCGGAGGTGGTCGTGAGAGCTGCGGTGCTGCGGGAGATCGGGTCGCCGCTGCGGGTGGAGGACGTCGTGCTGGCGCCGCCCGGTCCGGGTGCGGTGGAGGTACGGCTGGCGGCGACGGGGGTCTGTCACTCCGACCTGTCGGTGCGTGACGGGACGATCCCCCAGCCGACGCCCGCAGTGCTGGGTCACGAAGGAGCCGGCGTGGTGACCCGGCTGGGGCCCGACGTCACGGGTCTCGCGGTCGGGGACCACGTGGTGCTGTCGTGGGTGGCGCCCTGTCGTCGCTGCGCCTTCTGCCTCGGCGGTCAGGCCGAGCTGTGCGTGCACGGCATCGATCACCACTTCGGGCCGCCGTACGGGACCGCGGGCGGGGACCCGGTCGTCTGCGCGATGGGCACCGGAACCTTCGCGGAGTCGACGGTGGTGCCCGAGGCCGCCGCGATCCGGATCGACCCCGACTTCCCGCTCGACCTCGCGGCCCTCGTGGGCTGCGCGGTCGTGACCGGGGTGGGCGCCGTCGTCAACGTGGCGGGGGTGGCTCCCGGCGACACGGTCGCCGTCGTCGGATGCGGCGGCATCGGGCTGTCGGCGGTGCAGGGCGCCCGGCTCGCCGGCGCATCACGAATCGTGGCGGTGGATCGCATACCGGCCAAGCTCGAGCTGGCCCGAGCGAACGGCGCGACCGATGTGGTCGACGCGGGTGACGACCCGCTCGGCGCGGTCCGCGCGCTGACCGGTGGCCTGGGCGTCGATCATGCGATCGAGGCTGTCGGCTCGTCCGCCACGATCGCCACGGCCTACGCACTCGCCCGCCGGGGTGGTGCGGTGACGGTGGTGGGTGCCGGGGCGTTCGACGATCCCTGGTCGATCCCGGCGATGAACCTCATGGTCGACGCGAAGCGGGTGCAGGGGTGCGTGTTCGGCGGGACGGATCCCGCCCGCGACATCCCGCGCGTGATCGCGCTCGCACGGCACGGAGCCCTCGACCTCGAGCGGCTCGTGAGCCGCCGGATCACCCTCGACGCGGTCAACGATGCCTTCGACGACATGGTCGCGGGCGAGATCGCGCGCAGCCTGGTGGTGTTCGACCCCCCGGCGGCGACGGACGCCGCCTGAATCAGCCGACCGGCCAGCGCAGGGGTACGTGGTCGGCCTGGCGGATGCCGGGCGAGTAGCGGATCTCGGCGCCGTCGGCGAGGTGGTAGTCGGGGATCCGGCGGTGGAACTCCTCGAGCGCGACGGTCAGCTCGAAGCGGGCGAGGTGCGAGCCGAGGCAACGGTGCGGGCCGCCGCCGAACGCGAGGTGGCGGTTGGGCGAGCGCGCGAAGTCGACCACGTCGGGGTCGGGGAACGCGGTCTCGTCGGTGTCGGCGGCGCCCACCATGACCATCGCGAGGGTGCCGGCGGGGATGTCGACCCCCGAGAGCGTGACGTCCTGGGCGACCACCCGCGGCACGAGCTGCACCGGCGTCTCGTAGCGCAGCAGCTCCTCGACCACCGCGGCGGCGGCGGAGGGATCGTCGACGAGGGTCCGGCGCCGGTCGGGGTGGCGCGCGAGGTGGACGATCATGCAGTCGAGGGTCGCGGTGACGGTGTCGAGTCCGCCGAGCAGCAGGAGGTGGCACATGCCGAGGAGCTCGGCCTCCGTGAACGGCCGGTCGTCGAGCCCTCCGTGGACGATCCGCGAGAGGAGTCGGTCGTCGGGATCCGCGCGCCGCGCCGCGATCGCCTCCGAGAAGTACGCCGTGATGGACTGACTGGTCTCCCGTCGGATCCGGGTCGCCTCCTCGAAGTCGGACGGGTCGACGTCGGGCCGGATCGTGTCGTCCCGCCAACGCAGGAGCGTCGGGAGGTCGCTCTGGGGCAACCCCATGATGGCGAGGAAGAGAGTCGAGGGCAGCGGCGTGGCGAAGTCCTCGTGGAAGTCGCAGGCACCGCGTGACGCGAAGTCGTCGATGATCCGGTTCACGAGGGCGCGCGCCTCGCCATCGAGCATCGCGACGCGACGCGGGGAGAACTCGGGATCGAGGGCGCGGCGGTACCGGGCGTGCTCGGGGGGGTCCACCTGGAGGGGGATCAACGGGTGGTCCTGGCCGATCGACATGGCTTCGGCCGACGACGAGAACACCTCGGGGTGTCGCAGCGCCCAGATGACGTCCTCGTGACGCGAGATGATGACGGTGGCGTCACCCGACCCGCCGACGGTCAGCCCGACCGGGCACTCGTTCCGGAGCCATCGGTACGCATCGTGGGGGTCGGTGGCCGTCGTCGACGACATCGCCACGACCATCGGGTCGGCGCCGGGCGGGATCGGGCTGGTCATCGGACTCCTCCTCGGGCGGGACGGGTCATCGGGTCGGAGCGACGGTGGCGGTGTCGCGGCCCGAGCGCAGCACCACCCCCGGTGTGGCGCCGGTGAAGGTGCCCGCGCGCACGATCTCGGTGCCGTTGACGAACACGTGCTCGATGCCCTCGGCGTCGGCGACGATCCGGCTCGCGTCGCCGGGGAGGTCGGCACGGGTGCGCTCCCGCCCGGGGCGGACGCGCGTGGGATCGAACACGACGACGTCGGCGTGGTAGCCGGGCGCGATCCGTCCGCGTCCGGTGAGGCCGTAGAGCCGGGCGGGCGCGTCGGTGAGCTCGCGGACTGCCGTCTCGAGCGGAAGCAGCTGCCGGTCGCGCACGGCTTCGCCGATCAGGAACGTGGTGTAGCTCGCACCGCACATCATGTCGAGGTGCGCGCCCGCATCGGACCCACCGACGATCGTCCGGTTGTCGGTCCACACACGCGCGCGCTCGATCCAGGTCTCGTCCGACTCGGGCGGCATGGTGGGGCTCAGGCCCGTGCGCAGGCCGTCGGCGACGACGACGTCGCACAGCACGTCGAACGGCTCGGCGTCGCGCTCGCGGGCGATCTCGCCGATGGTCCGACCGTCGAGTCCACGGTTCTCGTCGGAGAACGTCTCGCAGACCTCGAACCGGTCCCATCGCGCGAGGTTGCGCAAGAGGCCGGCATCGGGTGACCGCGCACCCTCGGCCAGCCGGCGGCGGACGTGCGGGTCGGTGAGCGCCGCGAGGCGCTCGGGCACGTCCAGGGCGAACGTCTCGCGCCAGCCCGGGAGACCGTCGAGCACGAACCCCGAGAGGAACGACAACCGGATGCGGGTGCCCTGGGGGAGCGTCAGGGCCACCACGGTCGCGCCCCGCTCGGCGGCCTGCGTCGATGCGTCGAGCTGGTGGTCGTGGTTGCCACCGGTGATCACCGGGAGGACGTTCCAGTTGAGGGGCCGCCCGGCGGCCAACGCCATCGACGCCATGAGGTCGACGTCTTCGGCCGTGAACCCGTTGATGCAGCCCGCGATGATGAGCTCCAGCTGCGTGCCGTCGTGCTCCGCCAAACAGGCTGCGAGGCGCATCAGCTCGTCGCGGGTCGCCGCTCGCGACGGCACCGGGCTGCCGTCGCCGTCGTTGTGGGTCGGTGCCTGCGATGTCGAGAGCCCCAGCGCTCCTGCCGCCAGACAGTCGTCGAGCAGCTCCTCCATCGCGGCGATCTGGGCGTCGGATGCGGCCTCCCCGACGGCGTCGGCGCCCATGACCACGCGGCGCAACGTCGAGTGCCCGGCGAGGAAGCCGGCGTTGACGGCGACCCCGCCGCCGTCGAGGCGGTCGAGGTACTCGCCGAACGAACGCCAGTCCCAGGACACGCCGGCCTCCAGGGCCGCGAGGGGGATGCCCTCGACCCGCGACATGAGCCGGGCCAGGTACCCCACGTCGGATGGCGCGGCCGGGGCGAGCGTGAACCCGCAGTTGCCGCCCAGCACCGTCGTGACCCCGTGCAGGGGTGACGGACTCGCGCTCGGGTCCCAGAGGAGCTGGGCGTCGTAGTGGGTGTGGAGGTCGACGAAGCCGGGGGCCACGACCAGATCGGGCGCATCCACGGTCGTCGTCGCCGACTCCGTGACGGAGCCGGGCTCGTCGATCGCCACGATCACGCCGTCACGCACGCCGACGTCGGCCCGACGACCGGGCGCGCCGGTGCCGTCGATCACCGTGCCGCCGCGGATCAGCACGTCCAGCATCAGGCGTCCGCGGCGGTCGGCACCTGGAGCTCGGGCGGCACCGGATGGCGGAACAGCTCGGATGCGTTCTGCCAGGTGATCCGGCGGATCTCGTCGGGTGAGAGCCCGGCGAGCCCCGCGAGGGCCCGCGCCTGCGTGTCGGGCCAGGTGGAGTCCGCGTGCGGGTAGTCGCTCTCGAGGCAGATGTTCTCGATCCCGATCCGATCCCGCAGCGCGAAGCTCGACGCGAGGTCGATCGTGCAGAACCAGAAGTTGCGGCGCAGCCCGTCCATCGGCGAGAGGTCACCGCCCTTCCATGCGCCCAGGCCGCTCGCCGAGTGGTCGAGGATGTACTCGATGCGATCCAGCAGCATCGCGACCCAGCCGATGCCACCCTCCGACAGGGCGATGCGAAGGCGTGGGAACCGCCACGGGATCCCCGCCCACAGCCACTCGGCGGCGGTCACCATGGCGTTGACCGAGAACAGCGTCGAGTAGAGCTCGAGCGGCGCGCCGGGCGCACGCGCGGCGCTCCATCCCGATGCGCCGGTGTGCAGGCACACCACCGTGTCGGTCTCCTCGCAGGCGCGGAGGAGCGGGTCCCAGTGGTCGGAGTACACCGAGGGCAGGCCGAGGTCGACCGGGTTCTCGGGGAGACTGACGGCCTTGAACCCGAGCTCGGCGTTGACCCGCACGTCGGCGGCGGCCACCTCGGGATCGCCCAGCCACGCGAGCTGGAGCGGGATGATGCGGTCGGGGTGCGGGCCCGCCCACTCCTCGAGGTGCCACCGGTTCCACGCGCGCAGGCAGGCCAGCCCGAGCTCGGGGTCCTCGGACCGGCTGAAGACGGTGCCGGCGAACCCGGCGATCAGCGACGGGAAGCACAGCGACGCGTACACGCCGTCGAGGTCCATGTCGACGACGCGCGCCTCGATGTCGAAGCAGCCGCGGCGCATCTCGTCGTAGCGCGCGGGCTCTACAGACCACTGGTCCTTCGGTCGTCCGGCAACCGCGTTGAGACCGACCTGGGGGTACCGCCTGCCCTCGTACTCCCACATCTCGTTGCCCGCGTCGTCCTCGATGATGCGGGGAGCGCGGTCGACGAGGCCGGCCGGCATCCGACCCTCGAAGCAGTCGCGCGGCTCGATGAGGTGGTCGTCGACGGAGACGATCGTGAAGGCGCGCGCACGCGGCTCGGGATCGGGCAGCAGACCGGTCGAGGTCGCGGTCGATCGCCGGTTGGTGGCGTGCAGTGCCGCCATTCGCTCCTGGGTGATGGCCATGGTGCGGGGCTCCTCTCCATGCGTCCATGCGCGGCGTCGTTGCGCTCCGTCCGGGGACGGGACTGCTCCCGGACCCGGAGAACCAGGTTCTCCCGAAGTCTGGCGGCGCGCGGGCACCGGTCGCAAGACCGTCGCTCGCGGGGAGTCCTCGGCCCTGGCCCCCCGGTCGGCGACGGAGAGCCTTCGGTAGCCTGACGCCATGGTCGGCGATCGTTCCGAGAGTGCTGCGCCGGCCGCGGATCTGTCGGCGTGGCTCGAAGCGGCGGAAGGGTTTCTCGAGGCCCATCTCGAGCGGCGTCGACCGCAGGGCTCGTCGGTCGCCGGCGAAGGCTCCGACCGCGTGGGGCTGTTCCACAACCTCACGGTCGACGAGGAGCGCGATCTCATCCAACGCGGGCGGGACTGGCAGCGTCTGAAGTCGGACGCGGGCTATGGCTCGATCACCTGGCCCGTCGAGTACGGCGGCGCCGGCCTCCCGGGCGCCTACGAGAGCGCCTTCCGAAGACTCGAGCAGGCGTTCGTGACCCCGCGCATCCACGAGGCGGTGAGCATCAGCGTCGCGATCGTGGCCGCCACCGTCCTCGCGCTCGGCACGCCGGAGCAGAAGGCGCGCTACGTCCCGCCGTTGCGTCGGGCCGACGATCTCTGCTGTCAGCTCTTCTCGGAGCCGGGTGCGGGGTCCGACCTCGGCTCGGTCGCGACGCGGGCGATCCGCGACGGGTCGGAGTGGGTCATCACCGGGCAGAAGGTGTGGACGTCGGGCGCGGCGCACGCCGACTGGGGCTACGTGCTGGTGCGAACCGACACCGATGCGCCCAGACAGCGCGCGATGAGCACCTTCATCGTCCCGATGCGCTCGGCCGGGGTGGAGGTCCGACCGCTGCGCCAGATGAGCGGCGGTTCGTCGTTCAACGAGGTCTTCCTGACCGACGTCCGGGTGCCCGACGACGCGCGCCTGGGCGACGTCGGCGCGGGTTGGCACGCCGCGATGACGACGTTGGGAATCGAGCGGACGACCATCTCCGTCGCATCGAGTGGGGGCGGCACCGACCTGCTCGGGCGCCTGACCTCGCTCGCCCGTGAGCTCGGACGCGACCGCGATCCCCAGGTGCGTCAGGGCTTGGCCGACGTCTACGTGCTCGGTCGGCTCCGGTCGCTCAACGGGCGTCGCGCCGCGGCGAACAGCGCGGCCGGCGGAGGTCCCGGCCCCGCGGGGTCCATCGGGAAGCTGCTCACGACCCATCGGGCCGCACGGATCACCGAGGTCGTGTCGATGCTCCTGGGCCCCCGACTGGGTGCGGACAGCGGCGAGTGGGGCACGTTCGCATGGGCCGAGTTCGTGACGGGGGTTCCCGGCCAGCGTCTCGCGGGGGGCACCGACGAGATCCAGCGCAACGCCATCGCCGAGCGCGGTCTCGGTCTCCCGCGTGAGTCGCGCTGACGCGCCACCCTGGAGCGACGTGCGACCGCGGCCCTAGGCTCCCGGCGTGCCCGTGGATCTCAGTGCGCTCATCGCCCCTGGTCGTGCCGCGTTGCTCACCGTGGAGATGCAGGAGAACATCATCGGCGAGGGTTCGATCCTGCCCGAGCTCGCCGAGGCCGCGGCGGCCATCGTGCCCAACATCGCCGTCCTCGCGCGCGCGGCGCGTGCGGCGGGGGTCCCGGTGGTGCACGGCACCGCCGAGAAGCGCCCCGACCAGCTCGGGTCGAGCCACAACGCGCGGCTGTTCGGCGCCAGCAACAAGCGCCGGCCCCACGGCGCGCCCGGGCCCGCCCCGGCCGCCGTGCTCCACGCCGGGATCGGCGCGGAGCCGGGTGATCTCGTCATGCCCCGGCTCCACGGTCTCTCCCCGCTCAACGACACGGGCCTCGACGCCGCCCTCCGCAACATGGGGATCACGACGATCGTGGCGACCGGGGTGAGCGTCAACATCGCCCTGCTCGCCACGGTGATCGACGGCGTGAACCGTGCCTACCAGGTCGTGGTGCCGCGTGACGCGGTTGCGGGGGTCGGCGCGGAGTACGTCGACGCGGTGCTCGACGACACGATCTCGCTGCTGGCCACGGTCACGACGACGGCCGAGGTCGTGGCCGCGTGGTCGCGCTGACGAGGAGGAGCCGTGGCCGCGAACGCCTACGAGACGGTGATCTACGAGGAACGCGACGGGGTCGCGTGGATCACGCTGAACCGTCCCGAGAAGCACAACGCCTTCAACTCCTTGATGCAGCGGGAGATGCGCACGATCTGGCGCAGCCTGCGCTTCAACGAGGACGTGCGCTGTGCGGTGCTCACCGGCGCGGGCGACAAGGCGTTCTGCACCGGGATCGACCGCATGGAGCGGATGGGTGGCGCCACCGATGAGACCACCGACGACACGGTGGTCGGCGCCCACGGTGGCACCCCGTTCCACCTGAACGACCCGGGCGACAACCTGGGACCCAAGAGCTGCGACCTGTGGAAGCCGGTGATCGCGGCGGTCAACGGGATGGCCTGCGGGGGCGCGTTCTACATGCTCGGCGAGGTGGAGTTCATCATCGCGGCCGAGCACGCGACGTTCTTCGATCCGCATGTCACCTACGGGATGACCGCGTCGTTCGAACCGATCCACATGGCCGGCATCACGCCGTTCTGCGAGATCATGCGCCTCTCGCTCATGGGGAACTACGAGCGGGTGACGGCGCAGCGCGCGCACGAGATCGGCATGGTGTCGGAGGTGGTCCCGGGCGACCGGCTCCTCGACGCGGCGGAGTTCTGCGCGACGGCCATCGCCGCGCAGCCGAAGCTCGCGATCGAGGGCACGGTACGGGCGCTGTGGGCGGCGCGGGAGTTCGGCAGTCGCCCGGCTGCTCGACTCGGCTACGCCTACGTCGGGCTCGGCACCAGCCAGGAGTCACTGGCCGAAGGGCAGCGGCAGTTCGAGTCGGGCCGACGGATCGAGTGGCGGGCACGCTGACCCACGACGGTCAGGCGATCACCCCGGCGGCTCGGAGTTCGGTGATGCGCGCCGCGTCGTAGCCGAGGACGCCTCCGAGGACCTCGTCGGTGTGGTCGCCGGTGGAGGGTGCAGGACCCATGGCGGCGTGGGGCGCGTCGGTGTGGATCGGGGTCCCCAGGAGGCGGAGCGGCCCGGCGAGCGGATGATCGTGCTCGACGACGTCGGCCCGTGCGCGGAAGTTGGGATCCTCGGGGAGCTCCGCCACGCGGTGGACCGGCGCGCCGGGCACGTCGACCTCGAGGAGGAAGTCGACCCACTCCTGTTGCGTGCGGGTCGCGAAGACCCCCGCCAGCTCGCGACGCAGCACGAGGTCACCGCTCGCGTGCTCACCGAACTCTTCGCCGACGTCGCCCCCCAGGAGGTCGTCACGGCCCACGGCGCGACAGAAGCGCTCGAAGAAGTGCCGTTCCGACGCCTGGAAGAGGATCAGACGGCCGTCGGCCGTGTCGTAGTACTGGTAGCGCACCGAGTCACCCAGCACGGGACCGCCGGCGGAGCCGGTCGCCCGCTGGGTCGATGCCGGCTCGCCCGCGAGCTCGGCGACCCGGGAAGTCGTCATCACCGCGTCGAGTCGCCCCGCGCTCCACGTGACCGCGGCATCGGCTTGGGCGACGTCGATGAACGCTCCCTCGCCGGTGGCCCGGGCCCGGGTGACCGCGGCGAGGATGCCGATGGTCGCGTAGAGCGCGCCGGCCTGGGTGCCGATGTCGCGGTAGTCCGACGGGATCGCCGGGAAGCCCTCGGCCGTGCGCTCCGGTGGCGCGAGCCCGGCGTAGGCGTCGTAGGCGACACCATGGGTCGCGAGATCGCGGAACGGGCCCGTCTGGCCGAACCCCGACGTCGCGCAGAACACGATCCCCGGGTTCACCGCACGGAGCTGGTCGTAGCCGAGGCCGCGCTTGGCCAGGGCACCGGCCCGCATGCCCTCGATCACGACCTCGCTCTCGCGGACCAGGTCGAGGAACACCTCGACGCCCTCCGGCGCACGGAGGTCGAGCGCGAGGCTGCGCTTGCCCCGGTTCCAGCGCAGGTGCAGGAACGACACGCCGTTGGCGCGGGCGTAGCCGACCGAGTGCGTGTAGTCCCCCCGGCCCGGCACCTCCACCTTGATCACGTCGGCGCCGAGGTCGGCGAGGTGCATGCCGACCATGTTGGGAGCGAGGATCGCCACCTCGATGACGCGCAGTCCGTCGAGCAGTGGGGCGGGCATGGGGCGCTCCCTTCGGTCGGCGGGGGCCGACGCCGCCGGGCACGCTATCTGACGCCGCTGTCAGGGTCCGCTACGGTTCCGGCGACCCGATCCCGGAGGGGGAGCAGTGGACTTCGGCCTGGCACTCGGACGACTCAATCCCGCCGTCTACCGCGAGGTGACCTGCGAGGCCGACCGGCTCGGCTTCGAGTCGGTGTGGCTCCCCGAGCACCTCGTGCTCCCCCGCAAGATGTCGCGCTCACCACGCCCGGGGGAGACGCACCCGCCGGTGCCCCCCGACGTCCCGGTGTTCGACGCGTTCACCTACCTCGGGTTCCTCGCCGGTGCGACCGAGCGGATCCGCCTCGCGACCCACGTCTACAACATCGGGCTGCGTCACCCGTTCGTCGCGGCGCGAGCCGTTCAGACCCTGGACCTGGTGAGCGGGGGCCGGGCGATCTTCGGCGTCGGCGCGTCGTGGCTCGAGGAGGAGTGGGTTGCCGCGCAGCTCGACTTCGCCACGCGTGGGCGGCGGGTCGACGAGTGCATCGAGGTGTGCAAGCGACTGTGGAGCGAGCGCGAGGTGGCGCACCACGGCGAGTTCTTCTCGTTCGACACGGTGCTGTTCGAACCGAAGCCGATCCAGAAGCCGTGGCCGCCGATCCTCGTCGGTGGGGAGTCGCCGGCGGCGCTGCGGCGGGCTGCAGCCCACGGGGACGGCTGGGTGGGCATCACCCACACCGTCGAGTCGGCCGCGCCCCAGATCGCGACGTTGCGGGCGCTGCTGACGGAGCGGGGGCGCTCGATGGACGGGTTCGAGATCGTCCTCGGCGGCCCGGTCGAGTCGCCCGACGATGCGCAGCGTTGGTCGGAGATCGGCGTGACCCGGCTGATCGTGTCGCCGTGGCGGCGCTCCGCGGAAGCCGTCGCCGGTCTCCGGGACTTCGCCGAGCGGTTCGGCCTGAGCCCGTAGGCCCGATCAGGCGTCGAGGCCCCAGATCCTCGCCGCGTTGGCCCCGACGATCGCCGCCCGCTCGTGCCCCGCGATGTGGCCCATCGTGTCCTGGATCGTCTTGCGGGAGTACGGCCAGTCGTTGCCGTGGTGCGGGTAGTCCGAGGACCACATCATGTTCTCCACCCCGACGCGGTGGCGCAGGTCGACACCCGAGGGGTCGGTGATGAACGTCGCGGCGTTGTTGCGGGCCCAGTAGAACGACGGCGGCTCCTGGATCGGGAGCCCACCCCAGGAGCGGTTGCGCCAGTAGCGGTCGTCGAGCGCATCGAGGAAGTGCGGCAACCAGCCGACGCCGGTCTCGATCCAGCACATCTGCAGCTCGGGGAACCGTTCGAAGACCCCCGAGAAGATCATCGTGGTGATGTGGTCGGCCGCGGCGGTGAACACGTTGCTGATGCGGCCGATGGCCTTCGCCCGCGTGGCCTCGTCGTCACTCTCGGACGTCTGCGCCGGGATCTTCGCCGCGGCCGCGCGCTGTGCCGCCCGCTGCTGGCGGCTGACGATGTTGATGTGCACCGAGATCGGCATGCCCTCGTCGACGGCGGCGGCCCAGAACGGGTCGTCGTCGCGTGACAGCTCCGTGTTCCCCGACGGCCAGTTCGAGATGATCACACCCTTGGCCCCCCGGGCCCGCGCCTTGCGGAGGGCGTCGACCGAGACGTCGATCCCGAGGGACGGCATCTGGGCGAGCCCGATGAGGCGATCGGGGTCGGGTGCGCAGAACTGCTCGAAGAGGAAGTTGTTGTAGGCATCGACGCCGGCCAGCACGAAGTCGGGGTCGTCGGCGCCGAGGAAGTGGCCGATGGTGCGCTGGGGCGGGAAGAGGATCTCCGCATGGACCCCGTCGGCGTCCATGTCGGCGAGCCGGGCCGCTCCGTCGTAGCAGCCGGGGCGCGCCTCCTCGTAGGTGACACCGAACCACCGGAACTGGTCCCAGGGCATCCCCGGGGTCGCGACCAGCCCGATCGGGTCGGCGTTGGCGTGCCCGGGGAGCAGCCAGCCGTCACCGCCGGCCCGGTCCTTCCCGAGCTGCGGGGCCTGGTCCTGGTACTTCGACGCCAGCCACTGCGTCCAGATGTCGGGCGGCTCGAGGATGTGGGCATCGGCATCGATGATGAGTGCTCGTGTCAACGGGTTCCTCCCGACAGCGCGTGACCTGATCTGCACGTGACGCTAAGCGAGGCGCCGGCCGGCCGCCAGCGCGCGCTTGTCGACCTTGCCGCCCGGGGTGCGGGGCAGCGCGTCGACGATCTCGATCTGCTCGGGCAGACGGCGTTTCGCCAACCCTCGAGCCGTGCAGAACTCGGCCACCTCGGCCAGGGTGGGGATGGGCGCGTCCCGGGCGACGACGATGCACGCGCACGCGCGCTCGCCGGTGCGGGGGTCGGGGAGGGCGACGACCGCGACCTCGTCCACCGACGGGTGCTGCGCGAGGACGGTCTCCACCTCCTTGGCCGGGATCTTCTCGCCGTGGCGGATCACGACGTCCTTGGCCCGCCCGATGATCGTGAGGTACCCGTCGGCGTCGATGGACCCCAGGTCCCCCGTGCGCAGCCAGCCGTCGGCCGTGAAGGTGTCGGCGTCGAGCGTGCTGTCGAGGTAGCCGAGGAACATCTCGGGGCCGATCGCCTCGACCTCACCGTCGACGATCCGGATGCGGTTCTCCCCGATGGGGCGACCGTCGGTCTCGGCCCGCCGCTCGTCGGGCTCGCCGGGCCCCGACGACGACGTGATGCTGGGGAACTCGGTGGACCCGTACCCCCGGCCGGTGCGCACCCCGAGGCGGGACTGGGCGCGGCGGATCAGGTCGGGAGGGACGTCGGCACCACCGCAGGGGAACAGCCGGAACGACGACAGGTCGAAGCGGTCGAGGTCGGGATGGTCGACTGCGCCCTGGAGGAACGGCGTGGCGCCCCCCGAGAAGGTGCCCCGCTCGCGCTCGATCGCGGTGAGGAACTCGGTCGGGTCCCAGCGGGCGAGGAGGACGCTGGTGGCGCCGAGGTACACCGGCAGGAGGATTCCGTAAATGAGCCCGGAGACGTGCGCGACCGGTGACGGCATGACGAACACCTCGTCGTCACGAAAGCCGTGATACGTCGACTGCGCCGCGCACTCGACGAGCAGCGTGGTGTCGGAGTGCAGGGCGCCCTTGGGCTCGGCGGTGGACCCAGAGGTGTAGACGAGGAACCGTGGCACGTCGCGCGGTGCCGGCGCGGCGACCGGCGCAGGGTCGTCGCCTTCGTCGACGCGGAGCAGCTCGTGGTCGGGGGTGTCGACGAACACTCGGCTGGCGGCTTGGCCCAGCACGAACTCGATCTCGCGCGGGCCGGCGATCGTGGTGATGGGGTTGTGCACCGCGCCGAGGCGGTTGACCGCCAACGCCAGCACGAGCGCCTCCGCGCAGTTGGCCAGCTGCGACGACACCACGTCGTCGGGCCGCACGCCCGCGCGGCCGAGGCGCGTGGCCACCCGGGCCACCCGGTCGTCGAGCTCGGCGTAGGTGAGCCGCGTCGACCCCGCGACGAGCGCGAGCTTGGTCGGCTGTCGTCGCGCGTGGGCCGCGAGCATCGTGGCGTACGTGTTCATTGCCGCATCACCGCAGCCCGATCGCCGTCGCGAGGCGCTCCTGGTGTCGCGCGGTGCTGCCGTAGGTGAGCTCGTACGCCTTGATGCGTCGGGTGAACAGGTGCAGGTCGTGCTCGGTGGAGAAGCCGATCGCGCCGTGGACCTGGTGCGCGTGCATCGCCACGCGGCGGAGCGCGTCGTTCGCGTAGGCGAGCGCGGCGGCCACCGCGAGCTCGTGGTCGGCGCCCTGGTCGAGCGCCCAGGCGGCCCGGAGGGCGAGCGCCCGGCAGGCGTCGACCTCGGCCCGCATGTCGGCACACCGGTGGGCCACCGCCTGGAACGAGCCGATCGGCCGGCCGAACTGATGGCGGTCGCGGGCGTGCTGCACCGCCAGCCCGAGGGCGCCCTCGGCCGCGCCGACGGCGTAGGCCAGCCCGCCGACGGCGAGGTGATCGAGCGCGGTCTCGAGGGTGCCGGCGACGGGACGCAGCGGAGCCCCGGTGCAGTCGATCCGGTAGAGCGGGTCGCCCGCGATGGCGTCGTGGCGCGTGAGCGCAGCGCCCGGCCCGGACGGGTCGAACGCGGCGAGACCGGTCGTCGTGGGCACGACGGCGAGGTCGGCGCTCGCGGCGTACGGCACGAGCAGGAACATCCCGGTGGCGGTGTCGCCACCCGGCACCACGGGGTCGGCCCACTCGTGCGGCGAGCCGGGCGGGAGCGCCGCGAGGGTCAGCACCGCGTCGGGGGCGAGCTGGGCGGCCAGGTCGGGGAGCGCCGCGCGCAGCGCGGCGGTGACCACGAGGGGGGACGGGAGCGCAGCCCGGCCCAGGCGGTCGGCGACGAGGGCCAGCTCGACCGGACCGAGCTCGGCCCAGCCCAGCTCCACCATCGTCGCCCACTGGGCGCGATCGTGGCCGGGCTCGCCGGCTTCGAGGCTCCGGACCTTGTCGGTGTCGACCGACCGTGCCGCGAAGTCGCTCGCCGTCGCGGTCAAGAGCTCCTGCTCGGGTGTGGGGAAGAGGTCCATCCGGTCGCTCCCCGTCACCCCGGCCGGGGGAGGCCGAGGCCGCGCTGGGCGACGATGTTCTTCTGCACCTCGAGCGTGCCCGCCGCGACGGTGGTCGGGATGTTGCGCAGCCAGTGGCGGGTGGCCTCGCCACCCAGAGGAGCATCGGGATCGGTCGGCCGCAGCTGCGCGGCCGGGCCGAGGACCTCCATCACCACGTTGCCCGCGAGCTGCTCCACCACGGTGTTGTGCATCCGTGCGATCGACGCCTCGACCGTGGGGACCTCGCCCCGCGCCTGGATCGAGATCGCGCGGTAGCTGCACAGGCGCGCCGCCTCGATCCGCGCGGCGAGATCGGCGAGCAGGCGTCGCACCTCGGGGTCGCGCGACCGACCGGTCTCGTTGGCGTACTCCACGCCCAGCTCGAGCACGGCCGCGGCCCGCGCGTAGCGCGCGATCCCGGTGCGCTCGAACGTGAGCCCCGTGGTGATCACGTCCCAACCCTCGTTCTGGACGCCGAGCAGCTCGGTGCGCGGCACCACGACGTCGTCGAAGAACACCTCGTTGAACTCGTGGGGGCCGGCCATCGTGGGGATGGGCCGCACCGTCACGCCCGGGGTGTTCATGTCGAGCAGGAAGACGCTGATCCCCGCGTGCTTCGCCGCGTCGGGATCCGTGCGGGCGAGCAGCAACCCCCAGTCCGCCGGTGCGTCGGCGTAGCTGGACCAGATCTTCTGGCCGTTCACCACGAAGTGGTCGCCCCGGTCGTCGCCCCGGGTCCGCAGCGACGCGAGGTCGGAGCCGGCGTCGGGCTCGGAGAACAGCTGGGTGAAGATCACGCCGCCGCGGGCCATGAGGGGGAGGAACCGCGCGCGCTGGTCGGGCGTCCCGAACCGCATGAGCAACGGCCCGATGTAGTTGAGGTTCATGTACTGCGGGCCGCGGGGCTCCTCGTGTGCCCACATCTCCTCCCGCAGGACCGTCTGCATCCACGCGCTGGCATCCCGGCCGCCGTACTCCGCGGGCCAGGCCATCGTCAGCCAGCCCCGGTCGGCGAGCTCGCCGCAGATCTCGCGTGTCAGCGGCATCACCCGCTCGTCATCGACGAACATGCCGCGCCACCAGTCGGGAAGTGCCTCCGCGAGGAACGCGCGCAGCTCGGCGCGGAACGCGTCCTCCGCGGGAGTGAACGCGAAGTCCATCGTCGTCCCCTGCGGCCGCGGTGTTACCGGTCGGAGCGGACGATGCCGCCGTCGATGGTGAAGCACGCGCCCGTGATCCAGGAGCCACGGTCGGAGCAGAGCAATGCGACCAGCCCGGCCACGTCGGCCGGCTCGCCGAGGCGCCCGGCGGGGATAGGCCGCTTCTTCAGGGTGCGGGCCATCACCTCCTCCACGCTGAGGCCGGTCTCGGCCGCCGACTTCTCGGCCGCCTGATCGATCGCCTCGCTGCGGATGAGCCCGGGCACGATGCAGTTGGTGAGCACCCCGTCGCGCGAATAGGCGTTGGCGAGGTTCTTCGAGAAGTTCACCAGCCCGGCCTTGGACGCGCCGTACGCGGCGAAGTACGGGTCGGGCTCGAGCGCGACGCGGGTGGAGATGTTGACGATGCGCCCCCACCCGCGTGCGCGCATCTGCGGCACCAGCGCACGGCACATCCGCACCGCGCTCATCAGGTTGAGGTCGAGGCTCGCCTGCCAATCGTCGTCGGTCAGCGCCTCGAGTGGCTTGTTGTGGCCCTTCCCCGCGTTGTTGATCACGATGTCGACGTGCCCGAACTCCGCGAGTGCTGCATCGGCGATCGCCGCGGGACCGTCGGGGGTCGCGACGTCGCCGGTGACCGCGATCGCCCGGCGGCCCAGGGCCCGCAGCTCGGCCGCGGTGCGCTCGAGCACCTCGGTGCGCCGGGCGACGATCACGAGATCCGCGCCTTCGGCCGCCAACAACCGCGCGATCTCGCGGCCGATCCCCTGGCTCCCGCCGGTCACGACCGCGACCCGCCCCCCCAGGCTCAGGTCCACGAGCGGAGACTATCGGGACGGTCCGTCGCCGGCGACGCCCCGCCCCGGTGTCGTCGAGTGGGTCGCGCTCGGAGGCTGCCGACCCGCCGCGCGGCGTGATGCCGCGTTGAGGCGTCTCATCCCACGAGGGTGCCGATCCCTCCGCAGTGCTTCGTCCCGTCGCCGATGCGGGCTGCCGGCCGTCCGTCGATGAGCACCTCGGGATCACCCGCGGCGACCGTGAACGTGTTCGAACCGCAGCACCGCAAGAACACCGGGTCGCCCCCGTCCATGGCGTCATGCATCTTGCTATGGAGCTCATCGAACTTGCGCTCCACCCAGAGTGGGTCGGTGTCGTGGAAGCCGCCGTCGCCGACCCGGGCTGCCGGGCGGCCGTCGACCAGCACCGTCGGGCTGCCCTCCGCGACCGGCCCCTTGACGTCATGGGGGCAGCACGGCCCACCGTGCGCGTCGGCGGGGCACCGGGCCCGGCTGCCGACGTGGGCGTACCCGGCGGGCGAGACGGCCTGCACCGTGAAGGAGCGCGTCACCGGCTGGCCTTCGTAGCTCGCGGTCAAGTTGATGGTGTTGGCGCCGGGGCCGCCGAACGTGGGGCGGCTGCGCCGTCCGACCGGAGGAGTGAAGGTCCCGGAGCCCGACCACTCGACCTCGTCCGAGAGGTCGACCTGCTCGGGTGTTCCGGCGTTCGCGATGCACCGAGCCCCGAAGACCCAGCCCTCCGTGAACACCTTCGGGCTCGCGCCGGCCGGGAAGGTGAGGTCGAGCGTCGGCCCGCCTCGCCGTTCTGGGCGCTCTCGCTTGGCGCGGCGAGACCGGCGGATGGCCGCCATCACCACGGCCGCCGCGGCGATGCCGAGGGCGACGAGGAGCGCGGCGATCACCACCAGGTACGGGAAGGCATCGTCGCCTTCGTCGGCGGGTGCCCCGGTCTCGTCGGTTCCGCCGGCGGCTGTGCCCGTGCCCCCCTCGCCCCCGGCCGGGACCGTCACCTCGAGCGGATCGTCCAGCGGCGCCGATCGCACGGACCACGTCACGTCTCGGGTCTTGGTCGGGCGGGACTCCTGGTGGCGGCCCCGGAAGCCCGGTCCGGGTTCGTAGTCCCAGTAGGTGCTCGTCGTCGTCTCCGTGCCCGCCATCGTCCCGGAGAACCGCCGCTCCGCCTCGGACCACGTCGCGTTGAGCTCCCCGGTGGTCCGGACGATCGTCTGGGATTCGAGCTGTTCGACGCCCCCGGCACCGAGGCGCACCTCGGGTTGGTCCGACTGCTGGCTGTGCACCACCGTTCCGGTGAGCGTCCTGGCCTTGCGGTCGTAGAAGCCCTCGAACTCCACGGACTCGGTCACCGTGTAGGGCCGGTTCTCCTCGCAGGGGCCGTCCCAGCAGTCGCGCGAGATCGTCAGCTCAGCCGCCGCTGGCCAACGATCGCCCGGCGCATCGGGATCGAGCGCGATGGGGGGGAACAGCGTGCTCCGGCGCAGCGGAGAGTCCCCGGCTGCGGTGTCGAGCTCCAGCACGATGGCGGGCACCTCTTCTGCCGGTGCCGCCGCCGTCGTCTCCACCGAAACGGCGGCAACGAACGCCAAGACTCCGCACAGGATGATGACCGAACGTCGACGCATCGTCAGCAACCCCGCTTCGAGGCCGTAGCACAACCCCCACCAAGGTGCGTGTGGGAGGCCCGAACCGCCAGAGGCGATCGACCTGGGTCGACGGGGCCCGAGGTCACCACGGGTCACGCGACCCGTCCGACCCGAGCCGCGGTGAATCCGTCCTCCGAGGTGATCGGCCGGGCGGCTCAGTGCATCGCGCGGGCACCGAAGAGGGCCAGCGTCATGGTCAGGATGCCGAGCACGAAGATCCGCCAGTCGCGGTCGTGGCGCACGAGCACCAGCGCGACGACGAGGACGGGGAAGACGATCAGCGCCTGCGCGTAGACGCCGCCGTCGGTGCGGGGGAGGAGGATCTCACCCATCGGCAAGCGCGTCCCCTACCGGGCCACCTGCTCGTCCGCCTGCCCCCACCGTCCTGAGCGGGGTCAGCTCGGGTCGAGGTGCTGTTCGATCGAGTCGACGCGTAGGTCGATCTCGCCGATGCGGATCTCGACGCGCTCGAGCCGACGGTCTATGCGACCGCCGAGGTCGCGGATCTCGTTGACGATCGCGGTCTCGGCGGTTCCGATGCGACGGCGGATCTCGTCGCTGAGGTCGTCGATGCGCCGGTGCTGTGCTTCGAGGTCCGCGGCGACGCTCGCTCGGAACTCGCGGACCATGGTCTTGAGGTCGTCGTCGGGCATCGGGCTCTCCTCTGGGATCAGCATAAAGGCCGGTGGTATGGCCCCACTGACCCCTCGAGCCAGCCGGTGCGACCGCTCCCCTGACGGGGTGCGCGAAGTGGCCCGGATCAGGCCCGATGCGTGGAGCGGGTGACGGGAATCGAACCCGCGTTCTCAGCTTGGGAAGCTGATGTTCTGCCTCTGAACTACACCCGCGAGGGTGGCGATGGTATCGGATCGACTCACTCGCCGGTGGTGTCGGTCCGCCAGCGGTTCCAGGGCCAGGCGCCGTCGATCTCCACCTCGAGCGAGAAGCTCAGCAGGATCCGGATGACCACGATCGCCCCGAGCACCGCCACGTTCTCCAGCGTCGGGTCCACCGCGATCGTGCGGATGATGTCGCCGATGATCAGCACCTCGAGGCCGAGGAGGATCACGCGGCCGAGGTTGCGCCGCAGCTCGGTGTAGGCGGCGGGCGTTCGCTGGAGCAGCCGCCGGAGGTAGATCGCGAGCATGGTCGCCCCGCCGAGCACGAGGATGGCCGCCCCCGTCGCTTCCACGATCTTGGCGACGTTGTCGAGGACCTCCTCGTAGGACATCGGCCCACCGTATCTCGCTAGTCTCCGGGCCGTGATCCTGTCCGACGTCACGATTCGCGCGGCACTCGCCGAGGGCCGCATCGTCATCGACCCGATGATGGAGGGCGCGGTCCAGCCGTCGTCCGTCGACCTGCGCATCGACCGGTACTTCCGGGTCTTCCGCAACGACACCACGCCGTTCATCGACCCGAAGCTCCCCCAGGAGGACCTCACCGAGCTGGTCGAGGTGGCCGACGACAACGCGTTCATCCTCCACCCCGGCGAGTTCGTGCTCGCGTCGACGCTCGAGCGCATCGCGATCCCCGACGACATGGTCGGCCGGCTCGAGGGCAAGAGCTCGATGGGCCGCCTCGGGCTGCTGATCCACTCGACGGCGGGCTTCGTCGACGCCGGCTGGGACGGGCATCTCACGTTGGAGCTGTCCAACGTCGCCAACCTGCCGATCGCGCTCTACCCGGGGATGAAGATCGGCCAGATCTCGTTCCTGCAGATGACCACCGCGGCCGAGAACCCGTACGGCTCGGGCGCCACCGGCTCGAAGTACCAGGGCCAGCGCGGCCCCACCCCGAGCCGCTACTACCTCAACTTCAGGTAGCGCCTACAGGCCGGGGTCGAAGGCGGCGGACGCGGGGGCGGCGGCGCGCTCGCCGCGCTCGATGGCCTCGACGAGGATCTCGGCGATGTCCTGGACCTGGACCTCTTCGTTGCCCTGGCCCTTCACGCCGTCCTCGAGCATCACGTAGCAGAACGGGCACGCGACCGCGACCCGCGACGCGCCCGTGGCGAGTGCTTCCTGGGCGCGCTCCACGTTGACGTTCTTGCCGACGTGCTCCTCCATCCACATGCGCGCACCACCCGCGCCGCAGCACATGCCCTTCGTTCCGTTGCGCGGCATCTCGACGATGTCGATGCCCGCGAGCGACCCGATGACCTTGCGCGGCGCCATGTACACGTCGTTGTGGCGACCGAGATAGCAGGAGTCGTGGTAGGTGACCCGCTCGTCGAACGACGCGCCCACGAGGTTGAGCCTGCCGGTGTCGACCAGCTCGGTGAGCAGCTGGGAGTGGTGCAGCACCTCGTAGTGGCCGTCGAGCTGGGGGTACTCGTTCTTCAGCGTGTTGAAGCAGTGCGGGCACTGCGTGATGATCTTCTTCACGCCCATCGCGTTCAGCGTCTCGATGTTCTGCATCGCGAGCATCTGGAACAGGTACTCGTTGCCCGATCGGCGGGCGGAATCCCCGGTGCACAGCTCGCTCGGGCCCAGGATCGCGAAGTCGATGCCCGCGCGCCGGAGCAGCTTGGCGACGGCCCGCGACGTCTTCTTGTTGCGGTCGTCGAAGCTGCCCGCGCAGCCGACCCAGTAGAGGTACTCGTGCTCGAGCACCGCCGACGGGTCGACGATGTCGACACCCTCGAGCGCCTCGGCCCAGTCGCCGCGCTCGCCCTGGTTCATGCCGTAGACGTTGGAGGAGTTCTCCATCGAGCGGTACGTGTTGCCCAGCTCGACGGGGAAGTCGCTCTCCATGAGGGAGAGGTACCGGCGCATGTCGAGGATCTTGTCGAGGATCTCGATGTTGACCGGGCAGATCTCGTCGCACGCCTTGCAGGTCGTGCAGGACCACAGCTCTTCGGACGTGATCCGCTCGAACACCGAGTCGGCGGTGACGGTGATGTCCTTGTCGACCCCCACCGGCGGTGACACCCGCGGGTCGCCGGTGCGGGCCATGACCTCGCCGACCTTCACGACGATCTCGCGCGGGTCGAGGGGCTTGCCCGTCGCGTGCGCCGGGCACACCGACGTGCAGCGCCCGCAGATGGTGCAGGCATCGGTGTCGAAGAGCTGCTTCCAGGTGAAGTCCTCGATGGTCGACGCACCGAAGGTCTCGAGCTCGGTCTCCATCAGGTTCGGCATGGGCTTCATCGCGCCCTTGGGCCGGTCCTTGTCCTTCAGGTACATGTTCATCGGTGAGGTGACCATGTGCCGCAGCTTGGTGGTGGGCAGCAGCACGAGGAACGCGACGAACGCGGCGAAGTGTGTGCCCCACATCGCCCGGTGCCAGTTCTCGAGGTCGGCCTTCGCGAACCCGTCGAAGAGGTTCGAGAGCGAGTAGCCGGCGAAGGACCACTTCTCGAACGACGGCTGGCCGACCAGTGCGATGCGGAAGCCCTCGATGAGGAAGCCGGTGACCGCAATGACCAGGAAGGTGGTCAGGACGATCGCGTCCTCGGGCCGGGTCTTGATCCGGATCCGGTACGGACGCTGGACGTAGCGCCGGACGATCGCCCACCCGATGCCGACGAGGAACACGAGCCCGAAGAGGTCGGCGATGGCGGCGTACCCCATGTACACCTTGCCGTGGAGGAACTTCAGGCCCTCCGGCAGCTGGTGGTCGACCTCGAGGATGATGGTGGCGGCCAGCAGCACGAGGAAGCCGAAGTAGATGAACGAGTGCATCACGCCTGCGGCGGGGTCCCGCAGGAGCGTGCGCATCCACACGCCGGCGCGGAAGTCCTTCATCCGGCGGTGGGCGTTGGCCTTGGTGGTGCGCCGATCGTCGGCGGTGCCGCGCGAGTAGTTGCGCACCCGCTGCGACACGAGCCACGCGACCACCAGCAGCATCACGGCGGAGGTCGCGTAGAAGAGCCAGTAGAGAGGGTCGGGGATGTTGACGAAGACGTGGCGGGCGACTTCGGAGTCGTCCTCCCACTTCGTCACCCGCGGGGCGATCCCGGAGAAGATGGTGCCGAGGGCCGCGAGCAGCCCGACGGTGATGACGACTTCGGTCGGCTTGGGTCGGCGCACGGGCAGAAAACTACTGCGGTTCCCACCCTCGTACCGGATGGAGCCGGTCTCGGGCCGGAACGGCCGACGGGCTACTGGCGCGTGGTCGCGTCCATCTCCCGCAGGCGGTGTGCGAGCGCCACGAGCAGCTTGCGGGCGAACCCGCCGGCCTCGTCGAGCATCTCGGTGAACTCGCGCTGGCCGAGGACGATGAGCTCCATGTCGGTCGTGGCGGTGACGGTCGCGTTGCGGGGCGCCCGGTCGAGCAGGGCGAGGTCGCCGAAGAAGGCACCGGGGCCGATGGTGGCGACGACCGTGCCGCTGCGGTCGACGTCGGCCCGACCGGAGACGATCACGTAGAAGGCGTCGCCCGCCTCGCCTTCCCGGACCACCGCCGTGCCGGCCGGGACGTTGGTGTCCTGGGCCCGCTTGGCGATGGCCTGGAGCTCCTTCTTGGAGCAGGCCGAGAAGAGGGGTACCTGGCTCAGGAGCTCGATGGACGCGTCACGTTGGGCCATGGGCCGGAATCTAGCCAGCGACCGGGCTCTCTGTCGCCCATCTTTCACGGGGGATCCCCCGCGCGGGCGGGAATAGCAGTCCGCTCATCAAACTTGATACGGTCATACTCAAGATTGTCGGTGGGCTGTCCCATGCCCCCGAACCCTTCTCACAGACCCCAATCCGAAAGGCACACCCCATGGCCAAGGCCGTCGGCATCGACCTCGGCACCACCAACTCCGTCGTCTCGGTCCTCGAGGCCGGAGAGCCGGTGGTCATCCCGAACTCCGAAGGCGCCCGCACCACCCCCTCGGTGGTCGCCTTCTCCAAGACCGGCGAGGTCCTCGTCGGCGAGGTGGCCAAGCGCCAGGCGATCACCAACCCGGATCGCACGATCCGTTCGGTGAAGCGCCACATGGGGACCGGCTGGTCCGTCGACATCGACGCCAAGCCCTACACGCCCCAGGAGATCTCGGCCCGCACGCTCGGCAAGCTCAAGCGCGACGCCGAGGCGTACCTGGGCGACTCGGTCACCCAGGCCGTCATCACCGTCCCGGCGTACTTCGACGACGCCCAGCGCCAGGCCACCAAGGAGGCCGGTGAGATCGCCGGCCTCGAGGTCCTGCGGATCATCAACGAGCCCACCGCGGCCGCGCTGGCCTACGGCCTCGACAAGGAGCAGGACCTCACGATCCTCGTCTTCGACCTCGGTGGCGGCACGTTCGACGTGTCGGTCCTCGAGCTCGGCGACGGCGTGTTCGAGGTGAAGTCCACCGCCGGCAACACCCACCTCGGTGGTGACGACTGGGACCAGCGGGTCATCGACTGGATGGTCACCGAGTTCAAGAACGCCCACGGCGTCGACCTCGGGGTCGACAAGATGGCCGCTCAGCGCCTCAAGGAGGCCGCGGAGAAGGCGAAGATCGAGCTCTCCTCGCTGCAGGAGACCACGATCAACCTGCCGTTCATCACCGCGACCGCCGAAGGTCCGCTCCACCTCGAGCTCTCGCTCAGCCGGGCGAAGTTCCAGGAGCTCACGGCCGACCTGCTCGAGGCCTGCCGGGGTCCGTTCGAGCAGGCCGTGCGCGACGCCGGTCTCTCCAAGGCCGAGATCGACCGCATCATCCTCGTGGGTGGCTCCACCCGCATGCCCGCGGTCACCGAGCTCGTGCGCGACCTCTCGGGCAAGGACGCCGACAAGGGCGTGAACCCCGACGAAGCCGTGGCCGTCGGCGCGGCGATCCAGGCCGGCGTGCTCAAGGGCGACGTGAAGGACGTGCTGCTCCTCGACGTCACCCCGCTGTCGCTCGGGATCGAGACGAAGGGTCAGATCATGACCCGCCTGATCGAGCGCAACACCACGATCCCCACGAAGCGGTCGGAGATCTTCACGACCGCCGACGACAACCAGCCGTCGGTGGAGATCAAGGTGCTCCAGGGCGAGAGCGACATGGCCTACCGCAACAAGCTGCTCGGCACGTTCCAGCTGGTGGGCCTCCCGCCGGCGCCGCGCGGCGTCCCCCAGATCGAGGTCACCTTCGACATCGACGCGAACGGGATCGTCCACGTGTCGGCCAAGGACCTCGGCACGGGCCAGGAGCAGGCCATGACGATCACCGGTGGCACCGCCCTCTCGAAGGACGAGATCGACCGGATGATGAAGGACGCCGAGGCCCACGCCGAGGAGGACCGCAAGCGGCGCGAGGAGGCCGAGGTCCGCAACAACGGGGACTCGCTGGTCTTCCAGACCGAGAAGCTGCTGAAGGAGCAGGCCGACAAGGTCGACGCCGCGGACCGGGAGAAGCTCGAGGGTGCGCTCAAGGAGCTGAAGGACGCGCTCGCCGGCGCCGACGTCGATGCGGTGACCCGGGCGCACGAGAACCTGACCGCCGCGCTGCAGGACTTCTCGCAGCGGCTCTACGCCGCGGCGCAGCAGCAGGCGAGCGCCGGTGACGCGGGTGCCGGGGCGTCGGCACCGTCCGACGACGACGTGGCCGAGGCCGAGATCGTCGACGAGCCCGGCGAGACGGCATGAGCGGAGCGGGGCCCGAGCGGCCCGGCCCGCAGGGCCAGGAGCGGGAATCATGAGCGAGGCGAGCGATCACGACGTCGACGACGCAGGTGACCAGGCGCGCAGCGCGCCGAGCGGGGATTGGGACCCCGAGGCGTTCGCCGACTCCGGGATGTCGGAGTCGACGGTCGACGAGGACCTGGCTCGGGAGCGTGACGAGATGCGCGCGCTCGCGCAGCGGGTCCAGGCGGACTTCGAGAACTACAAGAAGCGCGTCCAGCGCGACCAGGCGGAGGCGTCGGATCGGGGTGCGTCGCTGCTCGTGGAGCAGCTGCTGCCCGTGCTCGACAACTTCGACCTGGCCTTGTTGAACCTCGACGACGCCGACGACAAGGTCCGCAAGGGCGTCGAGCTCGTGTACGCGGACTTCGTGGCCGTGCTCGAGCGGGCTGGCCTCGAGCGCATCCCGACCGACGGTCAGCCGTTCGACCCGGAGGTGCACGAGGCCGTCCTGCACGAGCCCGGTGACGGCGACCCGACCGTCGTGGAGACCATGCGGTCGGGCTACCGCCTCAAGGGGCGCGTCCTGCGTCCCGCGATGGTCAAGGTCTCCGGCTAGCCCGCTCCCCGACCCGTACCGAGAAGGGCACCCAGGTACTCGTGGCACCGCAGCGTGAGTGGTTCGAGAAGGACTACTACAAGGTGCTCGGCGTCGAATCGACGGCGTCCGAGAAGGACGTCTCGCGCGCCTACCGGAAGCTCGCGAAGCAGTACCACCCCGACGCCAACCCCGGTGACGCCGCCGCCGAGGAGCGCTTCAAGGAGGTCTCGGCCGCCAACGAGGTGCTCGGCGACCCCGAGAAGCGCAAGGAGTACGACCAGGTCCGCGAGATGGTTGCGTCGGGCGCCGGCCCCGGTGGCTTCGGCCCCGGTGGCTTCGGCGGCGCCGGCTTCGGCGGCGCGGGCGGCCAAACCTTCAACTTCGACGACGTCGGCCTCGGCGACATCCTCGGTGGCCTGTTCGGCAACCAGGGTGCCGGCGGGGGCCGGGGTCGTCGAGGCCGGCGCGCCCAGCAGCAGGGCCCCGCGGCCGGGGCCGACCTCGAGGCCGAGCTGTACCTCGACTTCATGGACGCGATCCACGGCGTCACCACCAGCGTCCACCTGACCGGTGAGGCGGTGTGCTCGGCGTGTCACGGGAGCGGCGCGAAGGCGGGGACCACACCCGACGTCTGCCCCACGTGCCACGGCAGCGGCGACGTGATCGTCGACCAGGGGCCGTTCTCGTTCTCGCAGGTGTGCCCGCAGTGCGGCGGCCGCGGCGCGATCGTCAAGGACAGGTGCCGCACCTGCAAGGGCCGCGGCGTCGAGGTGCGCCCCCGCGAGGTCAAGGTGAAGATCCCGGCCGGCGTGCAGGGCGGCCAGCGCATCAAGGTCGCTGGCCGCGGCGCGCCCGGGCGCTTCGGCGGTCCCCCCGGAGACCTCTACGTGACTGTGCACGTGCACCACCACGAGATCTTCGGCCGCTCGGGCAAGGCCAACCTCACCGTGAAGGTGCCGGTCACGTTCGCCGAGGCCGCCCTCGGCGCGCAGGTGAAGGTGCCGACCCTCGACGAGCCGGTCACCGTGAAGGTGAAGCCGGGCACCCAGAGCGGGACCACGGTGAAGGTGTCGAAGCGCGGGATCGCGACCGGCAAGGGCGACCCCGGCGACCTCCTCGTGACCTTCGTGGTGGAGGTCCCGGCCGAGCTCAGCGACGAGCAGCGGGCAGCCGTGGAGGCCCTCGCCGCGAGCATGCCCGACAACCCCCGTGTGGATCTGGGAGTCTGATGGCGATGGAGCACAGCGAACGCGCGCTGTACATCATCTCGGTCGCCGCCGAGCTGGCCGGGGTGCACCCGCAGACGCTGCGCATCTACGAGCGCAAGGGCCTGATCGAGCCGCAGCGCACGCAGGGCCGCAGCCGGCGATACTCCGAGAAGGACATCGCGCTCCTGCGGCGGATCCAGGAGCTCACCAACGAGGGCGTGAGCCTGGTGGGTGTCCGCAAGATCATCGACCTCGAGAACGACCTCGCCCGGGCCCAGGCCCGCATCCGGGAGCTGCAGCAGGCGCTCGACCGGGCCCACGAGGACCTGGTGGAGGCGGTGCAGCAGGCCCACCGG
>Ga0194121_10002880_pt1 | contig 26764 bp, 37 predicted proteins | sample TA2MahCa50mmetaG_FD_148609 | JGI IMG/M metagenome (GOLD analysis project Ga0194121, IMG submission 148609) | Freshwater microbial communities from Lake Tanganyika, Tanzania - TA2015020 Mahale Deep Cast 50m | ecosystem: Environmental > Aquatic > Freshwater > Lake | place: Tanzania: Lake...
CAGAATTAAGTGTAAATCATAGATTTTATTATGAGTCTATTGGTCTTAGTAATGTGGTTAGGATGGATTTTTTTGATTACAAAAGAAATCTTACACGAGAATTAGAGATAAAAGAAAACATTCTTAAAGAGAAAGGCATAATTGGGGAGTATAATATAATAAATGACCCCGGACATTGTGGAGAAGGTATAGTTTGGGAAAATGTTATTAAAAATGAATTACCTATTATTAACATAAGTTATTTATCAACATGTCCGGGAGAATTAATGTCATTAGTTGAATCAGCAAAAGAAATTCACTTTATAGAAAGTAACAATGTCAATTTTTTCTATCATTGTCAATACAAAAATATATTTAAATATGAAAAAGAAATATATCTTCACATACATTTAAGAGATAGACATTGGATAGTTGAAAATATGATGTTAGACCATGCTTGGAAAATGATGGATGACCCTAAACTTGAAAATTGGGATTTTATTTTTTAAACATTATGAAAATAATTTATGATTTGTTTATAGATGATAAAACATTAAGGATTGAAGAAATTTAAAAAAACTTATGAGTGTATCACATGAAAAAAATAAGAAAGTGAGAGTTAAATTACTTTATGGTATGTCGTTAAGTTATGAATATTTTTGTATTTTTAATCAATTCAAAGACATACAATTTGAAATTGCCCTTGACAAAAATTTAATAATTAATAATAGGGGGGATGTATATTATGATAAAATAAAACATTTATTTTTGAATGACATAAAATACTTCAACAATGTCAAATATGTTGAAAACATTGAAGAAGAGATACTTCATTGGAGTGGGGTAGAGGATTTATATTTTATTTGTCTTGAGTGTTCAGACAGTAAAGATAAATTAGAAAGATTTAAAATGCCCTTGGAAAATTTGGATTTAAATTATAAAAACTATATAGTGTTGAATACCAAAGTTTTGTGGTCAAATACATTTGAATATTCAAAAAAAATGTTACCTATCTTGAAAAAATCATTGGAAAAAAATAACACTGATATTATGTTGATTGGTGAAAAAACACCCACAGTTAATAACGAATACAATTTTATAGGTCATAAATCAATATACAATGATATTATAGAAAATTTTGATAAAGTTATTGATTTAACTGTAAATAATACAAATTATTTATATGATATTGAAATTGTTAAAAGAAATGTTTTTTTATTACAAAATTCAAAATTTAATATTCATTTTGGAGGTGGTGGTGGACAAATAGTTTTTATGTTTTTAAACAATACAATATTAATTGACAAACATATTGATATTTTTAATATAAAATATTGGGACAACCCGCACAAGTGTTTTCAAACAACAGACGAAAATGATTTTAATAATCATTTAAAAGAACTTTTAAACATATGAAAATAATATCACACAGAGGTAACATAAATGGTCCTATTCCCGAAAAAGAAAATAGACCGAGTTATATTGATTCCGCAATTAAATTAGATTACGATGTTGAAGTTGATTTAAGAATAATTAATAATGAATTTTGGTTAGGTCATGATGAAGCACAATATAAAATTGAATTATCATGGATGAGATTAAGAAAGGATAAAATTTGGTATCATTGTAAAGATATTGAATCTGCATTAGTTTTATGTAAATTGAATGAAGACTTTAAATACTTTTGCCATTCTCAAGAACCTTATGTTTGCACTAGCAATGGATATCTTTGGGTACACGATTTAAGTAGTAAAATTAATAACAAATGTATTATACCACTTTTGTCAAAAGAAGATATTGAAAAATATACTAATAGTAAACCATATGCTATTTGCACTGATTTTGTTAAGGATATAAAATGAAAAACATACAACTTATAATTCCAATGTCAGGAATTGGAAAAAGATTTATTGATGCAGGATATGCAGACCCAAAACCATTAATTGAAGTTGATGGTAAACCTATTATAGAACATGTAGTTAATTTATTCCCTGGTATTGATGATATCACATTTATATGTAACAAAACTCATTTAGAAAGAACTAATGTGAGAAAAATACTTTTGGAACTTTATCCTTTATGTAAAATTATAGAGATATCTGATGGATTGAAAAAAGGTCCTGTTTATGCTGTTTCTAAAATTTTTGACCAAATAGATGACAATAAACAAATAATATTAAGTTATTGTGACTATGGCACTGTTTGGGATTTCAATGAATTTCTGAAAATAAAGGACAATTATGATGGAATTATACCTTCATACATAGGATTTCACCCTCATATGTTAGGTTCTGATAATTATGCTTTTTCTAAAACAGAAAATAACTTAGTTGTCGAAATAAAAGAGAAGCAACCGTTCACCGATAATAAAATGAAGGAATATGCATCCAATGGAACATATTATTTTAAATCCGGAGAAATGGTAAAAAAGTATTTCAAGGAACTAATAGAAAAAGATATAAACGTAAATGGAGAATATTATATAAGTTTGGTATATAATCTCTTAATAAGAGACGGACTTAAAGTTGGTGTTTTTGAAATAGAAAAGATGTTACAATGGGGCACACCTTACGATTTAGAGGTTTATAAAGGATGGTCAAAGTATTTTAATAATTATAAAACTTGGTCTCCAATATCAACTTGCCCTAAGGACACTACATTAATTTTACCTATGGCGGGGAAAGGTAGTCGTTTTTCAGAATTAGGTTACGATACACCTAAACCTATTCTACCAGTAAACAACAATCCGATGATAGTGGAGGCCGTTAACTGCTTACCAAAAACAGACAAAAAAACATTCATAACACTATCAGAACACGTTACAAAATACCATGTAGATAAGGTACTTGAAGAAAAATACATTGGGTGTAATGTCGTTGAAATTGACTCCGTTACTGAGGGTCAGGCATGTACTTGTGAAATAGGCCTTAATGAAAGTTATGTTGATTTAGAAAAACCAATTTTAATTTCAGCAAGTGACAACGGTATTCTTTATGATAACCTCAAATTACAAAAACTATTAGATGACGAATCAATCGATGTTATTGTATGGTCATTTAGGAACAGTCAATCAAGTAAAGTGTCTCCAAATTCATATGCTTGGTTAGATGTTGATAATAATGATAATATTAAACATGTTTCGTGTAAAAAATTCATATACGACGACCCATTAAAAACTCATGCAATTGTTGGAACTATGTTTTTTAGAAAGGCTAAATATTTTATGGATGGTCTTGATAAAAATTATAAAGAGAATATAAGGACTAATAATGAATTCTATGTTGATGATGTCTTAAATCAAAATATTAATAAAGGATTAACTGTTAAAGTATTTGAGGTTGATAACTACATATGTTGGGGAACTCCCGATGATTATAAAACCTATAACTACTGGAAAGAGTACTTTTAAAAAATTAATTAGATTATAAATAAAAAATACATGAAAAAAACACTAATAACAGGAATTAACGGCTAAGATGGTTCGTATCTTGCGGAATTTTTAATAGATAAAGGATATGAAGTATGGGGGACTGTAAGGAACCTAAATATAGATTTGAAACTATGTTAGATGAAATGATTGAATATTGGTTAGATTACTATGGAAAATAAAATACTAATCACAAGTGATTACGATTTGGTCTGGTCTAAATTTATTGGAGATAATTACATTAAAACCTCATCAAAAAAAGTAGACCTTAGAGTGACCTCAGAAGTTAATAGTTTAGTCAAACAAAAAAGGGGGGGGATTGACCCCCTTCCCCCTTATTTTTTAAATATACCTTTTAATTAACTCGATTGCTTCGTCATCGTTTTTAAAATCTTTTTCGGGACAAAAAAATGGTCCCCTGTTTGTATCATCTTGTTTGATATAAAACGCGGGTAAAAACTGATTCTTTGTTTGTTCAACAATTTTATTCCAAAGTTCTTGGTTTTTATTGACCTCAACCTCAGTGAATGGTAATGATTCGTTATTTAAACGTTCTTTTAAATTCTTACAATGTCCACATCCGTCCAATGTAAAAAGCAATACTTGATTTGCCATATTAAAGTCTATTTAAAACTTCTTTATAGAATTGGTCGGGTCTAACTCCACTGGTTCTTGATAGTTCGGTTGTACCATTAAATATTAAAACCGTTGGTACACCACGAATACCATACTCCATTGAACCTTCTCTGTTTTGGTCCACGTCTATTTTAACAAATTTCACTCTTGGAAAGTCATTTTCCATTTCATTTAATCTTGGTAACAACATCCTACAGGGGCCGCACCACGAGGCAAAGAAGTCCACAAGTACTTTTTCACCATTTTTTTTCATTTCATTTAATTCTTCAACTGTTACTGTAATCATTTTTTGTTTTTTAAAATCCAATTTTTTGTTTATTATCAACTTTAATTAATTCTTCGTCAATATTATAAATATCAGCAAGTGAAGTTGGTTTGTCAACCATTTTTTCTTTACCAAGATGTTTTAATAATCTATTTGAGTTTTCAATACTCAAAGGGGTAAATTTATGTTCAACAATCAATCTACCTTTTCTTAAAAGAGCAGAATCTATTTTTTCTCTCTTCATATTAAAAGTTGCAATAACTTGAATATTTAAACAATCACCTAATATCCCATCTGTAAGATTTAAAATATTTGAAACACCGGCAGACGACCCACCAATCTCTCTATCCGATATAACTTTTTCAGCGTCTTCAATTATCAATATTGAATTCTTGTGTTCCATTAAAAACGGAATAATTGTTGGTTCGGACAACGATTCCGCCATGGACGGTGGTACAAAAATTATTTCTTTTTCTGATATGATTGTTGTAAGATATTTTAAATAAGATGTTTTACCTGTACCTGGGTCGCCATGAAATAAAATGATGCCCTTATCATTTGGTTTTGTTAATCTATTCATTATGGTCTTGTGTATTTTTGGAAATTCATTACCATAATTCATTTCCAAATTCATTTCAGGAATACTCAATGAAAATTCTTCCGTATCCAAATGACCCATGTCCGACTTAAGTAAACTTATACCTCCAGTTTTCTTTTGTTCTATTAAAAAATTATCGATTTCTGAAAAATTAAAAATATTCTCAATAGAACTATCCACCACACTGTACATGTAAGTAAGATTAAAACCATCATTAAAAATGGATGGCGATTCAATTAATGGTTTTGTTCTAATCAATACCATCGATTTTAATTCTTCATTTATAAACATCATTTCAATGGAATAGGTTCTTTTATTTTTTGTATTGTGATTTAAATGTTCAACATATCCATTCTCAATAAAATATCGCACAATATCTTTGTTGTATTTTTTTACCGAGTCATGGTATGTAGATGGTAATTTGTTGAAAACGTGAACATAATATTGGTCCGAAGGTAAATCAGAGCCATATGATGTTTCATATATTGGATAATTGTTTGGTGTTTTCATTTGTAATAGTATTTAAAGTTTTTTGATTCGAATGCAAATATAAAAGTTTCTTCTAGTTTTTCTATTTCGTTAAACATTACCATTATTCCTCTCAGAAATTCAAATTGTTCAACCGTTAGATTGGGTTCACCATTTTTTTCAAAATTGTTTTGTGCTATTTTTGATAGATTATCAAAAAATTCTATTTCATTTACGTTAGATAAAAAATAAACACCAGCTTCTTCATTTGTTTTGAGAAAGTTTTTTAGCGTTTGTATGTAAATTAAAACTTCATTTGAAAAATTCATGGTTAATAATTCATGATAAGTAATTCAACTCCATCGTTTTGGGTACCATCTTTTTTTGCTGCGGCCGCTTTCTTAAAAGTTTGTCTTTCCCATCTGTATTTAATAGGTTGAAAAAGTAGCATTTGACCTTTTGAATTGATTCCTGTCCCATCTGTGGGAAACCACAAATGTAAATCTTCAAATTCGTAGTAAGATAAACTGAATTTACCATAAATTTTTGATAACGCGATTGCCAATCTAAAATGGTCTTTTCTATTAAAGACGTGATTTGAATAATAATTTTCGGTTTTCCAATATGGTGGGTCCATATAGAAGTATGTTGTGGGTGAATCGTATTTTTTTATAACATCTTCAAAGTCTTTGTTTTCAATAAAGGTTATTTTATCAAAATGTTCTCTGTACTTTGGGTGTTTTAATTTATCCATAAAAATCAAAACCTTACATCTATATTTACCTTTATAATCGGTATATTTTGATGTTTCAGGTTTTGAACCAGAAAACACTTGGGTTAGAACATAGACATATTTTGCGGCAATTTCAAAATTTGGTTCATCTCCTATTATAAGTTCATCACTAAAAACTTCTTTCTGATATTGTGTAAACATTTCTTCGTATTCAGGTGGGGTGTTTTCCACACCCAATTGTTGACACGGATATTTAGACAATTCACCCCACAATTTATCATAATACTTAGAACAGTTGAATAGATTTGCGTTTAGTCTATTAAAGTCATTATAAACGACTTTTTTTAAATTTGGATACTTAGATAGGTCCATATTAAAAAAGACCCAGAACATCCCTGAAAAACCCTCTACGTAGGTTTCTATGTCATTCGGTATATATGGAGCAATCCACTTACCTATTCTTGCTTTTCCTCCAATATATGAAATCATTACTAACAAAATATACTTAAAAAAAAACCAAAATCAAAGTCCAATAACTATTTTACGGGTTTAGATTTTGTTTTATCTCCTTTTTTTCTTTTTCCTATCATTACAATGTGCTTTTTGAGAAAATCCTTTTGGATTGTCACAGTCTATTGTTTTTTTTATATTTTATTGTCCATTTTTCAATGACCAATTTTTCAACGATATCAATTAATTTTATATTGATAAATACTTATTTAATGTATAGATTTATAATATTATGGGATGTTCTAATTGTAAACAGAAGAAAGAAATGACTCCACCAACAAAGGAGTCATTGGAAAGATTGGTGCAAAAGACAGAAAAGGTGATGTATGGCGCTTTTATTATTTGGAGTGTTTTCGCGATTTACGGAATCTACTCCTTTATTAAAAACTTTATATGAAAAAAGGAAAATATTTTATTGTTTTATTTTGCAACAAAAAAAGAATAAAAGTTTTTAATCGTTCCATGAAAAGAACTACCATATATGAACATTGGTATGAATATAAAACCGAAAGAAAACCGAGATTTCCTCAAATACAAATAAAAAAAAGAAACGGGGAGGCCGTATTTGAATTGGGATTAATATTCACAAACAATAGATGGGCAAAAAAAACGTATGTTAGAGATAGTTTAGGAAGATTGGTTGAGGCAAAAATAGAAAACGATAAATTTAGAATTAAAGAAATTATTCCATATTGGAAAGAGGAGTTAATATATGACTTTCAAAAAAAATCAAGACTGAGATATCATGAGGTATTAGAACAAATACTATCAATGACCGGTATTGGTCAAATTTTTACCTTAAATAATAAATTATTTGTTCAAGTTGATGATGAAGTATTTTTATTTGGTAACAAAAATATCAAGGACGCAACAAGGTTATTTGAAATAATAAGAGAAGATGTTTTAAAGAAAAAGAAAACAAATTTTATTTTTGTTAGAGATATTTCAACATCTCAAAGAAAAAATCTTTATAAAATTTTAGAAGATAAGGGTTATAAAAGAACCGAATTATTTAGACACTACTCTTATTAAAAATAACGTCAACCTCACCGATTTTAATTGTAAATGTTTTACGGGGGTTATTCATTTTATTTTTCTGCAATTTGTTGATATATTGAAAAGTCGATTCAAAAACATCTGGTATCAATTCAAAAACAATTGTGGTTGATACTTTATTTAAATTCATCTTTTCAATCAAATCCGATATTATGGCAATTTGATTTAATAATTCACCCCTTTTTTCCATACCCAAATATGATTAATATTCTATCCCAAAGACCAATTTTCTTTTTTTCTTTTGGGGTGAACATTTTCGTTTTATCAATTTTTTTTATTTCATCAATCATCTGATTTTTCGTCGTCTTGATTTCCAAATTGTCCTTCTCCATTTCCTTCATCAACCATTCTAATCCCTGTTGTATCCTCTTGTCTTGCATTTTCTATAAATGATAAATCTTTTAATTTTTCTAAAGATTGGTGTTGAAATAAAATTTCAAGTTCTTTTATTTTTGATTGTAAAAGTTTTTGTTTTTCTTCGTGTTCCTTATTAATAGTAATTATATCCTTAGCACAAGAAAATGCTATTTCATAGCCGTCGGCAGTTGCATTACTTATTATTGATACTAAAGTAAACTTTTCATTCTTGTCCTGTATTTTAAATTTTACTGACTTATATTGTGATATTATTGTTTCAAATTTCCAAGCAATAGGTAATTTTATATCTAAACTAACATTGTTTTCAATCTCTCTTAAAGAGAAAAAATAAGGTCTTAAAAATTGTATATTATCAAACATTTGGCCAAATAATTATAAAAGTTATTAAATATGAAACAGACAAATACAAAAAAACAGATTCTATTTTAGTTAATTTCATTATTGAAGGTTCTTCTGAAAATAATTTCATTAAAAATTCAACACAAAACCTTAACACGTAAAGTGTACTTAGTACTGAAAGGTATATTAAAATATTAGTTACCATTCTTTTTTATTTCGTTTAAAATTTCTTTTCTAAAAAGAGGCATTATTTCCCTAATTTGTTGAGCATATCTTCGTGCCCTAATTGAAGCGCTTCTATTACGTTTTTCAAAAACTTTGGTTGAGTCAATAGATAGTTTCTCCATTAACTCTTTGAGCTTTTTTAGTGTTTCCATTTCCGTTTTTGTATATAATATACGGAAAAAAATTACTTTTTCAAGTTTTGGTCTAATAATTTATAAACTTCTGTTAGTATGTCTAATTCTGACCTAGATTTTTTATATGCAAAATCAAACAATTTATAAAAATATTCGAATATTTTGATGTCTTTTTCATCTAACTTTGGAATATAAAATGCCTCAAAAAAGAAATTCCAAAAATATTCATAGTGGGTCCCCCTTTCTTTAAAGAATATTTTTTCTTTTTCAAAGTCGGATATTATTTTTTTCCAACACCAGTTAAAGTGATTCCTTTGGTCTATTTCGTTATGAAGAACATCTTTACCTAAAAAGGTTAAATCAACTAATGTATGGAGAGAAGATAGAAAGTCATAAAACAATACAATCTTTTCTCTATTAATGTTGTAGGTTCTATGCCAAATATCTATTTGATGTTTGTATTTGTCAGTTAAATCTAACTCAACCTGGTTTTCTTTATTTTCCATAACATATTCATAAAATAATATAAAAAGAGTAGAAAATAAAGAAAAAATTTTACCTATTGAGTCGCGTCATCGTAACCCAATATGGTCTTCATTCTTTTGATTTCTTCCTCAAATATTGAAGACATTTTATTGGTTTTAGATTCCTTAACAACTTTAACTTTTTGAGGTTCTTTGGTTCTATGACCCCAACTTACCTCAATTTGTTTTTTTTCTTTTTCTTTTTTTCTATCGGCCGATTTTAATAAATTTTTACCTGTATCAGTTTTTATAACGTTAGCGGCATCTTGAGAATTACCCATTTTGCTGTCACCTTTCAAAGCCATTTTTAGTCTATTTTTAAAACTTTCAGATGGTTCGAAATCGTAATTTAAGTTTATCATTGTACCACCTCTCATAACATCATCAATATATTCTTTTTGTTTTTCAGTAGGATTAACAGCCATTTTTTCACCCTTACCAATTTGTTTCGGGAACTTGGGGTTATCATTACCATCAAAAGAAGACGCCCTTTTTAGTTTTTTACCGACTTCTCTTAAATTACTTTCATTTTCTTTTTTTGAACCAGATTGTGCTTTTTTAGTTACTTCCAACCCCGGTACCGATTCATTTACCATTTTCTTAATTAATGAAACTAATTCATTTTCAGACAACCTAAGAGTTGTTTTTTTAGATTCTTCCATTTTACCTTTACCACATTCGTTACAATCACCCTCTTCATTCATCATACCACCACATTCACTACACGAACCCATTTTACCCTCTTTGGTTTCAATATTTTTTCTTAAAGTTACTTTATGCATTTTACCACCGAATTCAAATTCTTTTTTACCCGCGTCTCTCGCTTTATCGGCAGCAAGAACAAAGGCATTAGATTCTTCAACATTAGTTTCACCTTCTTCAAATTCTTTCCACATTTCATTAACGTTATAGGATTCCCCATTGACTTTAATGTTTTCTTTGTTTTTATTTTTGGCCATCATAATGGCTTCTGCTAAACTAGATACTTTAATTTTTTTCATTGGATTTTCTTTTTTATTTTCTTCTAATTCTTCACTCATCTCGTCTAATTTATCAATTAATTCGGATGGTGATTTATAGTTTGCTTTTTCAATTATAAATTCTTTATCTGGATGATTTTTTTTATATATATCCAAATGTTTCATTGCAATTTCTTTTGATTCAAAAATTTCGACGGGTTCCCCCTCACATGTAATGTGATAATATTCTTTTTTTTCTTTAGATTCGTTAATTATGGTTTTTTTTACCTCATCAATTAACGACTCCTCAATTATATTTAACAAATCTTTTTTCATTTACTTAATAAATATTCCTTTATTTCGTTTAGTATTAAATTTTCAACAATTTTATACGGAATTCCTGTTTTATTTGAAACATTTTTTGCCGATTCAACCAATCCTTTATCTTCAAAGAATTCAAGTGATTTTATGTCTCCTTGATTACAATATGGATATTTTTTACATTTTTCTTTTACTTTCACATAAACACCACCAGGTCCGCCATATTTTGGAAAGTTCTTGTCTTTAACCGCCCTACTTTTTTTTATACTATCAGGACCATTTATCTTTAGTGGATTTGACCTACCGGAACTAAATGATACATCATATTGTCCAGAAGAACTCGAATCGGTTGCCTCATCTAAATCCGATTCAAAATTATGTATTTTATTTATTTTTCTTTTTACTATTGGAGTGTTAAGTGAGGGCTCAAACGCACCTCCAGAATCTGCCCCCATCGATTCTTTTGTTTCTTTTTTTTTCATTTTATCTTACATTTTTAATGGGTTGTTCCCAAAAAGATTTGCGTTGCCATAATATTTTAAATAACTCAACAACTACTTTGGATGAAAGGTCAACAATCTTATCATCCAAGTCTTTTGTTCCAATCTCTTTTTGTATTATTTTTGTAACAATACTATGTGCCTGAGTGGTCTCCAAGAAATCTTTTATTTCCTTTCTGGTGATTTTTTCAATCTCTTTTATATCAGAATTACTTAACGACATTAGGAAGACATTCTATTTTTTATTAATGGTTCCATTGAGGTAGTAAATGTTGTTTTAAACTTAAAAAGTTTATCTAACATTTTTGTGGTTTCTTCATCAATTTCCAACATATCACTATTAATATACAAACCAGCATCATCACCGACAATAAAGACAAAGCTTATTTCGGTTTCTGTTAATGTACCATCAAGTCTTATTTGATTTTCACCAATTGTAAATCCGGGGTCCAAATCTGCAATCTGTGAAACTTGTTGTCTAAACGAATCAATTGATTGGGATATTGATGTTTTATCTGATTCACTTAGTTCAATATCTTCTTGGTCAGTTGATATTATTTTAACCTCAACATCATTAACCACTTCGATATTGTCATATTGTTCCTTATCGGCGGTAACAACAGAACCCATTGGTTCTCTGTTTGCGTTTTCATCTTCTTCATTTATTAACGGCTTGACAAAATTTTTAGATTCGTTAAGTGTCCTTATAGTATTTAACATACTTTTTATTTCGTCGTATCCCGTTTTTCTATTGTTGTTCATGATTAAAAAATAGTCTAAAATTAAATGATGGGTTTATATCTGTATAAATATTTGAAAAATTGGATTTACACGATACTCCATTGAAATTAACAATATTTTCAATATAACCTTGAGATGGTACAATCTTTTTTTCAATACTATGTATATCACATAAATAGTCACACAAGTTTGAAGTAGCAATAATTTGCTCGTCAATATACCTATCCCAATAATAATGATTTCTCCAATTTCTCACAAAAGGTTCGGACCTATATGGGTCCCCAATCCAATTACTTAAAAAACCTGTTATGGTGTTTTTTGTTAACCACCCCAAATTTTCTATTGTAACTTTTATAAATTGCTTATCTATTACAAAATCGTCAAATGTTCTCGAATAAAAATTGGTATCATATAGTTGATATATTGTACCAATTTTTGTAATCATAAAATGAGGTACTTCATCGTATTTCCCTAAATTTCTATACTTTATTTTATTAATAAAGTCATCACATCTTCTACCCGTATCATAAAGTAAAATTTGTGTTTTTTTTGTTTTTCTACGAACAATATTTAATTTTTTATCATCTAAACCTTCTACGTTGTGTACTTCCAACATTTCTAGTTAATTTTTTAGTTACCGAAGATTCTACATCATCGGTGGTATTATTATTTATTTCTTCCCCATTCCCCAAACCATAATTTTCCAATAATTGTTCCGGTGTTTGGTTGTTTAGCTCTTTTATTTTTTTTTTTCTTCCTCATTATCATAAACGGGAAGTTCTTCAGTAACCTGATTTGATTCTTCAAATACAGGTGGTGTTGCATCTAATAATCCATCAGTAACAATAACGGGTATCTCCTCAATTACAGGTTCTTCAACAATAAACACTTCTTCTGTAACAGGTGTTTCCTCAATTACGGGTTTTTCCACAATAGGTGTTTCCTCAACTACTGGTATCTCCTCAATTACAGGTTCTTCTGCAACGGGTATCTCCTCAATTACGGGTTCTTCCACAATAGGTATCTCCTCAATTACGGGTTCTTCCGCAATAGGTGTTTCCTCAATTACGGGTTCTTCTGCAATAGGTGTTTCCTCAACTACTGGTATTTCCTCAATTACAGGTTCTTCAACAATAAACACTTCTTCTGTAACAGGTGTTTCCTCAATTACGGGTTCTTCCACAATAGGTGTTTCCTCAACTACTGGTATCTCCTCAATTACAGGTTCTTCCACAATAGGTTTTTCTATGACTACCGGTGTTTCCTTGATTACGGATTCTTCCACAATAGGTTTTTCCTTGATTACGGGTTCTTCCACAATAGGTTTTTCTATGACTACCGGTGTTTCCTTGATTACGGGTTCTTCCACAACAGGTTTTTCTATGACTACTGGTGTTTCCTTGATTACGGGTTCTTCCACAATAGGTTTTTCCTTGATTACGGGTTCTTCCACAACCAACACTTCTTCTGTAACAGGTGTTTCCACCACAACAGGTATTATTTCATTTATTGATTTATTAATTTCATTTTCTCTTTCTTCTTGCATAAATTTCACCAACATGTGTAAGAAAGATAACGATATGATTGGTAGCATACCACCAGCGAAAAAAGCCAAAAACCTTTTATGACCAACAAAATCAGTTAATTCAACACCAATTATTTCCAATAAAGGTGAAGATAATTCAACCCAAGAAATAAATGCGGGACTTTGAATATCGATGTATGAATAGGCGAAATAAACGTTACCTATAAATTGAACCAATGTAACGATACCAAAGGGAAAATAAACTTTTTTTCCCATATTTGCCGAGATAGCAGCAAGTGCGGACAATGCCGCTATTTCAATTCCTATTGATAAATAAATCGACCAAGTTAATGGATTAGATATTCCATACCATTTTGTGACGTGTGAAATTGAAACAATCGCAACTGTTATAATTGGGATAAGAAACGCTAATATTATTGCTGTTTTATGATTTTTTTTGAACCAACCAATCATTTAGTACCATTTTCTAATCTATTTATTTCTTCATCTATTTGTGTTTGACGATTTACATCTAAAATTTTTCTATCGGTAGATTGAATCATTCTTTTTTCCGATTTTAAACCTTCTATCTTTAATATAACATTTAATTCTCTTTTTGTGTAGGTTGAATCCTTAATTGATTCAATCTCTCTTCTTATTTTTGTTATTTCTCTACTATCACCACAACTTTTTAAAAAGGTTAAAAAAGTGAATGACGCAATAATGATAATGAAATTTTTTTCAATAAAGTTTTTCATGATTATTTTATTTTATAAATAGTTTAATAACCCGTAACTATCGTTTCTTAATTTTTTAAGGGCCTTATCTCGTAGCTGTCTGATTCTTTCTTTCGTGCAACCAAATTCTTCACCCAAATCCTCCAAGTTCATTTCAACACCATTTAGTCCATATGATTTTTCAATAATGACTTTTTCTCTATCATCTAATATCGACAACATTAATGAGACTCGTTTCTTAATCTCCTCTGGTGTGTTTAATATGTCCTCAGGATTTTCTGCATTTGTGTTTATAATTGTGTCCAAAAGTTGTTCCCCATCTTCGTTAATTTCATTATATAAGTTTACACAATGAGGTAAAATAATTTCACCATCACTTTCATCATAATTTACGAAAAATTGAGTTTCAGTGAACGTTTCATTCTTCTTTTTCTTATTATTGTCTTGAATGATGTTTGAGGGTAATCTTATCATTCTTGAATGTTCATTCAACGACGACATAATTGATTGTTTGACCCACCAAACAGCATAGGATATAAATCGATACCCACTATTTGGGTCAAACCTCTCTGCCGCCTTAATTAATCCCAAATTTCCTTCAGATATAAGGTCAATCAGTTCCATACCATTATTTTGATAAGATTTCGCAATGGTAATTACAAATCTTAAATTACCCACAACAAGTTCATCTAATAGTGACCGCCTTTCTTTTTTGGTGATGGTAATATCGGATAACCTTTTAAATATTATACTTTGTCTTTCGTGGGTTATTACCTTGATTTTCCTGATATCTTTAATGTAGTTTTGAATTTCTTCGGTGTTTACAATAATCGATTTTATCATAAGTGTGTTTTTAGGGTATAAGATGTGAATATACGAAGGAAACTTTAATTTTGGAACCCGTCGAGAAACTTTTTTTCCTCATCACTGAGACTATCGATACCATATTCGTACATTTTTTCTAAAATAACGTCCAAGTCCATAGAATCTTGGTTTTTTTCGAGAATTGGAGTTTTATTATATTCTAACCTTATTGATGTATTTTCATCACTTGGTTTGAACATAAAATCTTTCAATTCTACGGGGATATTTGCACTATGTATATTTTCTCTATCAAATAGGAAATAAAATTTTACATCTTCCATCGATATAATATTCTGTAATTCTTCTGAAAGTTCTTTTCTACCAGATTTAGATTCGAAAATAATTATTATACTCTTTGACGAATCCTCAATTACAAACCTTACTTTATCAACCATTGGACTGGCGGCAAAGACCTCTAAACAAAAAAATTCAATTTCTTCGTGTGTCTCAAAATTTGAATATAAAAACAATAAAAATGTTTTCATATAATGTTTTAAAGTATTAATATGGCTGACAAAACTAAAACGAGACCACCACCCATAAAATTCTTGAGTTTACCCTTTAACTTTTCCTTTTTAAGATTCATTTCAACAGACTTTGTATAATCTTCAAGTACTTTAAATTTCTCTTCGTGAGCAACTATTATTTTTTTATAGACATTTTCTTTTTCTTCCATGGTCGCAATGACACTATCTTTAAGTGAAACTTTTTGTTCCAACTTAATGGTCTGTTCATTGCATAAATTTAGTTCCCCCATTGCGGAATCACCCCTTAAAAGGTCTGTAGAAATCTTTTTAAATGTGGAAACCGGTAAACACTTTACGGGTTCTTGTTGATTATTTGTACCTGTCTGAGAAAAAGCTGTCAAGCTCAGGTTCAGTAAAATTAGAAGCGTGATTAATTTTTTCATGATATGTTTCTTTTATTATTATTTTTTGACCTTTTATCTTATCGATACTATTATCGACATCTTTGATTTCATTATTTATATTGTCAATTTTGTTATCTAATTTTTCTTGTTCCGCATACATCTCTTTAATCAATGTATTTAAAGAATCTATCTTTTGTTTTTCATCTACCGACATTTCCATTGTTGGTGTTAGTACAAACGTAATCCAATAAAAAACATAAAGAATAAAGAAAAACCCAATAAGTGTCTTGTACTCTTTTTTAAGAAAATTTATAAAATTATTCATATATAATAAATACTACAAATTTATTTTTTTCTAATGATTTCATCAATGATTCCATATTCCAAAGCATCTGACGCGGATAACCACAAATCTCTCTCCGAATCTTTCATAACCTGTTCAGATGGTTTGTTACAATATTCACCCAATAAATCAAAGAGTGTTTTATTGAGTTTTTCCCATTCAACCATGTTTATTTTTGCGTCTTGAATATTACCCTCAAACCCCCCTGAAGATTGATGTAGCATGGTTCTTGAGAACCTAAGAGAACACCTTTTACCTTTTGTGCCCGCACCCAAAAGAATTGAACCCATAGATGCGGCCATACCAGTATTAACCGTTCTGATATCAGAATTAATATATTCCATAACATCCACCATTGATAGTCCTGATTTAACAGAACCACCAGGACTATCAATGTGCATCGTTATATCCGTACTATCTATACTATCCAAGAACATCAATTGAGCTTGAACCACTGTTGACATGGTGTCGTTAACAGGACCAGCAACCCATATTATCCTTTCCATCATTAATCTAGAAAAAACATCCATTACGGTGATATTCATTTGTCTTTCCTCTAAGATATAAGGAGTTAGACTATTTTCAATTTGTTTACCATAGTGATGTAAACCCATTCCACTAACACCTTTATCTTTTGCATAAAGACTAAAATCAAAATATCGATTATTGTTCATGTTTTTGTTTTTTGTAAAGATACGAAAAAAAAATCGATTTACGAAATTTTTGTGTTCACATAATCAATGGAACTAACGTTTTCCTCTTTCTTTACCATAATTAAATTATCTGACCAGTTCCTAATCAATGGGTTATGTGAAATTACAAATATGTGTTCGAAATAATCTTTAATTTTTTTGAAGAACTCTCCGACCATTTCTAAGTTCTCATCTGCAATTTTACCAAATACTTCATCCATTACCACAATATTTGGTTTGGGTAATGAGGATATCTTAGTTAAAACACTTCTTAACGCCAAAGAAGATATTGTCTTTTCATACCCCGAACCGGAGTTTAGGGGTTTAACTACTCTTGTTTCAGTATCAATCATTACAAACTCCACTTCGTTTTTTTCATTAATGTTTAACTCTAAAATAAAATGACAACTATCAACCAATAGTCGATATAATTCTTGATTTATCAAGGGCACCATATTTTTTAATATGATTTTTGATATTCCATTTTTACCAAAGACAGTTAAGTAAACCTTAAAAATTGATTGGGTGTCGTTCTCAATCTTTATTTTTTTAATCAATCCGTCGTTGGTTTCTATTTTAGTTACAATTGTTTCGTTTTGGGTTGATAACCTTTCAATGGTTGAAGAAAATTGTCTTATAGTTGCAGTTATACTTTCAATCTGTGTACCTAGTCTGGTAGACTCGGTGTCTAATTCTTGGTTTTCAATAAGTTTTTGTTTGTTTTTTTCGTAATTATCGATTTTCAACTGTATTGTACCTATTTCCAATTCTTTTTGTTGATGTTCCAACTCATACCTCGCTTTTTTCAATTTGTTTCTTTCATACTCATCTAATTGTTTTTTTAGTTCTGAGTATTTTTTTTCCTCGGTACTTAAATCAAGGAATTTTTTACGTGCTTCGGTTTGAGTTAGTTGATGTGATTCAATTAATTCTTTTAATTTATTAATCTCATCAGTGTGGTCAATGTCTTCTAATGCCCTATTACATGTTGGGCAAATTTGTCCTTCTTCCAATTGTTTAACTAACGATTCAATTCTTTCAATTTCACTTTTATTTATGCCACCCTCAATTTTAATACCCTCCATTTCATCTTTTATCAGTTGGTGATTATCCTCGTGATAATATTCAGATGGTTCAATAACTGAAACCTCATTTGCTTGATTTAATAATGATTCACTTAGTTTTTTTAATTTCGTGATATCTGTGGTCAATCGGTCAACATTTGTTTTTATTAAATCTTTATCGACATCATTATTCTTTTTGGATAAACAAATGTCCCTATTTGATTGTGCGGTTTTTAAAGTTTTTTGATTTGAAACAATCTCCTTTTCTAATCTTAATATTTCTTGTTTATTGTTTTCAATATCTTCTTTAAAAGATTTATTCGATGACTCTAAATCAGTAATATTATGGTTATTTGATACCAGTTTTTTACTCCATTCACTTTGGATTAACTTACATATTTCTTCCTTGTCTTTTAGGATTTCCAATCCTAAAAATCTAGTTAAGATTAATCCCCTTGCGGTGGGTTTAGATTCGATGAGTTCTTCTAAATTATTTCCGGTTGTTAGTATGGTGGATAAGAAATCTTCTTCAGAACCAATGGCTTTAGTAATAAAATCCTCGGTCTTTCTTCTTTGTTCACCTGTTAAATTTTCAATTTCATTATTTTCTTTAATTTTGAAAAAATCCAATTTATTTGTGACATTGTATTCGCTCGATTTTATCTTTTTTCTAACCGCGGTTCTTTCTATGACATAATCATCATTGTCAATAGTTACATAACCCTTAACCTTTAATTCATCATCATCAGTAAATCTGTTGAAAATTTCAAAATTTGTTTTTGTTTTGGTTGTTTTATTAAAAAACAAAAACAACAATAAATCAACTGTTGCCGTTGATTTACCTCCAAAATTTTTTGGTGTCGATTCAATTACGGTTATACCATCTAATTTCGTAAAATCAATTTCATTCTCTTTTCCAAATGATAAAAAGTTTGAAAATTCAATCTTTTTTATGTACCATTTGCTGTATTTTATCTTGTCACCGTTTTTCTTTAAAAACTCTTCATTTACCTTATTATCTAAATTATTTAATTTATCAATGAGTACTTTAATTTCATTTTCTTCAACAAAATCTTTCATCAAGATTTTTTGATAATTTAAATCTGATATATTTTCAGAAATATCCAAAGACGCTAATTTTGAACTATCTTCATTGGTAATTACTTTGGTAATAATTGTAACATATCGAGTGTTGTACTTTTTTTGAAAATATGATTTTACGCGATTAATTTTTTCAGATGTGAAATTTTCGTGAGTGTCTCGCCACATTACTTTAATGTAAGGGTCAATATAGTTATTTATTTTTTCCTTTGTTTTGTCCATTTATTTTTTTTTAAATTGTAAGTCTCAACGTACTCCATTTTAAATGACATGAATTTTTCAAATATCTCACTGTTATTTGGCGTGAATTCTGTAAAAATAATCTTATTTGGGTCTTTTATTGTATTTGGTTTAATCAATATAACTTGAGTAAAATCTTTGTTTGTTCTAATAAACCAATTTTCATGATTATTTGGTTCCAAATTATTGTTGAAATTTGTATACCAATATTTTAATTTTCGATAAGGTATGTTAATTGTTCTATACTCTTGACCACTCATAAGCGAATATTTGTGTTCCCATAAATCACCAGACCACCCCCCCTTTTCTAATTCAACACCAAATCGATTATTGTTTTTATCAATTAAATCAATTGCTTTGTTGTTTGGGTGGTCAATTAAATCTAAATTAAAAACTTTTTTTAGAAACATTTTTCCAAATTCTCTCACTTCCGTGTCATTATAATTTCCATTAAACATATCAAAATAGTTTTTTTTTCATTTTATTCTGCTTTCTTCAAAAAATTCAACAACCCCATTTATCGCCCACACAACACCAGCCGTAAACATACCATCAAAAAATATAGAATACGTTGACGAGACATTAAACATGTAATGAGTTAACCCCCCAAAACAAATTGACAGGAAAAATCCAACCCATGTTGATGTACACAATACACAACTTATCAAATCATTAAAAAATTTAGCAACACCCTGAAAAGGTAAACTTTGATTTTGTGATAATTTCTTAATGAAACTCCTTGGTTTATCAAATAATGAACCATAAACCAATATGGTTGTCATTCCGTATGCGAGAAATGACCAAAAAATTATTAAATCTATCATATTTTTTTTATTTAGAATATAATCAAAAACAAATCAAAAGTCAAATTATTCATCATATAAAGAAGAAAGATTACTATCTTTCATGTACTTACCTTTCTTTCCAAAAGACTTAAATGATTTTGTTATGGATCTAATTCGTTTTTTAATTTATTATTTTCTTCTTGCAATTTTATAATTTCCTCGTTTCCAAAATCCGCGTATACTTCTTTAATAATTTCTATTGGTTTTTCAACGATTACTTCTTTAATAACTTCTTTTTCAATAATTTTTTCATTTATCGTACCAATTGGTGTATTGCCGTATTTAACAAGATTAAAACCACTTCTAAAAGTATCAATTGCAAATTTTTCAATATTGTCAATATTATTTAATTCACAATATTTTAAAAATTCATTATCTAAAGTTAAGTAAAACTTCTCCATTTTTTTCTATGTCAGATATATCAGATATTGAAAAATGTAAAAAAGGTTGTTCATTTTCAATATCAAATACTTCGTATTTATTATCTTCAACATCGTAAACACCATAACCATGGTGATTGACTGTTTCACCATAATTTTGTTGTATCATTGACCCAATCATTACCGCATATCCACCGTTTGTTAATTTAAATAATTGACGTTTATGTATGTCTCCACATAACAATAAATCTAAATCAATAAAATTAAGTGGAGAATACGCATTTTCAAACTCGAAACCCAAGTCAGTTGATAATCCTTGTATTGGACCATGAAACAACCCAACATAAAGTTTACCCTCTTCTTTTACATATTTGGGTCTTTGGTTATGTTGATATAGAGAATAAACCACCCAATTAATATTCTCATCTTCATACACTCCTTGGTCTTTATAGTACGTGATATTTGAGTTATTCATAAGTTGAATAACAGGTGTTATACTATCCAATCGATTGGTGTTGTTTTCCAAGAAATCATGGTTACCAGGAATCAAAACGACCTTACCAATCTTTCTTGTTATTTCACCAAAAAACCAAGATGTAATCATCATTTGTTCATTGGATATATTGATTTTTTGATGAGCAATGTCCCCCGTAATTACCACTCGAACTTCGTCAACATTATAATTAGATAAGTTATTTTTTACACTCTTTAAAAACAATTTAAATTGTCTTCTGTACATATCATGATACTTAAGATTTCGAATGTGTAAGTCGGAAATATGTATTATTTTTTTTATCATTTTAAATAATCTTTAACGTTTAACTTAAGAATTGTTTTGGTTATATCTTGTGGGACTTTATATTCGGTGAATGTTTTATTGTCTTTTAAATGTGTAATGACACATCCAAGTAATTTAATATCTTTGAATTTACTACTTTCTAACATTTTTAAAAGTAATTTACCATATAAAGGTAATTGTACAAAATAATGAGTTAAAGCGGTATCGTAGTAAAGTTCAAATGGCGATAACATTTTTTTTGTATAATGTTGTACTTGGAATTTTCTTTCTTGATTTGTTTTCCAATCTGTGATTAGAAACCCATAACCGGTTTTGTTTTTGTTTAAAATTAACCAAACCTTATCTGGCTGACCAACATAACCCAATTCAGGGTCACCTAAAACCATTTCGGTATCCAATAATACCGCGCCCCTTTCGTGCATCAAATCGATATATTCTTTCCCCCCCACAATCATACTATTACTTCTATCTATTAATTCATCATCACAATCAAATATTGGTTCTCTTACATTTTTATAGTTATCGTATTGACTAACCAATTCTGATTCTAAAAAATAGTGAACCCTACTACCCATACTAGTTGCCCTATTTCCTGATTCAGCCCATTCCATTAAAAGTTTTTTCGCTTTATTTTTATCACCATTAGACATTTCTAGCGCCTTGGTTTCTGAATCAAACTCAATATGAAATCGTTTAACTATTTTAGATACTGAGGGAAAAGTGTTTTTAATTACCCCATCAGTATCTTTCATAAAGTAAACGTGGTCGTCCTCAATAAATCCTAATTCGAGTTCATTTTTTCTTTTTTCAAAAACCTCTCGTATTTCTTCTGCAATTTTTTTTAAATCCATTAATCTAATTTAAATTCTTTATAATCGTTTATGTTGCCTTGTAAGTCTGCAATATCTTTGTCTTTTGGTAATTTAATAACATTTATTTTTCCAAATAACTTACCACAATTCATTCTGTGATATAATTTTTCGGTATTATCCCAAGCGTCTCCGTCCAAAATAATTGTAACCTCACAACCTAAATCGTATATTTTATTAAACAATAACTCTGATACATTTTTTCCTAACAATGGTATTGAGTTATTTAAAAAAATAGAATCAAACACACCTTCTACCAAGTAAATTTTTTTGTTCCAATTAATCAATTTTTCATTGAAAATTATTAATTCCTTTTCTGATGAAGGGTTTAAATATTTCATTTTTGTTTTTGACAGATACGAACGAGCAATGAAATAATTTACATTATTTTTTTGGTCATATGAAGGGATAATTATTCGATTGGAATACTTTCCTTCATATACAAAACCAATATTGAATTTTTTAATTATATCATCGGTAACATTCCTATTTCTTAAGTAAGTAATCGATTCTTTATAATAATGGGTTCTTTTAAACGCGTCACTTAAACCTGACATTGGGATAAACTCTTTTGGTAATTTAATCTCTTTTTTTGGTTTAAAAATCATTTCACTATCTTCTGGTATCAAAAGTTCATACCTTTTTAAATGTCTTTGGTTTCCATATTTTTTTATTAGTTTGTGTACAGAACCATGTGTGTCATGTGTGTCACCACAAGACCAACATTTATAAACGTTTTTTTTATAATTGATTTCTAAATTACCTTTACCATCCCCTCTATCCAAACCCTTAATTTCATAAGAACACACGGGGCAATCAAAAGATATTTGAAATCCGTAATCATTATGTTTGTCATAATCTCCAAATATATCCGTTAGAATATCAATAATTGGTTTATACTCGGAGTTCTTATTTGACATAAGTATAATATAAGAAATAAAAACCGAAAAACCAAAAAAAGTGGGTGGTCCCACCAAAACCACCCACCACGTATCAAAGTAAATCTATCTTTGATACTATATTTTTTGTATTTAAAATATACAGAATTTTTAACAAAAAACCAAAAAAAAACTATTCGGTAATTGATTTTTTCATATTAACAAATCCAATTACACATGTAACCGCATCGGCCATATCGTAATTTTCTTTTTTTAACTCCCCTGTTTTATTATAAATCCATTTAACTTCGGGACAGAGAGAGTTTACATTTTCCCATATTAAACGTTTTTTGTCGATATCTTTTGGTAACCCACCAAATAAAACGTTTTTACCTTTATCATTTTTCCCAATTAAAGATGGAAACGCATATTTTCTTGCGTTATATGTTGAAATAAAAGTCGGAACAATATTTAAAATATCATAACATAATTTTAAAATCATTGTGTTATATCTGATTAGTGTACCAACAGTATAAATGTTATTTGAATTTAATAGAGGTTCTTCGATAACAACTCTTGTAATCCCCACATCTTTATACTTTTCCAAATGGGGTCTAAAGGCTTCTGATTTTTTTATTAATTCCTCAATCTTATCTTCTGGTTGGGGTTTGATTTTTGGTGAAAAATGTGTTAACTCCAATAATTTGGAATTATTTAAATCGAATAAAGCGAACCCTACCGTTTTTGTACTTATATCTAAACCCAAAATTTTAGGTGAATTTTTAAATTTATTATTCATATAATAATATATATGAAAATTTAAAAGAAAAGTAAATAATTAAAAATCTATTTTAATTCCAAAAACTTGTGTTCCACTTCTTTTTACGGGATTTGAGGTTTTACCGATAACCAAAACTTCTTTGTTTTCATTTAATAAAGCAATTTCGGTTATTCTTTTATCTTGTCCACTTGTATATGTTGGATTTTGAGTTGTATTAAATTGACTTGATGGTAAATTTACCAAAAAATTCATTTTTTCGATGTCCGTAGCTCTCACCAATTTTATACTACCAGGAAAAGGTTGTTCATCACCAAATTGAGGGTCGGTTGACGGTTCATTTGGTATAGGACCAAGATAAGTTTCCAAATCAAAAATAGAAGAATAGTTATCATATAAATCTTTTGTTATTTCAAACGAGTAGTTTTCAATGTTTGTTGGGTTAATAGTATTTCCTGATGTGTGATTAGGGATGTACGATGTCATATTTATTGATAACCATTGATTTGGTAATGGGTATTCGTCTAAATTTGTTACTTGTATTAAAATATAAAAATCGTCAGCAACAAGACCATTTTTGGCGTTACAAGTTGTACCTGTAAACATGAAAGGAAATGAATTATTATCAAATTTTACATGTAAATTACTAGCGGTACTGTACAATGTTTTACAAGAACTATCGGTATCTGATTCTAATTTTAATTTCACATAATAGTTACAAGGTAAAGAATTTAACTGAGTGTCTTGTGAATTAGTGAACATATAACTTATCCAAATAGTTTGTTCGGTGTAACCCGTATAAAAAGAATCGGCGGGGTTTAAATTAGATGGTAGTAAATTAATCTTTGGTGCTGGTAGTGTATATTTTCTATTGGATTTATAATCCATTACAGAAACCAATTCTTGGTCATCAATAACGATTACTTTGTTATTTACAAATATTTTACCAACTTTATTTTCAAATTCATCTATCAAATATCTAAATTTAATTTTTTGATTTGGATTAATTTTAGATGAAACATAATAATCAGTGATGTCCATTGTAAATAAACCACCCACAGTTGTCCCCGTATTTCTATGGTATTGAATGAAGGGAATGTAAACTTCAAAATATTCTAAGTCGGTAACATTATTTCCTAACGAGTCTTCTAATAACGATTCGGATTCAATGTTATTGGTACTAATGTAATCATCGTATTTAAAAAATCTTTCAGGGTCATTTTTTAAATCGCCCAATTCAGAATAGTGAATAACAGCAACACATCTTTGTTCTTCAGGTGTCACTTCAGTTTCTTCACCAAATGAATTTTTAAATGATGTTGGGTTTGTAATTGTTCCCCCTGTTAAATTGGTAAAAGTTTGACCACTAGAGGTGGTGTATCCCAAAAATTGTTTTGTTGATACGTGTTTATTTGATGTAAATCCTGTTAAATTTTCATCTACACCATTCACATCAAAACCCATTGGTTTTGTTCCCCAAACAACATTTATTGTCCACGGATTTAATTGTTGAGAAGGGTCAATTTCTTCTGGTCTGCAGTTCGAGTTGTATTGAACAGTAATTGGATATTCATTTTCACATTTATTACAAATAACTTGTGCAGGTCCTGTGCATCCACTAAAATTTGGTGTTGACCTATCTAAATAAAGTGTATTTCCTGTTATACCTGTAATTTTATAAATTAAACTTGCACTATCACCTGTAATAATTGGATAGTTGGGGTCGGTGGCGTTAAATCCATCAAAAACAATTGTGATAAATTCACAATCATTAAAACTTGTACCGGTCGGAACAACAACACTATTATCACCTGTTAAACCTGACAATGAAATTTGTTGTGTTGTACATTCAACACTTGTTCCCACACATTCAACATTGTCATATTCAATATATTTAGAAACAAAACCAGCGGGACCCATTACATTTCTTAATGTGTCTGTTGTTGACGATTCAATGGGTACACCGTATGTTGTTGAAATGGATGTCCCATCAATTTTATATGGATATTTAACACCCCCTTCTTTGTCTAAAGGTGAGAATACTGATTGAAATGGCGAATTGTTTAGACCTGTTAGTGTGTTAAAAGGTGAAGTATAATCAAATTCAGAGTCACCAATTTGAAAATAAGAAATGTTAAAATTTCCCTTTGCAATAGAATTTCTCCCCCTTTGTGTTATTCTAACTGACAGAAATTCCGAATTGTTGTTACTTAAAAAACTCATATCATTTTATTGTAAATATTATTAATTTAATTTTGTTAGAAAATACCTTGTCCATAAAATCGTTTTATTTATTATATCGGTGTTGGAGATGGTGTTACGGAAGATGTTATTGTTGGTGTTGGTGTTGGTGATGGACAAGGATAGTAGTTTTGACATTCTTCACATGTTGTCATAAATATACCATAATATGCTGCTTGGCCATTTGACCCCACACTATCAAAATCCGTGATAGTGTAACAACAACCATTTAATGATACTATTGTTCCAATCATACTAGTTGGGTCAAATCCTGAACCGACACATCCAATTTTAATATCATATGTTCCATCCGCACCACAACAACTATCACATTGCGCTAATACATAATTCCAAGATGCGCATGGGTGGTGGTCAATACATGTCGAACAAGAGTCATTTGAAAATAAAGATTCATCATAGATACCATCATCACCCGTGAAATTTGGTGAAGAATAAGCGTCTGACCACCCCTCAATCACATAACAACAATCATTAATAACAATAGTATAACCGATGACGTTGTTTGATTGTAACCATGTTAGTGAAGTTTTTATACTCAAAAATTCGGCGGTCTGCCCCGCGGCCCCTACAGAACCACCTAAACAACATGAAACCAAATACACATAACCATATATCGGTGTTGTCGATGGTGTTGGTGTAACAGATGGTGTTAAGGAAGGTGTAACTGATGGTGTAACAGATGGTGTTAAGGAAGGTGTAACTGATGGTGTAACTGATGGTGTT
>Ga0194121_10002882_pt1 | contig 26748 bp, 23 predicted proteins | sample TA2MahCa50mmetaG_FD_148609 | JGI IMG/M metagenome (GOLD analysis project Ga0194121, IMG submission 148609) | Freshwater microbial communities from Lake Tanganyika, Tanzania - TA2015020 Mahale Deep Cast 50m | ecosystem: Environmental > Aquatic > Freshwater > Lake | place: Tanzania: Lake...
TAAAATCGATAAATAAACCATCCGTATATACAGTATCACCACTATCACCGGGCGTTCCAATGGTTATTGAACCATTTATTTCTTTGAGGCTTGATGTACTAAGTGTAGTAGCACCGGTCCATCGGGGTATGAAATCGGTTTGCCCACCAGTACCAACATAGGTTACTGCGTTTGCAGTTGCAATAGATGATGTTGTTATATACTTAATGTGACCACTAGCAGTATCATATGTTAAAATGTGTATTTGGTTTGTCCCCAATGGGATATTACTTGCGGTTATGTTTGTGGCAGTTATACCACCATTTACTTGAAGGGTGTTTGTTGGTGTTGCTGTTCCAATACCTACATTTCCACTACCACTTACTAATAATACAGTTCCTGTACCGGTCGCCTCTAATTTTAATATTTGATCAGTGTTTACACCTTTTACATGTATTCTAGAATCTGGAGAGGGGGTCCCCAAACCTATATTACCATTATCCTCAATTAAGGATGATGCAGTAATTGTTCCAGTACCACTCCAACGGGTTATGTATTTATCTATTCCTACACCGCCTACTATTCCACCACTACCAACTAACGATGATGTATTAAAATAGGTAAGTGTACCATCTGTGGGGTTATAACCTACTATCTGCGCACGTTGTACGTTTGCTAATCCACTTGCTGTTATTCCTTGAAGGTGTGCTTGTGAGCCCGATACTATTACCTTTTTCCATGATGACATAAATGAACTCCTTTACGATTTTGACTTTATTCTACCTTATATAAATAGTGTTTGTTCTTTTTATTCATATCCCAAATAAAAATTACCATCTGCTCCATAATACATCCCACCAGTTATAGGGGTTGGTGGTGTGTTAAATTTACCCAACACCATAACACCCTCTGAGTTAATTTGTGCTGCAATGAAACTACCTGATTTAACAATAAAGAAATCGGGCATTTCTGATGATAACTTTGTTTGAATTTGATTTGATGATTGATTATATATTACTACACTTGATGTGTTTATTCGTACATTTCCTAATTGGATGTATTCATCTCCCCCAAAAACTTCTGCAACTACACCAGTACCATCCACAAAACTCAAACTCCTACTTACATAAACATCACTCCAAGCAGCAGTAGAACTACCCAATGAGTGTGGGGATGTATTGCCCGAAGAAATGCGGGGAATTAAAGAACCTGAAAAGTTTACTGAACCTGAAAAAGAACTTCTACCAATTATTAACAAATCACCTAAAAGATTAACCGAACCTGTTGTGATTGTATTTGTGATAACAGCTGCTTGAATGGATTCACCAGCACTACCTGATTTTTTTAAGAATAACTTACCATCAGTTGTATTTACTGCTAATTCGCCCAACTCCAATTGAGCGGTTGTAGGAACTTTTCCAGCAACATTGCTTCTTTTAATTAAAATGGGCATTAGTAAGATCCTCCATCAACATCAACACTGCCACCAATAATACTAACACTACCATTAATAATAGTATTGCCATTAATAATAGTAGTCCCAGTAAGTTCAATTGTTTCTTCATCACCTACTGCTATAAATTTAGAACTACCACTAACTACGAAATTGCTGTTGTGTGGTGAATTTAGGTTTGTTACATCTATTATTATTTGTCTTTCTGATGTTTCACCATTTGAGTTTTTACCACCAACAGCTATAAATAAGTTATGTCGATTAGTATCATCTAAACCATCTCCGATTAAGAATACATTTTTCTGATTATCTAACTTTTTGTTAAATTGTCCAACAACGGTTTGCCCCACAGCTTGAGTAGATGTTCCAATACCCGTCGCAAATGATGCTTGAGTATTAGCAACAGTGTTTGACCCAACTGCGAATGAAGCAGTTCCAATAGCTAATGTTGAATTTCCAAAAGCCACACTACCAGGTCCAGTAGCACTGGTATTTACTCCTGCTGTCATAGATGCGAATCCGCTTGCTGTGGTCGCAGAACCTGCGGCAAATGATGACTGGGCAGTAACAGTGATGCTATCACCCAATCTCACAGAACCTATAACTAATGCGTTTCCAGATACATGCAACTTTGCGGCTGGGGAAGTTGTGCCTGTGCCTATGCCTATATCTCCACCCTTACTAATTAATATTGATGAACTCATTACACTATATGAACTGCTGATAACACCAAAATTAGTTTCTAAAGTAGAAAGTGATGCACTTAATTCGGTTACATCAACCGAACCACTTATTTGTATATTATATCCTTTAAAATAATGATTATAAACTACTGATTCGTAATTTGCAAAATCATTTTGAGAGTTTAAATATTCAATTTTTATATCATTTGCCGTATTTTTATTTGGCGGTATAAATAAAAAAGTGTGTGTTGATTGTGTTAAATTTAATTTTGCATCTGAATATATATCCGGATTTGAACCAGTTATTGGTTCGTATAGTAATTTTGTTCCTATTAATTGATATTCAGTTGAAGTTGTTGCCTTTGATTTAATATATACATTTATTTTATCAATATTACCAACAACTGGATTTACATCTTTAATTGTAATATGCGCTACTGATTGAGAAAATACGGTGGCAGAACCCGTGCTTATAGTTTGAACTACAAAGCTTCCAGTAGTAAATAAAGTAAAAGTTTTTAATAAAGATTGGGTTTTAGTTGTTACTGAAGAGGTTAGAGGAGGACTTACTCTTGCTTTTTTATTAGTAATCAATGATTCAATTGATGCGGTATAATTTTGTGGAACTAACATCCCCGCACTTATTTCACCGGATGTAAGTTGTGGTGTTAATACTACATTTTGTAAATTAAATAATATTTTACTACCAATCAAATTAGAATTTATACTGCTCCATGAATATGATGGTATATTTAAAAATACATTTTGTCCACTAAAATCCGAAGTGTATACAATATTTTGATTTATTGTTTCAGTTACTATTTGAGCCTGATTTGAACCCTGGGTTGGTATTTCCCTATAAAAAGATAATGATTCCGATACCTCTAATATTGGGGTTGATTGTTGGTTTATAAAAATAATAGGTGATTCTGTTCTTGTATCCCTACCTACACTAATTCGCCTTCTCCACCTAACATTAATAACGTTTTTAAATCTATCAGGTATTTCACCACCATCTTTAGTTTTATTTGCAATTCCACAAATTATTATTTCACCAACACCATTAGGCGTATTATAATTATCATCCCTCTCACCATAAACCCAAACTGATATATAGCGTGATAAATCGTCCAGTTCATATTGGGGTATTTCATAATAAATGGGATTATTATTTACATCTAATATTTCAATGTATAATTGAGATTTGGGTTTTAATGTAATTCTGCTTGGTTTTACTCTAATACCATTTTTACCTCTACCAAAAAATGATGGAAACTCCTTTATACCAAAATACCCATCAGAATTTAATGATGTATCTTCTATATAAACAGGTATTGATTGTAGATTTTGTTTAAATCTTCTTTTAAGCTCTAACGACATTTATTTCCCCCATAACTATAAGTATTTTATCGAAGAAAAAGAGTTTATTTTATTTATATCAATTATTTCATCTACCATATCCCGCGTTTTATCTATATGGGATATTGTAATAATAAAATCAAATTGGGTTTTTAAGTAATCAAACAATAAATATAAAGAATTAAAATTATCGGTATCCAACGAACCAAAACCCTCATCTATGGCAATAAAGTTTGGACGGGGTAAATTGGATACATTTATCAATGCAGTTCTGATTGCAATTGAACTTACAAACTTTTCCATACCACTTGTCAACTCCAATGGCCAATACTTATTATCACCATAACAAATATAGGAATTGATGTTTTTACCATCAGTATCTAATATAATCTGAAAATCGGTTATGGGTTGTAAAATGTTGTTTATTTCCACCTCTAATTTTGGTAGTATCTCCGATATCAACCCATATGGTATACCATCCCGCTTAACTGCTGATAGGTAATACTCATACCCCATGTATTTTAATTCCATCGCAGATAATTTTTGAATAGAGGTATTTACAGTTTGGATAGTATTTTGTTGAACCTTTGATTCACCCATTAGGTTTATAAGTTTGTTTGTTATTTCGTTGAATTCACGCTCCAGCTCACTCCTATCGGATTTTAACGATGTTATCTCATTATTTAATTTTTTGTTTAGTTCCAGCGATTTCTCTTGCTTTTTAGCCAGTTCAATTTTATGGGCTATTTTATTATACTTTGATTGTAATTCAGTATAATCACCTCGTAATTCAGTTAAATCGGAAATCAATGAATAATACTTTCGGTTTATTTGTTCTTCCTTTTCTTTAACCTGATTTACTTTATCCAAATCAGATTTAACATTATATTCATTCTGCTCCAATTTTAAGTTGGACACTTCCACATTTAATTGTTTTAGTTTTTGTTCAATATTATCTATTCTTGTTTCTAATTGAAGGCTTTGTTTAGCAAATGGGGTATTTTTGTTTTTAACACAATGTTCGCAATTATCATCATAAGTAAAACACCCAATACCATCTAAATGCTTTTTGTTGTGTGATAATTCTAACTCTAACTTTGTAATTGAGTTTTTAGTTAGTGTTATATCTCGTTCCAATGATTGAAACTTAAAATCTTTTTGTTTTAATTCCTCCAAATTATATTGGGTGTAAAACTCTGAAATTCTGGTACGCTTTTCTTCTAATGGGGATATCTGCTCTTCAACATCTCTGATGGAAATACTAACCGATTTAACATCCCTATTACAATTATCCAACTCATCCCGTAAACCATCTAAATCTAACGAATTATCAACAACAACCAATTTAGTTGCTTTATCCTCAATCCGTTGTGTTATATCGGATATCTTATCACTCCACCCCAACTTATCATTTTCCAGTGTAGAAATCGAACCGGTTATGGATTGAAGAGCCAACTCAGCATCAGCCAATTTAGTAGGAAAATCCTCCCCCTTATACTCTTTCAATAAGGTTGATAATTCTTTTATTTCCTCACTTGCCACCGAATACAATTGTTCAAAAACATCCATATCCAAAAATTGCGCAAGTAACTCTTTCCGTTCCTTTTGCGATTTATCAATAAACCCACTATTGTTAAATTGCGTTGATAATGCCGTCAATATAAAATCATCATATGTTCCAACATACTGTCTGATAACGGAATTGGTATCTCGCCTCTCATCACCATTCAAACTTTGATTGTTACCTTCCCCATCTATATAGTAAAATTGAGTATCAACCTTTACTGCTCCCTTTTTTGATTTGGTTGCATTTCTTTCAATTACATAATCCAACCCACTTAACTCAAAAATAAACTTACAATAAAAATTCTTTTTTGAATAGTTCATCACATCCCCCGCCTTTGATGTTCGAGAGCATTTGTCAAAGATGCAAAATGATAGTGAGTCCCATAAGGTTGATTTACCGCTGGCGTTGGGGGCAAAAATTCCATACGCCCCTTTCATATTTTGAAAGTTTATGTAGTTATCCTCACCATAAGAAAACATATTGGAAAACTCAAAACTCTTTGGTATCCAAACTGAATTACGAACCCCATACGGATTTACTATCTTTGTGTTTATATCAGCGTTTATACCCTTTACAACTTCAATCGTTTCATCATCCACCACAAACTTTGATGTTATATAATCTACCAATAATTTGTTTTGAAATCCAACATCCCTTACATTTTGTAAAATAACCTGTTGTGAGTGCCCACCAGCCAAATTAGAAATAACCTTTTGAATACTTAACTCTTCAACCTTATATTTCTTTTTTAGACCTGATATAACCTTGTTTAATTGCGATGTTTTGGTTTCTTTCACCCGCAACCTTAATCTTGGTTTTGGTGGTATGTAATTATCAGATATAATCTTACCATCTTCAATATCCACCGTAGCATACCCATAATCATTGTGTATTATGATAAATTGTGATGTTTTATTATCCACATCCCACACCAAAATACCATGATGAGGATAAACCGCTTCTGAATGATTTTGAACAATTAATGAGCCCGGATATTTTATGGTATCCACCCCAGCAACCGAATTATTGGGAACATGAATATCACCCAACAGAGTTAAATCATAACCAGAAAAGCTTGTAGTTGTTACATTCTTGTTATCAATAACAAACCCATGCTCCGTTTGTATCCCATCAACGGCATCATGATAAAGGGCAATTTTTGTTAAATCCGTAGATGGTGGTTGTGGAAACCCCTTATCACTATCAAAAACAGATTTGTGAGTAAATGAAATATCCCCATAAGTAAACTCACAACTATCCTTATAATAGTATAAGTTTGGGTGATTTAATGCGTTTACAATAGGTGTAAGAGCATCTAATCGGGTTGGGTTATTTAGGTTAGCATCATGATTGCCGGGAATTAAAATAGTTGGTAGAATATCAGAAAGTGATTTTAAGAAGTTTTGGGTTATATCCACTACCTCCGGTGTCATATCGGTTTTAGCATGGACAATATCACCCGCCAATACAATTATAGAATTCTCATCCTTTTCTGATTTTATATACTCATATAACCTATTAAAAACTTCAATATACTCTTTGTGCCTTTTCAAGTTTCTAATGTGGATATCAGCTATATGAAATATTTTTTTTATTTGTTTCATTTCACTCCAAACATTTTATACTCCACCAAACTTAAAAAATCCAGCGATGGTGTATCATATATCATTGTATTTATTATATCATATCCCATTTCAGATGCATCCCCCATATCCAACCTAACCATATGGGTTGTTATACCATAATTCATCAACTTTTCACATATATCAATTCCGGCTTTTAAAGCATCCGAATCCAAACAAACATACACTTTGGAAACACCCTTACTAACCAACTTGCTTTCTAATTTTGGGGGTATGGTTTTACCAAATAATGGTATAGCGTTCCTACGAATGGTAATAGCATCAAAAACACCCTCACATAAAATAATAGGTTCTTTCCAATTTACAAACAACTCAAACCCAATAACATCTTTCGATGCCTTTGGATTTTTGTATTTCATAGGCCCATCATAAATTGCTCTACTAACAAAATAGTTTAATACTCCCTCACTATCATACGAGGGTATAATAATCCGATTACTATACTCCCCATCCTCACAATACCCCATATTGTATTTCACAATATCACCCGGTCTAATACCCCTATTTAAAATATAGTTAATAGCATGTAAATAGATTGGTGATTTTCTGCTTTCCCATAGGGGTAAAAATCCCCCCGGCAATTGAAGCGGGGGTGTGTATGTTGACTGAACATCTGATTGAAGTGTATACCTTTTATTAACATTTTTGAAAATAGAACTATACTCATCCCATATTTGATGTGATACATTCAGCTTTTTAAATAATGAACGAATTGTTTTTCCTTTTTCATCTGATATCCAACAATGCCAGGGGTTATCACCATCCGATGTTGTTTTTATGTTTATTTCAAGTTTTGGTTTGTAATGATTGGTGAATGGTGAATAAAAAGCATAATTGTCCCCAGTGGTTTTTTTACTTTTACCCAAAACTCGTTCCAATAACTCAACTAATCTTTCTTCTGCCATTTCTTAAATCGTAAGTATAAATATGTTTTGGTAAGTTGGTAATTATTTTTATGTTTTCATCCCCCTCCTTATACCGCCGGTTTATCTCAACCCCATATGGTCTATCCAACATAGAAAGTGTTCTGATATGAAATGATTTACCATCCACCTCCAACGATTTTGAAGGAGAGGTTTCACCTAAATAATTGAAATTGGAAGCCCGATAAATAACACCACTATGCCCCTGATTTTGGTCTGCATAACTTATTATGTATTCCCAATCCGTATTTTGCTTTAACCACTTAATTGTTTTAGATATAAAATACGATTCTGCGTTCTTTGGTGTATCATCTACCAAACATAATCTTCGTAACTCCAAAACTTTAGTGGGGTTTGATGGGTGATATGTCTGCCCAGCGGATGGACCGGCAGGACGGGTGTAAATACAAACTCCAATTATTTGAGGTATTCCAAAGCTTCCCTCCCTGACTAAAATAAAAGCATGTTTGTTTTGTATATTCACATATTCAGAATAATGCCATTTTTTCAAAAAAGCACGAACAGTCTCATTAAATGTGGTGTGTTCTATTTTATATTCCTTTACTAATCCCATCATACCCAACATACAAAATAAAAGTGAATTATCCAAACAAAAATGTTTTGGGTTCTTCCAATATCCACTCTGATGGTATGTCTTTTGCAGCCCATTTAAATCCGTTTTTATTTGCCCACATTCCATATGTAGTTTTTGAGTTTTTTGCTAATTTTGCGTTAGGGTTCTGAAATATAAATCTAATATCCAATTCCGGTTTTTGATTTTGTATCAGTAAATGCTTTTTTCTATCTGATAAAGTAAACCTACCCTTTGTTTCTATGAAAATACCATTAGGTAATCTAAAATCAGGCTTATATGTGTGATTGGTCGCTGGTTTGGTATATCGTATTTGGTGTTTTTCATACTCACCATCAATACCAATTTTTTTTAATTCATCCGAAACTTTATCCTCAAGGCCGGAACGATGTCCCTTACTCCTTTGGATATGACCCCAATTTTTAGGCATATTTAATCTATATCAAACTTAACATTTATAAACAAATCAGTAATTGTGCTTTTTTTCAATGGTGAACCCAATTTTGCAACTGCCATTAACTCATCATCATCATCGTATAACCCAATGGTTGTTATATATGATGAAAATGCAGAGGATGTTGTAAATCCTGCTCTTATTGTATTCGAACCACTAATAAGTGATGATGGGTTTGTTGATATATTAAATTCATCTTTACCAATATGGCAAAGCAAATTAACTTCTTCTACTGCTTTGGTTGCTTTATAGTTTACAGTAAACCCTTTATTAGAACTATAATCCCAATTACCATCTCCTAAAAAAGTGTGTTGATTATTAGAACCGGTGTTTGTCATAACAATCAAACCCTGTCTATAAAAAACATAACCATATGTTGCTGATGATGATATTATAGTTCCCCACTCATCACTCACTTTTTTATCCGTATAGTATCTATAGTTTGTTGTTGAACCAGAGTAGTTTGTTATATTAACCGATGTTGGCTTTATTTCAAACCCATATCTATAAGTAGGAATAGATAAAACTGATGCGGTATTGTGTAATTGCAATCTCCAATCGGTATTAAATAAAGTTTTTAAACTATTCCACGCTGTTTTTTGATAAATATCACTTAACCCACCATGTGTAGAACTTTGTGTTAAGTCTGTAGATGTAAATTCAATACCCCCGCTAATATGTGGTCTTATTGCTCTTAATGTAGATATTCCAAATGAAGTATAATGATTTGAATCCGTTACCTCATATCTTTTATGAGTAATAAATTTTCTTTCTTGTGAAAATAATTGCTCTATTTTTTTAAACCCAAAACTAATGGTTTCGGAATTCCTTAATAAGATTTTTTTTTCTTTTTTTTCTATCATTCATCATTATTTTTAGAAATCTAATTTTACTTTTATGAGGATTTCATTTGCATATGATTTCAAAATAGGTTGTGATAATTTAGCAACTGCTAACATTTCGTTACTATCATTAAATAAACCAACAGTTGTAATATAACTTTTTGGATTATTTCTAAATGTTGGTTGTGAAAAGGTTAAATTGCCGTTTGATCCTGTAGTTGAATATGATGGATTATTACTAAAATTAAAGTGACTATTTCTAACTCTTAAAAAGTAATATGTACATTTAAGTTCTTCCAAATTTCTGGCTTTAAATACACCATTTGTAGAATCATTTGCAGCTGAATGACTTATATATGTAAATAATTTAAATGCGTTATTACCATTTGTATTAGAACCAGTATTGGTATTTGCTGAAATACCGCTGGGGGTCGCTAAATCTAATTGTGTTGCTGATAAAACGATTATACCTCTTTTTGGATAAACTCTTCCGTATGTTCGTGTTGTATTTTGAACTACTATGCCAGCTGATAGTGAACCAGATACTACATTATAATATTCTGCACCAGTATTTGATTCTTGGCCGGCATCGCCCGAATCATCTATTAATCGTATTTGATTAGAACCACTCCTTAAATTTAATTCCCAGTTACCAGGATCCAATTCATCTTTTATTCTACTTCTTTTAAAATTAACTACATAAATATGATTCTCATCTGCGGCTGTACCCGCTACGTTCACACCTGTAAAATTGAATTTTTTTATATGTGCAGGTAAAAGGGTTTGTGCATATTGAGAATAAATTGCGCGAGATGGTGAATCTAGCGAACCTACAAAATTTGATTCTGCATTTAATCTTACAGAACCGCTACCTAATGCGTGCCCATATGCTACTGAAAATTGAACTTCCCTCGTTGAATCACTTCCCGCCTTATCATAAACATCATAATAATAATCACCCGATGAAGCACTTTGCGCAGATGATGTGAAAAATGTTGATAGGGATGCGGCATTACTACTAAATAATCCACGTGTTATTTTTTGAGTATTGTCATCGGTGTAAATATCCTCTTCCGTAATAGCTGCAAAGCTTAAATTTGTGGTTGTTAAAGATGCCCCACTACCGACTTGTATTGTTTTAGTTGCCATTTATTTATTCCTATTTTTATATATTAAGTGTGTGCAGCTGTATTACCCGATTTTATTATAGTTGTAATAGTAACGGGAATCTCAACTCTTCCACCTGTTTCGTTTCCAATAATTATAATTGATGTTTCTGAATCCTCATTTGGCACCAGTTGTTGGGTTGGGGTAAATTTAAATGATGTTGAGTTAAACTGTTCAATAATACCAAGATTTACATCCATAAGAGTTACTGTGTATGATTGGTCGCTATCACTAATAGTAATTACAGTGGGGACTACATTTAGCTCCGTCCCATACGCGGATCCTTGTGCTAAACTAATACTATTAGGAGTTACTGTAAATGAAGGTAAACTAATTCTAGTTTTGGGTAAAGTTAGTAACCTATATTTTAAAGCGTAATTTTCATCTGTAATTGCTTCCAACACAGGCATATTTTCTATCATCTCACCATAGTATGATGAACCCAGTGAATGAGCTGGATTCCACAAGGTATAATCTACTTCATCATCACCCAATGCAAATTTTGTAATTTTAAAGTTGTCGCGACCACTAGCCAATTTTTCTCTACCCTTTTTTGTTAAAATGGCGTCAATAGTTACCGATGTATTATCTAAATATCCCATATATTTTTCCTATTTTTATTTCTTATAAATATAGATTTTTATTTTTTTTAATTTATTATTTTTAGTAAATTATTAACTATACTAAATTATACAGTCATAGAAAAAGGTATTTTACCCAGTTATAAAAATTATATCACCATCACGGGTCCACATGGTTCTCGTTCAGTTATAGTTGGTGTATGTCCGGCTGAGTAATATCTAATTGTACCACGCCTAGCACATATTGTGTCAGTTGAACCCGCGGATACACTAAAGCCAACTGGTGTACCATCACATCTAGTATAGAAAATCTCATTAGTACCCCTTCCTTTAATTATATACTCATAACATTCATATTCAGTGCGTGTGGGGGTATTTGTTGGATACCCTACAGTAAGATATGTGGGTGCTGTAGGTGCTGTCGGAATAATTATTGTTGGATCCTGTGCAATAGGATATGTGGTCGCTGTCGGGATGGTTACTGTTGTATCCTGTGCAATAACATGTGTGGGTGCTACACCCACCACATATGGATCTACAGCATGTATTTCAACGCTTGGTTCTCCATCTATTGGATTAATAACCTCACTATTACAACCATTAAATTTTAAATTACTTAAACTCAATGGTAATTCATCGGTTTGAACCGCCGGATAAGGAATGTATGATGATGAATAATATTTACCCATTGATGCGGATAGAGATGATGAATAAAAGAATTCGCTTACTTTTGCGTGTGGAGATAATCTTTGATTCATAATAGAGCTTGTAACAGCTCTTTCCCAATAGGCGTTTTGAACAATTGTATTGTATAATCCACTACTTCCACTTAAAATAGGATATTCATAATTGTAAAGAGTACCATCGTGAAAATCTTTAACATCTATTTCGGTTAAGTAATCAGATTTTTCTGATTGTAATTCTGGTACAACAGATTCAATAACCCCCAAATAATCATTTTTGGTAGATTGTATAACGGCTGGATTATCTTCTAAAAGTAATTGATAATCCATTCGGGTGTGTGATAATTTATCGCCTCGTTTGTATTTATTTCTCTCTAAAATATGCGGTTCTAATAATACACCCCCAACATATTCACTTCTTGCAGGTATTAGTTGTTTTACTTGTTGGAAAATACTATGGTCATACAAAGACAACATCTTCAACAAAAGTCCAATTGCAGTTCCTCTCTTTTGTGCAGAACCGGATGCGGCGGTTAAATTAACATACTTTTGAAAATATATATTTGCTCTATACCTTAATTTAGCATAATCTTCATTAAACCTATCATCAGGATCACCAACCCAATCATCTACTTCAAAATATCCCTCCGAATTGTATATATCATTATTTACAACATCGGTTGATGAAAAATATAATCCTACTAAATTCGAATCTAATGGAGCATAATCATATTGAGATACTTCAGCGGTTTTTTCAACATCTAAAGAGCTACTTAACACCGAAGATTCTATTCTTACTTTATTATTGTTTATATTGAGGGCACCTACCGATGGAACTTTTATAAATTGAGTATCTACCCCCCCAACCAAATCAGCTGATGTATGGTTTGGTAATGATGCGGTTAATGGTGCTCCACCCAATGTGGTTTTAAAAAACTGATTTGGGTGGGATGATGAAATAGATGTTGGTGAGGTTTTTAGCCCACTATCAGGAAATATTCTATAAACTAAATTATTATATGATGATATATTATCTAAATCAGTTGTGTTATCATCCGAAAAATATGCTTCAGTATTTAAGGCATGCTCTTCAAATATTTCTTCGGAAAGGGATGATGAGTAATATCTAATCTCTTGAATTGATGCGGTTGATGAATAATTACCATCACCATCACCAACAATGAATTGAGTTGAGTTACCAAATATACTATTTGGTGCAGAACTTTGTGTAACAAGCGATGATAATATGTTTCCAAAATCATCTTTAAATACCGCTCTAATTGTGGTTGAACTTCCAGATATAATACCAAACGCACCATCTCTTCGTGTTTTATAGTTCATATATGATGAACTCATAACTAAACTAGAACCTGTTTTGGCTAATATTCTGGCTTGCCCACCTGAATAATTCCATTCAAAATCTAAATCAGTTCCACCCCCCGTTAATCTACCAATTGTAAAATCACCCAACGGCATTTTACCAATTACCTCAATAGTGTTTGGCCTACTACCATTTATAGTTCCAAAGGGGTTTCGTATTGGTTTAGAATCGGTTGTTTTTACTTTATAAATAAATCTTTCACTTTCATATTTGTTAGGTGAATCAACAACAGCCGGCCCACCATATTCTCGTATTTTTAGAAAAGTTTCAGGTATACCATAGCAAGATAAAAGTGCCTTAATTGAACGGGGTGTTCCTTTTGATTTGTAAATATATGGTAAATTGTTTAATACCCTACGCCAAACTTCTGAACTGATTTTTTCTTTTGGTTTTGTTTCTAACCCACCAATTGTTGTTGACCTGCTTCCTGATGAATTAGTTCCTAAAAGATATTCCCAAAGATTTGCATCACCCCAACCATTAGATAAATGCCATCCCATTGATTTTGCAACATCATAAAGTAAATCATCTGACATACCATCTTCAGGATGTTCTTCCCGTTTGTTTATATCCGTTAGTGCTTTTGTATAAGTCCACAAAATATCAAAATGCTGCCCTATCATATTAATAAACAATACATAATCTTCGTTAAGAGTATTTTCCCTTAAAGCAAACGGAATTAGGTTAATTAAAGCGGATTGGTTTTGTGAATCATAAAGTGAAGCTGAACTATAAACACCAGCATACCAACTTTCCGCTTGAGAACTTGTAGTTGGATAAAACACTATTGGGTGCGTTGATATTTTTGGATAGGGTGAAGCTGGATTATCGGTTGTTGTAAAGTGTGTATATAAAGAAGCTGTTGTTTTATTATACATCCACTGCTCAAATTCATCAAACCCACCAATCAATGTATCCCTTCGTGTAATTGCTTGTGATATATTTGTAAGAGCATGTGAACCGGAAACCTGTTCCAAAACTGATATACGGGTGTTGTATCCTTCGATTATTTGTAACTTATTAAAAAAGTTATCAATCCTTTCAGTAGCAGATGAATAATGTATAAAATTGGTAAAATTGGAATAATCTATATTTAATTTAATATTACCAAAAGAACCGCTGAAATATTCATTTATAATTTGTTGTGATGTTGATAGATTTGCATCTAATAAATCATTCCACGCCTTAAAATCAGTTCCATCCGATTTACCATACTTATCTAACTCAATGTTAAAATTAGGTTCTAAAAATTGTTCTGGTATTATTTCATCTAATTGGTTGTAGGCAACTATTTTTTCTATGTATGATTTTTGTAACCTACCATAAATACCAACCCGTCTACCTTCTTCTATTTTATCCGGCAACGGCTTGTGTAATTTTAATATTAAATTTGTAAATCCATACTGTGCACCAGATGTGGTGTTTATAACACGGTATGGAACTCCTTTTGTGTAACTATCCAATAGAGTTGTCCAATCATTGGCCGGTATGTTTATGAAATTAATGTTTAAATCCGGAAAATCAGGAGCATATACATAAACACCCTCATTACTATCAGATGGTTGTAGTAATAATTGGCCATTATTTGATGCTGTATCTAAAATAATTTTCCAAGCATTTAACCAAGCCCCCACCTGCAATGCAATTGTAGCATGAACTCTCATATATCGTTCTAATACTCTACCCTCACCAGCATTCCTTTTTCCAGGTTTTAATGCATCCCATTGGGCATCTAAATCAATTAAGTTTCTTTTACATTCATTCACTAAAAACTCTGCAGCATTCAATGAGTTAGGATTTAACGTCCCCAACGTAACAACCCGCCTCCATGTGATACCATTATATAAACTATTTAATGAGTTTTGATGATAACCTATTATTTCTTCATAGGCCCGTACAGTACGCTCAAGCTCTCCTTCAAAAGTTTCTTTGTTCCCAATAAGAATACCACCACCTATCAATGCAGCAACAACAATAGCTATTCCCGCAGTAGCCAAACCGGCACCTACTGCTGCCCCACCGGCTGCTCCAGTGGTTGCCCCACCTATCCCAACGGATGCTCCAGCTGCAACTGTCCCACCACCTACAACTGTCCCACCCCCTGTAGCCGATAGTACGCTTAATGATGCCTGTAGTGTAGCAAACTGTGCAGCTGTGAATGTAGTTCCGACCGCCGTACCAGCTGTAGCCCCACCACCCACCAAACCAGCCGCAGTAAGACCACCACCAACACCTAACGCCCCAGCAAAATACCCAAGACCACTTCCCGGTGGGTCATATTCTTCACCTGCTGATATACCAGTTGCAACTGCCAACCCCGCTATGTATCTTCTTTCCCATCGTTCTTGCCTACGATTTTTCTGATTATCTATTAAGGTTTTTACTATACCATCAATTTGAGAAATACGTGATTCTAATCCAAAGCCCGATGTGCCTGAATCAAAACTTGATAATCCATGCCAAAAGTAAAACGGAGCACCTAAATAATTAGTGCTTATATTATGTGGGGGTTCGGTAAATCCTTTTGTATAATCGGCTTCGGTATATTGTTCGATATACCAATTTAAATCTTCCTTTTCATCTAATTGTGGTGGACTTTCTTGCAATGTTTTGGTAGATGGTGGTGCTCCTAACCTCCAAAATGCAGCCCTACCAGTCGGAGTACCGAGATCTTGATAGTATTCAGCAAAGTAAGAACCTCTCAGGGGTTGGTCGGCGCTACCATCCTGATTTCGATTAAATGTTGAACCTGAAACATGAACATTAATCCAAATAGTTTTTAACCTATTAAAAAATGATTGTGGATATGGGGTGAATTTAGTTTTAGTTCCCTCAAAAAGAATATGGGATATATCTGATATTTGGTTTTCACCACAATTTAATAAAAACTCTTCTTTACCAATACCATATACAAATGAATTTCCACCGGGTGTAAGTAAAGTTTCATCATCATAAAACTCTTTAAGAGTAATGATAGATTGTTGTAAACCTATTTGGTCCTGCCACTTATCTCTAATTTTTACTTTTACTTCCGTTCTATCCGATGATATTTCTTTAATCACTAATTGAGGTTGCTCTACATTTCCAGCAAATTTGTACATGGTATTGTAAACCATATTATAACTTCCCTGGTCAAATCCCATTGAACGTAAATCCTCTTCGGGTTTGAAATAAAATAAACTATCAGAATTTTGAATAGGTTTATCATAAAAGGACTCTAATAATACATCATCTGAGTAAACATGCATTTCCTTTAATATACCCGCAGTCCTACCTAAATTTGCTATAATAGTATCATCTATAACCGCATTAATACTACCAGATAATGGTTCTATTAAGTTTCTATCCTTTTCTAAAAAAGTTTCACCATAGGTAGGAGATATACCTAATACTTCATCTATATTTTCGAATCTATCTAATGACATATTAATTTATTGTCTTATCCAACTATTTAAAGCACTATTCCAATTCCATATTAATCCATACGAATCTCTACGAAGTTCTCCTTGATATTGACCTGCAACACCAAATGGAGCAAATATTGTGCCTGAAGAATCACCCGATGAACCATCACCACCACTACCACTAATATTGTTTGGGTTACTACTACCCATGGGGGTTGGTGGACCGCCACTACTAGTTAGGTATTGAAATTGGAACGCCGGAAAACTTACCTGAGTTACATCAAACGATACAAATACCTGATTAAAAGGTAATTCAAATTCATCTCTTTGTGGTAATGGGTATTCTTCGTTGTATGAATCTTCATCAAACTTTTCAACAAATGGTTCTAAAAATACCTTACCATACTCTAAATTGGAAGATGTAATTTCATATGATAGTATTCTACCTTGTCTATTTCTTTTTATTTCTCTTTCCATAATTTGGAAATCATGTATAGTATATTGTTGATTTATTGTTTCCATTACTATCTAACCAATTTAAAATAAAAACTGTCTGAATAATATTGTTTATTTCCTCCCTCATCTATCCTAATCATAAACTCATAATATCTTTCGGGTTGTAATGTATCAAACCAAAAATCGAAATAATTTCCATCTCCATCACAACTTAATTTAGTGTAAGTAGTATCAAATGGAATAATTACATATTTGCTTTCACCATCCCTTAAAGACCAATATGAAGATGAAGGTAAATACTTAATAGTTGATAGTAATCCACTATTACTAAATGTTCTTTGTGGGTATCTTTCTCTGCCATATACTCTAATTCTTTCTTTTGATTCATTTACATATTGCGATTTTAGTTTAGGTAAATAAACTATAATATCAGATGTGTTTAATTGACCCAAAGAAGCCGTAATAAATGTGGTGTTATTCCATTTTGTTTCTAAAACAGGTGAATATATGGTATTGGTGTTTGATGAAAAGTATTTAGCAGAACCTAATTTGAATATTGAAGAGGATTCATCGGTTTCCGGTAACTTAATCATAAACCCATTATTTGGTCTACTGCCACTCAATATATCGTTTACATATTGTGTTATATCAATATTAATATCGGATACCTTTCTCGTAAATGATTGTGAATATGCGGTGTTGTTTATTGATGAAGTAAACCAATTACCACCACCATAATTTGTTCTATAGAAAAAATGCGAATTACCTGCCGCCAAACTCCACGAAACATTAGTCTGCCTATTGAACCAACTTACATCGTTTTTGTTTATGGGATTATCATAAAATCTACCAATACCATCCGACCAACTCTGCGATATTGGATAAAACTCCAAAGTATATGTTGTGGGTATTTCTACTTCGTTAGTAGATACCATCTTTAAACAATGCTTTATGCTACTACCGGAAATAGTATTATTTGATATTGATTCGGAGATTGAAGATAAATCAAACTTAATTAGTATTCTACTATTACCTAAAAAGATATCAGTATTGGTTGTATCATATAACTTTCTGATTTCTAATATCTCATCATTACTTACATTTTGTAATCTACTACTACTATTTTCATATATAGTAGTATCATTGGAGGGGTATATTCTATTTATCATTTATTTCTCCCTTAAAACAACGGAACTACACGCCCTCTAATATCTAAATTAGGATATTTAACCTCAAAAATTGAAGGGTCTTTAGCGGGATATATAATACCATTTCTGGTTGCTTTTTTGATATCATATACATTTGGCGAATATACACCATCATACTTGTTTGTTATTTGTAAACCACCCGTACCAGTTAAATCAGGCCTAACAACGGTCTGAACGCCATCGACTCTATCCAAAAGAACATAAACATCGGATAATAGTATTGGAGCATTTATTTGTGCTTTTTGTTTACTAAAATATGATTTTAATTCATTTATGCAATCCAATAAAACTTCATTTGAATTATGATTTGGTAATACAACAATTTCAAAATTAATACAAATGTTTATAATATATGCATCTTTGATGTTTACTGCATCTGTCAACATTCGATAATATGAAATGTAGTTTTTAAGATTTTGTTTTGTAGCTGGGCTTATTTGAGATATATTACCCTGCGCGTCATATCCCAAAACATATAAGTTTATTGCAAGTGGATTTGGAACTTGAGTAGAATTATTTGAAGATTTTATTTGATAATCAGGAGCCACATATGCTTTTGCTACTGCCCCAAATTGTGGTGGCATTGCATATGCTCTTACAACATAATCTTCAGAAGTAACAGCTCTACTTTGTGCAGCGAAAAATGCTATAGCATTATTTCTAATATCATCAAGTTCTTCATTTGATTTACCGCCCGATGCGGCTTCTTCATTTGTAACCGCAACCGAATTTTTTATTGTATTAAATTGTTGGGTATTAGATGGTATAACTTCATTTTCAAATTCGATATTTGTAATTGTAGTTAAATCTTTGGATATTACATTATCACTCACACCCCGCCCAACTCTATAAGTTACAGTTAGTGTAGTGTTAGAAGGTGCTACTCCATATGTTTTTGTGTATAAAAAGTTTGAGGGGTCTATTGTTTGTGATAAATCACCCGTTGCTTTATATAAATTAGAACCAACATTATCAGGATTTGGTAATAGTTCCTCATCAGCACTTGTTGATACTCCCACTCCGAACTGAATTGTTATAAACCCATCTTCATCGGTTCGTGTAATATATCTTTTGGGAACTTTTTTTAATCTTAAAAGGTATGGTGTTTCTGAACCATACTGATTTAAACTAAGTGTATAATCAGTTGTATTTGGCACTTGTTCAAATACCGTATCTTGTGCCAAATAATCAACTTTTGTCCAAACATCTCCATCACCATCAACTATTTTAACAACATCAATAATACCAGTATCCACAATCTTAATTTTATCATATGGTTTTGGAGAACCAAATGTAAAAGTGGATGTTTTATTTTCACCGCTAACTACAGGAACACTTTTTTTAAACAAATACAAAACAGGCTCATCGGTACTTTCGTTTATTTGATAAACCGATATTTCGGTTGAATCAAACGAAGATGAATATGCAAAATCAACTTTACTAACTGTAGAAAATACCACATTTGGATTTTGGGTTGATGACACCTGCATCCCTTCTTTAATTTTTAGGGCATAATCTAAATCAGGTCTAACGTTATTACCAGACCCAATAGCAGGAACTAATTGATAAACGATTAAATTAGTAACTGCAGGTGAATATAATTTTGGTTTATATCCCAATGAATTAGCTAACTGAAATAAATTTGTGGTTTCTTTTGCTTGATTAATTATACTTTCCCTTAATTGAGTATCAGTATAATAAGATAAAACATCTCCAACATAAGATGCCATCTCCATAAACATCATACCGGGAGATGATTCGTTAAAATCGTTATATGTATTTGGGTAATATTGTTTGGCAAAATCAATTAAGTTTTTTCTGAATCCAGAAAAATCTCTACCAATTAAATTAACTTCTTTTTTTGAATCATTTAACATTTATTACTCCTATACTATTGATAACCCACCCTGATTATTAACTTCTAAAATTATAGTTTGGTTTGCACCCTGTTCTGTAACTCTAAAACTAACTTTTATAGCTACCTTATTATAATCAGGTTCACTATTTACATTAACGTTATCTAATAAAATATATGGTAACCAAAATTTTATATCATTTGTTAATGATTCTTGCAAATTAGAACCCAAATCATCATTCATATTTTCAAACAATAATGAATAAATATCAGCACCAAAAAGTGGTTGAAATGGTCTTTCACCCTTTGTTGTTAATAGTAAATTCTTTAAGTTAGATATAGCTTGTTGTTCGGTTGTATAGCTGGATTTAAACATTGGTCTACCACCTATAGGAAGTAATACTCCAACCGCACGATTTTTATCTAAATCAATAGGGTTATATCTATATTGAGTTCTTTGTGCCACTCATTACCTCTTCTTTTTATTATTCATTACCTGCATTAAAGCCGAATAATCTCTTGTTAATGCACCCAATACCGCAACACCTGCTTCGGTTTGTGCTAATGTATCCATTGATACTGCTCTACCTTCTGAATCCTGAATATTAGATTGGTTCATCATACTACCCCCCGTAAAAGATTGTGCCATATCGGATGTAAATGACCTTCCACCAATATCTCTCCACTCACCACTTTGGTATGTTTCATTCAATATTGATGATATTGGTGAATCATTATTAAATAATTTCTTTTGAGTTTGTGGTTTTTTTGTTTCAAACAAATGGTCTACATCTAATGGGTCTTTTTCCACCAATGGGGTGGTTTGTTTAATTGGTTGTTGTTTCAATTCTTTTATAATAGATTGTTTTAAAATCTTTTTTTCTTCAGCGAATCTTTTCTTAACCTCGCTTTCAACCAACATTTTAATAGCTTGAATTAGTTTTTTTGTATCCATAGTAATAAATATAATATTTTGTAATAATTAACTCCATAAAATTGGAGGTCCGCCTGATACGGAATATGTACCTGTTCTAAACCACCCATCAATAGCAGTTGAAAATAATTCAATAAACGATTCTTTGGTTTGTGGTGATGATAATATTGGTGTTATAAATGATGATGGTGATGCCGGTGGTGGGATTGCAACAAAACCGGGATTTTGAGCTAATATAATTGGTATTAATCCTAATTTATAGGTATCTAACGCTAATGGTAAAACAACTTTTAATGGATTTAAATATGTTACTGAATTTAATGTTTGTATAAATTGATTATCTAAATTAGATTTTAATGGACCTGCTATATTAGGAAGCATTGTATTTAAGTATCGTGTTATAGAAACACCAATACTACCACCCGCACTATTATTGCCTGTTCTCATGGTAGAAAAAAGTTCTTGTCGAAGAAGATTTACAGATAGTGGCATTGGATGTTTTTTAATACTTTATAATAATTAACCAATACCATTTTTAAGCTTGGCTAGTATTAGAGCAAGTTGCGGATGAGGACCAGTTGGTCCTACTGCTGTTGGAAATGTTCCTTCTGCTAATGTTTCTATAGCAGATATAATTAAATTAATTGTCGTCGTATAATCCGATGTAGATATGGCTACATCTTTTTTTGAAGATAAAATAATATTATCGGATTTACTGTTAAATATTAATCTATCTGAATTAATAATAATTTGTGGGTTGGAATATTGTGAAATATTTGAAATTGAAACTTTATTTGATGTTCTAACAGGTATTCTTTGCTTCGATGTCATCCATATTGAAGATTCATCTTTGTTTATATCCTCAACAACAAATTTATCGTATCCCTTTTTATTAGTATCGTTTTGAGTGTTTCTTATAATTGTAATTGGTGCACCAGAATTATTTGAATTCCATGATGGTGATTTTTGAGCATCGGTTTGCTTTGGTGTATAACCAAATCTTATTGATTGCCCAAATCTACCTTCAAATATAGTATCACCAATATAAGGTTGTAATTGTGATAAAGTATTCACTTCAAAAAATCCTTTACCAAAATCTTTTGTATTATCTTCTGGTGATGAGACATTAGGTATTGGGTCTTGATAAGAAGATGCACCAAATGATTGAACAGTATTTTTAATCCCCTTTGGTAATGGATTATTGTTTAATGATCTTTGTAAAAATGTGGGTGATATATAATAATATTGATATCCAGCAGAAAATGGGCCGGATTCAGATCCCATAGAACCTATTAAGTAAACCTGCTCACCAATAGTAGGTATTGATTTTATATAAGGATTTAATGGATATGCTACCGCATCACTAGCAACCCCAAACCCTTGCTTTAATAAAACTCCGATTTTATAAATATCATCCGGATTACCATCCTTTAAAAATACTTCAGTTACTTCACCAAGCATTATTACTCCTCATCTTTTTTTAGGGATTCTAATTTTTCATCCACATCCCTACTCGCTTCTAACAACTGTTTCTTTTCTTCTTCTGTCAATGTAAACCCACCCATATCACCACTTGCGGCATTTAAAAGGCGTTGTGCAATTGCTGCCATTCTAACTAATTGGTCATCATTTTTAACCGAAACCTCTAAATACTCTTTGATTAGGGGAACTACAACTGAAGCATCGTTTAGGTTTTTAACCAATGGTTCTAACTGCGCAATCAGTAATTTGATTTGCCTATCTTTTTTGCGTGAATTTTCGTAAATATCTTTTAATAGGTCTGCAAAAGATTTACCTTTGAATATATCATCATCCTTCGTCATAATACCTTTCTAAATTATGATTTAATTTTAAAATACCATTTTTAGTATAGTCTGTATTTAATTCAACGAACATTATTCTCATTTTTCCTATAACTTTAGTAATATATTGTGTATTTACCCCCGTCCTATCTCTTATAAGTATGTAAAGGGCTTTTTTGTTATATGAATATAAATCCTTTCTGGTTCTGAATAGTTCGTTTACCGAATCTGCTACCTTCCTATCCCTATCCCTTAAAAATATCTTATCTAAGTTCGTATCAATGTAATCCACATAAAAATCCATAAAATCGGATGCTTCCTGTAGATAATCCTGCTGGTATGTTTCATTAGGAACATTTCTACCCAAATCAACCGCATCTAACTTTTCATGTATTTTCATTTTGGCATAATTCGCGTTATTCTCATTAAACAAAAAGTTTCTTGCAATAACAGTAAAATATGAAAATGCTTTTCCTCTATCTCCACGAAACTTATGCATTTTTTCATTTAAAAATGCAACAACCGATGCTTTTACATCTTCATATGAATCATCAAAGTAATAAGTTTTATATGTATGTATTACATTTTCCGCAAGTTTATCTAATGGGTATTTTATAAACCTATTATATATCTTATTCTTTAATTTATTATCATCGCAATTATTATAAGCGTTGATAGCCATTTCGGTTATATATGTAAAATATCTATTACTTGGATTCTTCGCTTTTCTCGGCATAATAATTATCCAACTCTTCTATTATATTAAACATTTCTTTAAATACATAACCCGTCTCATCATTAGCCTCAAAAGAACCAATTCTATCAATAGACCTCATTCTATCTACTGCGTTTTGAATTCGTTCCTGCATTGTATCCAATATCCCTTCGACCTGAGTATATTCTTTAACTAAAGTATCCAAATCTTCTTCTGTTTTTTCTAACTTTCGTAGTAAGTTCCATACAAAGTAACCTAAAACTATATCTGTCAAAAATAATATTACTAAAAGTGCTACCATATTAATCCTCCATTATATCTTTAAATGCATCAAACACTAAATCCACCTTCGGCTTTTCTTCCTCATTTCGGGTAGACATCAACTTTTCAAATTTGGTCATTGGGCCCGGTCTACCATTTTGAGTAAAACTATTTCTTGTACCTTTAAGTTTAGTTCCATCATTTACCCAACGATTGTATTCAAATTTTGAAGCCATAAAATCGGCCTGATGTAGTATATGTGGTAAAAATGTTTTTAGTTGATTTTCGGGCTGAAAACTTTTATAATAACTTTCAGTAGATGAATCGTATAATCCATCTGTTAATCTAATAGCAAGATATTCTTCCTCACTACACTTTATACCAAAGTGGTTTAACAAATAAAATGTCCTATCGTGTATTTCCATCCAATGTAACTTTGGATTGGATTTGTAAATCTTACCCTGATTTTTAACATGCCATTCGGATTCGTTTTTCTTATACCAATCATCTGATACTGAACCTACCTTACCTAAATCATGATGCAATGCGGCAAATACCACCGATTCTCGTGTAATATCATCAGTAATCATATCTAACTCCTTCCAAAGTTCATAAACCTTTAATGAGTTTCTGGTTACTCTTAATATATGATCAATGTATCCACCAGGAAAGGCATTATGAAAATGCTCAAATGATGAAGCGGGTGTGTAAATTATCCGTTCTTCAAAGTGGTCATACATTTTATTTAGGGCATCTAACCTCTCACCACTAAATTCCTGATTAATAAGTTTTCTGAACTTTTTGTAGTTTTCCAGTAGTTCATCTGGTGTAAAAAAATTAAAATACATAATTAAATAATTTTATCAATAATTCCCAAATTAAGGGCTTCTTCTGCTGTCAAAAATAAATCACTTTGTTGATTTGATTCCCACCAATCTTTTGGTTTATTTGTAAACTCTGCCATCATAGTGTTACATTCCTCTTCAAGTTTATCAGCGAACTTTGCATTTGATTTCACATCACTCAATTTACCTGCTGCAAAAGTTGATAGTTGGTGAACCATAATCTTTGAGTGTTTTGAAGCGGCTCTAACCCCAGTACCTGCTGCAAGTAGGAGTGCCGCAGCGGACATTGCTACACCCCTGCAAATGATATTAAACTTAATATCTTTATTTCCTCTAATATAATCAATTATAGCCAATGTTTCTACAACATCACCACCACCTGAATTCAATAGTATATTTATCGATGTAAGTTCATTGTTTACTTTTTTAAGTAATCTTACTTTAGCAATAAATTCGGAAAGTAACCCCATCTGGATTTCATCACATATTACAATTATATTATCGGTTAAATCAATCCCATAATCAAACTCTCTGAAATAATCTTTGTATGGATCATCTACAGTATTATCATTTTTCTTATTTTTGTAGTTATAATTTGTGTTCTGATTTAAGGTGCTTGTGTAAAGTTCATCTTGAATTGACATATATTTTTAATTTTAATTTTACTTTTACTTATTATACAAAATAATTTTTATATTTCCAAATTATCTATACCTGGCAGCCCCAGTTTTTTTGTAAGTGTGTGTTGGTTGCGGTTCGTTATATAGATTTTTTTCAATAATTGGTTCGGATATAACATCAGGTTTTACTTCTTCCTTTATTTCCACAATGGGTTCTTCAACTAATTTGGGTTCTATTATCTTTGGTTCTTCAACTAATTTGGGTTCTATAATTGGGGGAGTTACTACAATTACATTCGATAACTTATTTAAGGCAATTACCATAGCAAGCGCCAACGGGTCAAAAACAAAAACTATTAATAAGGTAAACCAATTCACTATTTTGTCCATACCCCACCCAGTTAGTTTCACCAAATACCTTAATGGACCAATTTCAGCAGCAACCTCATTATTTGATTCTTTATTTAATATTTGTAAATCCAAAGATGTTAGTGAATCATTCAACCCTTCTATTTTTAAACTTAATCCATCTCTTTGTTTAATGGTGGTTTTTAATTCACCACTCAACACCCTACGTTGGGCCGCAGCACCCTTATCGGTTTGTGAATTGTTATTTGCTAAACCACCCCTTAACTCTGAAATTGAAGTTTCTAATATGCGCTTTTCTTCATTTAAATCTAAAAGTTGTTCTTTGAACCTAGTTCGCTTTACATCAACAATACCCACCTCTTTATCTAAAATTGTTAATTTATCACTTGTTGTTTGATATGCTGAAGTTAAAAAACCATATATACCCAATGATGTTATAATCATTAATATGATAACTGCTGAAATCATATACCATCTCAACCAACCAATAGTTTTCCAATAGTTGTGGAGATATGAAGCAATAATTAATTTTGAAAACTCTAATGAACCTGCCATTATAATTACTTCAGTTCTTGCACCTGCAAAAAGTGAACTAAGTCCAAAAACCGAATAGTAAGCAGCCGAACCCGCGAGCGTAAATGTGGATAATATCATTAAGAAAATAAATCCATTTTTCCTACTGAAAAAATTTTTCATGTTTTTTCCTAATTTTTAATTTTACTAACTTTCTGGATTGTATTTATTAACAAAAACTTGTTTATCATATTTAAGTATATATAAGTATAATAAGCTTGATTATAAAATAAATAATAAGCAGTAGATTATTGGGTTCAACATAGTTAAAAAGCTTAAATAAACATATACTAAAAGCATACAACCAAATAAGGGTAGGTTATGCTTCATACTTTTCTAAATACGAAATAACAGCCAATTCTTTCATTTTTGCTTCTACCTCAATATCTAAGTCATATC
>Ga0194121_10002887_pt1 | contig 26695 bp, 23 predicted proteins | sample TA2MahCa50mmetaG_FD_148609 | JGI IMG/M metagenome (GOLD analysis project Ga0194121, IMG submission 148609) | Freshwater microbial communities from Lake Tanganyika, Tanzania - TA2015020 Mahale Deep Cast 50m | ecosystem: Environmental > Aquatic > Freshwater > Lake | place: Tanzania: Lake...
AGCCGCGCATTCTGATGCACGTCCATTCGGGACTCCCTTGATACTCCAGGCCTAGATACCCGAAGCATCATCGGACACCCCCGAATGGACAACCCCTCATCCTTGAATAACGTCCTGAGACTTCACACCTAGGCACTGCGCATGGAGCGGGCCTTGCGCCGCGTCGGAGCGGATATTCCGCGCTGGCGCGTCCTGGTGCTCGCCAGTGAGCGTGGATCGATCAGCGTCAGCGCGATCGCGGTCCTTCCGGTCATCCGCCTCTCGACCGCCACCAAGGTTACCCAGAGAATGGAGCGCGATGGGCTCGTGAGTCTTCGGCGCAGCAGGTATGACGCCCGCGTGACCGAGGTTCGCATCACGGCGCAAGGCAGCGCCATCACCCGACACGTGCGTCGCACGGCGAGCACGATCTTCCATCAGGCGTTCGCGGGCATTGCTCCGCGGGAGATACGCAACCTGAACGAACTGCTGGAGCGCAGCTTCGACAACATCAGTGACACAGTGCCGCGGTCATCCCGGGCAGGGCGTGCTAAACGTCCGATCTGGCGGCAACCGGAGCCGGGGGACGTTGCGCCGCCGATCGCAATGTGAGGCACGCTCGCGCGGACTGCTCGATCGCAGCCCAGTTCCGAGCGGCGATGTGTGACGGACCCGCGACCCAGGAGCCACCGACAAAGGATACGAATGGCAAAGCCAGATAGCTTCCGGCATTGACCGGCGCGATACCGCCCGTCGGACAGAACCGCGCGGCTGGAAACGGCCCATTGAGCGATGTGAGCGTGCGAACGCCGCCGCTGGATTCCGCCGGGAAAAATTTGACCAGTTCAAAGCCGGCGTCGAGCGCCGCGAGCAGCTCCGACGGAGTCGCGATTCCAGGTATGAAGGGCATCCTGCAGTTGCGCGCTGCAGCCAGAAGCTGCGGCGTGCTTCCCGGCGACAGGGCGAATTGGGCGCCACTATCCTCGGCCTGCTTGAGATCGGCTGCGGACATGACGGTCCCCGCCCCGACAAGCATTTCAGGCAATTCGCGCGCGATGCTTGCGATCGAGCGGAGAGCAGCGTCTGATCGCAGCGCGACTTCGATCGCTCGCAATCCGCCGCGTAGCAAGGCCTGAGCGATCGGAACGGCATCGCGGGCATCCGGGATGGTGACCACCGGAAGCACGCCGGCCGAGCAGACTGGCTGAAGAACACGGGCTAGCACTGAGACAAGTCTACACCGCTCTCGAGAAGTGATCCGCAACGCGATCTCTGACGAATCGTGCCTCAAGTCCGGGTCCCCCATGGCTCGCGACGCAGTCACACCACCACAAGGCGACCGCCATTGCCAGGGTCCTCAGGGTCCGCGACCCAGATTGCGGAGTACCCGGCCTAGTAGGCGATTCAAGGCCTGCAGTTCCTGCTCGGTGAAGCCCGCGAACGAACGCTCAAACATTCGCGCGGCGACTTCGCGCACGCGCCGAACCGCAGCCGAGCCGCGGGCGGTGATAGCAACCTCGGTGACGCGCGCGTCCGATCGCCGGGTCGCGAGCCGCACGAGGCCGTTACGCTTCATGCGTTGCACGACACGTGTCATGGTCGAAAGACGCATCACCGACTGATCGGCGATCTCGCTCACGCTGCGGGGGCTGCGCTCGTGCAGGATCATGAGCGCCCGCCAGGTCGGAAGATCCATGCCGATCGCCTTGAGCGCCGCGGACATGTACATGCCATAGCGGCCGGCGATGCGGTTGACCAGGTAGAACGGGTAGTCCGCGATCCGGAACCCGGACGAGGCGGGGTCGGATCGCGACGGCGCGGCTGCCGCCCGGGAGCGGGTGCGCGTGCGGGCCGGATCACTCACGGTTGGCAATAGCAACGCCCCGATACTTGCAAAATCACGTGATTGCCGAGCCTACCACGGATCGCTGGCGCCGCCAGCGCCTGCTCGCGCCCGGCTTCAGGCGACCGACATCGGGAGCGTGGTGTAGCCGCGGAAGCGCGCGCGCCGGCTCCGGACCCCCACGCCGCCGGCCCGCAGTCCGGGGAATCGCCTAAGGATGCGTGCCAGCGCGAGCTGGCCCTCGAGGCGGGCGAGCGACATGCCCGCGCAGGCGTGGGCGCCGGCGGCAAAGGCCAGGTGACGGTTGGGCGTGCGACCCACGTCGAATCGATCGGGGTCGGGAAAATTCGCTGGGTCCCGGTTCGCAGCGCCTATGCAGAGCGTAAGGTAGCTGCCGGCGGCAAGCTCCCCGGACGGCAGAGAGACCGGACTCGTGACCAGGCGGTTGCCGAACTGGTTGGGGCTTTCATAGCGGAGGATCTCCTCCACGGCAGTGACAACGCATGACGCATCCGCCCGCAGTCGACGGCACGCCTCCGGACGGTCGAGCAGGAGCGAGAGCCCGTTGCCGATCAGGTTTGTGGTCGTTTCGTGGCCGGCGTTCAGCAGGAAGATGCAGTTGTGCAGCAGCTCGGGCTCGGAGAGACGGGCTCCCGCGCTCTCCTCGCGGATGAGGCGGCTGAGCACGTCGTCGTCGCCGAGCAGGCGGCGTCGCCGGTCGGCGACCAGGGCCGCAAGGTAGTCCAGGAACTCGCGGACGCTGCGCTGGCCGCTGGCCAGTTGCGCCGGCGTCAGGACGGGCTCAAGGGCGCCGAGGATGGCAAGCGACCACGCGCGCAACGGCCCGCGCTCGTCGGCGGGAACCGCGAGGAGGTTGCCGATGACGCCCACCGGGATCGCGGCGGCGTAGTCTTCGATCGCGTCGAATCGGCCACGTCGTTCGATGTCATCAAGGAGGCGGTCGATGAGCTCGACGATGCCGGGTTCCATGCGCTTCAAGGCGCCAGGCGCGAGCGCACCCACGATCTGCCGGCGCACGCGGGTGTGCAGCGGCGGGTCGTTGAACACGAGGCTGGTTGTGTGATGCTCGAAGAGTGGGGTGCCCGGGCCGAACTTCGGCCCAAAGACGCCGCGTTTGTCCGAGCTGAAATTCGTGCGGTCGCGATAAACCGCCTCGAGGTCGGCAAAGCGCGACAGGAAAGAGGAGCCGTCGGGGCCGCGATGAAGCGGCGCGCGCTCGCGCAGCGCCCGATACCACGGGTACGGATCTTCGTAGAATTCCGCCGGAAGGGCGTTAAGATCGAAGTCCGCGATGTCTACTGCGATGTCGCCGGGACCTGGCAACGTCGTCATGGCGCGGTTCGTCCGGCCGGGGAGGATGCATGGCGGTTTGGTGCGAGCGCGACGGCGCAAGCGGTACGGCAATAATCCTGTTGCACGGACTCGGCGCCACCGGTGCCGTGTGGCGCGGCGTGGTCGAGCGGCTGCACGCGCGGCTCGCATGCACGACGCTCGTCGTGGATCTCCCTGGACACGGGGCCTCCTCCTGGCATGCGACCTACAGTGTCGGCGAGATGGCAGCGGTGGTCGCGCCGTTGGCGTTCGGCCTCGGCCCGCTGCACGTCATCGGCCACTCGCTCGGCACATACGTCGGCCTGGCCCTTGCAAGTTGCTGGTTCGGCTGCCGTATCGCGAGCGTAACAGGGGTGGGACCGAAGGTTACCTGGTCGGACGGGGATCGCGCCCGCATGCGGGAGCTGGCAACCCGGCCGACCAGGAACTGCGCCACGGGGGAGGAGGCGCTCGAGCGCTACCGCCGCGTGTCGGGACTCGACACCGTTGTGGCGCCCGACGCGAGCGTGCTCGATCGCGGAACGGTCCGGGCTGCGGGAGGCCATCGCCTGGCCGCCGACCCTGCCACCATGGCCGTGGGCGCGCCGCCGTTCGCCGGCCTGATCTCGGCGGCGCAGTGTCCTATCAGACTCGCCCGCGGCGAGCACGATGCGATGGTCAGCCTGGCAGAACTGCGCCTCCATGACCCGGCGGCGGTCGAGCTTGCCAGGTTTGGCCACAACGCCCACGTCGAGTCGCCTGGCGCGGTCGTCGATCTCTTTGTCGCGGCGCATTCGTAGCCCGCGGAAGCGTTGCCGCTACGCCGCAGATACTTGCAAAATCACGTGATTTGGAGCATACGAGGGGACGGCATCCCGCGCTAGCAGGTGATTCGTGGCGGAGAGGTCGTTTACGAAGGAAGTGGAGTCGCTGCGCCTCGTCGCCGGCGAGACCTTCGAGGGCGAGGCGGTGCTCGCGGTCACGAAGGCCCTGCTGCAGTCGGGCGTCGGCTACGTGGGCGGCTACCAGGGTGCTCCAGTATCGCACTTGATGGACGTGCTGGCCGACGCGAGTGGCATTCTCGCGGAGCTGGGCGTGCGCTTCGAGGCCAGCGCGAGCGAGGCGACCGCCGCAGCGATGCTCGCCGCGTCAGTCAACTATCCCGTCCGCGGTGCGGTCACGTGGAAATCCACGGTCGGCACGAACGTTGCCTCCGACGCGCTCGCGAATCTCGCTTCGGCCGGCGTGACGGGAGGCGCGCTGGTCGTGCTGGGGGAGGACTACGGCGAGGGCGCCAGCATCATGCAGGAGCGTACCCACGCCTTCGCAATGAAGTCGCAGATGTGGCTGCTCGATCCGCGCCCCGACTTGCCGACGATCGTCAATCTCGTGGAACGCGGTTTCGAACTGTCCGAGGCCAGCAGCACCCCGGTGATGCTGATGCTGAGAATACGCGCCTGTCACATGCACGGCCGGTTCACGGCTGCAGACAACCGCAAGCCCGCCTTCACGCTCGCGGAAGCCCTGGCGGCGCCGCGCCGCAACTACGATCGGATCATCCTGCCGCCGTCGACTTATCAGCAGGAGCGCGAGAAGGTCGAGCAGCGGTGGCCGGCGGCGGTCGAATTCGTCGCGTCGCGGCACCTGAACGAGCGTTACGACGGCGATCTCGACGACCTGGGTATCGTGCTGCAGGGTGGCCTGTATAACACGACGCTGCGGGCCCTCGAGCGGCTCGGCCTCGCCGATGTCTTCGGCGGCTCGCGAGTACCGTTGTACGTGCTGAACGTCACCTATCCACTGGTTCCCGCCGAACTTGCCCGATTCGCTGCAGGAAAGCGCGCGTTGCTCGTGATCGAGGAAGGCCAGCCCGAATACCTGGAGCAGGCGATCGGTTTCGAGCTGCGCCATGCCGGCAGCGCCACCGAGGTGGTCGGCAAGGGTCCGTTGCCGCGCGCCGGCGAGTATACTGGCGCCGTCGTGCGACGGGGGCTTGAGGCGTTTATCGAGCGTTTCCGCCCGGGAACGCTGCATCCCGCGCCGCGTCCCAGTCCCGTCGCCGCTGTGCGCGAGTATCCCTTGGTGCCGGCAGCGGCCCTTGCCGGCCATGTGCCCGCACGGCCGTCGGGCCTGTGCACCGGATGCCCGGAGCGGCCGCTCTTCTCGGCGATGAAGCTGATCGAACGCGAGCGAGGTCCGCTGCACGTGAGCGCCGACATCGGTTGTCATTCATTTGCCACGCTGCCGCCCTTCAACCTGGGTGCGAGCATCATGGGATATGGACTCGGCGCGGCCGGCGCAGCCGCCTTCGAGCACGCCGGCGGCAACGCGCGCCCCGTGGCTCTGATGGGGGACGGAGGGTTCTGGCACAACGGCCTGACGAGCGGCATCGGCAACGCGGTCTTCAACCGCCACGACGGGGTCACGATCATCGTCGACAACGGATACTCGGCCGCCACTGGCGGCCAATACCTGCTGTCTTCACGGGCAGACGTGCCGGATAGAAAGCTCGGCAATCCCATCGAGCAGGCTGTCCGCGGGGTCGGAGTCAAATGGGTGCGACGGGTGCGCACCTACGATATGAAGGACACGCTTGGCGCACTGCGCGAGGCCCTTTCAACCACGGAGCCGGGTCCCAAGGTGCTCATCGCGGAAGGCGAATGCGAGCTCAACAGGCAACGCCGCATTGCGCCGCAGTTGCGCAAGCGGATCGAATCCGGGTTGCGCACCGTGACGGCGAAGTTCGGAATCGACGAGGACGTGTGCACCGGCGATCATTCGTGTATCCGTCTCTCGGGATGTCCATCGCTGACGATCAAGCCCGCCGCCGACCCGCTGCGCACGGATCCCGTCGCCCACGTCGACCAGAGCTGCGTCGGGTGCGGTGTCTGCGGCGAGGTGGCGCACGCGGCGGCGCTGTGTCCCTCCTTCTATCGCGCCGATGTGATTGCGAATCCGACGCTCACCGACCGGCTGGTGGCACGCGTCCGCGCCCGCGTCATCAGCTGGCTGGCCGGGAGGCCCGCACTGCGATGGACCTGACGACCCGGCCCCTGACGTTGACCATTTTTGCGCTGGGCGGACAAGGCGGAGGCGTCGTCGCGGACTGGCTCATCGACGTTGCACGACGAGAGCACCACATGGTCCAGGCGACCTCGGTGCCCGGCGTGGCGCAGCGCACCGGGGCGACTTTCTACTATCTGGAATTCTTTCCCGAAGCCGCCCTTCCCGGCGATGGACGCAGGCCGGTGATGGCGTTGATGCCGAGTCCCGGTGACGTGGACGTTGTCGTCGCCGCCGAGGCGGTCGAGGCGGCGCGCGCCGTCGAGCGGGGGTTCGTCACGCCTGACCGGACCACGCTGATCTCGTCGTCACACCGGGTCTACACGATCGCCGAGAAGTCCGCCCTGGGTGATGGCCGGGCCGACTCGAGTGCTCTTGCGGCGGAGATCGAGCGTGCAGCCCGGCGTTACGTCGCTTTTGACATGGCCGCGACCGCAGAGCGGACGGGCGCCCTCATTAGCGCGGTCCTGCTGGGCGCGATCGCGGGATCAGCCGTCCTGCCGTTCGCCGCGGAGACCTTCCGGGCGACCATCCGGGCCACGGGCAAGTCGGTCGACCGGAATCTTGCGGCGTTCGACGCCGGCATGGCAGCGGCGCGCGACGTGGTGCCTGCCCCGGCAACGCAAGAGCCCGCGATCGAAGGCATGCCACGCGCGGCCGACGTGTCCTCGCGCGCGGGTTCCGCCGCCGATGTGGCGCGGCTCTCGGCGCCGCTGGCCGCGCGAATCGAGGCCTTTCCCGGCCCGTTGCATCCGCTGCTGCGCTTGGCAACGGCGCGCCTGGTCGACTACCAGGACACGGCGTATGCCCAGCAGTATCTCGAGCGTGTCGCCGCCGTGCTCCGTTGCGAACCGGACCCGGCCGGTGAGTTGCGCCTGTCCCGGGAAGCCGCGCATCGACTCGCGCTTTGGATGAGCTTCGAGGACACCATACGGGTCGCGGACCTGAAGACCCGATCGGATCGCGCCGCACGCATCACCGCCGCGCTGCGCGGAAACCCGAACCAAGTTGTGACCGTGACCGAGTTCATGAGGCCGCGTGTCGAGGAGATCTGCGGCACTCTTCCGGCGGCGGTGGGCAGGCGGCTGCTCGCCAGTCCCGGCTGGCGCCGGCGGCTGCAATGGTTCACCGGCGACCGGACGATCACGACGACCTCCGTTAGCGGGTTCGCGCTCTTGCGCGCAATCGCGGGCCTGCGTCGGTGGCGCCGTGGCACGCTGCGCTACGTCGAGGAGGACGCACGCATCGGATTGTGGCTCGCGCACCTCACCGCACTCGCCGCACGGGACTACGGGCTTGCGGTCGAGGTGGCGGCGAACCAGAGACTCGTCAAGGGTTACGGCGATACCCAGGCGCGGGGGTGGAAGAGCTTCACCCGGCTGTCGGCGGCGGCGGTCCGGCTCGAAGGACGCCCAGGGGCGGCGCGAACCATGGCGTCGCTGCGGGATGCGGCGCTTGCGGACGAGCAGGGGCGAGCCCTCGACCGTGCACTCGCCGAACTCGACCGGGCCGTGGCAGCGTAGCGGAGCGACCATGCAGGGAGGAGCAATCCCATGAAGCGATACCGAGACGACGCAGAAGCGGTCCGCTCGCTGGTGCGCGAGGACTGCGTGCACCGTGACGTGTATCTGAGCCCGGAAATCTTCGAGCTCGAGATGCGCCACCTGTGGCGGAACACCTGGATCTACGTGGGGCACGACAGCCAGGTTCCAGACGCCGGCGACTACTACACGACGGAGCTCGCCCGCCAGCCGGTCATCATGCTCCGCGATGCCGAAGGCGGGATCCGCGTGCTCATGAATCGCTGCGCGCACAAGGGAGCGACCCTGGTCTCGGCGCGCGAAGGTCATTGCGAGGGTGGCCTGCTTCGCTGCCCATATCACGGCTGGACCTATCGACTCGACGGGTCAATCCGGACGATTCCTGCCAAGTCCGGCTACGACGGGACGGCGCTTGCCACCTCGAGCGCCGCCGCCGGCATCGCTCCGGTACGCAACGTCGCCATACATCGCGGCTTCGTATTCGCCAGACTGTCGGAGGAGGGGCCCGGCTTCCACGAGTACTTCGGGGATGCGCTGAGCTCGATCGACAACATGGCCGACCGGTCGCCGGTCGGCCGGCTGGAAGTCGCGGGCGGAGTCTTGCGGTACCTGCACGACAGCAACTGGAAGATGTTCGTCGAGAACCTCAACGACACGATGCATCCGATGGTGTCGCACGAATCTGCTGCCGGCACGTCGAAGAAGCTTTGGGCCGGCCATCCTGAAGACGAGCCCAAGCCCATGGCGATCGAGCAATTCTTGCCGTTCGTGAACGGCTACGAGTTCTTCGACAAGATGGGCGTGCGCATCTACGACAACGGCCACAGCTATACGGGCGTACGCTATTCGATACATTCTGCATACGCCGCGATCGGTGACTACGAGCGCATAATGGAAGCATCCTACGGCGAGGAGCGCGCCCGTCGAATCCTGGGCGAGGTGCGCCACAACACGGTCTATTACCCGAGCCTTACCATAAAGGGTGCGATCCAGTCGATCCGGGTCGCGCGCCCGGTATCGCACGACCGGACCGTGCTGGAAAGCTGGACCTTCCGGCTCGTCGGCGCGCCGGACTCACTGCTGCAACGGACCGTCCTCTATACGAGGCTGATCAACGCGCCCACCTCCATTGTCGGTCACGACGATCAGCACAACTACCATGCCATCCACGAGGGGCTCGCCACCGACGGCAACGAATGGGTGAGCCTGCATCGCAACCACAGCGCCGCGGAGTCTGGCGGCATTTCCGGCGACTACAACGGACTTAGCGAGGTATCGATGCGCGGGCAGTATCGCGCCTGGGCACGGTTTATGACCCTCGACATGCCGGGGGCGCGATCATGAGCGCCGCGACGCCAGCCGCGGTGGAGCTCGAGCAATTCGTGTACGACGAGGCACGGTTGATCGATGAGAAGCGCTTCGACGAGTGGTATGACCTCTTCGCCGACGATGGGCGGTACTGGATGCCGCTCACGCGCGGACAGCCGGACGGTGACAACCACACCTCTCTCTTCCACGAGGACAAATTGCTGCTCAAGGTGCGGATCGAGCGACTGAAGAGCCCCCGATCATTCTCGCAGGCGCAGCCGAGCTGGTGCCAGCACGTGCTGCAACGACCGACTGTCGAGGACAATGGCGCGACCAGCGGCCGCTGCCGCGTGCGCACGCCGTTCATTTACATCGAGACACAGCGCGACGCGCAGCTCGTGCTCGCCGGAGTCGTAACCCACTACTTGAGGCGCGAGGGGGATCGCCTGCGCATCGAGCTCAAGAAGGTCGAGCTCGTCAATTGCGACGCGGCGCTGCCGTCGATCCAGCTCTTCCCCTGAGACGGCTGCGTGGGGGAGATTCGCGGCACGGTGTACGAGGCCTTCGCCGAAAGCGCGTCGCGCTGGGCCGATCGGCCGTTCCTCGCGGTGACTGCCGGGACGGCCGCGGCATATGGAATCGCGCAGCGCGAGTTTTCCTATCGTGAAGTGGCTTTCGAAACCGCACGCCTGCGGGCGGCCTACGAGCGCGGCGGCTATGGGGTCGGACAGCGTGCCGGGCTGCTGCTGCACAATCGGCCGGAGTTCGTCTTCCACTGGCTCGCGCTCAATGGGCTGGGCGTGTCGGTGGTGCCGATCAACCCGGACTGGCGGCACGAGGAACTCGCGTATCTGGTGGGTCACAGCGAAATCGTTATTGCGGTGGCGCCCGTGGAACGCCATGGCGACCTGGCGGCGGCGGCGGGCGCTGCCGGGGGGGTTCTCGTGCTCGCGGAGCCCGACGGACGCGGCATCGAGGGGTCCCCGGGGTTCGCGGCAATGGAGCGCGCCTTGCCATCCGTGGTCACGGAGTGCGCGCTCCTGTACACCTCGGGTACGACGGGCCGTCCGAAAGGCTGCATGCTTTCGAACGAGTATTTCCTCTGGGCCGGGCAGTGGTACCTGACGGTGGGCGGTCTTTGCGAGGTGCGCCCGGGCGTTGAGCGAATGATCACGCCGCTGCCGCTTACCCACATGAATGCCATGGCGTTTTCGACCATGTGCATGCTGCTTTCCGGCGGCTCCTTGGTCGCGGTCGACCGCTTCCATCCGCGCAGCTGGTGGGAGACGGTACGCGAATCCCGCGCGACAATCATGCACTATCTGGGCGTGATGCCCGCCATGCTGCTCGCCACGCCGACTGCGGACTCGGACCGTGCCCACGATGTGCGTTTCGGGTTCGGCGCCGGCGTGCAGCCCCGGCACCACGCCGCGTTCGAGCATCGGTTTGGAATTCCGCTGGTCGAGGCCTGGGCGATGACGGAGACCGGCTCCGGCGCCGTGGTGATTGCGAACCGGGAGCCGCGTCAGGTGGGAACCGCATGCTTCGGCCGGCCGGACGAGCGTGTGGAATACCGGCTGGTCGACGTGGACGGGCGCGACGTGCCGATCGGCGAAATAGGTGAGTTGCTCGTGCGCCAGCGCGGCGCCCGTCCGCGCTTCGGATTCTTCGCGGGGTACCTGAAGGACGAAGCTGCGACCGCCGAAGCCTGGCGCGACGGCTGGTTTCACACGGGCGACCTGGTGCGTGAGGACCAGACGGGCCAGTTGCACTTCGTCGATCGCCGGAGGAACCTCATTCGCCGTAGCGGCGAGAACATCTCGGCGCTGGAAGTGGAGAGCGTGCTGCTGCAGCACCCGGATGTCGCAGCGGCCGGCGTCACTGCCGTGCCGGATGAGGTGCGCGGGGACGAGGTCATGGCTTGCATCGTTCCGGCGCCCGGGTCGACCGCCGCCATCGATCCCGCGGCGCTGGCGCGCTCAATCGCCGACTTCTGCCTGGCCCGGCTTGCCTACTACAAGGCCCCGGGGTACGTCGCTCTCTGCACGGCGCTGCCGCTCACGTCGACCGAGAAGATCCAGCGTGGCGAACTCGGCGATCTGGCGCGCCGCCTTCTCGCTGAGGGCGCGTCCATAGACACGCGCGACATGAAGAAGAGATTTCGGGCATGAGCAACCCGACGCCTCGCGCCGGCTACGATGGCGTCGTCGTCGCCGCGCCCGTGACCGTGCCGTATCTGCGTCATTCGATACGCAGCGCGCACTGGTGGATTGCGCGCGCGCTGGCGGAGCTCCTCGTTCGATCCCGTCTGAGGAAGGAGGACATCGACGGTCTCGCCGTCTCGAGCTTCCTGCTTTTTCCGGATACCGCAGTGGGGCTGATGCAGCACCTGGGGCTTTCGCCGCGCTGGCTCGACCACATCCCGATGGGTGGCGCCAGCGGTGTCGTGGCGTTGCGCCGTGCCGCGCGTGCCGTCCAAGCCGGCGACGCGAACATCGTCGCCTGCCTCGCCGGCGACACGAATCACGTCGATTCATTCCGGCACACGGTGGCGAGTTTCAGTCAGTTCGCGCGCGATGCCGTCTACCCCTACGGCTCCGGTGGGCCCAACGCAAGCTTTGCCTTCCTGACCGACCACTACATGCGCAGCCACGGTGCGCGCCGGGAGGACTTTGGCAAGCTCTGCATCGCGCAGCGGCGCAATGCGATGGCATTTCCTCATGCCCTCTTTCGCAAGCCTCTCACGCTGGACGAATACCTTGACGCCCGGCCGATCGCGGAGCCGCTGCGCCTTTTCGATTGCGTGATGCCGTGCGCGGGGGCAGAGGGCTTTCTGGTGCTCACGGCGGAACGTGCACGTCGGCTCGGCCTGCCGTACGCCCGTGTCCTGGGCACTATCGAACGGCACAACGCGTTTCCCGAGGATCCCATCCAGGTGCGCGGTGGCTGGGCCCTCGATCGCGACGAACTCTACGCGCAAGGCGGCGTCGGCCCGGAGGACGTCGATTTCGTGCAGGTATACGACGATTACCCTGTAATCTCCGTCATGCAAATCGAGGATCTCGGGTTCTGCGCAAAGGGCGAGGGCGCCGAGTTCATACGACGTCACGACTTCGGTACCGACGGCAGCTTTCCCGTCAACACTTCGGGTGGCCAGCTGTCGGTCGGCCAGGCTGGGGCCGCCGGCGGCTTCCTTGGCCTCGTCGAGGCCGCCCGACAGCTCACCGGGCAGGCCCTGGGCGCGCCGGTGGCCGACGCGCGAATCGGGCTCGTGAGCGGTTTCGGCATGATCAACTACGACCGCGGACTATGCAGCGGCGCGGTCCTGCTGGGCGACGCCGGAACATGACCGCGCCGCTCACTCGGCCGCCGCGCAAGAATCCGGTGCTCCGAACCCGGCTACCCGTGCTGCCGCCCTGGCAGCGCAGCCGCATTGCGCTGGGCCTCACGGCCGCGGCAGCCGAGGGTCGGTTCGAGCTGCAGGTGTGCGCCGCCTGTGGCACGACACAGTACCCTCCGCGGGAGGCGTGCGTGCGGTGCCTCGGCCCCGAACTTCCGTGGCGCGAGCAGTCCGGCGCGGGCGAGCTGCTCGCCTCGACTACGCTCGCCCACAGCCACGATGTGTTCTTTCGCGAACGACTGCCGTGGCGCCTTGGCATGGTGAGGCTCGAGGCCGGACCGACGGTCGTGGTGCACCTGCACGGCGACGTTGGCGACGTGCCCGCGCGGGTGCGCGTCGCGGCCCGGCTCGACAAGGCCGGGATGGCGGTTCTGGTAGGCTTTCCGGAGAATGACGTGGCGAACATGGCCGACGACCGACAGCTGCGCGAGATGACGTGCGACCCGAAGTTCCGCAAGGCGCTGGTGACCGACGGTCGAACCGCCGTCGGCCAGGCACTGGCGCGCGCGCTGGTCGACGCGGGTGCCGACGTTGTCTGGGTCGGGCGCGCAGAGCCCTGGAAGAGTGCCGCCGGCCTGGATGAGCTCACGGCGCTTCCGCAGGTGAGTTTGCTGCCGCTGGATCTCACAGACGCGCGTTCGGTGCAGGAGCTTGCCGCGGAGATCGGCGGCAGGGTCGACATCGTGATCAACAACGCGGAGCATCACCGCGCCTACGGTATTGGCGCGCGCACCGGCACGGACGCGGCGCAGGCGGAGATCGAGATCAACTATTTCGGGCTGCTTCGACTCGCACAAACGCTGGGACCGGCGATGCGCTCGCGCGGCGCCGACGGCCAATCGAGTGCAGTGGCCTGGGTGAACCTGCTCTCGGTGTTCGCGCTCAGCAATTTTCCCGCGCACGGAACCTATTCCGCGTCGAAGGCGGCGGCGTATTCGCTCGCGCAGTGCCTGCGCGCCGAGATGCGCGCCTCTGGCGTGCGCGTCATCAACGTGTTTCCGGGGCCGATCGACGACGAGTGGAACCAGACGCTGCCGCCGCCGAAGCTCGCTCCGGCGGCGCTGGCGAAGGCAGTCGTGGCTGCGCTGCGCGATGGCGTGGAGGATGTCTTTCCCGGCGACGTGGCACAGGAGTGGCGCCAGCGGTGGAACGAGAGCCCGAAGGTCCTCGAGCGTGAGCTTGCATTGGGTGCGGGGACCAGCTGATGGCGGCACGACGCGCAATCGTCACCGGCGGCAGCGCCGGCATCGGCGCGGAGGTGTGCCGCCAGCTGCTCGATGCGGGCTACGAGGTGATCTCGCTGGCGCGCCGCGTCGGCAGCATACGCGATAGGCGCTTCAGCGCGATCGAGGTCGACCTGAGCGACGCTGTCGCGACGCGTCGGGTCGTATTTGAGCTTGCCCGCGTCCGCCCGGCGACCACGCTGATCCACAATGCAGGCGCCGTGCGCGAGCGGTCGCTGGAGCAAGTGACACCAGAGGACCTGGACGCACTGGTCGCGCTGCATCTCGCCGCGCCGATCGCGATGCTGCAGGCCAATCTTCCGGCGATGCAACAGGAGCGCTATGGGCGCGTGGTGCTCGTGTCAACCCGCGCGGTGCTGGGGCTCGCCAAGAGGACCGTGTACTCGGCGACCAAGGCGGGGTTGCTCGGGCTCGCCCGGACCTGGGCACTCGAACTCGGACCGCAGGGCATCACGGTCAACGTAGTCGCTCCGGGACCGATCGGCGAGACCGAGGTTTTCGAGCAGATTGTTCCGAAGGACAGCCCCAAGCTGCCGCGGATCATCGATTCGATTCCGGTGCGCCGGCTCGGCTCGCCACGCGACGTCGCGCGCGCCGTGCAGTTCTTTACGTCTCCGGATGCGGGGTTTGTCACGGGACAGACGTTGTTCGTCTGCGGCGGGACGTCGGTCGGGAGCATCGTGTACTGAATGAGCACGCTGGCACAACTGGCTTCCGGCCTCACGAGCGGGCGGATCCGCGTCGTCGACCTGACGCAGACGCTCGCGCCGGATTTTCCGCAGATCGTGCTGCCGCCGGAGTTCGGTCAGGCGCGACCGTTCCGTATCGACGAGGTTTCGCGCTACGATGACCGCGGTCCGGGGTGGTACTGGAACAACTTCTCCTGCGGAGAGCACACCGGCACCCACTTCGACGCGCCGATCCACTGGATCTCCGGGCGGGACCTGCCCAACAATGCCACCGACACCGTGCCCGTCCAGGAGCTGATCGGCCAGGCATGCGTGATCGATTGCTCGCGGGAGGCGGCCGCAGATCCGGATTTCCTGCTGACGGTTGACTTCGTACTCGACTGGGAGCGCCTGCACGGCCGGATTCCGGCGCGTTCCTGGCTGCTGATGCGCACCGATTGGTCCAAGCGCCGCGACCCCGTCGCGTATCAGAACTTCGATGAAACCGGCCAGCACACGCCGGGACCGGATGCGGAGGTGGTCCGTTTCCTGATCGAGCAGCGCGACGTGGTGGGCTTCGGCTCCGAGGCGATCGGCACTGATGCCGGCCAGGGATTCCACCTCAAGCCACCGTATCCGTGTCACTACTACATGCATGGCGCCGGTCGGTACGGGTTGCAGTGCCTGACAAACCTCGACCTCCTTCCGCCCACCGGTTCCATCATCGTCTGCCCGCCGCTCAAGATTCAGCAGGGCTCAGGCAGTCCGCTGCGGGTGCTGGCCTTGGTCGAGCGCGGCTGAGTCAGTAAGGAGGATCGCACGTGGCGATGTGGCGACCACCCGAGCGGATCCGCCACCAGGCGCGACCCGGACGGTGGCCGACTGCCGCGGAGGCGTCGGCAGCGCAGCTCTTCAGCCCGGTGCGGGTCGGTTGCCACGAGCTGCCGCACCGCACCTGGGTACCGGCCATGGTGCCCTGGCGCGCCAGCGACGATGGCTACGTTTCCCGGAACGTGCTCGACTGGTACGCGCGCTTCGCCGCCGGGCGGCCCGCGGCACTGGTAGTCGAGGCGACCGGGATTCGCAATGTCCCGAGCGGCCCGTTGCTGCGGATCGGCGACGACAGGTTCCTGCCGGGTCTCAGGGAGCTCGTGCGTACCGTCCGCGAGGCGAGTCTCGGTGAAACCCGCCTGTACATCCAGCTGATCGACTTCCTCGCAATTCGGCGCCGACCTGATCCGGCCCGGTACCTGCAGCGGTTTCTCGCGATCACGGACCGGCATCGGGAGCTGCTGGCGATGACCGCGGCGTCCGAGCATGATGTGCGCGCGCGCCTGGCGACGCTGACCGACGCCGGCCTCGACGCCGTGCTGACCGCACGGGAGATCGAATCGCTGCGCGTCGGTCATCGCGAGCGGGTCACCGACCTGGAACAGCCCCACATCCGCGAGCTGCCAGCGACACTGCCGCCGATGTTCGCGTCGGCCGCGCTGCGGGCTCGGCAGGCCGGGTTCGACGGCGTGGAGCTGCACTACGCTCACGCATACACGATGGCGTCGTTCCTGTCGGCCACGAACACCCGTGACGACGGCTACGGCGGCGAGCGCGAGCATCGCCTGCGGTTGCCGCTGCTGGTTTATGCTGCCGTGCGTCGCGCCGTGAGTGACGATTTCACCGTAGGCTGCCGCATGCTCGCTGAGGAGTGCATCGATGGCGGCAACGACGCGGACGATGCAGCGTGGTTCGCGACCCGGTTCGCTGCCGCCGGCATGGACTTCATCTCGCTATCTCGCGGCGGCAAGTTCGATGACGCCCGGCAGCCCAAAGTTGGCGAGGCGGCCTACCCCTACACAGGCCGCAGCGGCTACGAGTGCATGCCCTCCTATTACTCCGACTCGCGTGGACCCTTCGGCCGAAATCTCGCGCCGACGGCGCGGATTCGGGCCGCAGTGCGAGCCGCGGGCGCCGCCACTCCGATCGTCGCGGCCGGGGGCATTCACGGATTCGAGCAGGCCGAAGCGGTACTGCGTGACGGCCAGGCTGACATCGTCGGCCTCGCGCGCCAGGCGCTCGCAGACCCCGACTGGTTCCTGAAAGTGCGGCAAGGCCGGGGTGCCGAGGTGCGCGTCTGCCTATACACGAACTACTGCGAAGCGCTGGACCAGCGTCACCGCGAGGTGACGTGCGAGCTCTGGGATCGTGAGCAGCTTGACGAGCCGGGCATCGTGGTGTCCGCGGACGGCAAGCGCCGGCTGCTGCCGCCCGCGTGGGCCTGAGCTTGCGCCCCCGGACAGTTGACGTCGCGGAGGTCATCGACGCAGCGCGGTTCGGCTCCCTCGCCCTGCTCGTGTCGGTGCTGACCACGCTGGCCCTGATCTTCGACGGATTCGACATTCAGGCTATCGCGTTCGCGGCGCCGCGCCTGATCGCCGAGTGGGGCATCGATCGGGCTGCGCTCGCACCCATACTCGCCGCAGGATTGATCGGGATGTTCGTCGGCTCGCTCGTGCTTGGCGTCATCGGCGACCGCTACGGCCGCCGCCGTGCGCTCCTCTGGAGTCTCGCACTGATGGCTGCGGCGTCGCTGGTTGCAGCAACTGCCGATGAGCCGTCGAGCCTCGCGGCCTATCGGTTCGTGACCGGGCTCGGCCTTGGTGGCGCCTTGCCGAACGCGGCCGCGCTCATGATGGAGTTCACGCCGGCTGCGATCCGTGCCGTCGTCGTGTCGATCACCGTGGTCGGCGTGCCGATCGGAGGCATGCTCGGTGCCGCGATCGCGGCGCGGCTGGTGCCGGCAATGGGCTGGGCATCCATCTTCGTGCTCGGCGGGCTGCTGCCCGCGTTGCTGCTGCTCTTCTGCATCTGGTTGCTGCCGGAGTCCCCCCAGTACCTGAGCCGCAGGCCGGAACGCCGCGCCGAGCTCGCGGCGCTGCTGAACCGCCTGCTGGGCGCGAGCCGTTTCGACGGGTCGGAGTTATTTACAAGCCGCGACGTCCACGCTGCAGGGCGCGGGCCCGGCCCGCTCGCGCTGTTTGGGCCCGAGCATCGCCGCGAAACACTGATGCTCTGGCTCATCTTCGTGAGCAATGTCTTTGCGGTGTACTGTTTCTTCGGGTGGACACCGACGGTACTGACCGCGGTCGGCCTTCCGCTCCCGATCGCGTTGCGCGGTTTGCTGCTCTTCAATCTTGGCGGCGTGCTCGGGGCGGTGCTCGCCGCCTGGTGGATGAGTCGCAAAGGATCGCGGCCGGTGCTGCTTGGGCTCGTGGTTCTGGCCATCGCTTCCACATTCGCTATCGGTCAGGTGGAAGCTACGGCCGAAAGCAACCTGGCACTCATGGTGCTGCTGCTGCTCGCTGGCGTGGGGATCTCGGGCACGCAGGTGCAGATGTACACAGTGACCGGCAGCGCATACCCGGCCGAGTTGCGTGCCACGGGGACCGGCTGGGCCCTGGGCGCGTCCCGGCTCGGCGGAGTGCTGAGTGCCTATTCAGGCAGCGCCGTGCAGAAGCTGGGCAGCGGTCTTGCGCCGTTCTTCAACGCGATCTCCCTGGTACTCGTGCTGACGTTGATCGGCGTGCTGCTGCTTCGACGCCACGTGCCGCCACCTGCGCAGCGAAGGTAGCCCAGGTGGACGCGCCGCCGCCGCGGTGGCAGCCTCGAGAAGCTCTTGATGCCGGGCAAGGCCGTTCGTCGGTTCTGGTGCATTAATGGCTTCTTCCGGCGCCGGCTCATTGCTCGATATGTTTGACCCGGCACCGTAAGATCGCCGTCGTGGATACGTTTGCCCGCGATCGGTTGCCGCCGACGGACCAGTGGCCGCGGCTGCATTTCGACTTGCCGGAATTGCGGTATCCGCCGCGCCTCAATTGCGCGACCGTGCTGCTCGACGACGCCGTGGTCGAAGGCCATGGCGACCGGCCGGCGATCCTGACCGACGCCGGCCCGATCAGCTACCGCGAGCTCCTGGCGCGCGCCAACCGCATCGCCAACGTGCTGACCGGCGCGGGCGTCGAGCCTGGCAACCGGGTGCTCCTGCGTGGCTACAACGGGCCGGAGCTCTACGCCGCCTGGCTCGCGGTCATGAAAGCCGGCGCGATCGCCATCACCACGATGCCGATGCTGCGCGCGCCGGAACTGGCGGCGGTCATCGGCAAGGCGAAGCCCGCTTTCGCGCTCTCGGATCACCGGTTGCTGGCCGAACTCGCGGCCGTCGCCTCGGCGGGCGGCGTCGGCACGGTCCTGACCTGGGGCAGCGACGACCTCGAGGCGCGGATGGCGGCCGGGTCCGACCGCTTCGTCAACGTCGACACGGCGGCCGACGATGTCTGCCTGCTCGCGTTCACCTCGGGCACGACCGGGCAGCCGAAGGCCTGCGCCCACTTCCACCGCGACGTGCTGGCGATGGCGGACGTGGTGGGCCGGCACCTGCTCCAGGCCGCGCCCGGCGACGTCTACGCGGGCAGCCCGCCGCTCGGTTTTACCTTCGGGCTCGGCGCACTGTTGGTCTTCCCGCTGCGCTTCCGTGCGGCCACGGTGCCGATCGAGACGCCCGCACCTGCGGCCGTGCTCGCCGCCATCGAGCGGCACCGCGTCACTTGCCTGTTCACCGCGCCTATTGCCTATCGCGCGCTCGCGGGCGAGCTCGCCGGCCGCAACCTGGCGTCGCTGAAGCGCTGCGTCTCCGCGGGTGAGTTCCTGCCGAAAGCCGTTTCCGACCTCTGGTTCGAGAAGACCGGCATCCGCATCATCGATGGCATCGGCGCGACGGAGATGATCCACATCTTCATCTCGGCCGCGGGTGACGAGATCCGGCCGGGCTCGACGGGCAAGCCGCTGCCGGGCTATCGCGCCTGCGTGCTGGATGAGGAGGGCCGCGAGCTGCCGCGCGGCAACACCGGCCGGCTCGCCGTGACCGGGCCGACCGGCTGCCGTTACCTGGACGATCCGCGCCAGCATGACTACGTGAAGGGCGGCTGGAACCTCACGGGCGACCTGTACCACGTGGACGCGGACGGCTACTTCTGGTTCGTCTCGCGCGCGGACGACCTGATCGTCTCGGCCGGCTACAACATCGCCGGGCCCGAGGTGGAGTGGGCGCTGCTCGCGCATCCGGCCGTGCGCGAGTGCGCCGTGGTCGGCGCGCCGGATGCCGAGCGGGGTACGGTCGTCAAGGCCTGCATCGTTCTCGCGCCGGGGCGCACCGGGGACACTGCGCTCGTGAAGGAGCTCCAGGATTTCGTGAAGCAGCGCATCGCGCCCTACAAGTATCCGCGGGTCATCGAGTTCCTCGACGTACTGCCCAAGACCGCCACCGGCAAGCTGCAGCGGAAGGCCCTCCGGCAGCCGTGACGGGCGGAGGGGTCTGACCCCTTCAGCGCCTATATCATTGACATCTCAATTATTGAGGCCTCTAATACATCCGTGAAGCGCATCGTCTGCATGGGCGGGGGGCCGGCGGGCCTGTATGCCGCGCTCCTGTTCCGCAAGGCCCTGCCGCGGGCGAAAGTGGAGGTCTACGAGCGCAACCGGCCGGACGACACCTTCGGCTGGGGCGTGGTTTTCTCCGACCGCACCATGGAGAATTTCCGCGCCGCCGACGCTCCATCGCACGCGGCCATCACCGGCAGCTTCCACCACTGGGATGACATCGACGTCCATTACCGCGGCACGACCACGACCACGGGCGGCCACGGCTTCTGCGGCATCGAGCGCAAGCGCCTGCTGGGCCTGCTGCAGGAGCGGGGACGCGGGCTCGGCGTCGAGCATCACTTCCAGCGCGAGATCGAGGATGACTCGGCATTCGCCGACGCGGACCTGGTCGTCGCCGCCGACGGCGTCAACAGCCGCACCCGCAAGCGCCACGAGCGGGCCTTCGAGCCCGACATCGACACGCGCGAGTGCCGCTACATCTGGCTCGGCACCACGAAGCCGTTCCCGGCCTTCACCTTCGCCTTCGAGGAAACGGAGCACGGCTGGTTCCAGATCCACGCCTACCAGTTCAGCAAGACCCTGTCGACGGTGATCGTCGAGACGCGCGAGGAAACCTGGCGCGCGCACGGCCTGGACCAGGCCGGTCACGACGAGTCCATCGCCTTCTCCGAACGCCTGTTCGGGAAGTATCTCGACGGCCACAAGCTCATGTGCAATGCCGCGCACCTGCGCGGCTCCGCCTGGCTCAATTTCCAGCGTGTGCTCTGCAGGCGCTGGCATCACGGCAATCGCGTGCTGATCGGCGATGCGGCGCACACGGCGCACTTTTCCATCGGCTCGGGCACCAAGCTCGCCATGGAGGATGCCATCGCCCTGGTCGCGAAAACGGCGGGTAGCGCCGATATTCCCGCCGCGCTCGCCGCCTACCAGGACGAGCGCGAGACCGAGGCGCTCAGGCTGCAGAGCGCCGCGCGCAACCGCATGCGCTGGTTCGAGAGCGTCGCGCGCTACACGCAGATGGAGCCCTGGCAGTTCACCTACAGCCTGCTGACCGGCAGCCAGCGCATCGGCCACGCGAACCTGAAGCTGCGCGATCCCGGGTTCGTGAAAGACGTCGAGACGAAGCTGGCCGAGCGCGCGGGCGCGGTCGGCGCGCGCCCGCCGATGTTCCTGCCGTTCACGCTGCGCGGCCTGACGCTGGAGAATCGCATCGTTGTCTCGCCGATGGCGCAGTACTCGGCCGAGGACGGCCTGCCGAACGACTGGCACCTCGTGCACCTCGGCGCGCGCGCGACGGGCGGCGCAGGCCTGGTCTTCACCGAGATGACCTGCGTGTCGCCGGAGGGGCGGATCTCGCCGGGATGTACGGGCCTATGGAACGAGACGCAGCGCGACGCCTGGCGGCGGATCGTCGATTACGTCCACACCCACAGCCGCGCCCGGCTGTGCCTGCAACTCGGCCACTCCGGGCGCAAGGGCTCGACGCAGCTCGGCTGGGAGCGCGACGACCACCCGCTGCCGGCCGGCAACTGGCAGACCCTCGCGCCGTCGCCGCTACCCTACCTCGAGGGCATCAGCGCGGCGCCGCGCGAGATGACGCGCGCACACATGGACACCGTCCTCGCGCAGTTCGTGCAAAGCGCGCGCCACGGCCGCGAGGCGGGCTTCGATCTGCTCGAGCTGCACATGGCGCACGGCTACCTGCTGGCGAGCTTCCTGTCGCCGCTCACCAACCGGCGCGGCGACTCATACGGTGGCGCGATCGGCAACCGCCTGCGCTTCCCGCTCGAGGTGCTGGAGGCCGTGCGGGCCGAATGGCGCGACGCGCCGCTGTCGGTCCGGCTCTCCTCCAGCGACTGGGCGCCCGGCGGTCTCACCGAGGACGAGCTGATCGAGGCCGCCCGCTCGATGAAGGCCGCCGGCGCGGATCTGCTCGACCTGTCGAGCGGTCAGACCGTGCCCTGGCAGAAGCCGGTGTACGGGCGCATGTGGCAGACGCCGTTCTCGGACCTGGTGCGCAACGTGGTCGGCATTCCGACCATCGCGGTCGGCAACATCTTCGAGGCCGACCATGCGAACTCGATCGTCGCCTCCGGGCGGGCGGACCTATGCGCACTCGCGCGACCGCACCTGGCCGACCCGGCCTGGACGCTGCGTGCTGCAGCAGAGCAACACTACGAAGAACAGTGGTGGCCGCCGCAGTACCGTTCGGCGAAACGCCAGCTCGAGCGCAATCTCGAGCGGGCGGCGCAGATGACGGGAGCCGTGTAGATGAACGCAACCTCGCCACCCCTGGCCGGCCGCCACGCGCTCGTTACCGGCGGCGGCCGTGGCATCGGCGCGGCCATTGCCGCCGCCCTCGCGGGCGCCGGCGCGCGCGTGACGCTGCTCGCGCGGAATGCCGATGAGCTCGGCGCGACCGCCATCGCGATCGGTCGGACCACGGTCACGGTGACGGCCGACGTCACGGATCCGCACCAGGTGGAGCGGGCCTTCGCCGAAGCGCGCGAGGCGGCCGGTGAAATCGACATCCTCGTGAACAACGCCGGCCTTGCGAAGAGCCGGCCGCTGGCGAAGACCGACGAGGCCTTCTGGCGCGCAATCCTCGAGGTCAACCTGACCGGCGCCTACCACTGCACGCGCGCGGCGCTGCCGGCGATGCTCGCCACGAACCGGGGCCGCATCGTCAACGTCGCGAGCACCGCGGGCCTGCGCGGTTATGCCTACTGCACGGCCTACTGCGCCGCCAAGCATGGCCTGATCGGCTTCACGCGTGCGCTCGCGCTCGAGGTCGCGAAGACCGGCATCACGGTCAACGCGGTTTGTCCGGGCTACACGGACACCGGCATCGTGCGCGACGCGGTGCGCGCGATCAGCGAGAAGACGGCGCGGAGCGAAGCCGAGGCGCGCGAGTCGCTGGTCAGCTTCAACCCGCAGCAGCGGCTCGTCCAGCCGGCTGAGGTCGCGAACGCCGTGCTCTGGCTCTGCAGCCCGGGCAGCGAGAGCGTAAACGGGCAGAGCCTAGCGATCGCGGGCGGCGAGGTCACCTGATGGCGGTGCGTGCCATGGACGCCGAGACGCGCGTCGCGCGCGACGACTACGGCGCAATCCGCCTGTGGCTGCGGATGCTCGCGACCAATCGCCTGGTCGAGACGCGCACGCGGCGCCTGCTGCAGGAGCGCTATGCGACGACGCTGCCGCGCTTCGACCTGATGGCGCAGCTCGAGCGCGCGCCGACCGGCCTCAAGATGGGCGAGCTCTCGAAGCGCATGATGGTGACGGGCGGCAACGTCACCGGCATCACGGACGCGCTGGCGAAAGAAGGCCTCGTCGAGCGCGTGCCGGACCCGGACGACCGGCGCGCGATCCTGGTGCGCCTGACGGCCGCCGGGCGGCGCAGCTTCGTGGCGATGGCCGCCGAGCACGAACGCTGGATCGTCGAGGCCTTCGGCGCGCTGTCGCGCCGCGAGATGGCAACGATGGCGGCGCTGCTGGCGCGCCTCAAGGCGCACGTGCGGTCACTGGAGGGGCAGGCATGAAGACCGAGATACCGGACCTAACCGGCTACCCGGCGAAGCATTTCCTCTGGCGCGTGGAGAACCGCGTCGCGCACCTGACGCTGAACCGGCCCGAGAAGAAGAACCCGTTGACCTTCGAGTCGTACGCGGAGCTGCGCGACCTGTTCCGCCTGCTGCACGAGGGCGGCGGCGTGCGCGCGGTGGTGATCGACGGCGCCGGCGGCAACTTCTGCTCGGGCGGCGACGTGCACGAGATCATCGGGCCGCTCACGCGCATGGACGAGAGGGGGCTGCTCGAGTTCACGCGCATGACCGGCGACCTGGTGCGCGCGATGCGCGCCTGCCCCCAGCCGGTCATCGCCGCGATCGACGGTGTATGCGCCGGGGCCGGGGCGATGATCGCGCTCGCCTCGGATATCCGCCTCGCGACGCCCGCAGCGAAGACCGCGTTCCTGTTCGTGCGCGTCGGGCTCGCTGGCTGCGACATGGGCGCCTGCGCGCTGCTGCCGCGAGTGATCGGGCAGGGCCGGGCGGCGGAGCTGCTCTACACCGGCCGGTCGTTCGACGCGGCCGAAGGCGAGCGCACCGGATTCTTCAATGCGATCCACCCAGCGGCGGAACTGCTGCCAGCGGCGATGAGGCTGGCGGGTGCTCTCGCCGCGGGCCCGACGCTGGCGCACGCGCTGACCAAGAAGATGCTGCACCTGGAGTGGAACATGGGCGTCAACGAGGCGATCGACGCCGAGGCGCGTGCGCAGGCAGGGCTCATGACGAGCAACGATTTCCGGCGCGCCTTCGAGGCTTTCGCGGCGAAGCGCAAGCCCGAGTTCGAGGGGGACTGATGGACAGCCAGGCGGAACGATTGCATTGGCCGTTCTTCGCCGAGGAGCACCGGCGCCTTGCCGCCGAAGTCGAGGACTGGGCGCGCGCGAACCTGACGGGCGGGGCGCACCCGGAGGGGCGCGCGGCCGTGGACATGCGCTGCCGCACGCTGGTCGCGGCGCTCGGCAAGGCGGGCATTCTCAGGCACTGCCTGCGCGCCGCGGACGGCGGCGCTGCGCCGGAGTTCGACGCGCGCTCGATCGGCCTCGTGCGCGAGATTCTCGCCCGCCACGACGGCCTCGCCGACTTCGCCTTCGCGATGCAGGGGCTCGGCAGCGCGCCGCTCTCGCTGGCGGGGAGCGCCGAAGTCCGTTCGCTGTGGCTGCCGCGGGTCGCGGCCGGGCAGTCGATCGCGGCCTTCGCGCTCTCGGAGCCGGAGGCGGGTTCCGACGTTGCCGCCATGACGACGAGCGCGCGCCGTGACGGGCCTCAGTACGTGCTGAACGGGCAGAAGACCTGGATTTCGAACGGCGGCATCGCGGATTTCTACGTGGTGTTCGCGCGCACCGCACCGGGCAGCCGCCGACCGGACGGCAGCGTCGGCGCCGAGGGCATCAGCGCCTTCCTGGCGAAGCCGGGCGACTCGGGGTTCACGGTCACGGAGCGCATTGACACGATGGCGCCGCACCCGCTCGCGCGGCTCGCTTTCGAGGACTGCCGGATCCCGGTCGCGCGGCTCATCGGGGCCGAGGGCGAGGGCTTCAAGATCGCGATGCGCACGCTCGACGTGTTCCGCACCACGGTCGCCGCGGCGGCCTGCGGGTTCGCGCGGCGCGCGCTCGAGGAGGCACGCGAACATGCCCGTGCGCGCGGGATGTTCGGCAGGACGCTCGCGGACTTTCAGCTGACGCAAGCCGCGCTCGCCGAGATGGCGACCGCCCTCGAGGCTGCGCAGCTGCTGACCAGCCGCGCTGCCTGGCTGCGCGACACCGGGCGGCCGTTCACCGCCGCGGCGGCGATGGCGAAACTGACGGCGACCGAGAGCGCGCAGGCGATCATCGACCGCGCGCTGCAGATGTTCGGCGGTCGGGGTGTCGTGCAGGGCGAGGTCGTCGAGCGGCTTTACCGGGAAGTCCGGGCGCTGCGCATCTACGAAGGCGCGAGCGAAGTGCAGAAGCTCATCATCGCCCGGGAGGTCCTGAAATGAGCCGTGAAATCCTGCAGCCGGCGGGTTGGGCGCGGCCGCGCGGCTATGCCAACGGCGTCGCAGCGGAGGGACGGCAGGTGTTCGTCTCGGGCCAGATCGGCTGGGATGCGGAGCAGCGCTTCGTCAGCGATGATTTCGCCGCGCAGGCGCGGCAGGCGCTGGCGAACGTCGTCGCGGTGCTGGCCTGCGCGGGTGCAAAGCCTGCGGACCTCGTGCGCCTGACCTGGTACGTCACCAGTCGCGACGAGTACAACGCCGCGCTCGCAGGAGTCAGTGCCGCCTACCGCGAGCTGGTCGGCCGCCACTTCCCCGCCATGTCCGTAGTGGTGGTCGCCGGCCTGCTCGAGCCCCGCGCCAAGGTCGAGATCGAGGCCACGGCAGTCGTGTGAGGAAAAAGGCGGAAAAGGGGACGCGGTACTGGTGCATTGGCGGCGGGTAGGGTGCATCAAAGGGATCGGCAGGAGCCTGTGATGACAAAACCGATTGCTCCTGAAAGCCATCGGCAACGGGCGCCTCATGCCATCGCGGCCTGAGTTACACGCACCATGCTCCGCAGATCCCGCTGCGGTTTAGAGTGCTGGCCGAAAACTTTGGATTCGCCGACTCGATCTACGTCAACGAAAGAGGGATGCGAAACTTTTTCCGGCCGAAATCTTGTGGTACACATTTTCAACCGGTTCAGGACATCATTGTGAAACATAACGTTACAGAGGAGTGTGAATTCCTCTCTCTCCGCCAATTATCATTTTCATGACAGCTCATGCTGTCTCGGAATCCCGGAAATTCCCTTGAATCTCCGGGTGTTCCGAGCGCAAGGCGTTTCGTAGGTTCTGGTGCATTAGCGGTGGGACGGTAGCATCAACGGGTCCGGCAGGAGCCTGTGATGACCAAGCCGATTGTTCGTGATCCGATCTATCGCCGCCGGCGCTTTGAGGGCATTGACAAGTTAACGTCACCGGGCGAGGTGAAGCTTGCCACCGAACCTCACGCCGCAACAGCGTCGTTCCAGCGTTTGAAGGCGCCCGCCCGACGAAGTCGATAGAACGACGCCGACGTCAGATGGCGCTGCAGGTTGAACAGGTTGTAGACGACGGCGTGGGCGCTCAGGAACCGCTGCGCCTGTTCCGGCGAGCTGAAGCGGCGCATACCGCGCTCCCGGGCCCGGGTCGGCCGATGAGATAGTTCCGCCCGATTGTTCGCGTAGCGATCGTTGCTGTGGATCGTCTCGGGCATCAGTGCCCGGCGGGCGACGCCGTAGCTGCCCAGCTTGTCGGTCACGATCTTCCGGGGGCTCGTGCCGTGAGACCGGATCAGCCGTCGGAAGAATCGCTTAGCCG
>Ga0194121_10002890_pt1 | contig 26663 bp, 21 predicted proteins | sample TA2MahCa50mmetaG_FD_148609 | JGI IMG/M metagenome (GOLD analysis project Ga0194121, IMG submission 148609) | Freshwater microbial communities from Lake Tanganyika, Tanzania - TA2015020 Mahale Deep Cast 50m | ecosystem: Environmental > Aquatic > Freshwater > Lake | place: Tanzania: Lake...
GGAGTCCGGCCCAACATTTGGTGCACTTGATTCGTTCGCTAGGCATTGTGGTATGGGTTTCGTCCTGGCCCTATGCCCTGCAACGCTTGGTATGGGGTCGTGCCAACCGGCCCTCCCGTTCCTACGATGCTTTGGTCGAACGATACCATGCCCGGCTGGCAGGAATCAAGGCCAAATCTCCGGTTTTCTTTGCGCCCCCCTCCCAATCCGCCTCCCAGCGACACCGCATCCACCAGCGACTAGCGCGCCTGACCGAGCGATACACTGAACAATTAGGCAAATGCCCGCCCGATTACTTGGAACATCAAGTTCTCCCGCATCCGGCACTGGGTAAGGTAACGGTCCGCGAAATGGCCCTGTTCAGCACCTACCACAGTTGCCTTCACCTGGGCCTTATGCAAAGGGATCTGAACACGGCCAAAGGCAACGGGTCCTAAGACAACAGGGCCAATAAGCTTGCCCCTGTTTGGTGGCTAAATGGACAAACCGACTTTGCGGTACACAAAGTGCAGAAGCCAGGCCGGCCCTACCAAGAGGAATTGGAGGTCTTTGAGGAAGGATGGCTTTTTGCCTTCGATCTTGTGCCCTACAAATTGCCCCAACCAGGCTGCTGCAAAGAGCCCACCGTGGATTTGCCAAGCGGATGAACCGGCGACCTGCTCCAAAGCCATAATCCCCCAGGCCATGCCCAAGCTAAGCAGCAGCATCCCCACAAAAAGAGTCCCTGAAAGGCGCAGATAATAGAACGAAGCGGATCCCAAAAAAACCATACCCAGCGTCAAGGGGCCGTACAAGGTCACGGTCCATAACAAACCGAGGAGGCTGAACATGATGGTGGGAACGCAGATCCAGTGTATCCACTTGTTGGTTGGATTCTGGTGGCTTTCCCCGTACTCTTCCAGGAGGAGATCGATGGTGCGCATAGGTTGGGTGGTTTAAGGAATTTGGCTCAAGGCCCTACGAATTTAACCCGACTTTCGCTTTGTTGTCTGCTATTCTAAGAATACTCCAGTTCCCCCTGTAGATCGTCAGCATAAAGTGGACATAAGTGTAAAAAATACACCCATTATTCAAGGTCTGTCTCAATTTTTTTTTAGCGAAAGCCATCAGGGTTCCCTGAAGGCATCAGGCGCCCCGCAAGAGCATCAAGCGCCCCGCGCTTAGGCGCCCCGGAAGGAGGCTTTGCGCTTTTCGAGGAAAGCTAAGATGCCTTCGCGACTTTCGGCCTGTTGGAACAAAGAGCCGAAGGTTTCCATTTCTAGGCGGTAGCCTTCGGGGTCACCTTGGGCAGCCATCGCCGAAAGCCGCAGGCAGTGAGAAACGGCGATGGGACCCCGTTGCATTATTCTCTGGAGGAGAGTGATGGATTCATCGCGCAATGTTTCGGGGGAGCTGCTGATGCGGTTGACCAAGCCCCATTGGTGGGCGGTGGCGGCATCGATGGGGTCACCGCTGAGGAGCATTTCCAAAGCGCGGGCCCGACCAACCCATTCGACCAGCCGTTGGGTTCCGCCGTAGCCGGGAATCAAACCGAGGTTGACTTCGGGTTGTCCCAGACGAGCAGTGGGGGCCGCGACGCGCAGGTGGCAAGCCATGGCCAATTCCAAACCACCGCCCAAAGCAAAGCCGTTGATGGCAGCCAAAACGGGCTTGGGGGCATGGGCAATACTGTCCATAATACGATGCCCCGCCTCAGATAAATCACGAGCTTCGGTGGGGGAGTATTGAGCGAATTCGGCCACATCAGCTCCGGCGGCAAAGGCCTTGTCTCCGGAACCCGTGAGGATAACAGCATGGACGGAAGCATCGGTCATGGCCAAGGCAACCGCTTCTTCAATTTCGAGCAGGGTTTGTCGATTGAGCGCGTTAAGTTTGTCGGGGCGATTGATGGTGACCAAGGCGATGGAGCCTTGGATTTCGTAAAGAAGATTGTGCATGGTCGTCAAGAAAAAGGAGGGTTTAGCCGGTGGGCAAGGTAGAGGCGGCCCGTCGAAGACGGGCAACGCAGGCGCTGCGTCCACGCAGGCTCATCCAATCAAAAAGCGCAGGTCCCGAGGCCTGTCCAGTCACAGCCAAACGCAGTCCTTGAAGCAGACTCCCCGGCGATGCACCTTGACGAGCCGCTGCTTCCTTGAACAAAGCCTCGGCTGTAGTGCCGCTCCAGTCTTCGTGTAACGACTCGTAACAACGTATCAAATCTTCCAAAACAGCAGGGAAAACACCGCCCCATTTCTTGGCCACCACCGTCTCGTCGTAGGATTCCGGTTCCTCAAAAAAGGACCTAACCTCTTGAATAAAATCCGAGACCAATACCATGCGATCCATAACCAAAGGAATCAAGGCTCGCAATATTGAATCTTCCAGTTCCCAGCCTTTTTGAATCAACAATTGACTACAAGGCTCCATCAAAGAATCCACCGAACGGCTGCGCAGGTATTGTTGGTTGAACCACTGCAATTTGGTAAAATCATAACGAGCTCCGTGTTTATTAACTCTTTCCAAACCAAAAGCCTGAATCAATTCGTCCATCCCAAAGATTTCCCGGTTATCCCCGGGGTTCCAACCCAACAAGGCCAAAAAATTAACATAGGCCTCCGGAAAATAACCAGCCTCACGATAACCTGGCATTTTCTCCCCGGTTTCAGGATTGGTCCACTCGGTCGCATAAAAGGGCAGACCCAAACGATCCCCGTCCCTTTTGGATAATTTACCGTCTCCGTCGGGCTTCAACAACAACGGAAGATGGGCAAATTCAGGCATCGTTTCCAACCAGCCAAAGGCTTCGTATAACAAAACATGCAGCGGCGTACTGGGCAACCATTCTTCGCCACGGATCACGTGGGTGATTTGCATCAACCGATCGTCGACCACGTTGGCCAAATGGTAGGTCGGCATCCCATCGCTTTTAAACAAAACCTTGTCGTCCAATTGCGCGGTCTGCACCACCACCAAACCCCGGATTCGGTCCTGCACCCGGACTTCGCGGCCTCTGGGCATTTTGAAGCGAATCACATAGGGCTCCCCGGTCTCCAAACGTCGAGCCACCTCGTCCGAGGGCAGACTTAACGAATTTTTCATACGCACCCGGCTGATAGCGTTGTACTGCGGGGAGGCTACCCCCGAAGCCTTGAATTGTTCGCGCATCGTATCCAATTCCTTCTCGGTATCAAAGGCATAATAGGCATGCCCCGACTCCACCAATTGCATGGCGTACTGACGATACATCGCCTTGCGTTCGCTCTGACGGTAAGGCCCGTAGGGCCCTCCTTTGTGCACGCCTTCGTCAAATTCGATTCCACACCAGCTCAACGATTCAATAATGAATTCTTCGGCACCGGGCACAAAACGGGTTTGGTCGGTGTCCTCAATCCGTAACACCAACTGACCACCCATTTTGCGGACCAACAAATAATTGAACAAAGCCGTGCGAACCCCCCCGGGATGGAGAGGACCGGTGGGACTGGGAGCAAAACGAACGCGCATAGAGTGAGTGGTCTGGAAACTTAGGGGACAAACTTACTAGGTGTTCACCATGAGAGGCGGGTCTATGGCGACTTTTGTGGCAGCATGGCCGAAGCAGAAACCAAAACATCAAAGAATTCAGAAGCCTCCGCAGGGCCGTTAGCCTTCTTGATCCTTGGCATCCTCTCGCTGCTTTGGGGATCTTCGTTCATTTTGATGAAGCGCATTTTGCCGGTATTCCCCCCTATGGAACTGGCAACGCTGCGCATTGGCATGGCCGGACTGGCCATGGTGCCCCTGTGGCTATGGCATATGCGTAGCGAGCATTGGCGTCGTCTGCCTTGGTTCGCGGTGGTGGGTTTGGTGGGGAATGGAATTCCGGCCCTGCTTTTTGCAACGGCCCAAACCGGTATTGATAGCGGAGCAGCAGGGGTGCTCAATGCCTTGACGCCAATGTTCACCCTGGTGGTGGGCTGGGCCTTTTTTGGGGGAAATGCTCAACGCAGCCAGGTATTGGGCTTGGTCTTGGGCCTTGTTGGTGCCGTTCTTTTGATCCTCTCCCAGCATCGCATTCAAAGCGCATCGAATCCCAACCTAGCCTTGCTCCTAGTTTTGGCGACGTTCTTTTACGGCATTTCGGTCAATACGGTAGGCCATCGGTTGCGGGGTATTTCCCCGTGGCTCACAGCCTCACTCCCTTTGGTGATCGCCTCGGTTCCTGCATGGATTACCTTGTGGTGGCTGGGTGATCTGAAAACCCCCATGCAACAGGAAGGCGCTTGGACTGCCTTATACCTGCTTTTCTTTCTCTCCCTTGTGAATTCAGCTTTCAGTTTGGTAGCCTTCAATTACCTGATTCACATCGCTGGACCGCTTTTTGCTTCCACGACCACCTACCTTATGCCGGTCGTTGCCCTGTTATGGGCATACTGGGACGGGGAAACCCTCAGCCTCTATCATTTGACTGGCCTGATGGCTATTGTTGGGGGAATCACGATGATCAACCAACGTCGATAGATCCTTCAAAAGGAACTTATAAAGTTGAGGAGCACAGAAGCAATTTCTCTTTCTAGTTCTAAATTCGTATATCCAAATTTTAATCATTTCCCAAATGAACTATTCCTCTACATTACGTCGCCTCGGGTTTTCGACCCTCTTGATTTTTTTCATTTTGGCTTTGAGCCAAGTGGCTAGTGGTCAGGTTATCCTTTTTGTTTCCCATCCTTCGTCCATTTCAGGTTCCTACACTTTCGGTCCTGGAGATGCAGCCCAAGGTTGGGGATACAGCTACGACACGATCCAGGTGCAGGCTCAATTGGTGCGCGGTTTTTCGTCCAATGCCGGCGGGGACTCCTTGGCTTGCGACACCACCCTAATTAACGCATCGGCAGTAGCAGGCAAAATTTGCGTCCTGTACCGAGGCTCTTGCGAATTTGGGGTCAAAGCATTGGCAGCCCAGAGGGCAGGTGCCGTGGGATGCATCATCATCAATCACAGTGCCGGCGTTCTGAACATGGGTGCCGGTGGTGCCGGTGCCAACGTTCGTATCCCGGTCATGTTGGTTTCCAATTCGGACGGTGCACTCATTCGTCAAAGCATGAACAACGGGGATTCTGTCGTAGTGTTCATGGGGGATAAAACCGGTTTCTTCTTGAACGATATCGGCATCGGAAACGGCTCTGTGATTCGCCCCACCGAATTCAGCATACCCAGCAGCCAGGCAATGAATGCAGGCGAATATATTTTCAAGTTAGGGGCGGCGGTCAAGAACTACGGCCAAAACGCACAGAGTAATGTTGGACTCAATGTGAAAATTGATTTTACCAATCCTGCTGGAATAACCAACGCTGTTTATAACCAAAATGCCTCCATCGCGGCGTTGGCTAGCGATTCCACCGATACTTTGCGCACCCCGGATTTTGATCCTTCGGCTTACGGTACTGGTCGCTATAACATTGCGTACACGATTTCCATGCCCTCCGGAACGATAGACCAATTTCCCGCGGATAATGTTGTCAACCAGGGATTTGTGATTAATTCAAACATCATCTCCAAAGTTCGTTTGGATTCGCTTCAAAACATGGTGTATTCGGGCGGTGTGCGTCCATCGGCGGCCACCTCAGGATCCTACGATTTCGGAATTTGGTATTATGCCAACAAAGGATCGCGCCTCAAGGTGGATTCCATTCGCTTCTCCTTTGTAACCAATCCCGGCTCCAATCTCTTCGGAGAATCCATTATTGGCAAGGTAAGTGAATGGCAGGATTTGAATGCGGACGGCCTGATTGATGCCGGTGAAATCGTGGACCTTGGTGACGGTATCTACACCTACGGCGATACCTTGGGCAGTAATTCGCAGCGTTCGGTCCTTATTACCGATATTATCAACAACGCCCCGGGTGTTGTGTTGCGTGACTCCACAGTCTATTTATTCTCTGCGTATTATTCAGGCGCCCAAACCACAGTCTTCACCAACGTGGATCCGAATGTGGACTATACGCTAACTCGTGAAATTTATCAGCAATACATCAGCCCGGTTTACAGCGGCACCTGGAATCCCAACGGCTTCGGGCCAGACAGGGTTCCTGCCGTTTCGGCCATGACCAGCAATCCTCCGTCTTCTGTCGGCTCCATGGAACAGAATAGCTTGGAACTGAGAGCGTTTCCCAATCCCGTTTCCGACCGTCTGAATGTTTTGGTGAGGGCAGCCTATCGTGTAGGCAACGTGCGTTACAGCATTGTGGATCTATCCGGACGCTTGATCGTGCAAGGCAACGAAGTTTTGGACGGGATTGCCCCTCTTCAAATCGGGGTAGCAGGCCTGGAGTCGGGGATGTACCACCTTCGGGTGAATGACGGTCGTTTCAGCCGTACCCTACGCTTCATCAAGCACTAAGACAGGATATGGCCATAAGCGAGGGTATCGACAGGGGCTGTTAGTTCAGCTTCCCGGCCGTAATTTGATCTGATCTGTTCGAGCAAAAAACGAACCTCGTCGGGTTCCATGGACTGAACGAGTCGACTACGAATCTCTTTGATATTTTCGAAACCTTTGAAATACGGGGCATAATGCCGCCTCATTTCCAAGAGCCCTAATTTGGGTCCTTTCCATTGAAGGGAGCGCTCAAGGTGCTCGCTGCATGCCGCTAACCGCTCCTCCACCGTGGGAGGTGCATGCGCTTCACCGGTCCTTAGGTATTGCTTGATTTCCCGGAAGATCCAAGGATACCCTATCGCTGCCCTTCCAATCATAATCCCATCCACGCCGTAACGCTCACGGTATTCGGCAGCCTTGATGGGGCTATCGATATCTCCATTCCCGAAAATAGGAATGTGCATGCGGGGATTGTTTTTGACTTCGCCAATCAAGGTCCAGTCCGCAGAACCTTTGTACATCTGAGCCCTGGTGCGGCCGTGCACCGCTATCGCCGCAACACCCACATCCTGAAGGGCTTCAGCCAGATAAATAATATGTTTGGTATTATCGTCCCATCCGAGTCGGGTCTTGACCGTCAAGGGAACCGGGCTTCTTTTCACGAGCTCGGCCGTGATATCAATGAGCTTAGGTAAATTCCGTAACATACCCGACCCTGCATCTTTACACACCACGTTCTTGACCGGGCAACCGAAATTCAAGTCAATGATGTCTGGGAAAACTTCAGCCACCTTATCCACTGCGCCCAACATGGGTTCCAACTCACCGCCGAAGATTTGAATCCCCATAGGTCGCTCATGGTCGTAAATATCCAGCTTCTGACGGCTCTTGACAGCGTCCCGGACCAGGCCTTCCGAGGAAATGAATTCGGTGTACATCAAATCCACCCCACCTTGTTTGCATACCGCGCGGAAAGGCGGATCGCTAACATCCTCCATCGGGGCTAGCAACAAAGGAAACGACCCCAATTCCAAGGCACCTATTCGGACACAAGGGTTGGTCTTGGAGGAATTTGAAGACTGCATCACCCGGCAAAGGTACAGTGCCATCGATAGGCCTCCCTATTCTACTTTTGGGGAAAGATGATGAGACCTTTGCTGACGCTGGTTTTTGTGTGCCTTCTGACCGGATTGGCCTTGAGCTATTTGGCCATGGTTCTGCTCCCGTTCCTGTTTGATCTTAGCATAGTTGATTTGATAGAAAACCCGATTGGAGATACACCTCCAACGGACTCAAACCGTATGGCTATGGCCCTGTTGCTTTGGCAAGGATTATCCAGCTTGGGTTTTTTTATTTTGCCCGGGTGGTGGTTTATCCAAAATCATCGCAGCTTGACGCAAGCAAACTTTCGACTTTCCATCTTCTTAAGTTTGGGCGGGGTAGTCATCACCGTCTTATGCTTTCCCATGGTTAATAACTTGTTTCACTTAAACCAGGGATTACCTTACTCGCCACTTGCGGAAGCTTTCCCGTCTTTCAAGGATATTTCCCTTGGATGGCAAGAAGCCGAGAAAAGCTTCCAACAAAAATTGACTTTGTTGCTGAGTCCAAACGGTAGCCTTTTCTGGTTGCTAAGCACAGTGGTGCTAGCCATTTTGCCAGCCCTCGGAGAAGAGATTGTGTTCCGAGGTTCGTTGCAACCTTTATTGCAGCAATCCCTGCGAAGCCCACATGCCGCTATATGGGTTTCTGCCCTTATGTTCTCGGCCATTCATCGGCAATGGCTTGGCTTCGTGCCGCGATGTTTACTCGGAGCCCTCTTTGGTTACATGGTGTTATGGTCTGGATCGCTTTGGCCGGCCATCCTTTCGCACATGAGCAACAATTTGTTATCTTTAATGGCTTTCAAATTGAACTGGTTTAGTTTTCGCAGCAGTCAAAATTTACCGGAGACCACTTTTCATTGGGAAAACAACCCCTTTCCTTGGTCTATCGCCTTGGGCCTTTGGGGTTTGGCAATTGTAGGTCTTTTTTATTACCAAAAAACCTACCGGGGCCCAAAGTTTGGTGTTACCGATTCCGATGCGAATGCTCCATTCCCTTGAAGGTATGAATAAGATTCGCCCCGTACGATCCAAAGCCCGAACCTGGAGTGCCTTGGGCCTAGGCTTAGGAATTTTCGTCGTTTGGTGGGCAGGCCCCTGGACGATACGTTGGTTTCTAGCCTTGGTGGCCGGTGGAGCATGTTGGGAAATTTACCTGCGCCTGCGCTGGCCAGCAAACCAGGGCATTTGGAACAGTGGGGCAATTGTCGCAGGAATAATGGGCCTAGGAGTTGTAGGATTGACACCATGGGGGACACCATGGGGCATTCAACTCCAACTTATACCAGAAACCAATCTTTCATGGCTGTGGATTGCGGGGAGTCTGGCCTTTGTACCGGGCTGGTGGTATCTGCAATCGCAGCTGATGCGCCAAGGGCCTCGATTGCTATGGCGGGAATTCGCCTTGGGGTGTGCCGTGATGTTTTACGTTGCTTTTCCCCTGATAATGTTTAGGGACCTGGTTACCGAAAAGATACCAGCGCTTGGAGGGATAAAGGGGAACGAGGTGTTTATAGCAAGTTTCGGGCTCTTATGGATCTTGGATAGTGGCGCTCTGCTAATCGGCAAAAGATGGGGGCATCGGCCCTTGCATTCCAAAATTTCTCCTTCCAAGACCTTGGAAGGAAGTCTGGGCGGGTGGTTGCTATGCATCTTCGCCGGATGGTTATTATACCCGCTCATCTTCGGTATCAAAGCTTCGGAGGGCTGGGGCTGGTTCTCGATATTAGTTGGTCCGGCGGGAATTGCCGGTGATTTGATGCAATCTGCCCTGAAACGCAAAGCTGGTATCAAAGACAGCGGTTCATGGATCCCCGGTCACGGAGGTTGGTTGGATCGTTTTGACTCTTTGTTGGCCTTCGCGGCCCTGCTTGGGTTGTGGCAGGGTCTAGGGCTGTGACCGGTTCTTGAAATAAATCAAAACTTCGTAGCCTTTATTATCTTGACTTGGGAACCTCTGGGTTAAATAGCCTCCATTAGATCATTCAGTTCTTATTTTTGACCTTTTTCTTTAAGATTTTATCCCTTAAATCCTTATATGAACCCGGAATCCACCCTTATTCCTGCTCACGAGAATCCTTTCGTGTCCATGATGTCCCGATTTGATGTAGCGGCCAAAATCCTAAATCTGGACCAAGGATTGTACAATGTCCTCAAATCCCCTGCCAAACAGGTCATCGTCAACCTCCCGGTTTCGATGGATGATGGGAGCATTCAGATTTTTGAGGGAATCCGGGTGGTTCACAATATCAACCTTGGGCCTGCCAAGGGGGGGATTCGTTATTCATTGGATGTGGATTTGGATGAGGTAAAGGCCCTTGCGGCATGGATGACTTGGAAATGTGCGGTTTCCAATATCCCCTTCGGTGGGGGTAAAGGGGGCATCAAATGCGATCCGCGTTCCATGTCCGCCGGGGAGTTGGAGCGCCTTACCCGAGCTTATACAAGGGCCATGATTGATGTTTTTGGCCCAGAAAAGGATATTCCGGCGCCGGATATGGGTACAGGTCCTCGTGAAATGGCTTGGATCATGGACCAATATTCACGGCTGGTTGGCTATTCCTCCCCCTCCGTTGTGACCGGCAAACCCCTGGTCATGGGGGGGTCCAAAGGTCGCGTGGAAGCAACCGGTCGCGGAGTAATGGTTGCCGCCCGATCCGCTATGCTCAAAATGGGATTGAACCCATTCAAATCCACTTGTGCCGTACAAGGCTTCGGCAATGTGGGATCCATTTCGGCCAAGTTGATGGAACAACAAGGGCTCAAAGTCCTTGCGATTTCCGACATCACCGGAGGTTACTATAACGCCGACGGCATCAATATCAAAGATGCAATTGCCTACAGTGCCGCCCACGGAAATCAGCTCACCGGATTCACCGGCGCTGAACCTATTTCCAATGAAGCCCTCTTGGAACTCCCGGTGGATGTCTTGATCCCCGCCGCCATGGAGGACCAAATCACCGCCCATAACGCCGCCAAGATTCAAGCCAAATTGATTGTCGAAGGTGCCAACGGACCAATAGCCGCCAGTGCTGACCAAACCCTGAACGACAAAGGGGTCATGGTGGTTCCTGACATTCTTGCTAATGCGGGCGGTGTTACCGTTTCGTATTTTGAATGGGTGCAGAACAGAATGGGGTATTTCTGGACTGAGGAGCGAGTAAACCGCCGTGCAGACCGGAACATGAAAGAAGCCTTTGAGCAAGTCTATCAAACCAGCCTGCATCACGGTTGCTCGATGCGCATTGCCGCTTACGTGGTAGCCATCGACAAAGTGGCTCAGGTTACCCAGCTTAGGGGGGGGATTTAATCCTTTGACTTATGTTTCACCGCGAGGGTTATGTCATTATCGCCTGGACCCTGGCGGGTTGTGGACTGTCCGCTTGGGCCGTCCATCGATGGATGGGTTCAGCATCATGGATTTCTTGGCTGATCTACGGATTGCTCCTGACCATTTTGATGCTGATTCTTCAATTTTTCCGTAACCCCTCCCGGCATACCGTCCTTCAAGAAAACGGGGTCATAGCCCCCGCAGATGGCAAAGTCGTCATCATCGAGAAAGTCTTTGAGCCGGAGTATTTCCAAGGAGAGCGGCTGCAAATTTCCATTTTCATGTCGCCTTTCAATGTGCATGTCAACCGAAATCCGGTCAGCGGTGTTGTATCTTTTTTCAAATACCATCCCGGTGATTATTTGGTGGCATGGCATCCCAAATCTTCAACCCTTAACGAAAGGACCACGGTGGTTGTGCGCAATAACCAAGGTCATGAAGTTTTGTTCCGGCAAATCGCCGGAGCTTTAGCCAGGCGTATCCGATGGTATATAAGCACCGGTGATTGCGTCCGTCAAGGCGAAGAGTTTGGATTTATCAAATTTGGTAGTCGGGTGGACCTTTACCTTCCTTTGAACACTGTGCCCGATGTTCAAATCGGGCAAACGGTCCGCGGCGGCGAAACCTGCATCGCCAACCTATAGGATGGATCATAACCAATCCCTCCTTCGAGTCATTTTCTTAACCACCCTGATCGATATGCTGGGCTTCGGGTTAATTATCCCGGTGGTTACTCCTCTGCTCCTTGATCCAACCTTATCCTTCATGGGGTCCACCGCGACTTTCGCCGACCGATCCATGATGATTGGATTTCTTTTAGCGTCGTTCAGCCTTGCTCAGTTTGTGGGGGCAGGATTTTTGGGTGCGCTCTCGGATCGGCATGGCCGCAAGCCCGTCTTACGCTATACAGTAGCCGGTACTTTGATTTCGTATTTGGTTTTTGGAATCGGCATCGTTCAAGCCTCGTTGCCGCTCTTGTTTATTGGACGGTTTTTGCTGGGTTTTTGTTCGGGCAATCTGGCGGTCACCTTCTCAGCGATTGCCGATCTGAGCAGCACCGAATACAAAAGCCGGAATTTTGGAATGGTCGGGGCGGCCTTTGGGATTGGGTTTGTGTTGGGGCCTTTCTTGGGTGGTATTTTATCGGATTCCACATGGCATCCTTCGTTAGGATACGACACGCCTTTCTGGGCAGCGGCAATGCTCAGCGCTTTGAACCTGTGGGTTTTGCAACGGTATTTTACCGAAACCCTAACCACACGCCGTAGGAGTCCCTTGCATCCTGCCAGCGGTCTTCGACAAATTGCGAAGGCTTTCGGCAGACCTGAACTACGGGGACTCTTTGCCGTGTCGTTCCTTATGGTCTTTGGTTTCAATTTTTTTACGCAGTTTATTCAAGTTTATTTAATCAAGCGCTTTGATTTTGGCCAAGGCGATATTGGCACCCTGTTCGGCTATCTGGGTTTATGGATTGCATTAACCCAAGGTCTGCTACTCCGTCCGGTTTCTGCTAGGCTATCCCCTGCCCCTATTCTTCGGGTAAGTCTATTGCTCATGGGCCTTGCGGTGATGGGCATGTTGGTCCCCAATCAATCCATTTTTCTTTACGCGATACTCCCTTTGGTAAGCCTGGGACAAGGATTTAGTTCGCCCAATTTATTGTCCTTGATTTCGAACAGAGCCGATCCTTCCGTGCAGGGAGAGATTTTGGGGATAAACCAATCTGTAAATTCCTTTGCACAAATATTCCCGCCGATTATCAGTGGCTTCATCGTCGCCTGGGATATTCAAGCTCCTTTGTTAGTCTCGGGGTCAATTATAGTTCTTGCTTGGTTAACTTTCGTGAGTAATCGCTCACTCAGGCCATGAACCCTCATTATGCCGTACCCCTCGGGTCCTCCTCTTGGATAGGCCTTAACCTCGGTATGTTAGTCATCGTAGTGGGAATTCTGTGGATAAGTCGCAGATGGGATAGGGGGCGTGTACGAAGCTTTGGCAAAAGCATGGCTGCCCTGCTTATCGCCAACATGATAGGAAGGCAGGCGGTTCTTCTTGTCAACGGAGAATGGTCAGCAGCATACAGCCTACCCTTGCAAATGTGCTCCTTCTCGGTGATTTGGGCGGCCATCACCCTATGGAGAGGTCATCAACTAACCTACGAACTCTTAATATTCTGGGGAGCAGGAGCCTTGCACTCCTTTCTGACCCCGGAATTGGACGATGGGCATAGCCTATATAACCATGTGGAATACACGATAAGCCACGCGGGTATTTTAGCCTCCGGTTTTTACGCAACCCTGCGCATGGGTATGGTCCCTAGGCCGTGGAGTTGGTTGCGGGTCCTGGGGATCACCCAACTTGTCCTACCGGTCATCGGCTTGGTGAATTATATGTTGGACTCCAACTACATGTACATTGCAAGCAGACCCCTTATCAACAATCCTTTTCTCATCGGAAAATGGCCTTGGTACATCATCGGTCTGGAATTTGCGGCCTTATTACACTTTGTGTTATTTTACGGAATTCACCGCATTTTTGGTAAATACTATTCGCCAGTAGACTCTCCCTCCGGTTCGGTTTCCTGACGCTTTTTGCGTTTGAACCTGTCCCAGAAACTTCTCTTTTCGACAGGCATATCGTTTTTTTCCTCCACTATCGGGGCCTTTAACTCAACAGCCTCTTGAGATGAGTTTTCTTGCATCGTGCTTTTCTTCCCTTTCCCCTTGGAAATGGTTCCTTTCTTGGTAGATCCCTTTTTACTTGAACCTGTCTTAACGACTTTCTTGGCAGGGGTCTTCTTGGCAGCCTTGACCTTCTTGGGTTTGGGAGGAACAATTCGGCGTAATTCCGATCCCTTGCTATCTGCCTTAGGCCCACTTACCTGTTCATTTTCCCAACCAAAGACCCTTTCGATTCTGGAAACCCTGGTTGGATAAACATCAATTTGGTTGGTCACGTATTTATGGCGTCCGCGTAACAAATGACAATCAGTGCCTACCGTGGAACCGCTGAACCGGGTTTCACCTTTACGTACCCAATAAACAACGCAATAAGGATGATCTTCAAGATTATCAGGCGTGAACTGTTCAAAGAGTCTAAGATTCTTGTATTCTCCGGCCAATTCAGGGAAATTCTCCAACGTAAACACCTTGGCCTCAAAGCGCCCGGCGGTATAATCCATAAACTTATAAATACGCTGAGAGGTCACGCGACCAGGTGGAGATTGAAATTCCTCGTAAATCCAAACGGCGTCAGTGAAATAGTTATCCCATATTTTCACCACATGGCTTTCCACCATTTGAGCACCAGTATCCACTCTGCATTGTTTGATGTTATCAAAATCTCCAACAAACCATTGGGTGAGCAGAATCAAATCCTTGGAGTAGCGAGGCTTGGCCACCTTGCCCGCCTTGCCCGCACTCGGTGGATTTTCAACCGCCTTTTCTTGGAAATGGTTTGCCAATGCGTATTGACTCGTAAGCCACAAGGCAAGCATCAATGGCAAGAAAATAAACCACCTGAGGGAACCTGAATCACGAAAATCGGTTGGGTTCGAATATTCTCTATATGAGGATATCTCCTTGGAGTTGCACATCTTCATGCTGTTAAATTAGCGGGTTCAGAGGGAAAGTTATTTTTTATTGCTTTTGCTTTGTACAATTTTGTGAACAAAACGACCCTAAAATACAAAGCGACAGGCTTCCATGCGCCTTTAGAATTGACTTTTGAGCCAAGATAATTTTCTCACAAATCCAGAACTTGGCATCTGAAGGGCATTCCCGGCCTTCTTGAACTTTGTGTAAAAATCCACGAACTTTGTGAATAATTGCGGCCAAAAATTCTCAATTTTTGAGTAGTCAAAAGGCCGACCCCATAGGTCGGTTTTGTTGGCTTTAACGACCTAATTTCAGCTCATGAACGAACCCATTCTCGTTGAGAATAAAGACCGTTTTGTCCTATTCCCCATTCGGCACAGTGATATCTGGAACTTTTATAAGAAATCCGAAGCTAGCTTCTGGATCGCCGAGGAAATCGACCTAGCCCAGGATTTAAGAGACTGGGAGCACAAACTCAATGCCGATGAGAAGCATTTCATCAAGCATGTTCTCGCCTTCTTTGCGGCTAGCGATGGGATTGTCAACGAGAACCTGGCTATTAATTTCCTGAACGAGGTCCAATACCCCGAGGCAAGATGCTTCTACGGGTACCAGATCATGATTGAGAATATCCACTCAGAGACGTATTCCTTGCTTATTGACACCTATATCAAAGATGCTGCGGAGAAAAATTTCTTGTTTCACGCCATTGATCATATGGATTGTGTCAAAAAAAAGGCCGACTGGGCCTTGCGTTGGATCAGCCGAGGGAGTTTTGCCGAAAGATTAATCGCCTTCGCCGCCGTGGAGGGCATTTTCTTCTCGGGTTCCTTTTGCAGCATTTTTTGGCTCAAAAAGCGTGGCCTCATGCCCGGGCTCAGTTTTTCCAACGAACTGATTAGCCGGGACGAAGGATTGCACAGGGATTTTGCGGCCTTACTCTACACCAAACATCTCAAAAACCGTCTCGACGTAACCCATGTCCACCAAATCATCGCAGACGCAGTCGCCATCGAGAAAGAATTCGTCACGGATGCCTTGCCTGTACGCCTCATCGGGATGAACGCTGACCTTATGTGCCAATACATCGAGTACGTGGCCGATCACCTCTTGGGGGCTTTGGAATTACCCAAACTCTATAACGCAACGAACCCTTTTGATTTCATGGAATTGATTTCCATGGAAGGCAAAACCAACTTTTTCGAAAGAAGGGTGGGCGAGTACCAAAAGGCCGGGGTGTCCGGTGACCGGGGTCAAAGCGGCTTTACTACCGACGCGGATTTCTAAAGCCACCGAATCCTACTACGCTTAACCTGATCGCTTCCGCATTCCTATACCGTTCACCTCTTTTACCCCCAAATTATCAGCCCATGCAAGTCATCAAAAGAGACGGTCGTAACGAAGAGGTCAAATTCGACAAGATCACGACCCGTATTGAACGACTTTGCTACGGTCTGGATCCCCGGCATATTCAACCGGTTGAGGTGGCCAAGAAAGTCATTAACGGATTGTATGACGGGGTCAGCACAGTACAATTAGACGATCTGGCCGCAGAAACAGCGGCGTCCTTAACAGCCGCTCACCCGGATTATGCGGTCTTGGCTGCCCGCATTGCGATTTCCAACTTGCATAAGGAGACCAAAAAGTCTTTTAGCGAAACGATGCGGGATCTTCACCGCTACATCGATCCGGTGACCGGTACCCCTGCAGCCTTGATTGCGGACGATGTCATGTCCGTGATTGACGCCCATGCCGAGGCCTTGGATTCTGCTATCATCTACTCGCGCGATTTTGAATACGATTATTTTGGGTTCAAAACTTTGGAGCGCTCCTACCTCCTCAAAATCGACAGCAAGGTAGTGGAAAGGCCTCAGCATATGCTCATGAGGGTATCCGTGGGCATCCACAAGGAGAACATCACCTCCGTTCTCGAAACCTACGAATTGCTCAGCGAACGTTGGTTCACCCATGCGACGCCCACCCTGTTCAACGCGGGAACGCCCAAACCTCAGCTTTCAAGCTGCTTTCTCCTCACCCTGCAGGAAGATTCCATCGATGGCATCTACAATACCCTCAAACAAACCGCCAAAATCTCGCAAAGTGCGGGCGGCATCGGTTTAAGCATCCATAACCTGCGGGCGACCGGCTCCTACATCAAAGGCACCAACGGAACCTCCAACGGAATTGTTCCAATGCTTCGGGTTTTCAACGATACCGCCCGCTACGTGGACCAAGGTGGCGGAAAACGCAAAGGCTCCTTTGCCATTTACTTAGAACCTTGGCATGCCGACATTTTCGACTTTCTCGAACTCAAGAAAAACCACGGCAAAGAAGAGTTGAGGGCCAGGGATCTGTTCTATGCCCTATGGATCCCGGATTTGTTCATGAAGCGCGTGGAAGAAAATGCCGAGTGGTCTTTGTTTTGTCCAAACGAGGCTCCAGGATTGCACGACACCTGGGGGGAGGAATTTGAGAGGCTCTATCTCCGTTATGAGCAAGAAGAACGAGCTCGCAAATCCATCAAAGCGCAAGACCTATGGTTCGCCATTTTAGAATCTCAGATCGAAACCGGCACGCCGTACATGCTCTACAAAGATGCCTGCAACCGCAAAAGCAACCAACAAAACTTGGGCACGATTCGGTCCAGTAATCTCTGCACCGAAATTGTAGAATATACCTCGATGGATGAAATCGCTGTATGTAATCTGGCCTCCATTGCCCTTCCTCGATTTATCCATGCGGATCTGCGTTTTGATCATCAGCAGCTTTTTGAAATCACCAAAACCATCACCCGTAATCTTAACCAAATTATTGATGTCAATTATTATCCGGTTCCTGAAGCCCAAAGATCCAACTTCAGACACCGGCCTATTGGGATTGGCATTCAGGGTTTGGCGGACGCATTCATTATGATGCGTTACCCCTTTGATTCACCAGAGGCAGCTCAACTCAATAAAGAAATTTTTGAAACCATTTATTTCGGAGCGATGACAGCCTCCATGGAATTGGCCTGTGAACATGGACCGTACGAGACGTACGAAGGCTCGCCAGTTTCCAAAGGGATATTCCAATACGATATGTGGAATGTCCAACCGAGTCCGCGCTGGAATTGGACCGAACTCAAGGCAAAAGTTGCCCAAAATGGGGTGCGTAACAGCCTTTTGCTCGCCCCCATGCCTACCGCATCCACCAGTCAAATCCTCGGGAATAACGAGTGTTTTGAGCCCTACACCTCCAACCTTTACAGCCGTCGAGTACTCAGCGGTGAATTTGTAGTGGTTAACAAACATTTGTTACGGGATCTCATTGAATCAGGAATTTGGTCGCTGAACCTCAAAAACAAAATCATCGCCCAAAACGGTTCGATTCAAAACATTCCTGAAATCCCGGATACCCTCAAGGCTCTCTATAAAACCTCTTGGGAAATTAGCCAAAAGGCCATTATCGACATGGCCGCCGATCGAGGCGCCTACATCTGCCAAAGCCAGTCGATGAACATTTTCATGCCCAATGCTAATTTTGCTAAACTAACTTCCATGCATTTTTATGCGTGGAAAGCAGGCCTCAAAACAGGCATGTACTACCTGCGCACCAAGGCGGCTGTCAATGCAGTTAAATTCACCTTAGATCAAGACGCCAACCAAGAAGTATCCACCTCTAGCGTAGCTCAACAAGTCGGGATTGCCCAACCGGTTCATAGCGGCTCAGGATTACAGAACTCCATCTCCGCCGCCCCCTTTGCTATGCAACCCAAACTGCCCGTTTCTGCGCCCATCACCCAAGCGATGCTTAGCAAGGAAGACGCCCTTGCGCAAATTACATGTTCTTTGGATAATCCAGACACCTGCGAAGCCTGCGGTTCGTAGGTCCATGCTGCTTCGGATAGTTACCCAGGGTAGCCCACTCTACTTAGAGCGTTTCCTATAAAGTAGCCCACTCTACTTAGAGCGTTTCCTATAAAAAGGCCTCTTGCCTCCCTTTCCCCAGCCTTGACCTTTGCCTTCATTCTTGGCAATAGGGCCCGACCAGCCGCATAGAGGCCTTTCGGTCCACGAAAGCACGCGGCCAACAAGATCTTCAATACGCTTCCAACGACGAAGATCCATGGGATTCACCAACGTGATGGAGCGCCCATTGCGTTCAGCCCTTCCTGTCCTGCCAATGCGGTGAACATAATCCTCAGGATCAGAAGGCACATCGTAATTGATGACCAAATCAATGTTGTCCACATCAATCCCCCGCGAAAGAACATCCGTGCCGACCAACACTGGCAATCTGCCCGCCTTGAACCCTCGCATCAATTCTTCTCGGGCCTGCTGCTCCAAATCAGAATGAAATGCTTCGTTAACCACCCCTGATTTACGCAAAGTTTGATGGAGTTGCTTGACTTTGTCCTTGGAGGAACAGAATATAAGAGCCGAACGAAAAGGAAATTCTGCGAGCAACCCTAGCAAAACCTCCAACTTTCGGTCATCCATAACTTGATAGGCTATTTGCTCAATTTTATCCGCAGGCCGTGAGACTGCAATGCTAACCTGGGCAGGATCCTTCAAAATCGAATTAGCCAATTGGCGAATACGGTCCGGCATAGTTGCTGAGAACATCAAAGTCTGCCTTTCCTTAGGAAGTCTCGCCACAATTCTCATGATATCTTCCAAAAATCCCATATCGAGCATGCGATCAGCCTCGTCCAAAATCAGATAACGTAATCGATCGAATTCAAAGTTTCCAGTTGCCATAAACGACCACAAGCGGCCAGGGGTAGCAACCACCAAGTCAGCCCCTTGACGTAAGGCTTTCTGCTGCTGATCCCACAAGGCGCCATCGCCACCCCCATAAATGGGAATGGATGAAATCGGACTGAAATAAGATAACCCCTCGATTTGCTGGTCAATCTGCAAAGCCAATTCCCTGGTCGGGGTCAAAATAAGGGCGCTCAAATGCCTGTCGTCCAAAGCAATCAAATGATCAATGAGGGGCAACACAAAGGCTGCGGTCTTCCCCGTACCGGTCTGTGCACAGGCGATAAGATCTCTACCCTCCAGAATGAGGGGAATGGCCTGCTCTTGAACAGGACTAGGCTTTCGAAAGCCCATAACCGCAAGGCCGTCCAAAACATCCGGGTGCAGGCCAAAGCGGTCAAAACCGATTTCTTCACTCATTTCGGGGCCGAAGGTACGGACCTTGTGCAGCGAATACCTTCCGATTCATTATGAAAACGCCCAATAGCATAGGCTTTGACGCCTGCTTGTTCAAGAATCATCTCCACTTTGGCCGCAGCAGAGGGATGCACCGCGATCATCAGGCCTCCGTTGGTTTGAGGATCGCATAGCCAGGCGAAGTCAGACCCTTCCATGCCGTGAATCCGCGCTTCCACATAGTTCCAATTTCGATAACATTGGTCGGGTAATATATTTTTCTCCAAATAATGTTCTAGTCCCACCAAGAGAGGAACATGATCAGTCCATAAATCCACCCCAGTAGCAGGCTCTAACATTTCCAACAAATGCCCCAACAACCCGAATCCAGTAAGGTCGGTCATGGCATGAACTTCCTCCAAAAAAGCCAACGTCGCCCCCGATCGATTGACCACCGACAATTGTTCCAACAAACCGTAGTAATCCGGGGTCTCCAAAACGCCCTTTCGTAAAGCTGCCGCCATAATCCCGGAACCCAACGGCTTCGTCAGATACAAAAAATCACCTGGTCTTGCTCCTCGATTGGTTTTGAGATGCTCCGCCTCCACCAAACCTTGAACCGATAATCCAAAAAAAGGCTCTTCTGAAACAATACTATGACCACCCGCCAAAGGCACCCGTTCTTCCGTACAAAGGTCCTGGGCCCCACGCATCACCTCCGCAGCAGATTCCAGGCCCAATTCCTGCACAGGCCATGCCAACAAGCCCAAGGCCAAACAAGGTCTTCCACCCATAGCGTAGATATCGCTTAAGGCATTAGCGGCGGCAACTCTCCCGAAATCGTAAGGATTATCCACTACTGGACTGAAAAAATCTGCCGTAGATAACAATAATTGATTCGTACCGGGAATCCGAAGCGCTGCGGCATCATCTGCATGTTCAAACCCAACCCTTAACTCAGCATATTCAGGCCGCTCAAGTCCTGCTAGAAGGGTCTTTAGTTGGGCCGGTGGCATTTTGCAACCGCAACCCGAGGCTTTAGCCCACTGCGTCAGACGAGCTTTGTCCTTGGGGGCATTGTTCATGGGACAGGATTTTCCACAGAGGAATCTGAAAGAATTGGGAACACTCTGGCTGAGGTTTTTCGCAATAAATTGACCAGTCGAGAACCTTCCGCATCGGTCTGCAAATCCACGACGCATTGAGAACAAGGACGTTGCAAGAACGCATGCTGATAAGTTTGATCGTAGTACAACAAGGCAAGTTTTGCAGCAGATTTCAAATCACCTTGATCCAGAAAATCCAAGGCTTGCCGGCAATTTTGGGGACCCATTTTACGTTCGATTTTGAGAAAGGCCCATCGCAATCCTTCAATGTCCTCTTGGCCATAAGATTTCAACAAGTGCTGCATACGAAAGTTCGAGCTCCTCAGCATTCGAAAATAAGGTGCCTTATGCATGGACTCGTATAGCGGTGAGGGAATATGAACCTTGCCGATCTGCCGGCTCTCGCTTTCAACCCATATCGGTAGTCCGGAATTCATCCGTCCCAGTTCATCCGCTAAAAGATTCATAAAATGTTCCTGACTCGGTTGAGGACCCTGTCCAAGATCACCAAAGGCAGAACCCAAATGGGAGGCTAATCCCTCCAAGTCCAAAACCTGCTCTCCGACCTCCTGCAGTTGCCTCAATACGGCTGTTTTGCCGGAACCTGTGCTCCCGCCAACAACCCGCCAATTCCAAGGTACGGCCCATAGCGGTTCCATCCTTTGCCGCCAAGCCTTGTACCCTCCTGGATATCGGAGGACCGGGTAATCAGCCTGCTTGATGAGCATTTCCATGCCCAAGGAACGTTGGCCACCTCGCCAGCAATAGACCTTCCAAAACCGTCGACCGAGGCCGGCCAAATCCTCCTTTGCCCCTGGCTCAATGCCCACCTTAGCCGAAAGGGTATGGATGGCCTTCAATAAATTCGGTACCTTGGGGCCCACATATAACCAAGCCAAGTCCAAGGCCTCTTTAGGCCCTCTTTCCTTGAAACAGTGGCCTACCTGATGCCGCTCGTTAACGGTAAAAAGGGGTAAGGAATAGGCTCCTGGGATATGTCCCTGAGCGTATTCGGCTGGTGAACGGACATCCAACCATAAGCCATCGTGGGCGGGATCTTGGATTGCACTCGCCATTAGGCCAAATTAAAGCTAAAAAATACTTAACTTTGAAAACTTTTTTTGTTTTCAAAGTTTCTATAAATTCGCGCCTTGTTATGTCTCTAGCTCCAAACCACATCACGACCATCCGGGATTTGTTCTTTCGATACGGGCTCAAAAGCATGACGATGGACGAGCTTGCCCGGCAATTGGGCTGCTCCAAGAAAACTATCTATGAACAATATCCTGATAAGAAAATCCTAGTCCATGCCGTTTTGGGGGGATTCCTGAATGAACATCGGAGCGAAATGGCGGCCTTGGATCAAAAGGCCAACAATGCCATTGAGAAACTCATAAGCATGGCGGCAATCGGTTTCCAAAAAATGAAAAACCTCACTCCCACCATATTGTTTGACCTCCAGAAAACCTATCCCGAACTTTGGATGGAACTGGAGCGTTACCGCCAAGAAGAAATAGTAGGGATCTTCAAACGACTCATCAAACGAGGGCAACAAGAAGGCCTGTTTCGGCAGGAGATCGACCCTGCTATCGTGAGCATCATGCACCTTCAACATACCAATTTGTTGTTGGACCCCATAGTTTTCGGTGACCTTAATCGCCCCTTGGCAACCATCTTTCATAACATCATAGAGGTGTTCGTGTGCGGTATTGCCACGCCCAAAGGTCTCCAGCTTTGGAACACCGCCAAAGTGCAAATGAAACTTCGATTTTAATCCCATTTCCTTATTCCCTCTATCAGTATATGCATCTCTTATTCAAGCACTTTCATCCAATATTTGCGATGGTCATCGCGCTGGAGATCTTGGGCCTTGACTTCCATTGTCAGGAGACCAAAGCGCAAACACCAGGCCTCAACAAATTCTCCCTTTCAGCGGCTATACAGTACGGAATTGACCACCACACGGCTTCATTGAACGCAAGCGATGACATCACCGCATCCAAAGCCCGAATACGGGAAATCGGCTCCATAGGTCTACCTCAACTCCGATCCTCTTACGGCCTAACGGACAATTTCATCATCCAAAAAGTAATCATTCCGAACGGAAGATTGTTCAACCCAGATGCACCTCCAGGGCCGGTAGCTCTTGAATTTCAACCTCAATACGGAGGCAATGCCAACCTTACCCTAAACCAATTACTCTTTGACGGATCCTATCTCATAGGTCTGAAAGCTGCGCAAACTATTTCTCAAATCGCGACCAAAAGTCGGGAGATGACCTACGCTCAAATTTCTGAAAATATCCAGAAGGCGTATTACGGGGTTTTGGTTGGCCAACACCGGGTGAATTTATTGGAAGCAAGTATGGTCCGATTGGATTCGGGATTGCAGGAAATGAAAATAATGTTGGATAATGGCCTCATTGAGCGATTGGACGTTCAACGCGTTGAATTGCAGCGAAATCAGTTGGTAACCGAAACTGCCAAAATTGGTCAACTTCGGATCCTTGCACTCCAATTGCTCAAATTTCAGATGGGCTATCCTATGGAGGATACCCTTGTGCTGAGCGACCAGCTTGAAGACATTCCTGTCATTACCAATGAAGCCATGCCCCCTGTTTACAACGATTTTCAATCGTTTAAAGCCAGACCAGAAGCCGGCCTGTTGGAACTGCAAATTAAAGGCAACGAATTTGAAATTAAAAATTTGCAAGCGGGCTACCTCCCATCCGTTGGTTTACAAATCCAAAGAGGAGCCTTGGCGGGTGCTAGCAAATTCAACCAAGTCCTTAATCCAGGCGTAAATTGGTTCGCCTACGGATCCATTGGTGTTGGAGTGAATTGGAGTCTTTTCGATTCTTTTAACAAAAGATACAAGATTCAGCAAAAACGCATCGAAAAGATTAAAAACGAAAGATTGCTTTTCCAATTTCTTCAAAGCTCCAGGCTACAGCAAGACCAAGCGCTGATCGGGATCCGAAACGCCATTGCATCCCTCAAGCAACAAATCAGAAATCAAGACCTCAGCCGCGAAATTTTAAACACAACTCGCATCAAATACCGTGAAGGTGTTGGCTCCAACCTCGAAGTCATTCAGGCCGAAGCCGGTTACCGCGAAGCACAGGCCGCCTATTTCAACAGCCTCTATGATTACTACATTGCCAAAGTCGATTACCTCAAAGCCAGTGGCAAACTTACCGCTAACAACGAATAAATTTTTATTCCAAATCCGATATGAAATTTAAATCTCCTGCCAACTCCCAACGCATCCTCCTCGGATTTTTCTTGGGACTCTCCATCGGCCTTTTGACCTCTTGTGGGGGGCAAAAAGCAAGCGACCCCGCCACCCGGCTCAAGGAACTTCAAGCCGAACAAGCCCGAATAAACGCTGAAATTCAAAAAGTCCAGCAAGAACTTCGCCAAACCGGTCAAGTATCCGGTGAGCCCTTCGCTTCTAAAGCCAAATTAGTCCAGACTTTGACCCTTGAGGAAGATTCCTTTCGTACCTGGGTTGAAGTCCAAGGAACCGTAGACGCCCGTCAAAGCATCGAGGTCACCGCCGAAAGCATGGGTGTGGTGCGTAACATCAAAGTGAAGGAAGGCCAAAAAGTAACCAAGGGTCAAGTCCTTGCTGAATTGGATCAAACTGTCCTGCTCCAAAGCATCGAGGAAATCAAAGGGCAATTGAACTTTGCTCAACAATTGTACACCAAACAAGCCAACCTGTGGCAACAAAACATCGGCTCTGAAGTCCAGTACCTCAACGCCAAGAACCAAAAAGAAAGTTTGGAGCGGCGTTTGGCTACCGTTCAATCCCAATTGGACATGACCCGCATCAAGGCCCCGGTCAGTGGCACCGTCGATCAGGTTTACCTCAAGCTGGGCCAATCGGCAGCCATGGGCATGCCGGCTGTTCGCGTTGTCAATTTTGACGACCTACGGGTCATCACCGATCTTTCCGAAAGCTATGTGAACCGCGTGCGCGAAGGGGCCACGGTTGAACTGGAATTCAAAGACCTAAACTTGAGTGCCCTGGGCCGTATTGCTTACGTTGCCCGTTCCATCAACCCCCTTAACCGAACCTTCCGTGCCGAGGTTCCCCTGAACAACCGAAGCGGATTGTACCGGCCCAACATGATTGTGGGCATGAAAATCAATGATTACAGCACCAACAAAGCCATCAAAATACCGGTGAATCTGTTGCAAAACTCCGAAGAAGGTGCTTTTGTGATGATCGCCAAAGGCGAAGGGGCAAACCTCAAAGCCACCCGTGTCAGTGTCAGCCCTGGCCGCTCCAACGGAATCGAAACCGAAATCCTTCAAGGTCTCCAGGTCGGAGACCGCATCATCACCACCGGTTACAACGACCTCAACGACGGACAAGCGATTACCCTGCCATGAGCCCATTCAAAGAATTTAAGCCCACCAGCTGGGCCATTGACAACCGGATTACGGTCTTTATTTTGACGGTTATTATAACACTCGCTGGTTTATCGGTTTACAATTCTATCCCCAAGGAACAATTTCCGGAGGTCGTCGTCCCCACCTTCTTTGTAACCACCGTTTATCCAGGAACTTCTCCCGCCGATATGGAGAACCTGGTGACCAAACCCCTCGAAAAGCAGTTGGGGACCCTGTCCGGGGTCAAGAAAATGACCAGCAATTCCCAACAGGACTTTGCCAATGTGGTGGTGGAATTTGGAACCGAGGTTTCGGTCGCTGCCGCCAAACAAAAAGTTAAAGACGCAGTCGACAAAGCCCGAACCAATTTACCCCAAGACCTGCCCCAGGATCCACGGGTTATGGAACTGGATATTTCGGAGATTCCCATCCTTTTTGTAAATATTTCCGGGCCTTTTGACCTGGACCGACTCAAGAAATACGCCACCGATCTCAAAGACCAAATTGAGGATGTCCGTGGAATTAACCGGGTCGATATGGTGGGTGCCTTGGATCGTGAAATTCAGGTGGACGTGGATATGTTCAAATTACAAGTCGCCAAAATGACCATGGACGATATCGAACGAACGGTACGCTTTGAGAACATGACCATGTCCGGCGGCAACATCAATACCGGCGATAAGCAACGGAGCATCCGAATCCTCGGTGAGTTCCAATCGGTAAGTGAATTGGAGAACCTGGTGGTCACCTCCATGAACGGCTCTTCCGTCTTTCTAAAAGATATCGCCACGGTAACCAACGGTTACAAGGACAAGCAAAGCTATGCACGCTTGAACGGCCAAAAGGTGATCACCCTAAACGTAATCAAACGATCCGGCGAGAACTTGATTCAAGCTTCAGACGACATCAACGCATTGATCGCCGAGACCAAAGCGGCTCTGCCTAGCAACCTCAAAATCACGATTTCCGGCGATCAAAGTCGGGTCACCCGCAACACTGTCAACGACTTAACCAATTCCATTATCATCGGTTTTGTCTTGGTGACCTTGATGTTGATGTTCTTCATGGGTACCACCAACGCCATGTTCGTCGGGTTGTCGGTACCGGTCTCTTCTTTCTTGGCCTTTATGTTCATGCCCAGCTTGGGATTTACGATGAACATGATTGTCTTGTTTGCTTTACTGATGGCCTTGGGCGTCATTGTAGACGATGCAATTGTTGTTATTGAGAACACCCACCGACTCTTTGACCGTGGCCGAAGAAACATTGTTACCGCTGCCAAAATGGCGGCGGGAGAGGTTTTCTTGCCGGTACTGGCCGGGACTTTAACCACCGTGGCTCCCTTTATGCCGCTGGCCTTTTGGGGCGGCATTGTCGGTAAATTCATGTACTTTTTGCCGGTAACCCTCATTTTAACCCTCATTTCGTCGCTGTTGGTGGCCTACATCATCAACCCTGTTTTTGCTGTTCAGTTCATGAAGCCGGAGCCTGAAACCCCCGAGGAAATTCAAAAAGATCGCGTTCGGTCCCGTCGTACCCTCATCATCACCTCTTCTGGGTTGGGCGTTTTGGGAACCCTCTTGCATCTAGCAGGTTCCACCGGCCTGGCGAATTTTGTTTATTTTATCGTTCCGTTGTTATGGCTCAATCGT
>Ga0194121_10002894_pt1 | contig 26616 bp, 28 predicted proteins | sample TA2MahCa50mmetaG_FD_148609 | JGI IMG/M metagenome (GOLD analysis project Ga0194121, IMG submission 148609) | Freshwater microbial communities from Lake Tanganyika, Tanzania - TA2015020 Mahale Deep Cast 50m | ecosystem: Environmental > Aquatic > Freshwater > Lake | place: Tanzania: Lake...
TTGCCCGCCGCCGTCCCCTGTCGCCTCATGCCCACTCAATAAGCACCGACTCACAATGGCGGGGTTGCCTTGACCCGAATCCATGACATCCCTTGCAACTCGATGCATCCACGGACAAAGATTTCACTGGAGGCAAAAGAACGATCCGCTCACAGCAAAGGAAAAGTTATCAGTCCTCAGTGTTCGGTTTTCAGTTTCATGACTGAAGACTAATGACTGAAAACGGGCTATTCGCTAGCAAGCTTGAAGAATTTGAGTCTACTGGAGGCACAGTAACTATCCGCCGCGATATGATCGAACGCGGCGGTTCTCGCAAGCTTGGTATGGAGGTGGACAGATGGGAGAGCATAGCTCCGCCCTCGACGACACTGTGCTTCACATAGAGGGGCAGGTATTCAACAGCGCCACCCAGTCGCAGCTCGAGCCGATTCTTGATGAAGAGGGCGGGCGAGGGGAAGCCGTTCTTGTGGAATCCATGCTGGAGCGGGTCATCATCGTGACGTTGAAGCACGATACCCTCGCCCTATCCGACATCAACGCGATGCGCCGGGCGATGGTTCGTGCTCAGGCTTGTCGCGCGGTCCTGTCTGTACCGCCCCAGGCGACGATCTCCAATCCGGTCATGCTCCTGGCGACGCTGTCGAAGATTCAGATCCAACGTCGAGCGCCGATGGACTCGCATCCTTGAGGAGGGAAAGGAGGAGAACGATTCGAGGCAGTCGGCGACGCTGCTGCAAGGAAGTGAAGGATAAGGCGAAAGGAGGGAATGCATGTCAGGACCCTTCAGCCTGAGGTACCTGCATCTCTTTGTTCGGGAAAAGTCGCCCGGCGCATTTATCCTGTCTCGAAACGGAAGGTCGGCCGATTTCGTGGGTGGAAGCGGCGGGGATGTGGCGGCCGAATTACGACGGTACGCAGACCGATCAGGCTATCGTTACTTCTGGTTTGCGCTGGCGTCATCGGCGGACGAGGCTGCCCGGCTCGAGCATAGCTGGCACCACCGGTACCGTCCGACGGACAACGCGGCTCCTTCACGGTCGCAAGGGGCTGACTGGCACTGCACGATTGAAGGGTGCGCTGCCTGTGCCTTGGCTCAGCCCATGCGCTGAGCGTGCCTGTCCCTTGAGCCGCTGACTCTCCGTGCCCGTGAGGCTGTGCCTGGCCGGATGAATGCGCAGGCTGTTGTTCGCTGCGCCTTTCCCTTGACTTGGCTGGGTGATGCCTTTACCGTACCTCTCCTGAATCTCTCCGGTTGCCCTCCAAGCTGCCATGCTGCCGATCAAGGACAAGCCGCTGCTCGTGCGAAACTGCGGACAACTGCTGACCTTGCGCGGTCCCGACCGGCCGCGGAGGGGAAAGGAGATGGACGCGCTTGGGATCATCCGCTGCGGCGCGCTGCTGGTTCAGGATGGGCTGGTGTCGAGGATCGGGTCCGACGACTCCGTCAGCCGGTTGCCGGTGGCGCGCCGGGCTGCCTGTGTGGATGCCGGCGGCAAGGTGGTCCTGCCCGGCTTTGTTGATTCCCACACCCACGCCCTCTTCGCGGCTTCGCGGGTCGACGACTATGTCGCTCGGATCAAAGGCGCGACCTACGAGCAGATCGCTCGGGCTGGCGGAGGGATCAAGGCCAGTGCCAGGCTGATGCGCAACGCCGACGAGCGAGCCTTGGCCGATCACCTGCACAGGGTCATCCGGCTGTTTCTGGAGTATGGGACAACCGCGCTGGAAGTGAAAAGCGGCTATGGGCTTGAGATCGACCAAGAGCTGAAGATGCTGAGGGTCATCAAGGCAGCCCGTGGACCGATGGACCTGATTGCCACGCTTCTCATCCACGATGTTCCGTCTCGTTTCAAGCATCGTCGTGCGCACTATCTTGACCTGGTCAAGGGACGATTGATCCCTCAGGTTGCCCGCGAGAAGTTGGCGGACTACTGCGACGTCTTTTGCGACCGGGGCTATTTCTCGATTACGGAAACGAGAAACCTGTTATCTGTCGCCGCTTCTTATGGGATGGGATTAAAGCTGCATGCGGAGCAGATGGCCCATTCCGGAGCCGCCGCGATGGCGGCGAGACTGTGCGCGACCTCCGTCGATCACTTGGACCGTGTGACGAATGCGGACATCAGGCGGTTGCGAGGCACCGGCACGATTGCCACCCTCTTGCCGGGCAGCGTCCTGCACCTGGGCACAGGACAATACCCGCCGGCCAGGCGGTTGATTCAAGCCGGAGTTCCGGTGGCCCTGGCCACCAATTTCAACCCGGGCAGCTCGCCGACGCTGAGCATGCAGATGATCCTGTCTCTGGCCTGCTCCCAGATGCGGCTCAGCCCGGCCGAGGCCATCACAGCGGCCACCATCAACGGGGCGCACGCGGTGGGCCGGGGCGGTCATCTGGGGTCGCTGGAAGTGGGAAAGCAGGCGGATCTCGTGGTGATGGACGCGGCCGATTACCGGGAAATCCCGTACTTCTTCGGGATGAACCACTGTCTCACGGTGGTAAAGAAGGGGCGCGTGGTATTCTCAAAGCTCGGGTAGGAACCATGCAGCCACTCGTGGAGTGTGTGCCGAATTTCAGCGAAGGCCGTGATGCAGACAAGGTCCGCGCCTTGGTGGCGTCGGTCCGGGCCGTGCATGGCGTCTTCTTGCTGGATGAGGAGATGGACCCGGACCACCATCGATCGGTGCTGACCTTCGTCGGTCAGCCGGAATCGGTGGCTGAGGCGGCCTTTCAAGTCACGAAGGTGGCGGCGGCCTTGATCGACCTGAGGCAGCACCGGGGAGGGCATCCACGCGTGGGCGCGACGGATGTCGTGCCCTTTGTGCCGATCCGGGGAGTGACGATGGAAGACTGTGTGGCCCTGGCGAAAAAGGTCGGCCAGCGCATTGGGAAAGAACTGTCGATCCCGGTCTTTCTGTACGAGCGGGCTGCCTCCCGTCCGGACCGGGCTCCCTTGGAGTCAATCCGACTGGGAGGGCTGGAAGGGCTCGCCGACCGGATGAAGGATCCAGCCTGGACGCCTGATTTCGGCCCTCCGACGTTACATCCGACCGCCGGGGCCACCGTCGTCGGCGCCAGGCCCTCCCTTATCGCCTACAACGTCAATTTGCAGACAGACGATCTCGCGCTGGCCAAGGCCATCGCCAAGAAGATCCGGACGTCGGGAGGGGGGCTGCCGTCTTTGAAGGCCATCGGGGTGGCACTGCCCAGCCGACGGCTCGTGCAGGTGTCGATGAACCTGACGAATTATGAAGAGACGCCGATCCAGGCCGCCTTCGAGGCGGTGCGTCGTGAGGCGGAACGGCGGGGAGTGTCGGTGGTCGGCAGTGAAGTGATCGGGCTCATTCCCCACAAGGCCTTGGTGCAGGCGGCCGAGTCCATGCTCAAGCTGGAACGTTTCGACCAGTCCCAGGTCCTGGAAGTCCGCTTGGAGAAGGTCTTGACTCAGGAAGGACAGGTGATTGGTCAGACCGTCTCGCTTCCCGGCTCCGGCGATCTGGACCGCATGGCGTCCAGTTTTCTTGATGCTGTGTCGGCCGGGACTCCGACGCCGGGCGGCGGCAGCGTCGCGGCTCTGGCCGGGTCATTGGCTGCGGCTTTGGGGGTGATGGCCTGCCGGATCGGACTTCCATCTCAACAGGCAAAGCCCTCCACTAAGAAACCTGATCTTGCCGGTGACCTTCAACGGATCGAGCAACGTCTGCTGCAAGTGAGTACAAGGCTGAAGGCCTTGGTCCAGGCTGATGCGGAGGCCTACGAGGGGGTGCTGCGAGCCTATCGGCTTCCTAAGACCGATCCCTCAAGGTCGGATCGCATTTCCGCCAGCCTTCATGCTGCCACGGAAGTCCCGCTCGAGACTGCTTCGCTGGCCTGTGAAGTGGCGAGGTTATTGCGCTCCGTGATCACCCAGACCAAGCCCTCGGTCTCCGCAGACCTGAAGGTGGGGTTATTCATGGCAAGGGCCGCAATCCAGGGAGGGCTTGAAAACGTCGAAGAAAACTTAAAATCACAGAAAAATCAAGAGTTTATTCCCGAAACAACAAAGAAGGTACAGGGCATAAAAGAGAGCCTTGAAGAGCTGAAGGGGCTGTGATACAGTGCGTACCTTAAGTTCACAGAAAGCAAGGTTTTGCGCGCGGCTTTCGAGGGAAAGGATGGATGTCACGGGCTGATGGAAATCAAGGTTTTTAACAATAACGTCGAAAAAGCACTGAAGGTTGCCAAGAAGAAACTCGCCGGCGAGGGACTCTTCCGCGAGCTCAAACGACGCCGCTACTATGAGAAGCCCAGCGTCAGGAAAAAGGCCAAGCAGCGAGAAGCCCAGCGACGACGGCAGAAGTGGTTGGCAAAGCATCGGATGGAGTGACCGGGTTTTGCTTTTCTCCTGTTTCTTCCGTTCCTGACCGCTTCCCCTCCTTCCCGTTACATCCCCCGACGGTTCCTTGATGCGCGACCAGGATATTCACGCGGCTCTCCGCATCCTCAGGCGGCAGGTGCGCCGGTGGCAAGAGCCGGTGGTCGGGGTCGTGGCCAAAGAGTCGCGCGATCCATTCAGGATCCTGATCGCCTGCATCCTCAGCCTGAGGACCAAGGACCGGACGACCGCGGAAGCCAGCCGGCGGCTGTTCGCTCTTGCCTCAGATCCCTCCTCAATGCTGAAGCTGTCTCTGCGCCTGATTGAACGGGCCATTTACCCTGTCGGCTTCTACCGGACCAAGGCCAAGCAACTTCGCGGGATCTGTCGGCGTCTCCTGGATGTCTACGACGGTCAGGTTCCCGATTCGATTGAGGCACTACTGACGCTGACGGGGGTAGGGCGGAAGACCGCCAACCTCGTGGTGACGGTGGGCTATGGGAAGCCGGGGATCTGCGTGGACATCCATGTGCATCGGATCAGCAACCGGTGGGGCTATGTCAGGACGAAAACCCCGGAGCAGACGGAACAAGCCTTGCGCCGCAAGCTCCCGGCCAGCTACTGGATTACGTTCAATGATTTGCTGGTCCCGTTTGGACAGAATGTCTGCCAGCCGGTCTCGCCCTGGTGCAGCCGTTGCAAGCTGGCGAAGCACTGTGATCGCGTCGGAGTGGCAAAATCCAGGTAGGGAAAGGAAGTTTTCAGTTGTCAGTAATCAGTTTTGTAGGAATGCTGAAGACTGATAACTGAAAACTGAGAACTAGATAAAGAGCGTAGTCTCGGCGCCTGCCGTAAGAGTGAGGATCGCCGGGAGTCCCAGGACCTCGTCTACGTTCTTGGCCACAGTCTCAGGGTCGACTCCCATATACTCCAGGCCGGCGCTGCAGGCGATCAAGCGGAAGTGACCCACCTGCTTCGCTTCCTCGAACATCTCGGAAATCTTGGGGACCTTTTTTTCTTTCAGGAGCCGGGCCACCTCCTTCCCCTGATGGCCGTACTCAGGGGGAAAGTCCACGACGTCAATCTGCCCCTGGGCCAATTTCTTGATTGTCCAGAACAAGAGGACCACGACGACGTCTTTGCCCATGGCGGCGGCGGTCAGACCCAGCGTGGCCACCTGGTGAAGCTTGTCGTAGGTGGCATTGTGGGCGAAGATCACAAAGCGGGGCTTTTTACTCACGGCTGCTCCAGGTGATGGCTGAAGGGCGTGTGCCGGACAGTGTGGGATTATAACGTGCTCCCGGGAATGTGACAAGCAGACCCTGGTAGCAGGTCAGCGGTCACGATTCTTCTAGGAGGAGGGGGGCATGGGGAGCTGCAGATCATGACGGCGCGCGGCTTCGACCGCCTCAGAGTACCCGGCGTCTGCATGTCTCAGAATGCCCAGGCCCGGATCGTTCGTCAGCACACGTTCCAGCTTCGTGGACGCCTCGTTGGTTCCATCCGCCACGACCGCGATTCCTGCGTGCAAGGAATACCCGATGCCGACGCCTCCGCCATGATGAAAAGAAACCCAACTGGCGCCGGAGGCCGTGTTGAGCAGAGCATTGAGGATGGGCCAGTCGGCAATCGCGTCGCTGCCGTCGCGCATGGCCTCGGTCTCCCGATAGGGGGAGGCCACCGAGCCGGCGTCCAGATGATCGCGCCCAATGATGACCGGGGCCTTGAGCGCTCCTTTCCTGACCAGTTCGTTCATCCGCAGTCCCATCTGAGCCCGCTCCCCGTATCCAAGCCAGCAGATACGGGCCGGAAGGCCCTGAAATTGGATTTTCTCGCCGGCCAACGTGAGCCATCGCTGGAGGGAGCGGTTGTCCGGGAACAGCGCGCGCGCGGCCTCATCGGTAGCGGCGATATCCGCTGGATCACCCGACAAGGCGATCCACCGGAACGGTCCTCGTCCTTCGCAGAACAGGGGTCTGATGTAAGCAGGGACAAAGCCGGGGAAGGCATAGGCCTCCTGCACGCCGCGCTGAAAGGCCATGGTCCTGATATTGTTCCCGTAGTCAAAGACGACCGAGCCGGCCTTCTGAAAGGCCAACATGGCCGAGACATGAGCGGCGATCGAGTCCATGGCTCGGTCTACATATCCAGATGGGTCCCTCTTGCGCAATTCCGCTGCTTCTTCGAGCGAGAGGCCGGCTGGGATATAGCCGTTGAGAGGATCGTGGGCGGAGGTCTGGTCCGTCACCAGGTCCGGGACGATCCTACGCCTGACGAGTTCCGGTAACACCGTGGCGCAATTGCCGACGAGCCCGACTGAAAGGGGCTGCTTCGTGGCCTTGGCGGACAGGATCCACTGCAAGGCCTCATCCAGCGACCCGGTCATCCGGTCGCAGTAGCGGGTCTTGATCCGCCGTTCGATCCTGGCTTGATTGACTTCGACGCAGAGCAGGACCGCTCCGTTCATGGTCGCGGCCAGAGGCTGCGCGCCACCCATTCCGCCCATGCCGCCGGTGAGGATGAAGCGCCCGGCCAGATCGCCCCCGAAGTGCCGGGCCGCGGCCGCCGCAAAGGTTTCAAAGGTGCCCTGCAGGATCCCCTGCGTGCCGATATACATCCAGGAGCCGGCGGTCATCTGGCCGTACATGATCAGCCCCAGCGCCTCCAACCGTCGGAATTCCTCCCAGGTCGCCCAATGGCCGACCAGGTTCGAGTTGGCGATCAAGACCCGCGGCGCCCATTCATGGGTCCGCAGCACCCCCACCGGCTTGCCCGATTGCACGAGCAGGGTCTGATCCCCTTCCAGCCTGGTCAGCTCGCGGACGATGGCATGGTACGCCTCCCAGGTACGGGCCGCCTTGCCGGCGCCGCCGTAGACGATCAACTCACGCGGGTTCTCAGCCACGTCCTCATCCAGGTTGTTCATCAACAGGCGGAGGGCCGCTTCCTGCGCCCACCCTTTGCAGGTCAGGGTCGCGCCGCGCGGGGCTCGGATCAATGGGGCCATCCCACTCACTTGCGCCTTTTTACCTGTGCTTTGACGCCGCTGATGAAGTCTTCGATCGCAACATCCACCTCTTCCTTGGTCATCGCGCGGTCGTGTGTTTCGCTCTCGTCCACCAGGTACGTCTCGTTGTCCTTTTCCTGCCGGACGACCACGGTGTTGTCCGATGTGACCTCGATCAGCATGTACCATTCTTTGGTGCCTTTCCTGATGGACACTTCCTTCCCCAGGCCCTTCTTGACGACCTCGATCTGCAGGTCATCGCTCGAGGGCGGGGCCGGCTCCGCGGCAGGGGCGGGGACCGTCCAGGCAAGGCCCAGAAGCACGGCGACGATAAGCCCAAGCCCAAGCCGTAGGAATAACGTCGCAGAGAAGGCGCTGATGGCAGTTCGGGACAGTTGACGAGGCAAAGGGTTCATGACTGGCTCCTTGATGAGGGCTTGGGTAAGCGTTTCATGGAGAGGATGGCGCTGAACATGCCGCCGGCCACCAGCGCCCTGACCTGCTCGATGTCCGGCGCGAGGGGACGGTCTTGATCCAGATGAGAGACCTCCTTCCTGACCAGCTCCAAGGCGAGCCGGCTACCTGCCCCCGCCAGCAGAGGGCGGTGAAAGTCTACCCCCTGCGCCGCGCAGAGCAGCTCGATAGCCAGGATATGCTCGCAGTTGGCCAGGACCTGTTTGAGCTTGAGGGCCGACCCCATTCCCATGCTGACATGGTCTTCACGGTTGCCCGAGGTCGGGATGGAGTCCACGGAGGCCGGATGCGACAACACCTTGTTTTCCGACGTTAAGGCGGCGGCCGTGACCTGCGCCAGCATGAAACCGGAGCTCAGCCCGGGGGACGGGCTCAGGAAGGGGGGCAGGTCGCCATATTCCGGGTTGGTCAACCGTTCGATGCGACGTTCGGATATGCTCGCGAGTTCGGTCATGGCAATAGCCAAGTGGTCCAGGACCAATCCCAACGGCTGGCCGTGGAAGTTTCCGCCGGACAGCACGTCCCCCTGATCCGGAAATACGATCGGGTTGTCGGTGACACTGTTCATTTCGATGCCCAAGGTCTTCCGCGCGTAATCCAGCGCGTCGCGGACCGCTCCATGGACCTGGGGCATGCAGCGCAGACTGTAGGCGTCCTGGACTCGAGGGCAGGTCATGTGGGAGGCGCGGATTTCACTGCCGACCAGCAGGCTGCGCAGATTCGCGGCGACCGCCGTCTGGCCTGGATAGGGGCGCAGACGGTGAATCCGGGGATCGAACGCGACCGGGGTGCCTTTAAGTGCTTCCAGGGAAAGGGCGCCGGCGACATCGGCCGTGTCCACCAGCCGCTCGCAGCGGCTGAGGGCTAAGAGGCCGAGCGCCAGCATCGCCTGGGTCCCGTTGACCAGGGACAGCCCTTCCTTGGCTTCCAAGCGGAGGGGCTTCAAGTGAGCCTGAGCCAGCGCCGCCCGGCCTGGGCGAAGCCTGCCACACACCAGGGCCGCTCCTTCACCGATCAACACCAGGGCCAGATGCGCCAGCGGAGCCAGGTCGCCGCTCGCTCCGACCGAGCCGCGGCAGGGAATCACAGGCAGGATGTCGTGATTGAGCAGAGTGAGGAGGTACTCGACGAGCAGCGGACGGACCCCGCTGTACCCTCGGGCCAGCACATTGGCCCGCAGCAGCAGGATACCCCTGGTCTCCTCGCGGGACAGGGGCTCGCCGACGCCGGCCGCGTGGCTGCGGAGCAGATTCACTTGCAATTGGCGGATGTCGTGAGGATCGATGCGTTGGTCGGCCAGCTTTCCGAATCCGGTGTTGATGCCGTAGACCGGATCGGTCCCGGCCGCGGCACGTTGAACCACCGCATGCGCGGCCGCCATCCGTCGCTTGGCGGAGGGCGACAGCCGCACCGGCCGTCCGTCCATGACCACCTGAACGAAGGCGGACAGCGTGAGGTCCTCTCCGGTCACGTCAAGCGGTTTCACAGGCCGATTATAGCCCGGCGCCGACGGCGCGTAAACTACGCTGCTCACCGGGCTGCTCAGTCCGTGAAACGTGAAACGTGAAGGGAAGTGACGCGGGGGCGCGGTGAAGGGGTGACGCGGTGATCCCCGCGTCGCCGTGTCTCCTTGTCGCATTGCGCCCACTATGCCTCACCCCTTACGCGACTTTCGGTCTGCTTGTGCCCCCCAGAGGCCCGTGCTAGGATGCCCGCTTGATGGAGGCGCTGCTTGCGAAAGACACTCTCTTCACGCTGTTCGTGCTGTCGGTCATCGGCTTTGTTGGGAGCTTGATCGCGATCCCCTTCATCCTCGTCAGGCTTCCTCCCAATTACTTCGACGAACGCCACCCCCGCCCCTGGATGGAAAATCACCACCCTCTGCTCCGCTTGGTGGGACGCGTGCTGAAAAACCTGGTGGGAGCGGTCTTCCTGGCGGCCGGCTTTGCCATGCTGTTCTTGCCGGGCCAGGGCATCTTGACGATGCTGATCGGCCTCTCGCTCATTGACTTCCCCGGCAAGCGCCGCCTGGAACGCAAGTTCATCGGCCAGGCTTCCGTGCTCCGGACGATCAACAGCATGAGGGAGAAATTCGGCCGGCCGCCGCTGACGGTCGCGGGAGACCCTTAATCACAGGGACGAGGCTCGAGCGTGAGACCGGCACGACGCAGAGACGCGCAGACATGGAGACGCGGGGGTGGGCCGCTCGCCGCGTCGCCCCTTCGCCGTGTCGCTGCGTCTGGCCCCTAGCCCATCGCCCATCGCCTATGCCAGTTTTGTATCTGATTGACGGGAGCGCCTACATCTACCGGGCCTACTTTGCCCTGCCTGCCCTCTCCAACTCCAAAGGGCTCCAGACGAACGCGGTCTACGGCTTCACGACGATGCTGATGAAAGTCCTGCGCGAGCATCGGCCGGACTGCCTGGCCGTGGTCTTTGATGAAAAGGGCCCAACGCACCGGCATGAAGAGTTCACGGACTACAAGGCCCATCGTCCGGAAATGCCGCAGGGGATGCAGGCGCAGATCCCCTATATCCATCGCGTGGTGGAGGCCTTCGCCCTGCCGGTCGTACGCCTGGCCGGCTTTGAGGCCGACGACCTGATCGGGACCCTATCCCGCAAGGCGGAGGCGGCAGGGTTCGACGTGGTGATCGTCACCGGCGACAAGGACATGTTCCAGCTCCTCACCCCGTCCGTGCGCATCTATGACCCGGTCAAGGGCAAGTGGTTTGGGGAGGCGGACTGTCTTGAGCGGTTCGGCGTGGAACCGGCGCGGGTGGTCGAGATCATGGGGCTGATGGGAGACGCCACGGACAATATCCCCGGCGTCAAGGGGATCGGGGAGAAGACGGCGCTCAAATTGATCGGGCAGTTCGGGACGATCGAAAAGCTTTTGCAGAGGGTGCAGGACGTCGCGCCCCAGAAAACCAAAGCGCTTCTGATCGAGCAAGCCGAGAACGCCAAGCTCAGCCGACAACTGGCTACGATCCACGTGGACGCGCCGGTCGAGTTCGATCCGGACCGGTTTCGGGTCGCGCCGCCCCCGACCGAGCCCCTCGTGGCTCTGCTGCGGGAGCTGGAGTTTCCGACGCTCCTCAAAGCGATTCACCCGGGCAATGAGACTGCAACGGTCAAAGCAGCCGCTGTGATTGTGGATGAAGCGGGGGCGCGGAAGTTTGCCGAGAGCGCGGCGCGAGAACAATACCTCGGCCTTGCCTGCCTGCTGGGTGGCACGCCCGGGAGCACGGCGGATCTGCAAGGGCTGGCCCTGAGCGCTTCCGACGAGAAGACGGTGGTTGCGCCGAGGCTCTTTCACCCCCTGGCCGAGCTGCTGCGGAGCCCGACGGTGATCAAGGCAATCCATGATCTCAAGCAAGCCTTGCTGGCCTTGCAGCGAGCCGGTGCTGCCATCACGCCTCCTTGGTTCGACACGATGGTGGCCGCCTACTTGCTCAACCCCAACCGGCGGACCCACACGTTGGAGGCGGTGGCGCTGGATCTGCTGGGCTACCGGTTGGGAGCGGCGCAGGCCGAGCAAGTGCCGGAGCCTCCCAAGGATCTTTTCAGTCAGAGTGATGCGGCTCAAGCGGTTGATGGGCAGAAGGCTGCCGAAGAAGCCTCCGTCATTCGCCAGCTCGTGCCGCTCCTCAAAGAGCGGCTGGAAGAACAGGGAAGCTCGCGGCTCTTTGAGGAAGTGGAAATGCCCCTGGTGCCGGTGCTGGCCGAGATCGAACGAAACGGGTTCGGCCTGGATGTGGCGGCGCTGCAGGCCCTCAGCAAAGAATTGGAACGGGAACTGGACCGGATGATGGAGCAGATCGCGGGCCTGGCCGGAGGAGAATTCAATGTCAATTCTCCCAAGCAACTGGCGACCGTCCTGTTCGACAAGCTGGGCCTCAAGCCGGTCAGGAAAACCAAGACCGGCTATTCCACCGACGAAGAGACCCTGACACAGTTGGCCCAGCAGCACGAACTGCCGGCGCAGATCCTCAATTACCGAAGCCTCAGCAAGCTCAAGTCCACCTATGTGGAGGCGCTCCCCGCGCTCGTAAATCCGGAGACCGGACGCCTGCACACCTCGCTGAACCAGACTGTCGCGGCGACGGGGCGGCTCTCCTCGGCCGAGCCGAACTTGCAGAACATTCCGGTCAAGGGGGAGTATGGGCTTCGCATTCGCGAGGCTTTCGTAGCGGCGCCGGGCCATACTCTGCTCTCAGCCGACTATAGCCAGATCGAGCCGCGTATCCTGGCGCATCTCTCGGGGGATCAGAAACTGAAGAAAGTCTTCGAGCGGGGCGAAGACATCCACATGGCCACCGCTGTCGAAATCTTCAACCTGGAACCGGGACAGATCACAAAAGACATGCGCCGTGTAGCCAAGACCGTGGTCTTCGGCATTCTGTACGGGATCAGTCCCTATGGGTTGGCCTCGACGCTCGGCGTGTCGCAGCAGGAAGCTAAAAAATACATCGATGCCTATTTCGAGCGCTACGCGGGCGTGAAAGCCTTCATTGACCGAACGATCGTGGAAGCCAAAGAGAAGGGCTACACGACGACCATTCTAGGTCGCCGCCGACCGATCCCGGAATTACAGAGTGCCGATCCCACCCAGCGAGGCTTCGGCGAGCGACAGGCGGTGAACAGCCCGATCCAGGGCTCGGCGGCGGACCTGATCAAGGTGGCCATGATTGCAGTCAGCAAGAAGTTGCGCGAGGAGTTGCCGCACACCAAAATGATCCTGCAAGTCCATGACGAGTTGATCTTCGAAGTGCCGGAGAAAGAGTTGGAGAAAGCCAAGCGGTTGGTAAAAACGGAGATGGAGGCTGCCGGTCCGCGCCTCGGCCTCTCGGTGCCACTGAAGGTGGATTTAGGTGTCGGTAAGAATTGGCGCGAGGCGCACCCGTGATGCTTGACACTATTTCGGAAGCTGCCTACACTCGAACCCATCATAAGGAGGTCCCTGATGCCCACCACCAAGAAGCAGGCATTGGAGATGATCAAAAAGCTGCCGGAGCAAGCGACCTGGGACGACATCATGTATGAGCTGTACGTCAGGAAGAAGATTGACACCGGCATCAAGGCTGCTGATGAGGGGAGAGTGGTGCCGCATGAGGACGTGAAGAAACGATTGCTTCGATGACCCGTCTGGAGTGGACCGACCCCGCTGTCACCGACCTTGAGAATATCCACGATTGCCTCGCGCGAGATTCCCCGGAGTATGCCAACGCGCTCATCGCACGGCTGATCCAGTCGGTCGAGCGGCTGAAACCCTTTCCCAAAAGCGGCAGACACGTTCCGGAAGCGCCGAGTACCACGGTGGGGGAACTCGTGGTCGCCGGCTACCGCGTCATTTATCGCATGCGCAAGGAGCAGGTGCAGATTCTGTCGGTCGTGCATAGCGCCAGGAATCCTGCCGGCATGCAGCCGGAGCCCTGGGATGCGGCTTAAGATTTGCGGAATGGGCCGCAACTGGCGCGAGGCCCATGGCAGGGAGTCCTGTCACGGCAAGCTCCCCGTCGTCCTCGCTCTCTGTCAAAAAACTCCAGCTTGACGAAGCCGTCGGGAACCAGTAGCATTGTTGAAGATTTCAACAATGGGGGTGGGCAATGGCCACGGTGAACTTCAGCGTGCCGAGCGATGTCAAAGAGGCGTTCGACAAGGCCTTTGCCGGGGAAAACAAAAGCGCGGTACTGGCCGGCCTGATGCGCCAGGCGGTGGAAGAGAGGAAACAACTTCGCCGGCGAGCCAGGGCGATTGACCGACTCCTTGAATTCCGAAAGAGGCAGAAACCCGTCAGCGAGAGAGAATTTCAAGCGGCCCGGAAAAGCCTGCGGGCATGACCAGGGTGGTCGTGGATGCCAGCGTGGTGGTGAAGTGGCTGGTGCCTTTCCGCGCGGAAGAGGCCGACACCGAGCAGGCGCTTGAACTTCTGGACAGGATCAAAACCCTCCGAGTGGGGGTCCTGCAACCCCCGCACTGGCTGGCAGAGGCGGCGGGAGTGACGGCTCGTCTTGATCCCGATGGGGCTGTTGAAGCTGTAGGGTTGCTGTTCTCCTTGGAATTGCCGACGGTGGGAGGACTGGAAGTGTACGAGCGGGCCTGTCGCCTGGCAGTGACCATGGGCGAGCATCTCTTCGACACCCTCTACCACTCGGTCGCGCTTCACCAGCCGGACACCATGTTGGTGACAGCCGATGAACGGTATTACCGTAAAGCAGCCCGTCTCGGCCGAATCGTCCGTCTGCGGGAGTTCGAGCTTGCGCAGACATGACACATAGGCGGTGCGGCGGAGGGCTGCTGAGGAATCAGCCGACGATTTCCCAGTCTGACGAACCGGTGAGCGCTTCAGTCAAGGGGAGGGGATGCCGATACAAGACGTATGGAGTCGACGGCTTCTCAGATTGCGGACCTCTTGGAAGACACGCCGCTCTTTGCCGACCTGAGCCGGGCGGAAATCGTTAAGGTGGCTTCCGTGTTTCGTCTCGTCGAAGGGCCGGCGAGGGAACGGCTGCTCGGAGAAGGGGAGCCGGTCCGCAAACTGTATTTTCTCCAATCCGGGGACGCGTCGGTGCTCAAAGCCGATGACGCCGGCCGGCAGGTCGTGATTTCCGTTGTCGGCAAGGGCACCGTGGTCGGGGAGATGTCGCTCCTCGACAATTCCAGCGCGTCGGCAACCGTGGTCGCCAAAACGCCGTTTCGCGCGCTGGAGTTGGACCGGGCCGCCTTTCTGCAGATGATGGAAGGCTACCCTATGTTGGGCTTCAAGGTGTTTCGCAAGTTCGCCCGGATCACCAGTCTGCGCTTGCGGATGACGTCGGGCCAGTTGGCCGAGTACATGGCCCCTCCGCGCCAGGACTAGCGCGCATTATTCATGACCGCTTCTGCTGCAATCGCGGATTCGCCGCTCCGACAAGCTGGCACGCGGGTTTCAGGCGTGCCAGCGGGCGGGCTCGCCGCTCAGTCCCTCGACGTACTATTTCAAGTACGCCTCGGTCCCTCGTGGCTCCACGCGCCCGTCTCGCTCGGCGACTACGCGATTTCGCGACGAACCGCCATGAATAATGCGCGCTGAGCGCCTCCGCTCGAGTCACGGACCCGCCGGTGATCGGTACAACAGCCGCACAATCTCCGTCGTGTTGAACAGCAGGGCGTTCGTGCGTGTGTACGCTGCGTAGCCGGAGGCGGTCTTGTCTTGACGACGGTCATTCAGCATGCTAAAAATGTGGGCACGGAGGTGGTCACATGAAGACGGCCACGGTTCGGGAGTTTCGTGATCGGGCGACTAAACTGCTCAAGGAGGAGGAACCCATTATCGTGACACGTCACGGGAAGATTGTGGGCTTCTTTCTCCCGGCTGCAGGGGATGCACTACCACTGGAGATCAAAAAAGATCTGTTCTATACGCTCACCAGTGAAATTCGTTCGACGATGAAAGAACGTGGGGTTACGGAAGAGGCTCTCCTTGCCGACTTCGAAAAAGCCCGAAAGGCTCGTCGCCGACGCTAATCCGATTCTAGCAGCTCTCCTTGGTGGAGCCGCACGGCGGGTCTTCTTCGAATCGGGGGTTCGGGAGTTTGCGGTTCCGGAAAAGGTTATCGAGGAAGTCCGGGCACATGTCCCAGCACTTGCGCGGAAGCTAGGATTGAATGCTGCGTTTCTCGATTACTCATTGGATCTGTTGCCCCTCATTCGTTACGCCCGTCAGGCCTACCGTCAAAATATCCCCGAAGCCAAGCGTCTGATCGAGCATCGGGACCCCGATGATGTGGATGTGTTGGCGCTGACCTTGAGACTGGGAATTCCTTTGTGGTCAAACGATCGAGATTTTGAAGAGGTAGACGTCGAAACATTCACGACAGCCCATCTCCTGTCTCTGTTCTTCGGAAAATCCACCCTTTAAGTTCCCGAAAAGTACAATGTCTGTACGATCTCCATCGTGTTAAAGAGCATCGCGGTTGTGCGGGTATAGGGGGCATGGCCGTAGCAATGGTCTCGCGGATTGCCCCCTCCTGAAGTGAAAGCGTCCTTGTAGTCCACCAGCAGGCAGAGGCCGTCGTTCGGACAGCGGACGCTCTTGCGCGCGCATTCCAGCCACCGTTCGAACCCATCCCAGGGCTCCAGCAGTTCCCAGAGGGCTTTGTTGGCTGCCTGTCCCTCCGGTGACGCGGGGGTGGGCGCGTCGCTGCCGGCCACCGCCAGTTGCTGCACGTAGTCGCCGCCCCAGACGAGAGGCATCTCCATCGTGATCTGCGGCAGGTCCATCTTGGCCAGCCACCGTTTTCCATCGGTGCGCATGACTCGGTGATTCACAACATGAAGGAGCTTGCCCACGCCGGAGGTGTCCCAGCCGTACCGGACGGGAGTGCCAAAGGTGACGACATCCAAGACTGCGCCGTTCAGAACGTTGCCGGTCTTGATCTGTCCCTCCAACTGATGAAGTGCATTTTCCCCATCGCCCTCCGCGGGAGTGCGCTCGTAATAGGATTTGAGAATTTGAAAATAGGTCTCTTGCCCTGAGGAGGAGCCGGGGGCCAGCAGGTTTGAGACGAGCGCCAGTACCTGTCCAGCATGGCTATGAACTTGCACGAGCAACCGATCACCTTGCCCCAATTTCTGGTCCGCGCAGATGGTCCTGAGCCGTTCGAGCAGGCGCCAGGCAGCCTGGGCACGTCCTAGATGATGATGCTCCGAGGACCAGAGGTGTCGCAGACAGACGATGGGACGCGAGACGTGACGGTTGACGGCCTTCCGGAACAGCTCGACAGAGTTGTCGGTGAAGTTACAGGCTTCGCCGATTTGCTTGTCGAGCAGGCCTTTGGTTTCCGCCTCGTCACTGAACGGCGGCTTCTTCCCGCCTTGCGCGGCTGCCAATCCGTTCGTCTCTTCCCGCAAGAGCGCCAACAGGGCTTCCATTCCGGGAATGCCGCGCGAATAGCCCCGCTTCAAGCCCCCGACTTCATCCAGCCGCTGTGCTCCGAACAGGTCTGAGCCCAGGTGCATGCCGTGCATGAACAAGACGACCCGGACGCCGGCCTTGGCCAACTGGTCCCCGAGGCGCGCCATTTCATCTTGCCAAGCCAGGGAGTCCGGCGGCGCCCCAGCGGTGAATTCCCGATAGGCCGCCCGCTCGCCTGGGTCAGCTCGTGAATAGGTCTGATGTTGAAAATTATTTCCCGTCGGCATGGGTCCTTCTCATACCTGAAACATGGGGCCCAGCGCAATGGAGCAGAGGCAAGGAAACATGCGACGGCCCAGCCCATTGCCGCGTCCATGCAAGGTTGACCGGCCAGAAAAGGGCATGTTAAGGTACCTTCTGCCTTCAAGACAGAGCGGCCCAAGGAAGAAGAGTTAAGGAATTGAGATGAAAAAGATTTCTGGCTCACGAACGCGGCTTCGAACCGTCACAATTATCTGGTTTGTGCTTGCCGGTCTGGCCGTCCCCTTGCTTGTCTCAGCCGCGAAGGCCCCAGCACCTCCCTCGAAGCAAGTCCAGCCGGAGCATGTCATCCTAGTCGTTTTAGAAGGGGTGGGGCAGGAGGCCCTCAAGGCCGGGCCCATGCCGGTCCTGAGTCGGCTGGTGAAGGAAGGGTCTGTGACCTGGTCCGCGACCGGCGTCAATCCGTCGCTCCGGCTGCCCGCTATGGCCTCACTGTTGACCGGCCTGCCGGTTGAAAAACATGGGATCACGTGGAACAGCTTCGACTTCATCCGGGGGTATCCGAGGCCGCCGACCGTGTTTGATTATCTGGATCTGAGCGGCGGCCGGGACAGCACCATCTTTTTCATGGACGAATCCCTCTATCAACTGGCCAAGCCGGAACCCTACACCGACTATCAGATGTGCGGACCGCTGAAGCCGGAGTGCAGCACGACCACCGTGGTCGGCTATATCCGCGAATATTTCCGCAAGGCCACGAGCGGCCATGGGTACGGACATGCGATCCTGTCCTTGCCCCATTTTCTGGTTGTGCATTTGCCGGAGCCTGGGCGGGCCGGCTTGGCGCAGGGGGTGAACTCGCCGGCCTATCGGGAGTCGCTGCGGACGGTCGATCAGGCCATCAGCTCGATCCTGGGGATCTATCGTGACCTGGGGCTCATGGACCGGACCACGGTCTTTGTGACGGCACTCAATAACACGGGCGAGACCAAGGGGGGCGGAAACGGTGCCGGTGCGGCTGCTGCCGCGGCGCCGCCTCATACGCTGTGGGTCGCCTGGGGCGCGGGGATCAAATCAGGACATCTGATCAAACAGCCTGTCTCGATCATGGACACGGGGGCCACCGTGATGCGGACGTTGGGGCTCGAAACCCATACGGAATGGGAGAGCAAGGCGGTGGAGGAAATCTTCTCAACCCCTCGGCCCGCTTCTCCGGTTTCTGCACACCAGGGAGAGCCTGGCGGCTTCTCCGAGAGAACGCCGCGCTAGCCCAATGCCGGCAAAAGCTGGAGAAAAACGGCGGGCGTGGACGAAGGTCAAGCTGCTTCTGGGCTTCGTCACATTGGTGACGATGGGCTCTCAACAGGTGACGGCTGCCGCGCCGCCCCCTGCCTACGCGAAGGAACATGGCATTACGATCGATGCGACCGGCCTGACGCCGCCGACCATGTGGCAGGTGCCGGGGAAAACCCCGATGATCATGACCCTCGATCCTGACAGTACCGAAGCCCTGCGGACGACTACGCCTTACGAGCTGAAGCTGAAGCCCGGCTCTTATCGGTTCGGGACGTTTACGTTTGACTTCCCGTTCGCGGTGACGCTGGAAGGGGTGCTGGACTTTGCGTCTTCACTGGATCAATGTGTGTCAGGACGCGGCACGCAGAGGCTGACGGTCACGTGCAGCAGGACCCAGCCGTACGGGGGCCAGCGCGACTACTGAAGACCGTGATGAGTCATGGGTTATGCGCGAAGACGGCAGATCAAGCATTCATTCATCACACATCACCCCTCACCCATCACGTATTTGTGTTTTGAACAGGTGACGTATGGCTGATGCAGTCAATGACCTGCTGGATGCGTTAGAAGACGTCGATGATGCGACTCGGGAGGAGGCGGCCAAAGCCCTCGCTGAGTTGGCTGACCCAAACACCCTGGAGCCGCTGATGCGGGCTTGCGAGGACGAATACTGGTCGGTGCGGGCGCATGCCGTCTGGGGCGTCGCCAAGATCGGGGGGGCCAAGGCCGTCGAAGCGTTGGTCACTCTGTTCAATGACCCCATCATGGAGGTGCGCAACGAAACGGTGGCCGCCGTGGGTCACCTTGGTCCTGCGGTCGCGGAGCGACTGATCAAGGCTCTCAAGGACGAACGCTGGCGGGTTCGCGAACATGCGGCCAAGGTCTGCGGTGAGATGAAGGACGCCAAGGCGGTGGACGCTCTGATTACGGCCTGTCGCGACCGGGATGGAGCCGTCAAGAGCGCGGCGGCCGAGGCCTTGGGGAAAATCGGCGATGCCAAGGCGGTCCCGGCCCTCCTCAAGCTGTTCAAGGATACGTCGAAAACGGTGAGGGAAACGGCCGGCACGGCCTTGGTGGCGATCGGAACGCCGTCGGTCGAGCCGCTCATCCAGACCCTCAAGGATCAGGATTACGTGGTCCGCTGCCATGCAGCGAGGGCTCTGGGCGGGATGACCAGCGACTATCAGTTCGGCCGTTCCTGGGTCAAGGACCAACGGGTCGTGGACGCGCTGATCGAAGCCTTGAAGGACCGCGACCGGGCGGTCCGGGAGGATGCGACGATCGCGCTGGGGATGATCGGCGACCCACGGGCCATCGATGCGCTGATCGAGGCGATGAAGGATGGGGCCGTGAAGCGGCACGCGATCATGTCGCTGGGCATGATCGGGGACGTCCGCGCCCTCCCGCCGGTGTTGGATGCTCTGAAGGGCAAAGGCATCCGTCAGGAGGGGACCCCGACGCCCGGCTGCATCGTCAGCGAAGAGGCCTTTATCAAGGAGGCAGCGGCCACCGCCCTGGGCCATTTCCGGGACCCTCGGGTGATTCCCGACCTCATCATGCTGCTGAAGGACAATGTGCTCCGAGAACGGGCATCCGATTCATTGGTCCTGATCGGCGATGCGGCGATCGAGCCGCTCGTCGCGTTCCTCCACGACCCCAAGGCCTCGGAGGTGGACTCAAGCGAGCGGGCCCTCTCGTTTGCAACCAGCCGGTTGAGCGCGTCCGAGGCCCTCAGGAAGCTGGCTCTCGAAACACTCCGAAAGCTGGGCTGGGAACCGCCCGCGGAGGAAGAGGCCGTCGATTCAGGCAGGACCGATAATCTCCGGGTCGACCGGCCCCTGGGCGAAACCGGTCGGTTCGGCCCCTCTGGGGACCTGATCGGAACTTAACGCAGCGATCCTTCTGCCAGGCGTCGATCCCTCGCCGGCGCAACCGTCAATGCCCGCTACTTTCTCACCGCGATCCCGTGCGTGTCCGCCGTTTCCTTGCCATCCTTCATGTTGGTAATCCGGGCGACGCCGACGAACTCGCCGCCTTTGCCCCCGTCCAGCACCTTGATCACGCCCACGCCGGGGGTCGAACCCTTGGCGTTGTTGACGGTCTTGTCATTGCCCGTGAGGGGACTCGGGCCGCGGGTGCCGACGAAGACATAGGCGCCGTCCGGCGACACGTCCAGCAGGTCCGGCGCCGGATCATCGCTGAGCGGGCCGGCCAGCTCGACGGAGCTAACGCTGAGGTTCGTCAGCGTATCGATGATCTCGATGTTGTTGCCGGCCCGGTCCGCGCTCCAAAGGTATCGCCCAACCGCCGCCATGCCGTGCGAATCGGCGAACTTCGTATCTCGCGAGGTGATCAGCTTGGCCGAGACCGACTTGGGCAGGTTCGCCATGTCCACGGCATAGACGTCGTAGGAAAGCGGGGCGATCGGCCAGCCGCCGCCCGAGTTGATGTACATCGTGTCGCCGACCTGAATGCCGCCGCAGCCCGCCGGATGAACCTCGACGTTGTTCAAGGTTGCGACGATGTTCATGGGGGTGCTCGTGACGTCCGCCACGAACAGCCCGCCGCCCCGCAGCGTGATGAAGGCGTGCTTGCTCGACGCGTCGGTGATGGGGCAGATCGGTGCGGTATCTGGCTGCTCCCCCCGTTCCAGGGCGCCGAGGTTTATCACGTCCTTCTCCGGGTCGAAGCTGAACTTGTGGGCGGCGTAATCGGTCCATATCCGGATGAACTTCTTCTCGGCGATGTTGGCCGCGATCGCCATCTTCTGGTCGGGGGTGGGCCAGGCTGCGTGGACATTCTTGCCCATTGAGAGGCAGGCCTCCGGCTTCCTCGTCGCCGCGTCCATGAAGAGCACCTGCCCGCTCAGGAACGAAAGGACCGCGTGGGACTGGTCCTTCGTGAAGAAGAGCATGTGCGGGCGCCGGACCGCTTTCTTGGTGGCTCCTTCGCAGAACTTATTGATCTCGCCGCCCAGGTCGATGGTGACCTGGGGCTTGGCGCCAGACGGGTTGGCCGCCAGTTGCGTGCCGTCATAGATGTAGAGAAAACCCCCGCTTTCCTTGGCCGTGTCCGATTGGTCGGTGATCCAGACCTCGTAGGCTCGGGTGTCGGAGGGCCAGGATGCAAGGAGACTGAGGCCCACACCCACCACGAGGGCCAGAACAAACAGCAGTCCCCGGCGAGACCCGCTCTGTATGGTCGATACGGTACGCATCGGAAGCCTCCTTACTGATTGGTCAAAGGGTCTGTTGGACGTAAAAAGGGAGGTGAATGAATCCGTGCGATGGATCTAGGAGGTCATACTAAAGACCTGCCAAGAGGTCTGTCAACCGGGCGGGAACCGCGCGGATCATGCAAAGGCGGGCGCGTTGCGTATGATCGCCGGTCCAGGCGGCTGGATTCCTGTTGACCGTCAAAAAAATCCTGTGTTAAGGTACCATACATCATTATTTTTCCTCGCGATCTGAGCCGTGCGGAAGGAGTCGCACGCCCTCGCAGCAGACCCGTGCCGGTCGGAATCCCAAGTCGCTTGAGCGCTGGAGGCAAAACCGGCCCGAGGACGATACCGGGCGAGGGAATCGGCACGCTGGGTATGAACGATGGCGGACAGCGTCGGAGAACAGATCGCCGCGCTGAAGGATGAAGATTGGGCCGTCCGCGAAGGAGCGGCAGCGGCGCTGGGGTCGTTCCGTGATGCGCGGGCCGTCGGGCCCCTCATCGCCGTCCTTCGGGACTCGGACCGGGCTGTGCGCACCGCCGCCGTCGCTGCCCTGACAGAGATCGGAGAAGCCTCGGTTGTGGCGCTGGGCGCCTGCTTGGATGATCCCGATCTCTCCGTCCAGGAATCGGCCGCTTCGATCCTGTCGGCGATCGGCGATATCCGGGTCATCGATCCGCTGGTTAAAGCGCTGGAGAACCCAGACTGGATCGTCCGTATGCACGCAGCCAAAGCCCTCGGGCGCATCGGCGATCCCAGGACGGTCCGGCCGCTCATGCCGCTGCTGCACGATAAGGTCAAGGCGGTGCGGGTGGATGCGTCGGAGGCCTTGGTTCTGATCGGGCAGGCGGCGGTGCCGCTGCTGCTGGAAGCCTTGAAACATGAGGAATGGCTGGTCCGGCTCCATGCGGTGGAAGCGTTGGGCAAGATCAGGTCGCCCGAGTCGGTCGAACCCCTCTTGTTCCTATTGTTCAACGACCCGGATACGGCCATCCGGGAGGATGCGACCCGGTCCTTAGGAGAGATCGGGGATCCCCGCGCGGTGGACTTTCTCCTGACGGCGATGACCGACGTAGGGCTCCGGCCCTTGGCGATTGAAGCCTTGGGAAAAATCCGAGACCGGCGGGCGGTCCCGGCGCTGGTGTCGGTCGTTACCGGAGCCAGCCGGCCGGCCGACAGCCGTTCAATCCACGGGTGCGGCGACCGGTGGGACGGGGAAATGTTTGCGATGGAAGCGGCTGTGAGGGGGCTTGCTCTAATCCGGGATGAGGTCACGATCCCGGTGTTGATCGATGCGCTCCAGAACACGGTGATCCGGGCGGAGGCGGCCGCGGCCCTGGTGGCTTTTGGTCAGCCGGCAATTCCACCTCTCCTGGGAGTGCTCAAGAAGGAGCGGGACGACAACATTCTCTTCCATGCGAAGGAAGCCCTGGCTCAGCTCGGATGGAGAGCAAATAGAATCCAATGATGGGTGCTGAATGATGAGTGATGAATGGCTGCAAGAATGAGTTCTCAGTTTTCAGTGGTCAGTTCTCAGTTTACTGACAACTGAGAACTGACCACTGCTTCGTTTAGCATTCAGCGGTGCGGTTGAAGCCATGCCCAAGGAGTCGCTCGAGACCCTCATCGCCGAACTGGTTCATGAGGAGGACTGGCGGCGGATGCGTGCCACCGCTGCCTGCCTGAAGGGTGGGCCGAAAGCCGTCGAGGGGCTCATCCATGCGCTGGACACCGGCAGCTCCGCCTTGAAGATGGAAGCAGCGGGCATGCTGGCGCGCATCAAGGACCCCAAGGGCGGGGTGCCGCTGGTGCGGTTGCTGAAAGACTCGGACCCGGCTGTCCGTAAAGCGGGCGCGCTGGCGCTGGAGCAGATGGCCGGGGTCCTGGATGCGGACGCAGCTTCGGCCCTCGTTGAAGATCTGCACGAGCTGAAGGAAGAAGGCCAGCGCGACCTGATGATCGGGTTGCTGGGCCTGATCCCCAACGCCATCGCGCCTTTGAGCGCCCTGCTGACGCATCCCGACGAGGCGGCTCGGGTGACGGCGGGAACGATCCTGGAACACCTGCTGGATCCCCGGTCGGCCGATGCGCTCGTGGATGCCATGGGGGACCCGGCCCTGCGCGACATCACCGTGCGGACGCTCAAGAAGCTCGGCGCGATCCGGGAGCGGATCGATCAGGCGTTTGAAACGTTGCGCAGCGTCGAAGGGGCCAGTGAGCGTGAGGAAGCTCGGATGGCGACGGTGATCGACCTCTTGGGGATCGGCCGTCCGAGCGTAGAGATCCTGATCGACTATCTCGAGGATGACGATTGGCTGGTGCGCGAGGCGGCGGCCGATTTGCTGGGCAAGATCGGCGATCTCCGCGCGGTGGAGCCCCTCATGGCGCGGCTCCAGAAGGACAAGGACACGGGGGTCAAGGAGCTGGCCTTGAAGTCGTTGGGCCTGATCGGCGATGCCCGCCCCGTGCAACTCTTCATCGAAGCCATTCCGATCCGTCCGCTGCGGACCCTGGCCATGGAAGCCCTGGCGAAAGTCAAGGATGTGGAGGTCATGCGTCCCTATGCGGATCTGTTCGAACGGCTCAAGACCGACCGGGACGGCTTGGTGTCCTATAATGCGGGGATGATCGTGGACAAGCTCCAGGCTGCGACCATGCAGGCCGAGCAGGCGGGCGCCGCGGCGGGGAGCAAAGGGGAGGGTGAGGATGAGTGAGGGGGAGGGGCAAGGGCAAGGGCAAGGGATGGATCGGCAGCCTGATCGAGTCGAGCAGTTGCTCTCGGCTCTGCGGGACGAGAACGAGGCCTTGCGCGACCATGCGGCGGCCAGCCTCGGACAGATGGGGCTGGAGGCTCTCCCGGGGTTGATCGGGATGCTGGCTGATGAAGATGCGGTGATCCGGGAGGCAGCCGCGAGCGCGATCGTCCGAATCGGTCCGGCTGCCGTGGAGCCGTTGCTCGAAGCGTTGCAGGATGACGAGTGGTCGGTCCGGGAGCAGGCTGTTTCGGCGCTCGGCAAGCTGAAGGACCCGCGCGGCGTCGAGCCGCTTATTCGTGCGCTCAAGGACAGGGACGGCGCAGTCCGCAGCGCGGCGGTCTGGGCGTTGGAGCGGATCGGGGACCCGCGGGCTGTGCCGGGTCTGGTGGAGGCCCTCGCCGACGGGACGCTCCGCGAGGATGCCGCGCGGGTCTTGAAAAAGATCGGCGATGTGCGGGCCGTCGAGGCCTTGATCGAAGGGCTGCTCGGAAACAACTGGATGGTGCGCCGGCACGCAGCCGAGGCTTTGGGCAAGATCGGGGATCTGAGGGGGATCGAGCCCTTGATCGAGGCGCTGAAGGATGAAGACTGGCTGGTCCGCCGCAATGCGGCCGAGTCCCTGGCGCGGCTGGGCGACCGGCGGGCGGTCGAACCGCTGGTGCCGTTGCTGGAAGACGAGAACGAAATGGTTCAGGAAACCGTGGAAGGCGCCTTGGCCAGCCTCGGCTGGAAGCCGCAGACAACCAACTAAATGTGTTGAAGGAAAGGCGAGAGGGTCATTTATGGCAGACGAAACTCCCCAGCAGCCGCCGAAGCTGCTTCAGATCGGCCCCAAGGGCGGGGCCAAGAAAGACGGCTTCAATCTGGTCACCGAGAAAGTGGTCTCGGTGAACCAGGCGGCGAAGCAACTTGAAGTGGAACTGTTGGCCTACGACGGGAAGACGGTGATCCTGGAGGTCGCCGAGGAGGCACTGGAGGACCTGCAGAAGATCAAGCCGGGCGACGGGGCGACCATCCGGGTCGTGGAAGAAGGAGGGAAGCGCGTTGCCAAGAGCTTCCGGGTCCGCTCCAAGGACCCGAACAAGGCCAAAGGGGATGCGATGCTGTTGGACTTGAAAGATACCCATTGGCTCAACCGCAAGTATGCGGCTGAGGCACTGGGGGACCTCAAGGATGAGCGGGCGGTGGGACCGCTGGTCGAGGCGCTGACCGACGAGGTGGGAGATGTCAGGCAGCGGGCTTACGATTCGCTCATCAAATTGGGAGCCGTCTCAGTCCCGCCGTTGATTCCCCTCTTGGTGTCGGAGGAAGATGAGTTGCGCCAGTCCGCCACCGAGATCATTCGCAAGGTCGGCAAGCCGGCGGTGGAACCGCTGGCGGTCGCCTTGGGCGAGGCGGATGACCGGCTCAAGGGCCGGATCATGAAAGTGCTGGATCGGATGGGGTATAAGCCGAAGCCCAAGGACGAAGGGGTCAAGCAGATCGGCACCCAGGCTTAAATTCCTGGCTGTTCACGCGTCCGGCTTCGGGTTCCTGGCCGGTCGGCCAACTGAGACATAGTGGAATCCGAGGGCCGCCAGACGCTCTGGCTCGTACACGTTGCGGAGGTCGATGAACAGGGGCCGACGCAAGGCCTTCTTCACCTGGTCAAAATCCAGATTACGGAACTGGTTCCACTCCGTCATGAGCACCAGCGCATCAGCCCCTTCCGCCGCCCCATAGGCGTCCGGACAGGGGGTCATCTTGGGCAGGAGTTTGGTCGCTTCCTCCAGAGCAGCCGGATCATAGGCGCGCACCTGGCAGCCTTCCGCCAACAGCTTCTCGACGATCGCCAGCGCCGGAGCTTCCCGCAGATCGTTCGTGTTCGGCTTGAACGACAGCCCTAACAGGCCGATGGTCTTGCCCTTGAGCCCGCCCAGGGCCGTGCGAATCTTCTCCACCATCAGCAGCCGCTGGCGCTCGTTGATGCGGGCCGCCGACTTGGCAATGTCCATCTCCTGCTCGGCCTGCTCGCCGATTTGAACCAGGGCGGCGAGGTCTTTGGGGAAGCAGGAGCCGCCGAATCCCGGACCTGCATGGAGGAATTTGGGTCCGATCCGTCGATCCAACCCCATGGCCTTGGCCACCACCTGCACATCGGCGCCGACTTTCTCGCAGAGGTTGGCGACCTCGTTGATGAAGGAGACCTTGGTCGCCAGAAAGGCGTTGGAGGCGTACTTGATCATCTCCGCAGAGGGGATATCGGTCACGACGAAGGGGGTCTCGATCAGGTAGAGCGGCCGGTACAGGTCCCTCATGATGGCGACCGCCTCGGGGCTGTCGGCGCCGATCACAACTCGGTTGGGTCTGAGGA
>Ga0194121_10002895_pt1 | contig 26611 bp, 27 predicted proteins | sample TA2MahCa50mmetaG_FD_148609 | JGI IMG/M metagenome (GOLD analysis project Ga0194121, IMG submission 148609) | Freshwater microbial communities from Lake Tanganyika, Tanzania - TA2015020 Mahale Deep Cast 50m | ecosystem: Environmental > Aquatic > Freshwater > Lake | place: Tanzania: Lake...
GTTCACCGCGAGCGTCATGCGCGCGCGCCACCCCTCACTCGACGTAGCCGAGCGCCTTGAGCGCGGCCTTCTGCTCGTCGCTCAGCTGCTGGCCGGCGGTCGCGAGGCGGCTCGCGCCGAGGGTCGTCTCCACCTGCTCGCGCAGCGCCGCGACGTCGGCCGGCGGCGCCGCGATCAGGTTCCTCGTCTCCCCGGGGTCGGACGCGCTGTCGTACAGCTCCTGCGCGCCGTCCTTCGAGTTCAGGATGTAGCGCAGCGGGCCGCGGCGCACGCTGAACTGCGTGCCGATCTGCTGCTCGAGGTTCTTCGTGCCGTAGCCGCCGAGCGAGACGATCGGCGCTTCCGGGTCGAGCGGCGCGCGCAGCAGGTTGCGGCCTCGAAACCCGTCCGGGATCGGCACGCCGAGCAGCTCGAGCAGCGTCGGCGCGAGGTCGAGCGACGACAGCGGACGCGTGCGGTCGACGGTGCCGAGGCGGCGCTCGCCGCGCGGCTCGCGGATCACGAGCGGGATGCGCACCGTCTCGTCGTAGGTGATCACGCCGTGCGAGAAGTAGTGCTTGTGGCCGGGCTCGGCCAGCGTCTCGCCGTGGTCGGCGGTCACCGCGATCAATGTGTCCGACGCGAGGCCCTTCTGCTCGAGTGCCGCGAACAGCGTGCCGAGTGCTGCGTCCATGTAGCGGATCTCGGCGTCGTAGCGCGCGACGTAGTAGCGCGCGTCGGTGCGTCCGCCCAGCGCCTGATAGCGCGGGATCGTGCCGGGCTCCCAGTCGGTCTCGGACAGCGGGATCTCGGCGGTGATGCGGTCGTAGTACGCGTCGCCGACGTAGCGGTCGGGGTCCTGCGGCGCCTCGTACGGACCGTGCGGGTCGATCAGGTGAATCCACACGAAGAACGGCCGGTCCTTCGGCGCGTCGGTGGCGATCCACTTCAGCGCCGCCGCGACGGTCTGGTCGGCTGGGCGCTCGTAGCGGGATTGACGGTTCTGCTCGACCGTCGTGAGCTCGTCGTCGAAGTGGTCGAAGTGGTCCTGCAGCTTCGACTTCCGCCCGACGACGACGCTCGACACGAAGCCGGCGCGCGCGTAGCCCGCCGCACGGAGCGCGCTCATGATCGACGCCTTGTCGGGCGGAAACGGCTGGCTGTTCGCGGTGACGCCGGTGTCCTTCGGCGGCAGCGAGGTGAACAGCGACGCGTGCGCGGCGCCGGTGGTCGCGGACATCGAGAAGTACGACGGGAACCACGTGCCCGCGCGCGCGAGCGCGTCGAGGTTCGGCGAGGTGTCGCGCGGGTAGCCGGCGAAGCCGAGGTGGTCGGCGCGCAGCGTGTCCACCGTGACCAGGATCAGGTTCGGCTTCTGCTGCGCCGACGGCGCGACCGCGCACGCCGCGACCAGCACCCCGAGCACGAGCACGCCGAGCGCCGCGCGCAGCGCGGCTCTCATTGCACGTAGCCCAGGGCCTCGAGCTTGCGCTGGTCCTCCTCGCTCACGGTGCGCGCCGCCGGCGCCGTCGCGGCGGCCGTGCCGGCGACGGTCTTCGCGAGGCGGTCCGCCATCGTGGCGCGCTCGGCGGGCTTCGCGTCGGCGAGGTTGCTCTTCTCGCGCGGGTCGCTCTTCAGGTCGTACAGCTCGAAGGAATCCTCCTCCTTCGCCTCGATGTACTTCCAGTCGCCGAGCCGCAGCGCGTGCTTGCTGCCCTTGACGGCGATGCCCTTCTCGCTCTTCGAGGCGTAGAAGCGGCGCTGCAGCAGGATCGGCCGCTGCGGGTCGAGCTTGGCCGTGCCGGTCATCGCGGCGGCGAGGCTGATGCCCTCGACGGGTGGGGTGACCTTCGGCGCCGGCACGCCGATCAGCTCGAGGACCGTCGGTGCGATGTCGATCAGCTCGACCGGCTCGGCGATCGTCTTCCCCTGCGGCAGCTTCGCCGGCCAGCGGAAGACCAACGGCACGCGCACAGCCTCTTCGTAGATCTGCAGGCCGTGCAGCATCCAGCCGTGGTCCATGAGACCTTCGCCGTGGTCGCCGGCGACGATTACCAGCGTGTCGTCGAGCCGCCCCGCCTTCGCCAGCGCGTCGAGGAGCTTGCCCATCTCCTGGTCGGCGAAGTGGATCTCGGCGTCGTAGTTCGCGATGTCGCGCTCGAGCTCGGTCGGGTTCGCCGACGGGGGCGGGAACAGCTTCGCCTGCTCGGGCAGCGGGTCGTACGGGTTGTGCGGGTCGAAGAAGTGGATCCAGATGAAGAACGGCTGCTCGGGCTGCTTCGCGGCGCCGGCGGTGCCCTTCGCACCCGGCAGGTAGCCGGCGCTCTCGAGCCACTTGACGGTCGCGGCACGCGTGAGATCGCCGCGGCGGCAGAAGTCGCCCGCGATCTTCTGGCCTTCCCAGCGTTCGACGTCCCACTTGCACTGGCCGTCCTGGAAGCGGTCGTCGTACTCGGAGAAGCCGCGCTGCAGGCCGAAGCGCCCCGACACCGCGAAGGAGCTCAGGAACGCAGCCGTACGGTAGCCCGCGCCGCCCAGCGTCTCGGCGAGCAGCGTGAGCTTCGGGTTCACCGGCAGGCCGTTCTTCAGCGCGCCGTGCGTCCGCGGCAGGAGCCCGGTGAACATCGACGTGTGCGAGGGCAGGGTGGTCGCCATCGGCGCGTAGGCCGCCTCGAAGCGCACACCCTGCTGCGCGAGCTCGATCAGGCGCGGCGTCGTCGGGCGCGCGTAGCCGTAGGCCGAGGTGTGGTCGGCGCGCGTGGTGTCGAGCGTGACCACCAGTACGTTCGGCCGCTTCGCGGTCGCGGCCGCCGGTGCAGCCGCGTCCGCGGTCGCGGACTGTGCGTCGGCGGGCCGCCCATGCGCGGCCTGGCCGAGCACCAAGCCGGCAGCGGCCAGCGCGAGGAGAAGCTGTCTCATGGTCCGGGGCACTCCGTGTGGCGCCCGCTTCCTTAGCGCGCGCCTTCCGCGGGCGAAACCCGGATCCGACGGTAGCCGGGGCGCGCGTCCGCCGGCCGGTGCGGTCGCGGCGGCGGTCGTAGACGACCCGCGTGGTGCGCTGGCGTCGTTCGCAGGCGCGGGGTACGTGAATGCTCGTACCGTCCCGGTGCGATTGCAGCGGCGCGCCGCCGTCCCGGCGGGTCCGGCCGAGTCTCAGGAGTGAAGCGAAATGCGTGAGGTCTACATCGTCGGTGCCGTTCGCAGCCCCATCGGCCGTCGCAAGGGCGGCCTGTCGGGTATGCATCCCGCTGATCTGCTCGGCGCCGTGCAGCGCGCCGCGATCGAGCGCGCCGGCGTCAAGCCGGGCGACGTCGGACAGATCGTCGGCGGCTGCGTGTCGCAGGTCGGCGAGCAGTCGTTCAACATCGCGCGCGTCGCGTGGCTGGGCCAGGGCTTCCCGATGGAGGTCGCGGCGACCACGGTCGACAGCCAGTGCGGCTCGTCGCAGCAGGCGACCACGCTCGCGGCGGGCATGATCGGCGCCGGCATCGAGGACCTGGTGCTCGCGTGCGGCGTCGAGATGATGACCCGCGTCCCGCTCGGCACCAACATGAAGGGCGGCTCGCCGATCTCCCCGGGCTACGTCGCGCACTACGAGGCCACGTCGCAGTTCGACGGTGCCGAGCGCATCGCCAGGGAGTACGGCATCACGCGCGAGGACACCGATCGCTTCGGCCTCGAGAGCCAGCAGAAGGCGATCAAGGCGTGGGCGGAGAACCGCTTCGAGCGCGAGGTGATGCCGATGACGGCGCCGGTGCTCGACGCCGAGGGCAAGGATACCGGCGAGAAGCGCGTCGTCGGCAAGGACGAGGGCCTGCGCGAGAGCTCGCTCGAGAAGCTCGCGACGCTGAACCCGATCATGCCCGACGGCGTCCACACTGCGGGCACGTCGTCGCAGGTGTCGGACGGCGCGTCGGCCGTTCTCCTGGCGTCGCCCGAGAAGGCAAAGGAGCTGGGCCTCAAGCCGCGCGCGCGCATCGTCGCGACCACCCTGGTCGGCGTCGATCCCGAGACCATGCTCAAGGGCCCGATTCCGGCGACGGAGAAGGTGCTCCGGCAGGCCGGCCTGACGATCGACCAGATCGACGAGTTCGAGGTGAACGAGGCGTTCGCGTCGGTGGTGCTCGCGTGGGAGAAGGCGTGCAAGCCGGCGCCCGCGAAGGTCAACCCGAACGGCGGCGCGATCGCGCTCGGCCACCCGACGGGCTGCACCGGCGCGCGTCTCATCACGACGTCGCTGCACGAGCTCGAGCGCACCGGCGGGCGCTACGGGCTGATCGCGATGTGCTGTGGCGGCGGGCTCGGGACGGGGACGATCATCGAGCGCATCTGAGCGGCAGAGCCGATGCTCGGTAGCGGCGGCGCGGCGCCGCGCCGAGCAGGTGACTGACGACGGGAAGCTCGCCTGAGCGGAGGAGCTGTGACGACACGACCCGTTACCGATCGTCCGCAGGGCCCGCTCGACCTGAGCAAGACGCCGATCCATCTCGGCTCGGTCGTGGGCGCGGACCGAGGCGCGGTGCCGCTGCCCGGGTTCGGCTTCGATGGCGAGGCCTTCGCAGGCTACATCGCCGCGCAGTGCGCGCCTGGCGCACCCGGCCGCTTGATCATGATCGAATCGACCCCCACCGACTGGGGTGCGTGGGAGTGCCACCCCGAGGGAGACGAGATCGTGATCGTGCTGTCCGGTAAGGCCGAGCTCATCCAGCTGATCGACGGCGAGGGGCGCCGGACCGCGGTTGGCCCGGGAAGCGCGATGATCAACCCGGCGGGCGTCTGGCACACGGCCGACGTCGCGGATCCGCACGCGAAGGTCGATCCGAACGGCGACCTCGAAGACGCCGGCGCGCCCCCGCCATGCTCCGGCGTATGGACTTTCGTGCGATCGGTGTCAGGCTGCCGCTGCCGGCGACGATCGAAACCAAACAAGATGAACGGGAGGGTCTCGTCACGAGCATCTTCAGCACGATCCTGGGCAAGCTGGGATTCGGAACGAAGGAGGCGACCGCGGCGGCGACACCCGCGGCTGCAACGCCTGCCGCTCCAGCCGCGGGCCCTGCAGCCGCCGCGGCTCCGGCGCCGATCGCGGTCGTGGACGTGGTGGCGCAGCTCGAGGGGCTGGCAGCCAAGAGCCCCGAGAAGCTCAACTGGAAGATGTCGATCGTGGATCTCCTGAAGCTGCTCGGCATCGACAGCAGCCTTGCGGCGCGCAAGAGCCTGGCGACCGAGCTCGGCTGCCCGGCGGCCAAGATGGGTGATTCGGCGCAGATGAACATGTGGCTGCACAGGACGGTGCTCGCCAGGATCGCCGAGAACGGCGGCAACGTTCCGAAGGACCTGCTCGACTGATTCCGCGAGTCGATCGCGGTCGCGCACGGTCGGCGTAGCGGGTCCTCGTTCGCGGACGGATCGCGGATCCGATCGCAGTGCACCAAGCATGACGGGAGCGTCGTCGGGATCGCGCAGGTGCGCCGTAGCCGCCGCGCTCGTCTACCTGTTGCTCGCGTGCTGGTGGATGCGCGCCGTGCTGGCGCATCCCGCGACCCTCGTCCACGGCGCGATCGAGGGGCGCGAGAGTTCGAAGCTGGTCGACACGGATCAGCGCATGGTGATCTCCGTGATCAGCCGCCACGCGCGGCTGCTCGCGACCCAGCCGAGCGCCATCGCCCGCGAAGGCCACTGCTTCCCGACGGCGCGGTCCTACACCCTGGGCGAGCACATGTTCGGCTGCGCTCTCCGCGCCGCAGTGCCGTTCGCGATCACCGGCGATCCGGTGGTCGCCTACAACGTCATGATGCTGGTGAGCCTGTGGATCGCCGGCATCGCGATGTACGCGCTCTCGTTCCACTACACGGGCAGCCCGCCCGCGGCGTTCGTCGCCGGACTGCTGTTCGCGTTCTCGAACTCCCGCCTGTCGGACCCCGCTCATCCCTACTTGTCGGGCGGCGACCTGTGGGCGCCGCTCGCGCTGCTGCTCCTGCACCGACTGCTCACCGAGGGGTCGTGGCGCAGTGCGCTCGGCTTCGCGCTCTTCATGAGCCTGCTGATCGGCGAGAGCCTCTACACGCTCGTCTCCTCGTCGATGCTCGTCGCCGTCGTCGGAATCTACCTCGTGGCGCGCGATCCGGGTCGACTGCGCGCCGTCGCACCAAAGATCGCCGTGGCGGCTGCTCTGATCGGACTCGTCGCGTGGCTCGTGTTCGGCCCCTACCTCGCGACGGCGTCGACCTGGGACGCCATGCGCCGCGAGTCTTCCAGGTTCACCCCGCTGTCCGGCTTCCGCCTCGGTAACGGGTTCTTTCCGGGGACGGTCGTCATGCTGCTCGCGGTGCTGGCGCTGCTCGACCGGTTGCGCGGCGCGCGGCGCCGGCGGGGCTACGATCCGAGGCTGATCTTCCTCTTCGCCGGACTGATCGTCGTCTGGTCGTCCACCGATGGCGTCGCACCGTTCGGCGTCAGGCTGCCGTCGCCGCTCGCGCTCGCCCGAAGCTGGGTGCCGGGGCTCGACGCCGTGCGCGTCCTCGGCGCGGTGCGGGTCGGCGCCTATCTGGTCGCGGCGTTCCTCGCCGGCTACGGCGTCCTCGCCGTGGTGGAGCGGCTGGGCAGGCGCGGTGCCGTCGTGGGCGCCGGCGCGATCGGCCTCCTGGGCCTGCTGGAGGTCGGTAGCGCGGGGTTCGCGACCTTCAGCTTCGGCCGTCCGGTGCCCGTCGAGGCGCGGCGGATCCGTCCCGACCAGAGCGACCTCGAGCTCGTCGAGCGCACGGCGGAGGGGGCGGTCCTCGACCTGCCGAACGTGCAGGGCCACTTCGGGGCCAGCGCCGAGCAGCTGCTGCTGAGCGGCTTCCACCAGAGACCGTCGTCCGCCTGCTACAACTCCTTCCGGACTCCCATCCAGGGACAGATCTCGCGAATGGCCATGCGGCTGCCGTCGCGACAGGTCGTCGACGAGCTCGCGGCGCTGGGATTTCGTACCCTGTACGTACACCGCACCACCATGCTGTGGGGACGCAACGCACGCCTGCCGGCGTTGATCGCCCGCGCGGCCATGCAGCCCGGCTCGGGAATCACGGCGCTCGGTGGCACCAAGCGCATCGATGCCTATCGACTCGCCGCCCCGGCGGCGGCGCACTCCGACGTGGCGGCCCTCGCTCCGCCGGAGCCCATCGCGGGTGAGCCCCTCGAGACGACCCTCGTCCCGCCGCGAAGCAAGGTCTCGCTGCCGATCCGGAATCGAGCTGGCACGACGTTCGTTCATCCCGAGCCCTTCGCGCCGAGCGATCTCGTCGTCACCTGGCGAAGAATGGGCGGTGGCGAGGACGTCGCGGAGCGGGTGCGTGCGCTCCTTCCTCTGGCCATCGCGAGCGGGGCGACGGCCGACCTCGAGCTGGAGCTCGACGTGCCGGCGATCCCCGGGCGCTACGAGCTGACGGTCGCACGCGCGAGCCCGGCCGGCACCCCGGTGGCACGCGCGCAGGTCCGTGTCGCGGGGTAGCGCGACCGCGCAGCCCGGTGATCCGGCCGGCGGGCGGCACGAAGGCAGCCCACTACCGCTCCGCGCCATGCCGCGGATTTCGCTTGCCGGCAGGTCTTCCAGCGTGGTCTGGGTGGAGCGCATCGCCCAGCATCGGTGCATGCCGTACCGGGCTTCCAAGGAGGCTCCGCATGCAGCTCTCGAAAGCGCCGTTCCGATCCTCGACGACCCGCCGCGGTCGCCTGCGCGGACGGCTCGCGCTCTGCGCCGTTCTCGGATCGTGGGCGCTACCCGCGGCACCTGACGCGGCACTGGCACCGAAGCAGTTTACCGCCGCGCTCAGCGGGGCGCAGGAGACCCCACCGAACGCGAGCATCGGCTACGGCAGCGCGCAAATCACCTATACCGACGCGACCAAGATTCTCTGCTACGCGGTCAGCTTCGCCGGCATGGGGTCTGCGGAGATCCTGGCGCACATCCACGGCCCCGCCCTGCCGGGCGTGGCGGGTCCGGTGGTGTACGCCCTGCCGCTCGGCAACCCGAAGGTCGGCTGCATCGGACCGATCACCACGGACGAGAAGAAGGCGCTGTTCAAGAACGAGCTCTACATCAACCTGCACACGGCGGGGCTGCCCGGCGGCGAGCTGCGTGGCCAGATCATGCGCATCAAGTAGAGTTTCGACCGGCCAGCCGTGACGTCGGTCCGGTCGGACATCGCGTACCCCGGGTGCTCGGATCCCCCAAGCACCCGGAGCGAGCCTGCAGCACGGGCGATGGCGCCGTACCCTTCGTCGGGCTCTTCGGGGGATGTCCGGAGTCGCTTCGCAAGGATCGCGGCGGTCGCGGTGTCCTCGGTGGCGCCCCGCTAGTCGTGGCTCACGATCGCGCCGGAGGTCGTGAGCTCTTCGAGCAGGGCAAGCGCGGCCCGTCCGGACATCGTATCGGGATCGAGGACCGCCTTTTCCGAGTATCGCAGGATGGTGCTCAGGTTGACCGAGCCGACATCGATGATGCCCATCCGCCAGCTGGCGAAGAGGCGCTGCTCGATCTCCGAGTAGTCGAGCAGCGTGATGTCGCGATGGCGCGGGTCGCGGACGATCCTGCAGTAGAGCGCGTTCACCGCCGTCCGCGCGCCCTCGAGTGCCTGCAGGAAGACGTTGCCCCGCTGGTAGACGCAGAGGACTCCGGTGATGCCCTGCTCGGGGTTGTGGGCGCGGGAACTCCCGAGAATCGATTTGAGGAAGGCGTCATCGATCACGTCGGTCGCACGGCTCGCGTAGACAAGGCGGGTCAGCATGGGTCCCTCCTGTACCGGCAAGGGAGGCTTGCCGGGCAGGCATCCGAAGTTTCACGGGGCATCCGAGTGAGCGTCCGTTACCCCTTTCGATTGGCCAGCAGTCCGAGGAACTCGAGGCGCAGGTTGGCATCCTTCAGAAACGAGCCTCGCATGATGCTGTTGGTCATCTTCGAGTTCATGTCCTTCACCCCGCGCCACTGCATGCAGTAGTGATCGGCCTCCATCACGATCGCCAGGCCGTCCGGCTGCATCTTCGACTGCAGCAGCTCGGCCAGCTGGGCGATCGCCTCCTCCTGGATCTGCGGCCGCGTCATCAACCACTCCACGAGGCGGGCGTACTTCGAGAGGCCGATCAGGGCGGAGTGCTCGTTGGGCATCACGCCGATCCAGATCCGGCCGAGGATCGGGCAGAAGTGGTGCGAGCAGGCGCTCCGCACCGTGACCGGGCCCACGATCATCAGCTCGTTGAGGTGCGCGACGTTCGGGAACTCGGTCACCGGGGGCTCGGGCACGTAGCGCCCGCCGAAGACCTCCCGGATGTACATCTTGGCGACCCTACGCGCCGTACCCTGCGTGTTGTGGTCTCTCTCCGTGTCGATGACCAGCGTCCGCAGGACCTCCAGCACCCTGGCCTCGACCTCGCCCTGGAGCTGCTCGAGCTCGCCCTCCTCGATGTACGCGCAGATGTTGTCGTTCGCGTGGAAGCGCTGTCCGGCATCCCGGAGCCTTCGTCGGATCCGGTCCGCGACCGGGGTCGTGCGGCCGCCGATCTCGGTGCCCGGTGACGTCTCGCTTCCCATGGCCGCGCCCAGATTCTCTCTCTCTCGTCGCTCACGGCGCGACGCTGTCGTCAAAGGCCTTCGCCTCGGCGTCGCTCATCGATGCGCGCGCCATTCCGCCTGCTCCCGGTCACCGCTCGACAAAACCATCCTCGGTCTCCGAGAGACGCGACGGGTCGGTCGCCTCTCCGGGCGGAGAGTGCAGCGCGCCCGAGCGGCCGCCACTGAGCACGATGAGGAGAGAGGTCAGACTCATTGCCGCAACGGTGCCGAAGAAGAAGGTTCCGAAGTCCGGCTCGGCACTCTGGTTCCGGTAGAGACGCATGAGCGCCTGGACGAGGAGCACGGCCGTCAGGGCGATGCTCGCCTTCCAGGCGAGCGGGTTGCGCCAGTGGGGCAACGCCGTCACCGCAATGGCGACCCCCATGGCCGCACCGATGAGCGAGGTCGGTGCCCTGGTCATCCAGAGCGCGAACAGGCTGAAGACGGCTACGACGATCCCGAACGAGACCAGGAACGATCGCTTGTTCATGTTTGCACGCTAGCAGAGCCACCCGGGCGGCCAAGGACCGGTGCAGTCGAGAGATGCCCGCGGCGCGCTGCCGCGATCGCGCTACGCGTGCGCCAGGATCTGCAGGTTCGCCTGGCCAAGCAGCGCGCGCGGCGAGCTCAGCACGGGCCAGAGCAGCTCCTGCCCCGCGTCCAGCAGGCGACCTGCGAGCCGCGTGAGCGCGTCCAGCCGGGTGGTGCCGTCGAGCTGCGCCATGACGATCTGGAAGACCGCCTCCTTGGCGGCCGCCAGCGCCGGGGCGGCGATCATGAGCTTGCCGGCCGCGAGAAACGTCGTCAGGTCGCCGAACGAGACGAGCATCGGCTTCGGGGATGGCCGGAACGCCTCGAGGGGCGCCCCGCGCAGTTGCCGTTCTGCGTTCGCCGCCGCATGGCTGCCCATGTCCAGCGCGTGGTACGCCTGCTTCGCCAGCCCGCCAGGGAATCCCGCCGCGTCACCAGCGATGAAGACGTCGGGGTACACCCGATGTCGCAGCGTCTCGTCGACTTCGCCCCACTCCCGGCCCGACGGGATCAGTCGGCTGCGCGCCAGCACCGGCGCCGGGATGGGGCCTCCGGTCGAGATCGTTGCGTCGGCGGGGAGCGATCCGCCCCCGCCGATCAGCACGGCGCCGGCCACGATCGCCGTGGCCCGTGCCCCCGTCCGGATCGAGACCCGATGCGGCGCGCACAGGCGCCGGATGGCCGGATCGAAGGCCGGCTCGCCTTCCGGGAGGAGTCGCTCGCGCGCCTCGACGAGGGCGAAGTGCAGGTCGGGGTTGTCGCGATGGCGTCGCAACGCCTCGCCGAGCGCCTCGACGCCCTCGAGGCCACCACCGACGATGACGACGCGTGCCTCGCGTCCGCCCGACGCCAGCTCTCGCAGCCGCTCTCCGATGCGCGCGCACTGCTCGACGTCGCGGAAGATCAGCGCGTGCTGATGCACGCCGGGAACGCCGTAGGTCGCGTTCTCCGCACCCGCGGCGACGATCAGGGCGTCGTACTCGAGGACCGTCTCGTCCGCGAGATGAACGCGGCGCCGATCCGGATCGATGCGCTCGACACGCTCGCGGCGAAAGCGGTGGCCCGCCCGCTCGACGACGCCACGACGGTCGAGACGCAGTGCCGCCGGTCCCTTCACCCCCGACAGGAGCTCGTGCACGTTCGGCAGGAACTCGAACCACTCGCCGGGATCGACGAGGGTGACGTCGAGGGGCGGTCGCAGCGCCTGCGCGGCGGCGAGGCCGGCAAACCCCCCGCCCACCACGACGACCCGTGAGTGCCTCGGCGTACTCATCGATGGGAACCGCAGCACGCGCCACCGCCCGGCCCCCGTTGCGCATCTCCGGGAGAGCGCAGCAGCCGCCGCCGAGGATCTGCGCCGGGCCGCTCGCGGCGGCGCGGCCTACTCGCTTCGAGCTCCTTCGCGCATCGCCCGCGCCGCCGCATCGGCGTCGCGCCCGCCGCGCGACAGCTCGCGCGCCGCCACGACGACGAAGAGCACGCACAGGGTCGCAACGAAGGTTCCGACCGCAAAGATCCACGCGTCCGACATGTCACTTCAATCTGCTGTGGACGGCAAGGCGGACGTAGATGCCGAAAGCGAGGATCGACGGCACCCAGGTGCCGACGAAGACCCCCTCTTCCTGCTGTTCAGTGAATCAGAGGGACACCGAGAACAGGAACGAGAGAAACGCGGCCGCGAGGACGAAGTAGTCGGACTTTTCGAACATGGCACCCCCGAAGCTCCAGCCCCGTCGACGCGCGACCGAAGCTGCTGGACGGTCGTGAGCGATCGCCGATCTGGCCGTTTCGCGCGGCGGTACCACGAGCATCGAGGGCGCGGCCAGCTACGGATCTCTGCACCGCCGACAGTAGACCGAAGATCCGACCGGGCAAGCAGCCCGACGAGTTTCCCGTCAGGCCTCCCCTGCGCGTGATCGCCCCCGTCAAGCCGGCCGCAGCGGAAAGACCTCGACGTCCACGCCATGCGACATGACGACGTGATCGGGTGGGCGGCCGGTCGGGGCAAAGCCGTCGAGCGCCATCAGCCGTTCGCTCGCCGCGGTCACCTCGGCGCGCCACAGGGGATACGGCGGATGGAAGACCGCGCCGCGCCGGAGGCGCCCGGTCGAGGCGGCGTAGACCCGGTATCGCTCGACCAGAAAGAACTCCAAAGACCCGGGTGCCGGCTGCGGCAGCGCCTCACGCGGAGCATACTCGTACACGCAGCTCGCGTCGTCGCCCGGGCGCACGGACCGGTAGCGAGTGGCACCGTCCGTCGTCCTGCTCGCGCGCATCCTGGCGTACACGTATGGCAAGTCAAAAAATCGCCGGGCGATCGCCACGGCCAGGCGCTGGTCCGCGTCCAGCGAGTAGAACCACACGCCGGGCACGCCCGCGCCGTCGTACACGTAGGTGCGCAGATTCAGCTCCGGGAAGCTCGACAGACCGGGCACGGCGGGCAGGAATCGTGGCCGGATGTCGCGCATGAAGAACGGAACGATCGCGAGATACGCCTTGCCGTGGAACGTATCGACGAACAGACCTTCGGGCAGCGTCCGCTGAATCGTTGCCACGGGATACTCCCAGTGCAGGAACAGCAGCTCGCGCCAGCGCTGGTACATGACCGGATTCCCGGCCGGCCGCGCGCGGGCCGCGAGACGCTGTGCCTCGGTGGGTGGGTGAGGGCTCGCCGCGACGGTGACCATCCTCCACACGGTAGGCCGAAACGGAGGGCGGACAAGGACACGTGGTGGGGCCGGTCCACCGTCCCGGGGTTGCGCCGCGCGCGAATTGCCGCAGCGTCGGGAACGCGATGAAGACGTTCGCGAGGCGGGCTGAAGACGTCCTGATCGTCGGCGCGGGAATGGCCGGCTTGACCGCGGCGACCGAGCTCGCAGGCGCCGGCCGCCGTGTACTCCTGCTCGACAAGGGCCGGGCGGTGGGTGGACGTCTCGCGAGCCGCCGGATCGGCGAGGCCACCTTCGATCACGGGGCGCAGTTCATCACGGCGCGCGTCCCACGCTTCGCGGCCGCGATCGAGCGCTGGCAGCGCAGCGGCGTCGTCGGCGAGTGGTGCCGCGGCTTCGCCGGACACGTGGATGGCCATCCGCGCTGGCGGGGAACCCCCACCATGACGTCCGTGGCGCAGCACCTCGCGCACGGCCTCGATGTCATTCTGGAGAAACAGGTCGTGGCGTTGTGCCGCTCCCTCGATCGGTGGCGCGTGCAGACGAACACCGGAGAGTCGTTCTCCGCCCGGGCCGTGGTCCTGACGCCGCCGGTGCCGCAGTCCCTGGCCATCATCGAGGCTGGAGGCGTCGTCCTTCACCCGGAGGCCAGGGCCAGCCTCGCGAGCATCGAGTACGAACGCTGCCTGGCGGTGATGGCGGTGCTTGACGCGCCATCGCGCCTGCCGGCCCCCGGAGGTCTCGCGCCCGTCCACGGACCGATCGCCTGGATCGCCGACAATCAGAAAAAAGGGGGGTCGGCCGTGCCGGCCGTGACCATCCACGCTGGCCACGCGTTCAGCCTGGAGCACTGGGAGGGCGACCGGGGGCAGAGCGGCCGCCAGCTGCTCGATGCGGCGGCCGAATGGCTGGGCGCGCACGTCACGACGTTTCAGGTCCACGGCTGGCGCTACAGCAAGCCCGTGCGGAGCGGTGAGCGGCCCTGCGTCATCGCGAACCGGTCTCCGCTGCTGATACTGGCCGGCGACGCATTCTCCGAACCGCGAGTGGAAGGAGCCGCGCTCTCGGGCTGGGCTGCCGCGGAGGCGATCCTGAGCAACCCGGCATGAGCGCCATCGCCTGGTCGGGCAGAGGTGTCATCGCGCTCGCTCTGCTCGCGGCAACGGGTTGAGCCCGCTTACCGGGTGCGGCCTCGCCCTGTATAAACCCGCGGCATGAAGGTCTTCGGCGTGTGGGACGCGGAGCGGAGCGGCGTGCACCTCGAGCAGACGGTGGTGCCGCTGCGGCTCGCGTCGTCGACCCCGGACGGCTGTCCGCTGGTGGTGTCGCTGTGGTTCCTGTGGCGCGACGGTGCCCTGTGGTGTGCGACGCAACGCTCCTCGCGCGTCGCGTCCTGCATCGCGCGCGAGCCGCGCTGCGGCTTCGAGGTGGCGGGCGACACGCCGCCCTACCGCGGCGTGCGCGGTCAGGGCCGCGCCGAGATCGTCGCCGAGCGTGCGGAGGTGATCCTGCGCGCGCTCCTGCGGCGCTATCGAGGGACGGAGGACGACCCGCTCGGGCGCCGGCTGCTGTCGCGGCTGGACAACGAGGTGGCGATCCGCATCGCGCCGCACTGGATCACGAGCTGGGACTTCACCCTGCGCATGTCCGGGGGCACGCGAGGAGATCGCGGATAGATGCCATCGTGGCATCTATCCGCCTCCGTTCGAGCTCAGTTGCTTCTCGTCCTTGTCGTGGTTCGCAGACGAGAAGGGCACCGCATCAAGAGAAAAACGTCGTCGAAGCAGAACGCCGTTCCTCGAGATGCGCGCCGCGATCGCTGGAAAGGCTGCTCCCGGCGGGACGTTTCCGCTGTCGAAGTGCTGCGACGGCGCGCCGTCGATGGAGAGGTCGAGCTTGAGCTGCTGGGTCAGCGCGAACTCGCCGCCGATCCTGTACGTGCCACGCCCTCTGACATTTTTCGCAGCGGCCCCCTCACCGATCGTCCAGCGCATGGCGCGGACCGCGAAGGTCTCGAACGGGCCGCCGTCCTGTGTTCCGGTCGGGGCGAGCATGAAGCGACCGCGCACGGGCTGCTCGAGGTAGAGAGGGCAGAGGCACGGCGGGAAGCATCCCGACTGAAACTGGCTCTTCTCGCTGAGCGTGTAGCGCCGAGCGCCAAACGCCGCCGCGCTCCCCGGTGAGATGATCAGGAGAAGGGCATCCGCCAGAAGCGCGACGAGGACGACTCGCCAGCGGCAATCGTAGCTCATCATCGGAAGCTCCTGCTCGCTCCTATCCCGGGTGCCGGAAGCTGGCCAGCCCCTTCCCGAGCCCCGCGAGCAATGGAACTCGCGCTCGCCGCTCGTGCGATCTCGGGTCGCCCGGCGCACCACCATGTTGCGACTCTCCATCGCCGCGCGCTGCCCCGCGCTCAGAGTCTGTGAATCAATCCCCTCCCGTCGCCGGAGGGCCGATGCATCCCCGCCTGCTGCGTTTCTCCCCCTCAGCATAGCCTACGACGATGACTCGTCGTCGCGCCTTGCAGGCGGGGGGCCTCGACCCTCCAGCTCGGTCCGGGGATTGATTCACAAACCCTCAGCGCGCGGCGACGTCGGCCGCGAACAGACCTGCCACCTCCGCCGCGGAAAACGCGCGGCCGTAGATGCGCAGTTCGTCGATCGAGCCCACGAATCCGACGTCGGGCGACTGCCCGCGGCCGAGGAGCAGGCGGCCGCTCGCGCGCAGGGAGTACTCCGCGCGCTCGGTCGTCAGGTGCCGGCCACCGACGTAGAGGCTGACGGTCAAGCTCTTCCCGTCGACCACCCCGACCACGTGCTGCCATTTCCCGGCAGGCGGCAGCAGGCCGCCATCGCCGTAGCCGGTGTTCACGCGCAGGCCGCGCCCGGTGTCGAGACAGCCGGTTGCGTCCGGCACGTCGAAGGTCCAGCGCCAGGGCGGGTACTCGGCGGGATCGGGCGGGAACTGCACTTAGGCCGGCGACAGGTCCGGCCGCTCGTCCGATGCGCGCAGACCCATCTGAAGGCCGGCCCGGCGCTCGCCGAGCAAGGTCACCGCGCTCGCGGTCTGCCTGCGATCGTCGTGCCGCAACCGGGCGACGACCGAGAAGCTCGACGCGCCGTCGAGCACCGAACCGGACGTGGCGGCCTCACCGTCGCCGGCGAAGCGCAAGGCGCCACCGGACGCACCGTCGGGTGCCCAGATCGCGCCCGACAGCGCGAGATCGTTGCCGCTCGGGCTCGCGTCGTGCGCGACTTCGCCCGTACCCTCGTCGAAGCTCCAGGAGCCGAGCGGCACGTCGGCGGGTGCGTCCGCGGGCGTGCGCAGCGCGATGCCCGCGCGGTCGCGCGAGGCCGCGATCGAGGAGCCGTTCAGCTCACGCGCAAGAGCCGCGTCGCACTTGGCGACTCGCCGGTCGTAGGTCTGGATGCCGGACAGCTCCTGCTCGATGTCGTACAGCTCGACGTAGGCCGCCGCCGACAGGCCGGGGGCCCGCATCTGCTCGTGCAGCGCGTCCCACTGTTGGCGCAGCAGGCCGGCATTTGCCTCGGCCGAGGGAGCATCGCCGTCCGGCGCGGTGGGAAACCAGGTGTGCCCGGGTGTCGCGCCTTCGCAGGTGCCGAACTCCGTGCTCACCGACGCGCGATGGTCCGGTGGCGGTGCGTACGGGCCCGCGTACAGGTGCGCATCGACCAGGTCGGACGTCGCGGGCGCGTCGATGGCCTGGCAGCCGTTGGCGCTGCCGCTGTTCGCGCTCACCAGGCGGGCGGGGTCCAGCTGCTTGACGGCCGCAGCCACGCGCTCGACGTCGTACTGCCCCCACCCCGTGTTGAACGGCACCCACACGACGATCGACGGATGAGAGCGCAGACCGTCGATCATGCGCTCGAGCTCGAGCTCGAACTGCGTCTTGGCCGCGTCGGACACGGGGACGTAGATCCCCGTGTTCGGCATGTCCTGCCAGACCAGGATCCCCAGCCGGTCGGTCCACGCGTACCAGCGCTGCGGCTCGACCTTGACGTGTTTGCGGATCATGTTGCAGCCGAGCGACTTCGCGAGCTCGATGTCGAAGCGCATGGCCTCGTCGGTCGGCGCGCTGTCGAGGCCGCGCGCCCGCGACGTGCGGAACGACGCGCAGCCGCTGCCCGGGAACGTCGGGGGTCGAGTCGAGACGGGTCAGGTGTGTCTCGGGCACCGGCGCGAGCCACACTGGCTGCCAGATCCCGCTGGACCCCGAGAACAGCACCGACACCGAGAGACCCACCTGCTTGCCGACGGGCTGCCCGGCGAAGAATCCCGGGGCGTCGACGCCGACCACGATCTCGTTCGCCTGACGGAAGTCGATGGCGTCCGTGACGTCGAAGCTGAACGCGTCGTAGCTCCCGCGATGTCGCCCCACCTCGCGCCCATTCACCCAGACGGCGGCCGCGTGCGTCACGGCCCCGAAGCGCAGCAGGATCCGCCTGCCCCGCCAGTCACGCGGAACCGTGAAGGTCCTGCGGTACCAGGCGAGCGGCTCGCGACGCATGATCCCCGACAGGGCGGACGTGTAGGGAAACGGGACCAGGACTGCCTCGCCTAGCTCGCCCGGCCCAGGCGGCGCGGAGTCCGGAGCGGCCGTGCCGAATTCCCAGACGCCGTTCAGGGTCTGCCAGTCCGGCCGCACGAGCAGCGGCCGCGGGTACTCCGCGCGCGGCTCGACCAGCGTGGCCTGCGCGGTCCACGGCGTATCGAGCCGTGGTGTCTGCGGGCGGTACGCGGGTCCGGCGTCACCTGGCTCGGTGAAAGACCGGCCCCGCATCCTGGTGCGAGTAGAAGAACGAGCGCAACGGGGTGCCGCGCGCCGGCTGGCGTCGCGGATGATTCCATTGTGCTGCCGACGACGCCGTCGCGCACAGCACGCAAGCCTGGGCTGCCTCCTGATCGGTGCTCGGTGCGAGCGCCACGCATTGGCGTGGAGCGACAAGCCGTGCGACACCCCGAAGGACGGTCGGAAGTCGCGTTCCGTATTTGCGGGCTTTGCGGAACGGGTGCGTCGCCGTGTGAATCGTATCGGTGAGCTGAACTTGGATGTTGCGGTTCTCGCCTGGGGTTTTCTCGTTTCGTTGATCGTGGTGAGCGGTATCCTCACCGGGGAGTGGGGAGGTCTCCTCTCGAGGGTCGTGCAGGCCGGCGGGGCACGTAAAGCCGACTTTCGCCCGCTCCGGCTCTTGCTGTTTGGCGCGCTGCTGTCGTTCGGCGGCTCGGTGTTCAGCTGGTTCCTGATCGATCGCGAGACGGGTCTCTTCATCGGCCTGTGGGTCCCGTCGATTCTGTCCCTCGGCGCCCTGCTCAACGCCGCTCACGGTGGTGCATCGGCTCGATCGACCAGCCGAGACGACGGCGCCTGAGAACGTTCGTTCGCTCCGAGTCCGAGTCCAATCGCAGTCACGCAAGCTGCTCCTGCTCGGGTCGCGTCTCGCCGCCGGCCTGGCGCGGCGACGGCGAGAGCAGGTTGCCTCAGGGACCGGATGCGCGGTGAATCGCGAAGCCGAGGACGTACGCGTTGATCACGAGCAGCGCGAGCGCCGGCAGCATGCTCACCAGGGGGTCGCGAATTCGGACCCTGACCAGCACCCCCATGAGCATGAGCAGGCTCAGGCCACCGGATGCCGCGATGACCAGGGGTGGCAGGAAGTACCCTGCGCAGAGCCCCAGGGCCCCAGCCACCTCCAGACTACCGGTCAGCTTGCGGAGACGAGCGAGGCCGTAGCGCTCGAACTCCGCGTTCATGCCCTCGAAGAGGAGGCAGGCCAGGCCATAGAAAAGGAATGCCGCGATCGACAGGGCTTTCGCGGACTGGAAGGCGAATTCCATGGCAGCTTGCGCGGAACGCCTATCATACTAGCGTCAAACCGGTCGTTTGCCAGTTTTCCGACGCCAGGATGCAGAAGGTCGCGCGAATGCAGACATCGACAATCTCCAGCCTGCTCCAGGTGATCCTGGCTCTGGGGCTGCTGAACGTCTGGCTGGTCCGGCCGCGCGCGGAAACGGCGTATCGGGGTGGCGCGGCCCGGTCTCTCGAGGAGGAGTTCGTCGCCTACGGCCTGCCCGGCTGGGCCTTCTTTCTGGTCGGAGCCCTGAAGCTGGGCATCGCGGTCGTCCTGCTGGTGGGTCTCTGGATCCCGTCGCTCGTGCCGCCGGCGGCGGCTTGCCTCGTGCTCCTGATGCTGGGCGCCGTCGCCATGCACCTGAAGGTCGGCGACCCGCCGATCAAGTCGCTGCCGGCGCTGCCGATGCTCGCGCTGAGCGGCAGCCTGCTCTCCCTCACTCTTGCTTGACGCGCGCCCTGGTCGCAGCAAGACCATCGGCGATCGTCGCCCACCTCGTGCCGACATGAGTGAATTCGTCTTCATCCAGGGAGCGAGCCGTGGCCTGGGAGCGGCGCTGGTCCGCGTGCTGCTCGCGACCGACCGCCGCCGTCGCGTCTTCGCGACCTGCCGGACGCCACGGACCGCTGTGGCCCTCGCCCAGCTGGCGTCGCTCGAGCCGCGCCTCGAGATCCTGCCGCTCGACGTGACCCGTGAGGAGAGCATCGCCGCGGCTGCGGACCTGGTTCGGGAGCGTGCCGGCAGCCTCGATCTTCTGGTGAACGTCGCGGGGGTGCTGCACGGCGACCCGGGGCTCGTGCCGGAGAAGCGCCTCGAGACCGTGTCACCGGATCACCTGCGACGGGTCTTCGAGGTCAACGCCTTCGGGCCGCTGCTGGTCGCGAAGCACTTCCATCCGCTGCTCGCGCACGAGCGGCGGGCGGTGCTGGCGAACGTATCGGCTCGCGTGGGCAGCATCGGCGACAACCGCGCCGGGGGCTGGTACGCCTATCGCGGATCCAAGGCGGCGCAGAACATGTTCACGCGCACGATCGCCATCGAGCTGCGGCGCCGCGCGCCGAATGCGATCGTCGTCGCCGTTCATCCTGGCACGGTGGACACGGACCTCTCGCGTCCCTTCCAGCGATCCGTGCCGCCGGGACAGCTCTTCGACGGCGAGCGCGCCGCCCGACAACTCATCGCCGTCCTCGACGCACTCACCGCGGATCAGTCGGGAAGCTTCGTCGCCTGGGACGGCTCGACCATTCCGTGGTGAAACGAAGGCACGACCGACCATTTCGTCTTCCCACTCAACAGCCCAGCGGGTGAACCGCACGATGCGCCCGTCCACCACGCTCGTGGGTCGCTCCGCGCGCGCCGCGTCCACCAGCGGTGAAGAACTGCTGTCACGTCGTATCGACGACGACTCTTGACGCGAGCCCGAACGAAGAAAGCCCCCGGTTTCCCAGGGGCTTCTCCAATGGGCCGGCGGAGGCTCGAACTCCGGACCCGCTGATTAAGAGTCAGCTGCTCTACCAACTGAGCTACCGGCCCACCGGCTACTTACCCAGCGCCCCTCAGCCGCGCAACCGACCGCGCGCCATCCGCGCAACGTCGCGCGGCAACGTCGCCCGCGCGGCCGCGGCCGCCCCAGACGACGAGAGCCGACCGCGCCTCGCGACGGCGGCCGGCTCTCCGATGCGGGTGAGTGAAGGGCCTCGAACCCTCGACCCCCGGAGCCACAATCCGGTGCTCTACCAACTGAGCTACACCCACCACGTCGTGGCCTTGGGCGAGTACCGATCCGCCCGTCGGTCGTCAACGTGACGCCGCTCGACGATCGTCGCGGTGAGTGCGCCAGAAGGGATTCGAACCCCTGACCCACGGCTTAGAAGGCCGTTGCTCTATCCACCTGAGCTACTGGCGCGAATCGCCGAGCCGATGATGGCACGCCGTGGAGTCGGGGCGAGAGGATTTGAACCTCCGACATCCTGCTCCCAAAGCAGGCGCGCTACCAGACTGCGCCACGCCCCGTCGTCGGGCCACCACCGGAGAGGAAGAACGCGCGCAGACCCTACGTCTCGTCCCCGCGACTGTCAATCGCGGGATCTCCATCGCGGGATCTCCATCGCGGGATCTCCATCGCGGGATCTCCATCGCGGGATCTTCAGCGCGGGATCTTCAGCGCGGGATCTTCAGCGCGTGGTCACCACGCAGCTGCGCGACCAGCGCGCGCATCGCCGCGGCACGGTGCGACAGCGCGTTCTTCTCGGCCGCCGCGAGCTCGGCCAGCGTGCAGCCGCGCTCCGGCAGCAGGAAGACGGGATCGTAGCCGAAGCCGGCGCCGCCGCGCGGCGCGTCCGTGATCTCGCCCTCGAGCGTGCCCTCCGCCGAGACCCACTGCTCGCCGTCGGCCAGCACGAGGACGCAGCGGAAGCGCGCGGCTCGCGCCCGCACGCCGCGCATCGTGTCGAGCAGCCGCGCGCAGCGGCCGGCGTCGTCGAGGCCGGGGCCGCCGTAGCGTGCCGAGCGCACGCCGAGCTCGCCCGGCAGCGCGTCGACCTCGAGGCCGGAGTCGTCGGCGAGCGCCGCCCCGCCGGTGAACGCGGCGATGGCGCACGCCTTCTTCCGCGCGTTGCCGAGGTAGCTGTCCTGGTCCTCGTCGACCTCGGGTGGTGCGGGCTGCGACGGCAGGAGGCGGAGCTCGAGCTCACCAGGACAGAGCGCCTGCAGCTCGACGAGCTTGCCGGCGTTGCGCGTCGCCAGCGTGACCGGACCGGTGACGCGCATCGCGGGACGCGTCAGCGCCGCGCAGGGGCGCGCTTCGGCCTGGTGCTGCTCGCGATCGCCTTCGCTCGGGGCCGCGACGTCCGGCGCTTCGCGCCCGCGAAGCTCGCGATCGCTCTCGCCTGGAGGTGATGGATGTGCGCGATCGCATCCCACGCGGCGTCGAGCATGCGGTTCAGGTCACGGCGCTCGAACGTGCGTCCTTCGGCCGTGCCCTGCACCTCGACGATCCCGCCGCTGCCGGTCATGACGAAGTTGGCATCGACCTCGGCGCGGCTGTCCTCGGTGTAGGCGAGGTCGACCAGCAGATCGCACCCGACGATACCGACGCTGATCGCCGCGACCGGCTCGCGCAGCGGCGTCTCGGCGAGGAGGCCCGCATCGACCAGCTTCGCGACCGCCTGGGCGACCGCGACGTATGCGCCGTTGATCGCCGTCGTCCGCGTGCCGCCGTCGGCCTGCAGGACGTCGCAGTCGACCGTCAGCGTGCGCTCGCCGAGCTTCTCGAGGTCGACGACCGCGCGCAGGCTCCGGCCGATCAGGCGCTGGATCTCGTGCGTCCGGCCGCCGACCTTGCCGCGGGTCGACTCGCGCTGGCTGCGGGTGTGGGTCGAGCGCGGCAGCATCGCGTACTCGGCGGTGAGCCAGCCGCGACCCTTCCCCACCAGGAAGTCCGGCACCCGGTCCTCGAGGCTCACCGCGCACAGCACGCGCGTTGCCCCGACCGTGACCAGGCACGAGCCCTCGGCGTGATCCAGGTAGCCGGGGAGAAACTGCATGGGCCTTATCTCGAGCGCCGCGCGGCCGTCGGCGCGGGCCGGACGCGCCTGGCTTCGGCTGGGGGTTCGGCTGGCCATCCTCGCGGCGTAGCAACGGGTTTTCGGGGCGGCAAATTTTCGGCACCCGAACCTCAAGAATCAGCGACGGAGTGGCGAAGGAGTGCCAGCGGGCAGTCCTTCGGTGTCATCTGCCGGCCCCCGCAGCGACCGGTACCCCTCATGGCCTTCTTCTAGGAAGTGGTGCTAGACTCCCCGCCGGGTCGCGGCCCGCCCGGCAACGACCGCAAGGAAAATGGGATGCAGACCACCGCGCAGACCCAGTTGATCGGACAGCATTCGCTCATCGATCGGGTCCAGAGCCTGATACGCCGGGTCGCCGTCACCGACGCGACGGTCCTGATCCTCGGCGAGAGCGGCACCGGCAAGGAGCTGGCGGCGCGCTCGGTGCACTCCGCGAGCCGGCGCGCCGACCGGCCCTTCATCCCGGTCAACTGCGGCGCCATCCCGGCCGATCTGCTCGAGTCGGACATGTTCGGCCACGAGAAGGGCGCCTTCACCGGGGCGGTCGGCGCGCGCGCCGGCATGTTCCAGCTCGCCAACGGCGGCACGATCTTCCTCGACGAGATCGCCGAGATGAGCCCCGTCCTGCAGGTGAAGCTGCTGCGCGTGCTGCAGGATCGCGAGGTCCGGCCGGTCGGCTCGGACCGCGCCTTCAAGGTCGACGTGCGGGTCGTCGCCGCGACGAACAAGGACCTCGGGCTTCAGGTCGAGCGCGGTCTGTTCCGCGAGGATCTCTTCTACCGCCTGGAAGTCATCCCGATCACCCTGCCGCCGCTGCGCGAGCGACGCTCGGACATCCCGCTGCTCGTCAAGTACTTCCTCGACCGGCACAACCAGAAGCGCGGCGACTTCCACGTGAGCATCACCGAAGAAGCGATGGTCCACCTGTGGGAGTACGACTGGCCCGGCAACGTCCGTGAGCTCGAGAACCTGCTCGAGCGGCTGGTCATCCTCTCCGAGGACGGGCTCGTGCGCGTGGAGAATCTGCCGCCGAGCATCCGCTCGTTCATCTCCGAGAAGAAGATCCCGAGACCGGTCCTGACCGAGGATGGTCTCGACCTCACCAACGCCGTCGAGGAGTTCGAGAACCATCTGATCGAGGAAGCCTTGCGGCGGACCAAGGGCAACAAGCAGGCGGCGGCCCGCCTGCTCGGAATCAAGAGAACGACGCTGGTCGCGAAGCTGCGCCGCCGACGGACCGGCGTGCCCGCGACCGGTGGCGCAAGGGCGGAACTGACGTGAACCGACAGGCAGCGGCGGAGGACGTGGCGCGCGTGCTGGTGGTGGACGACGACGAGGACTCGCGTCTCCTGATCCAGTTCCTGCTGGAGCGACAGGGCTACACCGTGGTGCTGGCCGACAGCGGGCCTGCCGCCATCTCGGTCCTCGAGAGCACCGAGGTCGACGTCGTGGTGCTCGACGTCATGATGCCGATGATGGACGGCTTCGCCGTGTGCCGCGAGCTCAAGAAGTTGGACAGCACGGCGAGCGTGCCGGTGATCCTGCTCACCGCCCGCGACGACATGCAGACGCGCGCGACCGGCATGAAGCTCGGCGTCAGCGACTTCCTCGCCAAGCCGGTGAAGAAGGAGGAGCTGTACGCGCGCATCCGCACCCAGCTCGACGGCCGGCAGCGGGCACGCGAGCTCGAGAAGGCTCAGCGGCGGGTGGAGACCCTGTAGGACGCCCTCGCGCTTCGCCGCGTTGGCCGGCACCGGTGTCCGCCGCCCCCGGCGCACGACGGGGTGTCTATCGGCCGATTGACTTTTCGCCGGTTGCCGTGATCGAAGGCGGCATGAGAACGATTGCGTGCGCCGCTCGTGCTCTCCTCGTCCTGCCGCTCCTGCTGCAAGCGTGCAGTGACGGACCATCGGGCCCGAACCAGGTCATCGTCTTCAACGGCCAGGGCAACCAGCTGGACGCGTACGCGCCGGACGACGACGACCGCAAGCAGAACGTCATCCAGCCCCGGTCGCAGGACCCGAACGGCTGGGACATCAACGCGCAGATCTGCTTCGACCCCGACGGCTCGCGCCGCTTCATCGCCGGGGAGGACACCGGCCAGCCGAACCCGCCGCAGGGTTGGGGCTTCTTCCAGCTCGAAGGCGACGAGGTCGGCAAGCTCTCGGCGACGCGCATCGGCAAGCTCACGCCGACCTATCAGGGCAGCGGGGACAACGCCGAGAACTACGGCTGCGGCTTCCTCTCCGACGGACGTCTGGTCACCACCGACGTCGGCAACCAGGCCGCCGGCGAAGGCGACGGGCAGCTGATCATGTGGTACCCGCCGTTCGACTCGTTCGAGGTCCGCTACTGCAAGCTCGACGTCGCGATCGGTACCGCGGGCGGGATCTGGGTCGACGACGACGACCGCGTCTACGTGACCAGCGCGCGCGTCGCCCCTGGCGTCTACCGGTACGACCCACCGTTTCCGACCTCGAACGACGCGTCGGGGGGCTGTGGCAAGGTGGACGCGACCGGAGCACCGCTGGCAGACCAGATCCAGCAGACGCTGTTCATCCGAGCGGACGCGAACATCGCCACGCCGAACGCGATCGTCGGCAGCCCCGTCGACACCTTCTACATCTCGAGCGTGATCAACGGGGTGATCGCGGAGTACGACCGCGACGGCCGCTTCGTCCGGCGCATCCTCGAGCCGCCCGCCGGCGAGATGCTGGGACCGGTGCCCTACTCGACGGGCTCCCCGATCGGCCTCGGCATCGACTCGAGCGGCACCGTCTACTACGCCGACATCGGTCTCGTGGTGAGCAGCAGCGGCGTCGGTCCGGGACGCCGCACCGGCACCGTGCGCCGCATCCTGTTCCAGAACGGCAATCCGGGCCCGCCGATCACCATGGGTACGGAGCTCTCGTTCCCCGACGGCATCGGCGTCCTCGAAGAGTGACGCCGGGCCGCGACGCCGGCACAAAATGAAAAGGCCCGGGGAGCCGATGGCTTCCGGGCCCGTCTGCGAGTGGCACTTCCGTGTCGCTTGGTGGGCGTGTTACGGGCGTTCGGGGGAATGGTACGGGGACGCGCGTGCGCGTCGTGACCACACACCAGCAGCAAACTCGATGCCCGACGCATTGTGTCCTCATTTCGCTGGCCTCCGCGAAACGTCCCGCTGCGGGATCTGGCGGTGATGCCTTTTCCTTTCACCTCATTGCATCGATGCAAGATCGCCACCGTCCCGGGACGGTCGCCGGACGCGGCCTCGGGCGTTCGATCGCCCGATGATCCTTGCAAGCCGCGCGACGCACGCCGCCGGGCGCGGAGGCTCACGCGGGGCATGCTCGTTCTGGCGGCCCTGCTCGCGCTCGGCGCGAAGCGCCCCGAAGCGGCGCAGCCGTCTCCGTCTCCGTCGGGGCCCCGCGAGCGCGTCCTGCGCGGCGAGGTGGTCGAGAACGGTTGCTTCGTCATCGGAGGCCGCCGGGGTGCGGCGCACCGGCACTGCGCCCTGACCTGCGCACTCGCGGGCGAGAGCCTGGGCATCCTCGACGACGAGAGCAAGCTCCTGTTCGTCGTCGTGCAGGACCTCACCAGCGGGCCGCAGCAGAATCCGCTGCTGCCGTGGATCTCGTACAAGGTCGAGGTCCGCGGCGTGACCCTCGAGCGCGGCGGCGTGAACGCCGTGTTCGTGCGGCAGGTGCGGCCGCTCAACCAGCCGGGCTCGAAGAAGCGCTGAGAGCCTGTTTATCCGTCAGCTGGGCCGTGCCGCCCAGAGCATCTGGCGCGCGATGCCGCGCCAGATCTTCACATCGCGACGCGTGAGCCCGGCGCGCGCGAAGAGCCCACGCACATCGGCGACGATGTGCGCGGGGTTCTGGCGCGACAGAAAGCCCACCGCGTCGAGTGCTCGGGTCAGATGCTCGAGCAGCGCCTCGCGCTCCGCGCTGCTCGCGGCCGCGTTCTCACCCGAACGCACCGCGGACGTTCGTCCGGGCCGTCGTGTTCGTCCGGCTGCCGCGGCTGCCTCCCCCGCCTCCTCGGCCGCCAGGCGCAGCTCGTAGCCGCAGACCGCGACCGCCTGCGCAAGGTTGAGCGACGGATACGCGTTGCCGGTCGGAATGCGCAGCAGACGCTGGCAGCGGCCGAGGTCGGTGTTCGAGAGCCCGTGGTCCTCCGGACCGAAGACCAGCGCCACGCGACCCCGCGCACTGGCGGCCACGATCTCGGCGGCGGCCTCGCGCGGCGCCACTGCCCGCAGGTGGGCGAAGTCGCGCCCCGCCGTGCCGACCACGAGCGCGCAGTCGGCGATCGCCGCGCCGAGGTCGGGGGCCGTGGTCCGGCGCTCGAGCACGTCGCGGGCATGCGCCGCCATGCGCTCGCCGACCGCGCCCACCGGGGTGCGCGGTGCCACGAGCGTCA
>Ga0194121_10002896_pt1 | contig 26610 bp, 26 predicted proteins | sample TA2MahCa50mmetaG_FD_148609 | JGI IMG/M metagenome (GOLD analysis project Ga0194121, IMG submission 148609) | Freshwater microbial communities from Lake Tanganyika, Tanzania - TA2015020 Mahale Deep Cast 50m | ecosystem: Environmental > Aquatic > Freshwater > Lake | place: Tanzania: Lake...
GGCCCGGGACGGCGCGGCGGCCTGCTCGCCCGCCATCGGCCGCGTCGCGTCCGAGCTCGCGCAGCTGCTGGCGCGGATCGGGACCGCGGACTGACGCGATCGCGTCAGCGCCAGTGCGAGAGGCGGTCGTTCAGCCAGTCGAGCGCGAGCACGATGGCGATCGACGCCGCCGACACGAGCGCGGTTGCCGCGAACAGCTCGGGCGCCTTGAAGCCGTTCGCCAGCGCACCCATCACGTAGCCCATGCCCCGCACGCCCGCGAACATCTCCACCACCAACACGCCCAACAGGCAGAAGACGATGCCCAGGCGCATCCCCGCGAGCACCGACGGCACCACCGCGGGGAGGATGACCTTCCAGTAGAGTTGCCACGCGCCGGCACCGTACGCGCGCGCGACCGTGATCAGCGTGCGGTCCACGTCGCGCACGCCGCCCATCACCAGCAGCATGATCGGAAACGTCGCGTGCAGCGTGCCGTAGAGCACCGCGGGTGTCGTGCCGAAGCCGGTGAGCATGATGATCCACGGCAGCACGAGGATCTTCGGAATGCCGTAGGCGGCGATCACGAACGGATTGAGCACGTCGCGCAGCAGGCGCACCGAGCCGACGAGGATCCCGAGCCCCACGCCGAGGACCACCGCGATCACGTACGCCACCGCGGTCTTGAGCAGCGTGTCGCCGAGCCCCGCCAGCGCCGCCGGGCCGACGGCGGCGAGCGCGCGGGCCACCGCGGACGGCGCGGGAACGAACGCCGCGTCCACCCACCCCGCGCGCGCGACGACCTCCCAGACGACGAGCACGGCCGCGATGCTGACGACCTGGAGCGCCCGCACCCGCGCGGTCATTCGCTCCACCGGCGCGCGCGATGCTCGACCAGGCTCGCGACCGCGTCGGAGGCGACGACGAGCAGCAGCGTGACGATCACGAGCGCGATGTAGTCGGCCGTCCGGAAGAGGCCGTACGCGTGGTTGATCAGCGACCCGATGCCCGCCCGCGAGCCCAGGATCTCGCCCACGATCACGCCGACGACCGTGAGCGCGAGCCCGGTGCGGAGCCCGCCGGCCAGCGTGAACAGCATGGCCGGGATCATGACCTTCACGAACGTCGTGAGCGGCCCGGCGCCGAACGCCCGCGCCACCGTGAGCAGGTGGCCGCTCACCTGCCGGATGCCGGCGAGCACGGCCAGCGTGATCGGAAAGAACCCGAGCAGGAAGCCGAACGCGATCTTCGACGCGGAGTCGAGGCCGAAGAACAGCATCAGCGACGGGTACCAGACGACCGCCGGCACCGCGTAGAGCGCGGCGAGGATCGGCCCGTACGCGCGGCCGAGCGTGCGATAGAGGCCCAGCGCGAATCCCGACGTAAGCCCGGCGGACACCGCGAGCGCGTAGGCGATGGCGATCTCGCGGGCGGTGACCAGCAGATGGCGCGGCAGGTCGGGAAACGCTTCCAGCGTGAGGACGCCCGCGAGCGCCGGCAGCACCACCGACGGCGGCGCCGCGAGCAGCGGGCTCACGAAGCGCGCGGCGATCTCCCAGCCGATGACGAGCGCGGCCACGATCGCCGCGCGCGCGAGCGCGATCGTCACGTGCTCTCCGCGATCGCGCGCAGCGACTCCTCACGGATCTCGCCCCAGAGCTTGGCGCGCAGCGCGACGATCTCCGGCGCCTCGATCGCGCGCGGATACTCGTACGGCAGGTCGAGGACCATCTTGATCCGGCCGGGCCGCGCGGTCATCACCGCCACGCGCGTGGACAGCGCCACGGCTTCCTGCAGGCTGTGGGTGACGAAGATCACGGTCTTGCGCGTGCGGCGCCAGATCTCCAGCAGCCACTCGCCCATCAGCACGCGTGTCTGCTCGTCGAGCGCGCCGAACGGCTCGTCCATCAGCACGATCTTGGTGTCGAGCGCGAGCGCGCGCGCGATGGCCACGCGCTGGCGCATGCCGCCGGAGAGCTCGCGCGGATACTTCTCGGCGAACGGCCGGAGCCCGAGCGGGCCGAGCAGCTCGGTCGCGATGCGCCGCCGCTCGCCGCGCGCCATGCCGCGCAGCTCCAGCCCGAACTCGACGTTCTCGAGCGCGGTGCGCCACGGGAAGAGGCCGGGGTCCTGGAACACGGTCGCGACCCGCGTCGGGTCCGGGCGCGTGACGGGCGCGCCGGCGACGAGCACGCGCCCGGCATCGGGCGCGGCAAGCCCGCCGATCATCGCGAGCAGCGTGGACTTGCCGCAGCCGGAGGGCCCGATCAAGGTGAAGAACGCGCCTTCGTCGACGGCGAGCGACACGTCGGCAAGCGCGTCAACGGCACCGGACCGTGTCTGATACCGCTTGGACACATGCTCGACCGCGATGAGCACTGGGGCCGCCACGCGCAGAGAATACTCGACTCGGCGACGGCGGCCGCTCCGAGCGCGGGCTTCGCCCGCGCACTCCGAGCGGGCTGTTACGGAACGACGGGGGAGGCTTGGAGGGGGCCGTCCGCGGCCCCCTCCATGTGCGCAATCAGGGCGAAGCCCCTCTCCGGACTAAAGCTGGAGGATGTGGCGCGCGATCACGAGGCGCTGCACTTCCGACGTGCCCTCGCCGATCTCCGTGAGCTTGGCGTCGCGGAAGATGCGCTCCACCGGGAACTCGGTGATGTAGCCCGCGCCGCCGTGGATCTGCACGGCGCGCGTCGCCGCCTTCATGCAGGCCTCGGAGGCGAAGAGCTTCGCCATCGCCGCCTCGTGCATCGCCGGCCGCCCCTGGTCCTTGAGCCAGGCGGCGCGCAGCGTGAGCAGGCGCGCGGTCTCCACGTCGGTCGCCATCTCCGCGATCATCCCCTGCAGGCCGTTCAGCTCGGCGAGGGTCTTGCCGAACACCGACCGCTCCTTCATGTACTTCACCGCCTGGTCCACGGCGGCCTGGCCGATGCCGACGGCCATCGCGGCCATCGCGATGCGCCCGCCCTCCAGGACCTTCATCGCCTGGACGAAGCCCTCCCCGCGCGCGCCGACGAGGCTGCCTTCCGGGATCCAGCAGTCCTCGAAGATCAGCGGCGCGGTGTCGGAGGCGTGCAGGCCCAGCTTGCGGTACGGCGTGCCGGCGGTGAAGCCCTTCGTGCCCTTCTCGACGATGAAGGCCGACACGCCCTTGGCGCCGCGCGGGTCCGTGCGCGCCATGACCACGGCCACGCCGCCCACGCTGCCGTTCGTGATGAACGCCTTCTCCCCGTTGAGCACGAAGCCGCCGTCGCGCTCCTCGGCCTTCGTGCGCAGGGCCGCGGCGTCCGAGCCGGCGTTCGGCTCGGTCAGGCCCCACGCGCCGAGGAGCTCGCCGGAGGCCAGGCGCGGCAGGTACTTGTCCTTCTGCGCCTTCGAGCCGTGCATCGCGATGTGGTTGGTGCCGAGCGAGTTGTGCGCCCACATGCCGATGCCCACCGACGCGTCGCCCCGGTTCAGCTCCTCCACGATGCACGCGTACGAGACGTAATCGAGCCCGGCGCCGCCGTGCTCCGGATCGACCAGCACCCCGAGGAAGCCGAGCTCCGCGAGCTTCTTGAAGATCTCGTGCGGGAACTCGTGGCGCTCGTCGAACGGGGCGATCTTGTCGCCGAGCTCTGCTTCCGCGAACTGGCGGGCGACGTCCCGGATGTGCTTCTGCTCGGCGCTCAGCTCGAAGTCCACGGCTACACCGCGGCGCGGATGTGCTCGCGCACGAAGCGCACGATGTCCTGGGTGGACGTGCCGGGCGTGAAGAGCTCCTTCACGCCGATCGCCTTGAGACCCGCGATGTCCTCGGGCGGGATGATGCCGCCGCCGAACACCGCGACGTCGTCGGCGCCCTTCTCCTTCAGCAGCTCGAGCACGCGCTTGAAGAGGTAGTTGTGCGCGCCGGACAGCACGCTGAGCCCGATCGCGTCGGCGTCTTCCTGGATCGCGGTCGCCACGATCTGCTCGGGCGTCTGGTGCAGGCCCGTGTAGATGACCTCGAACCCGGCGTCGCGCAGCGCGCGCGCGACGATCTTGGCGCCGCGGTCGTGGCCGTCGAGCCCGGGCTTCGCGACCACGACGCGCACCGACCGCTCGGCGGCCATCACTTGCCTCCCAGCGCGGCGGTGATCTTCGCGGCGTTGGCGAGGATCTCGTCGCGGTTGCCGGGGACGAGCTTCCAGTCGAAGCCCTTGCCGTCGTTCGCGAAGCGCGGGACCAGGTGCAGGTGGAGGTGCGGCACCGACTGGAACGCGGCGGCGCCGTTCGCCTGCATCACGTTGAGCCCGTCCGCGTTCACCGCCGCCGTCACCGCCGTGCCCACGCGCTTCGCGGTCGCCACGGCGGCCGCGAGGTCGGCGGGGTCCGCGTCGAAGATCGTCGGCGCGTGCGCCTTGATGATGACGAGGCTGTGCCCCGGGTTCAGCGGGTTGATGTCCATGATGGCGAACGTGCGCGCGTCCTCGTACAGCTTCGCCGACGGGATCTGCCCGTCGCGGATCTTGCAGAACACGCAGTCGGGGGCGGTGTTCATGAGGGGGCTCCTGCCTTCGCGCCGACTTTGGCGACGACGTCTTCCATCCGGTAGCCGTAGATCTGCGGCGCTTCCGCGCCGGCCAGCGTGAGCCAGGCGTCGAGCTGCGAGCGGTGGTGGACCTCGTGCTCCACCATCGCCATGAGGAAGCGCCACGCGCTGACCGACCCGCCGTCGAGGTCGGCGACCTTCTCACGCAGCCGCGCGTCCGGCAGCGCGGCGAGGCGGGTCATCTGCGCGCGGTGCACGTCGTCGAAGCGCGCGCGGCTCACCGCCCACGCCTCCGCCGGCCCGAGCTCGAGGTCGGTCGTGAACCGGTCCTCGACCACCTTCGTGACGAAGAACGCCTCGGCGCCGGTCAGGTGGCGGACGATCTGCGCGCACGTCCACTCGTCGCTCTTCGGCTTGAAGCCGGCGAGCAGCGGCCCGACGCGGTCGACGGCGACGGCGGTGCGCCGCCGTACGCCGTCGAAGTACTTCACGAACTCCGCGACGGAGGTGATCACGGCCGCGTCAGACCTGGACGGTCCACCCGCGGGTGTCGGGCTCGGTCCCGTACTGGATGCCCACGATCGTGTCGTAGAGCTTCTGGGTGAGCGGCCCGATGCCGCCGCCGTTCACCACGATGCGCTCGCCCTGGTAGGCCAGCTCGCCGACGGGCGAGATGACCGCGGCCGTGCCCGTGCCCCACACTTCCTGGAGCGTCCCCTTGTGCGCGGCCTCGACCACTTCGTCGATGGTGATGGGGCGCTCCGACACGCGCAGCCCCCACTCGCGGGTGAGCGCGAGCACGGAGTCGCGGGTCACGCCCGCGAGGATCGTGCCGGCGAGCGGCGGCGTGATCACCTCGTCGCCGATCTTCATCATGATGTTCATGGTGCCGACTTCCTCGATGTACTTGCGGTGCACGCCGTCGAGCCACAGCACCTGCGTGAAGCCCTCGTGCTTGGCGTCCTCCGCCGCGTGCAGGCTGGCCGCGTAGTTCGCCATCGTCTTCGCCTCGCCGAGCCCGCCGACGACCGCGCGCACGTAGTTGTCGATGACCTTGATCTTCACGGGCGCCATGCCCTCGGCGTAGTACGCGCCGACCGGCGAGAGGATCACGAAGTAGAGGTACTGCTTCGCCGGGCGCACGCCGAGGAACGGCTCGCTCGCGATGATCGTCGGGCGGATGTAGAGCGAGGTCCCGACGGCGGACGGCACCCAGTCCCGGTCGACGTCCACGATGGTCGTGAGCGACGTCATGACCAGCGCGGGATCCATCGGCGGGATGCAGAGCTTCTCCGCCGTGCGGTTCAGCCGTTGCACGTGCTTGTCCGGGCGGAAGAGCCGGATCGTGCCGTCCTTGCCGCGGAACGCCTTCAACCCCTCGAACAGACCCTGGCCGTAGTGCAGCACGGCCGTCGCCGGGTCGAGCGCGAGCGGGCCGTACGGCTCCACGCGCGGGTCGTACCAGCCCTTTTCCTCCTGGAAGTCCACGAGGAACATGTGGTCGGTGAAATCCGTGCCGAAGGCGAGGTCCTTGTCCTTCGGCTTGTCCTTCTTCTGCGCCGCCTTTATGATGCGGATCGCGTCGCTCATCGCTGTCTCCCCTGCGCGTCGCGCAGCGTCTTGATCTGCGTGCGGTGGTCCAGCAGGTGCAGCCGCTGGCACATCGCGTACCCCTTCCACGTGAGATCCATGTCGAAGAACTCTTCCGTGCCGTCGGCACGGTTGAAGACCAGGATCGTTCGCGCGGTGGCGCCGGCGGGCGGTTCGCTCTCGATGGCCCGCCCGAGCAACGCGTCGACTTCCGCGTTGGCGGCGCGCATGCCCTCGAGCAGCTCAGCGAACGGCACCCGGTGCGCGGCACCGGACACGATGCCCTCGTACACCGGCACCGCGGGCGGCGTGCGCCCGTCGATCAGGCAGCGCAGCTCGTCCGCCACGCGGATCGTGCCCTGCGCCACGTGGTCGACCACCTGCGCGATCGTCCACTGCCCCGGTACGACTGACGCCCGAGCGGCCTCCTCGGCCACTCCGTCGACCGCGGCGTCGAGCTCGACGACCGCCGCGCGCATGCGCGCGCGAATCTGCTGGGGCGTCATGGCTTCGGCGCGGCTCGTCAAATACTCCTGCGCCTTGGCCTTCTCCGGGGACGTGGGGGTGTGGGGGTCCTGTGTTGCGGGGCCCCCATGTTCAACGTGCTCAGTCGTCATGTGCGCCTCAAAAGATGATCGGCTCGCGGTAGAGGCCGAAGACCTGGCGATAGACGTCGGAGATCTCGCCGAGGCTCACGTAGTCCTTCACGGAGTCCACGAGGATCGGCATGAGGTTCTGGCCGTTGCGGCAGCCGTCCGCGAGCTGCTTGAGCCGGCGCTCCACCTTCGCCATGTCGCGCGCGGCCTTGAAGCGCCCCGTGCGCTCGATCTGCTCGAGCTCCACCGCCTCGTCGATCTTGAGGAAGTGGATCGGCTTCTCTTCCTTCATCACGTACTTGTTCACCCCGACCGTGACCTTCTCCTTCCGGTCCTCCATGAGCTGGTACCGGTAGGCGGCGTCCGCGATCTCCTTCTGCGGATAGCCCTGGTCGATGGCCGCGATCATGCCGCCCATGCGGTCGATGGCCGCGATGTACTCGGCGGCCTTCGCCTCCATCTGGTCCGTGAGCGACTCGAGGAAGTACGAGCCGCCGAGCGGGTCGATGGTGAGCGGCGCCCCCGTCTCCTCCGCGATGATCTGCTGCGTGCGGAGCGCGACCGTCACCGCGTCTTCGGTGGGCAGCGCCCACGTCTCGTCGTACGAGTTCGTGTGCAGCGACTGCGCGCCGCCGAGCACGGCGGCGAGCGCCTGCATGGCCACGCGCGCGATGTTGTTGAGCGGCTGCTGCGCGGTCGCCGACACGCCCGCCGTCTGCGTGTGCGTGCGCAGGAGCATCGACGCCGCCTTCTTCGCGCCGTAGCGATCCTTCATGTAGCGCGCCCACAGCCGGCGCGCCGCGCGCAGCTTGGCGATCTCCTCGAAGAAGTCGTTGTGGACGTCGAAGAAGAAGCTCAGGCGCGGCGCGAAGCTGTCGATGTCGAGCCCGCGCGCGAGCGCGGCGTCGACGTAGGCCAGCCCGTCCGCGAGCGTGAACGCGAGCTCCTGCACCGCCGTCGAGCCCGCCTCGCGGATGTGGTACCCGGAGATCGACACCGGGTTCCACCGCGGGACGTGCGTCGCGGTGAACTCGATCATGTCGGTGACGATCCGCACCGCCGGCTCCGGCGGGCAGATCCATTCCTTCTGCGCGATGAACTCCTTGAGCATGTCGTTCTGGATCGTCCCGCCGATGCGATCCCACGACACCCCCTGCTTCTCCGCGATCGCGAGATACATCGCGAGCGCCACCGAGGCCGTGCAGTTGATGGTCATCGACGTGGTGACGTCGCCCAGCGGGATGTCGGCGAACAGGCGCTCGAAGTCGTCCAGCGTGGAGATCGACACGCCTTCCTTGCCGACTTCGCCGCGGGCGCGCGGATGATCCGCGTCGTACCCCATGAGCGCCGGCATGTCGAACGCGGTGGACAGGCCCGTCTGCCCTTCCTTGAGCAGGTACTTGAAGCGGGCGTTCGTGTCTTCCGGACGGCCGAACCCCGCGAACATCCGCATGGTCCACGTCCGGCCGCGATACATCGTGGGATAGACGCCGCGCGTGTACGGGTACTCGCCCGGATACCCGATCTTCTCGTCGTACGACCCGGTCACGTCGGCCGGCGTGTAGAGCGGCTTGATCGGCAGGCCCGAGAGCGTCTCGAACGGCACCGCGCGCTCGGGCGCCTTCTTCACGAACGGCCCGTACGTCTCTTGCTCCCAGCGTTCACGACCGTCGCTCATGCCTTGCCTCCCAGCACCGAGCGCGCGATGACGAGCTTCTGGATCTGCGAGGTGCCCTCGTAGATCTGGGTGATCTTCGCGTCGCGGAAGAACCGCTCGACCTCGTACTCCTTGATGAAGCCGTAGCCGCCGTGCACCTGCACCGCGTCCGTGGTGACTTTCATCGCCGTCTCCGCGGCGAAGAGCTTCGCCATGGCGGAGTGGAGCGAGAACGGCAGCCCCGCGTCCTTCAGGCTCGCGGCGCGCCAGATGAGCAGCCGCGCGCCCTCGATGGTGGTCGCCATGTCGGCGAGCATCCACTGCACCATCTGGTGCTGGCCGATCGGCACCCCGAACGACTTCCGCTCGCGGGCGTAGGCCACCGCGCGCTCGTAGGCGCCCACCGCGAGGCCCAGCGCCTGCGCCGCGATGCCGATGCGCCCGCCGTCGAGCGAGGCCATCGCGATCTTGAAGCCCTGGCCTTCCTCGCCGAGCCGGTTCTCCACCGGCACGCGGCAGTCCTCGAACACGAACTCCGCGGTGTCGGAGGCGCGGATGCCGAGCTTGTCCTCCGTCTTCGGGACGAGGAAGCCCTGGCGCGACTTCTCGATCAGCAGCGCCGAGATGCCGTGGCTGCCCTTCGCGGGATCGGTCTGCACGAACACGAGCGCGCTGGATGCCTCGCGCCCGCTCGTGATGAAGACCTTGCGCCCGTTGACGACGTAGTCCTTGCCGTCGCGCACGGCCACCGTGTGCTGGTTGGTGGCATCGGAGCCCGCCTGCGGCTCGGTCAGCGCGAAGCAGCCGATCTCCGCGCCGGACGCCACCGGCGCGAGGAACCGCTCGCGCTGCGCGTCGTCGCCGTACTTGTAGACCGGATCGCAGAACAGCGAGTTGTTGACCGACATCACGACGGCGTGCGAGCCGCACACGCGGGCGATCTCTTCCATCGCGACCGCGTACATGACCGCATCGCCGCCGGCGCCGCCCCACCGCTCGGGCACGAGGATCCCCATGAGCCCGAGCTCGCCCATCCGCTTGATGGTCTCGTGGGGGAAACGAGCGTCGCGGTCGATCTCCGCGGCGATGGGGCGCACTTCGCGCTCGGCGAAGTCGCGCGCCACCTCGCGGATCATCCGCTGCTCGTCGCTGAGGTCGAGGTTCACTACTTCTCCAGGAGCTTCTTGAACTCGGTCGTCAGCGCCGGCACGACCTCGAACAGGTCGCCCACGATGCCGTAGTCGGCGATCTTGAAGATCGGCGCCTCCGGGTCCTTGTTCACGGCCACGATCACCTTGGAGGTCCGCATGCCGGCCAGGTGCTGGATCGCGCCCGACACGCCGAAGCCGAGATAGAGCTTCGGCGAGATCGTGCGGCCCGTCTGGCCGATCTGGAACCGGTGCGGGCGCCAGCCCGCGTCCACCGCCGCGCGCGAGGCGCCGACGGCCGCGCCGATGACCTTGCCCATCTCTTCGAGGATCACGTAGTTCTCGGGGCCCTTCATGCCGCGCCCGCCGGAGATCACGGTCTCCGCTTCGGTCAGCTCGGGCAGGCCCGTGGACGCTTCCTCGCGGCGCTCCACGAACTTCAGCTTCTCGGGGGCCGCAGCCGCGCCGACCTTCTCGACCTGCGCCGTCTTGCCCGCCTGGCTTTCCGCGGGGCGGAAGACGTTCGGGCGCAGCGTCGCCATCCACGGCATCTGCTTCCACGCGACCTTCGACAGGAGCTTGCCCGCGTACACGGGCCGCGTGCCGACCAGCTTGTCGCCGTCCATCTTGAAGCCGACGGCGTCCGCGCAGAGGCCCACGCCCAGCTTCGCGGCCAGGCGCGCCATGAACTCGCGCTGGCGGCTCGTCACCGGCGCGAAGATCGCCTTCGGCGACTCCTTCGCCGCGAGCTCCGCCACCGCGGGCACCCACACCTCACCGCGATACGGCGCGAACGCCGCGTTCTCGAGCAGCCACACCTTCGAGGCGCCCCACTCGCCGAGCTGCGTGAGCCCCGCGTCGGTCGCCTTGTCGGTGACCCACACCGCTTCGACGTTACCGCCCGACAGCCGTGCCGCCTCGCCGAGCGCCTCCGCCATGACCTTCTTCGGCGCGCCCTGCCGATCGTCCTCGACGATGACCCAGAATGCCCCTGCCATCTGTGCAGTCTCCTAGATCGCTTTCGCGTCTTCGCGAAGCGAGCGAACGAGTTCCTTCACGGCGGTCGCGACGTCGCCCTCGATGATCCGGCCCGCGGCGCGCGGCGGCAGCGCTTCGAGCGCGATGACGCTGAGCTGCGGCTCCGGCGTCACGCCGAGGTCGCTGGCCTTCACGTCCTTGATCTCCTTCTTCTTGGCGCCCATGATCCCCTTCAGCGTCGGGTAGCGCGGCTCGTTGATGCCCTTCTGGGCCGCGAGCACCGCGGGCAGCGGGATGTCGAACACCTCGAGGCCGCCCTCGACCTGGCGCGCGGCCTTCACGGTCTTGCCGTCCCCGTCGATCGCCTCTTCCATGATCCAGTACGCGCACGGCCAGCCGAGCACCTCGGCGAGCTGCGCGCCGACCGCGCCCATGTCGTCGTCGATCGCCTGGCGCCCCACGAACACGACCGCCGGCTGCTCCTGCTCGACGACCTTCGCGAGCGCGCGCGCGGTCGTGAGCGTGTCGGCGTCGTTGAACGCCGGATCGTTGACGTGGATCGCGCGGTCCGCGCCCATCGCCAGGCACGAGCGCAGCGCTTCCTTGGCCCGCTCGGGCCCGAGGGTCACCGCGACCACCTCGCCCTGGCCGCGCTTCTCCTTGATGCGGAGCGCCTCCTCCACGGCGAACTCGTCGTAGGGGGACACGATCCACGTGATGCCCGCCGTCTCGATCGACCTGGCGTCCCCGGCGACCTTCACCTGCGTCGCCGTGTCGGGCACCTGCTTGATCGCCACCAGAATCTTCATGCAGTCACTCCTTCGACACTGGGATGTGAATCGGAGCCCGGTGAATCGACGTTGGGGGGGCTTGGGGGGCCATGTCTTGGCCCGCCCATGTCCAGTTTGGCCTCGCTCAGCTCTCTCGTGATCCTGAACCGATCGCCCGGGATGAAGACGCGATCGAACACCACCGGACTGCCGGCCGCGTCGAACGAGATCCGCTCGGACTCGAAGGCGGGCGCGCCCGGCGCCGCCGCGAGAACGCCCGCCTCGCGCTGGCCCAGGCGCACCGCCGAGACGACCTCGCGCGCGCGCGCGATCGTGATCCCGAGCTTGAACTCGAGCGCCTGCGCGAGCGGCGTCAGCGCGAGATCCGCGCGCACGACGTCCTCGCCGAGGCGCGCCGGCAGGAACGAGCGCTGCAGGCTGAGCGGCCGGCCGTCGACGAGCCTGAGGCGCTCCACCACCAGGACGCGCGCGCCGCGTCCGAGCCCGAGCGCGGCCGTCACCGTGCGCTCGCCCCCGACGAAGGCGCTCCCGAGCAGGCGCGTGGTCACTTCCTCGCCCTGCGCCGAGAGATCGCCCGCGAACCGGCGGAGCTGCAGGATGTCGTAGTCGACCGACGGCGCGGCGACGAACGTGCCGAGCCCGTGGCGCCGCTCGATCAGCTTCTCGCGCTCGAGGACTTCGAGCGCCTGGCGGAGGGTCATGAGGGTGACGCCGAAGCGGCTCGCGAGCTGCCGCTGGGTGTCGAGCCGGGCCCCGGGGGCGAGATCGCCGTCCTGGATGCCTGCGCGGAGCACGTCCGCGATCTCCTGGTAACGAGGCAGCCTTGCCTTCATCCCGTTCCGCGCTCCTGGTGTTCTAGAACTCCGGCGAGAGACCACCGCCGGGACTCGATGAACCTGGGAACGGCGTCATTCTACGGCGCGCCGCGGCAGAGGCGCAACCGGCGCCCACGAAAGAGAAGGGGCCGCGCCCATAGGGGCGAATGGACGCGGCCCCGAGCGCGGCACCGGCTGGGAACGCCTTCACCGCACGCCCCGCTCGGTCCCGTAACGGAGCAAGCACCATACCGGATCGTGCAATGGACGAAAGGCCAAGGACGACGCGGATTTTCGCGGACGCGGACCGCCGGGGTATGACGCCCCCGCATGCCGGTCGGCAGGACGCTACCGGCATGACGCGGAACTTCGTTGCCTAGTTCTTGTCGGCGGCGAGCTTCTGGCTGTACGCGACCAGGCGCTCGAGGCGATCGCGCGCGCCGCCCGAGTCGATCGACTGCGCCGCGAGCGCGACGCCGGCCTTGAGCTCGGCCGCGCGGCCGCCGGCGACGAGCGCGGCGGCGGCGTTCATCAGCACGATGTCGCGGCGGGCGCCCGGCTGGCCGCCGAGGACGTCGCGGATGATCTGCGCGTTCTGCTGCCGGTCACCGCCGCGGAGGTCGGCGAGGCTCGCCCGCGGCAGGCCGAAGTCCTCCGGACGCACGGTGTAGCTGCGCACGTTGCCTTCGCGCACTTCGGAGAGCTGGCTCTCCCCGGTGATCGAGATCTCGTCGAGCCCGTCGGCGCCGTGCACGACGAACGCGCGCAGCGTGCCGAGCTCGGCGAGCACGCGCGCGAGCGGATCGGTGAGGCTCGCGTCGGCGACGCCGATGACCTGTGCGTTGGCGTTCGCCGGGTTCGTGAGCGGCCCGAGCAGGTTGAAGACCGTGCGGATGCCGATCTCGCGGCGCGCCCCCATCACGTGCTTCATCGCGGTGTGCAGGAGCGGCGCGTAGAGGAAGCCGATGCCCACCTCGTCCACGCAGCGGGCGACCTGCTGCGGCGTCAGCTCGAGGCTCACGCCGAGCGCCTCGACCACGTCCGCGGAGCCGCACAGGCTCGAGTTCGAGCGGTTGCCGTGCTTGGCGACTTTCAGTCCCGCGCCGGCGACCACGAACGCGGTGGCCGTCGAGACGTTGAACGTGCCGGACGCGTCGCCGCCGGTGCCGCAGGTGTCGATGAGCATCTCGCGGTCGGTGCCCGTGAGCGCGGCGGCTTCGCTGCCCCGCGTGCGGATCTTCACCGCCTTCTGCCGCATGACCTGCGCGAAGCCGATCAGCTCCTCGACGGTCTCGCCCTTCATGCGGAGCGCGGTGAGGAACGAGGCGATCTGCGCGTTGGTCGCCGCCCCGGACATGATCGCTTCCATGGCCGCCGCGGCTTCGATGCGGGTGAGGTCCCGCCGCTCGACCAGCGTCTTGACCGCTTCGCTGATGATGGGGCTCGTCATAGGGGACGAATACTACCGCCGCCGCGCGCTCAGCCCAAATAGGCGCGCTTGATCGCCTCGTCGGCCAGGAGCGTCGCGGGCGCGCCGGACATCGCGACGGTGCCGTTCTCCAGCACGTAGGCGCGCACGCAGAGGCGGAGCGCCCGCAGGACGTTCTGCTCCACCAGGAGCACCGTCGTCCCCGCGCGGTTGATCGTCACGAGGTTCTCGAAGATCGCGGTGACCACGACCGGGGCGAGGCCGAGCGACGGCTCGTCGAGCATGAGGATGCGCGGGCGCGCCATGAGCGCGCGGCCGATGGCGGCCATCTGCTGCTCGCCGCCCGACAACGTCCCCGCGAGCTGCGCGTGCCGCTCCGCGAGCCGTGGGAATAGCGCGTAGACCTCCTCGAGCGTCTCCGCGCGCCGGCGCCGGCTCTCGGGCGCGCGGGCGCCGAGCTCGAGGTTCTCGCGCACGGTCATCGTGGGGAAGAGCTGCCGGCCCTCGGGGACGTGCGCGATGCCGCGCGCGACGATCGCCGAGGACGACAGCCCGTCGATGCGCGCGCCGTCCAGCTCGACCACGCCCGCGCGGGGGCGGAGCAGCCCGCAGATCGCGCGCAGCGTGGTGGTCTTGCCCGCGCCGTTCGAGCCGATGACCGCCACCAGCTCGCCCGTGTGCACCTCGAGCGAGACCGCGCGCACGGCGACGAGGTCGCCGTAGCCGGCCTCGAGGCCGTCAACCCGGAGGAGCGCCGGCATACGCCTCTCCGAGATAGGCCTCGATCACCCGCGGGTCGTTCGCCACCGTCTGGGGCGAGCCCTCGGCGATCCGCTCGCCGTAGTTGATCACCACGATGCGCTGCGAGAGCGACATCACCGCGCGCATCACGTGCTCGATGAGCAGCACCGCGATCCCCCGCGCGTTGATCGCGCGCACGAGCTCGACGATGCGCTCGGTCTCGATCGCGTTGAGCCCCGCCATGACCTCGTCGAGCAGCAGCAGCGCCGGCTCGGTCGCGAGCGCGCGCGCCAGCTCCAGGCGCTTGCGGTCCGCGAGCGTCAGCCCGCCCGCGGGCTGGGCCGCCTTGGTGGCGAGCCCGACCTCCGCGAGCACCGCCTGCGCGTGCGCCTCGGCGTCCGCGCGGCGCGGATGCCGCGCGAGCGCGCCCACCATCACGTTGCGCAGCACCGTGAGCCGCGGGAACGGCCGGACGATCTGGAACGTGCGCGCGAGGCCGAGCGCGCAGATCTGGTGCGGGCGGGCGCCGACGATGGACCGGTCGCGGAAGCGCACCTCCCCCGCGTCGGGCGCGATGAAGCCCGAGATGAGCCCGAACACGGTCGTCTTGCCGGCGCCGTTCGGGCCGATGAGGCCGACGACCGCGCCCTCGCCGACCGTGAACGACAGGTCCTTCACCGCCTGCAGCCCGCCGAAGCGCTTGGCGAGCCCGTCGACGACCAGGAGAGTCACTGAGCCCGCCGGAACAGGCGCGCGAGGTACGGATACGCGCCCTGCGGCAGGAACAGCACGACCCCGATGAGCAGCGCGCCGTACACGATCAGGTGGGCGCCGTGATAGCCGCCCTGGCCGAACCACGCGCGCGAGACCTCCCCGAGCGGCGTGAGGATGAACGAGCCGAGGATCGGGCCGAGCAGGGTGCCGGCGCCGCCGACGATCGGCCGGATGATGATCTCGACCGACAGCGGGATCCCGAAGACCGAGCCGGGCTGGAGCGACAGCAGGTAGAACGCGTAGAACGTCCCGCCGATGCCGGTGAGGAACGACGACAGCACCATCGCGTAGAGCTTGTAGCGGAAGATGTCCACGCCGAGCGCCTCCGCCGCCGTCTCGTCTTCCCGGATGGCGCCGAGATAGATCCCGAAGCGGTGCCGCTCCACCAGCCAGGCGACGCCGGTGGCGACGAGCATGAGCGCCAGCGCGATGTAGTAGTGCGCGCGGGGGTCCTGGAACTGGAAGTGCCGGGGGTTCCCCGTGAACGTGATGTAGAAGCCGAGCGCGCCGCCCACGGCGTCGGTGTTCGAGGCCACGATGCGGCAGACCTCGGCGAAGGCGACCGTCAGCAGCACGAAGTAGAACCCGCGCAGCCCGAAGCGGAAGCCGAGATAGCCGATGACCCCGCCGAGCGCCGCCGCGAGCGCGCCGCCGACGAACATTCCGAGCCACGGGGTGATGCCGAAGCGCTCGAACAGCACGGCCGCGGTGTAGGCGCCGACGCCGACGAACGCCGCGTGCCCCGCCGAGAGCTGGCCCGCGTAGCCGCCCACGAGGTTCCACGCCTGGCCGAGGAAGCCGTAGAAGAAGATCAGCGTGAGGATCGACACCGCGTACGAGCTGAGCACCGCCGGGAACGCCGGCAGGACGACGAGGACGGCGACGGCGACGACGGCGGCGCCGAGCGCCTTCATCCGGCGCGGCGGCCGAACAGTCCCGCGGGGCGGAAGAGCAGGATCACGATGAGCAGCGAGAAGCTCACCAGCTCCTTGAGCGACGGGCGCAGGAACACCGCGCCGAGCGACTCCGCGACCGACACCAGCAGCCCGCCGAGGAACGCGCCCAGCAGGCTGCCCATGCCGCCGATGATCACGATGTTGAACGAGGCGACCGACGCCGTGAGCCCGTACGTCGGCTGGAACGGCACGATCGGCGCGGTCAGCGCGCCCGCCGCGCCGACGCACGCCGCGCCGACCCCGAACGCCACCGCGTACACCCGTCGCACGTCGACGCCGATCACGCGCGCGCCGTAGGTGTTGTCGGCGGCCGCGCGGATCGTGCGCCCGATCGACGTCCGGAACAGGAACAGCGACAGCAGCCCCGTGAGCAGCACCGCCACGCCGAACGTCACGAGCCGGGCGACGTCGATGAAGAGGGGCCCGAGCCACACCGTCTCCCGCGTGAGCGCGGACCGCACGCGCGCGGGCTCGGGGCCGAAGACGAGCAGCGCGGCGTTCTCGAGCACCAGCGCCACGCCGAGCATCAGGAGGATCTGCATCTCGTGCGGCGCGTCGACGATGCGGTCGACGAGCCCGCGCTGCACGACCACGCCGAGCACGAACAGCGCGGCCGCGCAGAGCGGGAAGCTCACGTAGGGATCGACGCCCGCCTTCGTGGCGAAGACGAACGCGAGGTACATCCCCCACACCATCATGTCGCCGTGCGCGAAGTTGACCACGCGCATGACGCCGAAGATGAGCGTGAGGCCCACCGCCATGAGGCTGTAGACGCCGCCGAAGAGGACGCCGCTGATCAGCCCCTGCGCAACGAGCGTGAGGTCCAGCGGTTAGGCCTTCGGCCTCGGGAAGTTGAACTTCGCGAGCGCGGCCTCCTTCGGCCACACGGCGACGGGCTTCTGGCCCTGGATCTGGATCATGGTCGTGATCGCGCTCGGGTTGTCGCCCAGCTCGTTGAACGTGATCGGCCCGCCGTACACCATGAGGCCGCCGGTGTAGCTCGTCTTCCGCATCGCCTCGACGATCGCGTCGGGCTCCGTCGACTTCGCGCGCTCGAGGAAGTCGGCGATGAGGAACATGCCGTCGTACGAGTACCCGGAGTTCGTGTCGAAGGTCTTGCCGCCCGCGCGCTTGCGGTACTCCTCCGCGACCTGGTTGGTCTTCGGGTTCTTGAAGTTCGGCCACGGCACCGCCGACATCACGTGCTCGAGGTCTTCCTTCAGCGCCGCGAGCTGGCCCGCCTCGTAGAGCCCCGGGCTGCCCGGGCTCACGATGCCCATGACCTCGACGCGCTGCTTGCGGATCTCGGGCAGCAGGAGCTGCGCGCTGGCGGGCCGCGTGATCGGCGCGATGATGTCCGGCTTCAGGGACTTGGCGCGCGCGACCTCGGTGGAGAGGTCCTGCGGCGGCTCCGGCCACGGAATGGCCTCGACGATGTCCCACGACGGCTTCAGCGCGCCGTGCCCGGCCTGGAAGCCCTTGGCCGCGTTCTGCCCGAAGAGGTCGTTGCAGAACATGAGCACCACGCGCTTCGGCGACACCTTCGCCTCGGCGAAGATCTCGCTGAAGTACTGCACGGCCTTGCGCCCGAAGCTCGAGCCCGTGGGGAAGTTGCGGTAGACGTACTGGACCTTCTGCTGGCCCTCCCGCACCGCCTTCGCGACGTTCGCGGTGATGGGATCCGCCGCCGCGATGTCGACGAGGAACGGCACGCGCCGCTGCTGGGCCACCGGGACCATCGCGTTGGTGCTCCCCGAGTCGAACGAGCCCATCAGCATCTGCGCGCCCTGGTTGATCACGCGCTCGGCCTCGGTGCGGCCGACGTCGGGCTTCGTCTGCGTGTCGCCGAGCACGAGCTCGAGCTTCATCCCGCCCAGCGCCTTGATGCCGCCCGCGGCGTTGATCGCGTCGGCGGCCATCTGGGCGCCGAGGCGGCAGGCCTGCCCCGGCTCGGCGAGCGGCCCGGTGACCGGGTGCACGACGCCGACCTTGAAGGTCTTCGCCTGCGCGCGCAGCGGCAGCGGGACGCCGACGACGGCGGCGCCGGTGGCGGCGGTGCGGAGAAACGTGCGGCGGGTCACGGCCTGCTTCATCGGCGGCCTCCTTGCGGGTGTGCGTGCACAGCGCGGAATTCTATCCCAGGTGATAGGGGCGCTCGGCCGCGTCGCGCGGCCACACCACCGCCGGGCGCCCGCCGAAGATCTGCAGCAGCGCGGGCACGGCGTTCGGATTCTCGCCGGCGGCGTCGAAGACCACCGGGCCGCCCGCGACCATGATGGGCGCCGGCAGGTTCGTCCGCCGGAACGCCTCCGCGACCGCGTCGGTCTCGACGGCGCCCGCGCGCTCGAGCGCGTCGGCCACGAGCAGGATCGCTTCGTGCGCGTACGCGGCCACCGCGTCGAGCGCCCGCCCGCCCGAGCGCTTCACGAAGTCGTCGGCGAGCTTCTGCGTCCGCGCGTTGCGGTGGTTCGGCCACGGTGCGAGCTCCATCACCCGCTCCACCGCGGGCGTGACGCCGGCGACGCGCGCGACGTCCGCGAGGTCCGGCGTACCGAGGCTCACGATCGCGGCGCCCGGCAGCGGGTCGCGCGCGAGGAGGCGAAACAGCGGCCCGACGGTGGCGTGGCGGACCGCGAGAAAGACGACGTCGGGAGAGCCGGCGCGCAGGCGCGCGACGTCGGTCGCCACGAGCGTGGCGCGGGGCGACACCGGGACGAACTCCAGGAGCTCGAAGCCCGGCCGCAGCGCGGCGTACGCCGCTTCCAGGCGGCGCGCCTGGGTGGTGCCGAGGCCGTCGGTGGTGTGCAGGAGCACGGCCCGCGCGATCGGCCGCGGCGCATCGGCGGCGAGCTCCACGACGTACTGCACCGCGCGCCGCGCGAAGGCGCTCGTCGTCGGGAAGTTGCGGAACACGTACGAGGCTTCGCGGGCGCCGCGCGGGGGATCGAGCTCGGGCGCGGTCGCGCTGTCGGCGATGGCCGTGTCGATGAGGAACGGCACGCGGCGGCGCTGCGCGACGGCGGCGACCGCGGCGGTGTGCCCCGAGTGGAACGCGCCCGTGAGCGCGCGCACGCCGGCGTTGATCAACCGCCCGGCCGCCGCCCCCGCGCCGCCCGCGCCCGCGCTGTCCGCCGCGAGCAGCTCGAGCCGGGCGCCGTCGATCGACGCGATGCCGCCCGCCGCGTTGATCGCGTCCACGGCGAGCTGCACGCCGAGGCGGCACGCGAGGCCGATGTCGGCGAGCGGGCCGGTGACCGGGTGGATCGCACCCAGGCGGACCACGCGCGGCTGCGCGCGGAGCGGCCGCGGGAGCGCCGCGACGACGGCGCCGGCGACGGCCGCCGTGAGGAACGTTCGACGCGTGGGTCTATAGGTCCACAAGTCTTGCCATTTTCACCACTTTCCGCCATTCTCAAAGCGCTTTGAATGCCCTCGTGGTATTCGCCGGGCTGGCGTACCTGGCGGTCGTCGCCTTCACGGGCATCCTCGCGTCCTACCGGTTCCCGATCCCGTACGCGGTCCCGATCTTCGACACGCCCTTCGCGCTCGTGGGCCTCGGCGTCGCGTACCTCTGCCTCGAGCGGCATCGGCTGCGCCACGACGTGCAGTCCGCCGCGCTCGGGGCCACGCTGTGGATCACCGGCCTGCTCGCGCTCGCGCACATCTTCACGCAGCCGGACTATCCCGGCACGCCCGGCGTCCACGCGGGCGTCGCCCCCTACTTCTTCGCGCTGACCTACCTCGGCGGCTTCGTGGGCATCGCGCTCGCGACCCAGTTCGGCCGGCGGCCGTGGCCGCTCAGCGAGCGCGCGCGGTACCTGATCGCAGCCGGGCTCGTGGGCCTGGCGGTCGTCATCGTGATGGGCGTCGTGCAGATCCGTCCGGCGATCCCGTCGCTCGTGATGCCGCCCGGACGGTGGACGCCGTTCGCGCTCACACTCACCATCCCGATCATCGGCGCCGCCGCCGTGTGGGCGCTCCTGGCCAGCTATCGCCGCGCGCGCGATCCGGAGGCGGGTCCGTTCGCGCGCCTCTTCCTCCTCACCGCGCTCATCTGGACGATCGGCCTCGCCGGCTTCCTGCTCTATCCCTACCGCTACAGCATCCCGTGGTACGTGGCCGGGCTCGCGCGGCCCATCGGCGTGCTCTTCCTGTTCGTCGGCCTCATCCGCGAGCAGGTCGGCCTCTATCGCGAGGCGCGCGCGCGCCTGCGAGACCTCGAGCAGCTCCACGGCGCCGGCCAGGCGCTGGTGACGAGCCTCGACGCGGCGCAGATCGTCGAGACGATCGCCGTGCAGGCCGTCCGGGTCTCCGGCGCCGGCGGTGCGATCCTGTTCCGCCTCGACGAGGAGGCGCAGGTCGTGCGGGCGGTCGCGCGCGCGGGCGACATCAGCGCCGCGCTCGTCCGCGACCTCGAGCTGCCGGTCGGCCAGGGCGCGTCCGGACTGTCGGTGGCGCGGCGCCAACCCGTGTGGAGCGTCAATCTCCAGGACGACACCACGCTGCCCTTCCCCGCCGAGATCCGCGACCGCATGCGGCGCGAGGGGCTCAAGGCCGTCGCCGCGATCCCCCTCGCGATGAAGGCCGGCGAGACGTTCGGCGCGCTCTCGGTGTTCTACCGCGAGGCGCGCGGCTTCACGGACACGGACCTCGAGCTGCTGGGCGCGTTCGGGGCGCAGGCGTCGGTCGCCCTCGAGAACGCGCGCGCGTTCGCGCACCTCGCCACGAAAGCCGGACACGACGCCGGGCTCCAGGAGTTCGCGCAGCGCGTGCTGGAAGCGACGGGCGAAGCGGCGATCCGCGCGACGGCCGTGCGGTTCGCGATGAGCCTGCTGAACGCCGACTACGTGGCCCTGTTCATCGCCGACCCGAAGGCGAGCGAGCTGACGATGGACGCCGGCCTGGGCTGGTCGCCGGGCGTCGTCGGCGCCGTCAGCGTGACGCCGTCGCACGAGTCGTTCGCGGGCTACGCGTTCCTGCACAAGACCACGATCCAGGTCGAGGACCTCGCGAACGAGCGCCGCTTCTCGGTCCCCGGATACCTCCGCGAGCATGGCGTGCGCTCGGGGATCGTCGTCCCGATCGGCGTGCGCCTGGAGCCGGTCGGCATCCTGGCGGCGTACTACCGCCGGCCGCACCGGTTCAGCGACGAGGAGAGCCGCGTGCTCACCGCGCTCGCGCAGGAGACGGCGCTCGCGCTCGACAAGGCGCGCCTCTACGCCGAGCTGCAGGAGAACCTCGAGCGGCTCCAGGAGACGCAGGCGCAGCTCATGCAGGCCGACAAGCTCAAGGCGCTCGGGACCCTGCTGTCCGGCATGGCGCACGAGCTGAACAACCCGCTCTCGACCATCCAGCTCTCGGTCCAGCTCATGAAGCGGCAGGCGGCGGTGCCGGAGCCGTTGCGCAAGCGGCTCGACGCCATGGAGGAGGAGTGCGACCGCGCGTCCCGGATCATTCGCGATCTCCTCGTGTTCGCGCGGCGCAAGCCGCCGGAGCGGCGCCCCACCGACGTGAGCGAGGTCATCCGCGCGAGCGTCGCGCTGCACCGGCCGGACTTCGACCTCAGCAAGATCCGCGTCGCCACCGAGCTCGACGCCACGCCGCCGATCCTCGCGGATGCGCACCAGCTCCAGCAGGTGCTCCTGAACCTCTTCGCCAACGCCACGCACGCGATGCGGTCGCACGCGGGCGGCGGGCGCCTGCACGTCCGCGCCGCCGCGCAGGACGGGGACATCGTCATCCACGTCGACGACGACGGACCCGGCATCCCGGACGACAGCCTCGGCCGCATCTTCGATCCGTTCTTCACGACGAAGGCGGCCGGCGAAGGCACCGGGCTCGGCTTGAGCCTCTCGATCGGCATCGTGGAGGCGCACGGGGGGCGGATGAGCGCCGAGAACCTGCCGCAGGGCGGCGCGCGCTTCACGCTGCGGCTGCCCGTCGCAGAGGCGACGGAGGCCGCGCCCGCCGCCGGGGCGGCCGTACCCGGCGCGAGCGCGCCGCGCGCGCGCGTGCTCGTGGTGGACGACGAGGACCGGCTGCGCTCGATTCTCGTCGAGGTGCTCACGAGCCTCGGGCACGAGGTCGACGAGGCGCCGAGCGGCACGCAGGCGATCGGGCGGCTGCGCGCCGGCGCGTACGAGCTGGTGATGCTCGACCTCCGGCTGCCGGACGTCGACGGGCGCGGCGTGTGGGAATGGGTGCGCACGCACCTCCCCGAGCGCGCCGCGCGCGTCGTCTTCATGACCGGTGACACGATGAGCGGCGACACCCAGCGGTTCCTCGCGGCGAGCGGCCGCCCCGTGCTGACGAAGCCGTTGAGCATCGACCGCGTCCGCACGGTCGTCGACGAGATCCTCACCGCCCGCCGCTGACCCACGCTCAGGCGCCGAGGGTCAGCATCTCTCCCACCGCGCGCAGCACGATGTCGGGGTCGACCGGCTTGAGCATGGCCACCGTGGCGCCGAGCTCGCGCGCGTAGGCCAGCGCGTCGCGGCCGCTCACCCGCCAGGCGCCCGAGATCACCAGCGAGCGGAGCGCCGGATACTCCGCACGCAGCATGCGGAGCGCCTCGAAGCCGTCGCGGCGGGGCATGAGCAGGTCCAGCACGACGAGGTCGAACGGCGTCGCGCGGTAGAGATCGACGGCTTCCTCGCCGTCGACGGCGCCCACCACCTCGTGGCCGGCGCCACGGAGGATGATGGTCAGCGCGTCGCGCGCGTCGGCATTGTCGTCGGCGACGAGGATCCTCGCCACGGCCGCCGTCGCGGCTAGCGAGTCAGCAGGCGGGCGACTTCGCTCTGGAGGTCGTCGAGCCGGATCGGCTTCTCCAGGAACCCGTCCGCGCCCGCCTCGAGGATTTGCTCACGCGTGTGATTCCCGCCGTGGCCGGTGATGGCCAGGATGCGCGTCTCGCGCGTGGCCGGATCGGCCTTCACCCGGCGGCAGACCTGGAAGCCGTTGAGCCCCGGCATGCGGATGTCGAGCACCAGGAGGTTCGGCGCGAAGCTGCCGACCTTGATCAGCCCCTCGTAGCCGTCCTGCGCGACCTCGACCTTGTAGCGGCTGTCCCAGGTGAGCGCCTCCCACAGCGTGTCGAGGAGGGCCGCGTCGTCGTCGACGATCAGGATCTTCGGCGGGACCTCGGCTTCGGCGCCCGACCGTTGCACGGGCATGCGGTGCGCGGCCTGGAAGCGGCGAAACTCGTCCTCGGTCACGCGGAAGTGCCCGCCCGCGGTCTGGAACGCCGTGAGGTGGCCTTCGCGGATCCACCGCTTCACGGTCGGGATCGTGACCTGGCAGGACTCGGCGATCTGGCCGGTCGTCAGAAACCGCACGGTAGCTCCCTCTCACTCACGGTCGTCACGGCTCGCATCATATACCGCTCGATCGTCGTCGCGGTCGCCGCCGCGGCCGCGGTCGTGACGGCGATCGGACCGCTCCCGGAAGTAGCGGACGGCCTTCTGCCAGGCCTGCTCGCCGACGAGCGTGCCGAGCGCGAGCCCGCTTTCGTTGTCTTCCGAGAAGTGGATGCCGCCCCAGATGCGCGAGATCGCGGCGGCGTCGGCGGCCTCGGTGAAGGTCGCGTACGCGATGATCGTGTCCACGGCCGGAATGCCGGGCTCGACGCGGCCGAACCCCGCGGGAACCAGCGTGCGGAACCCGAAGCGGTCGCTCCCCGTGAAGGCCCGCAGGACGTACGCGCTCGCGGCCGAGAAGGTCGAATGCCCGGAGATGAAGCCCGGAAAGGCGGGCGTCAGGTTGCTGCCGGGGTTGTAGGGCATCCACTTCGAGCCGGGGATCGTCGTGACCGGCTGGCCCGGCCCGCCGAAGGCGAGGATCTGCTGACCCTGGTAGAGGTGGCGGATCGCGGTGATCGGGCGCACCCCCTCCGAGCTCCGCTTGAGGTGCCAGGCGACGATGCCCGCGTCGAACGAGGCGTTGTGCATCGCGAAGAACATCTTTGCGTCCTCGTCGATCGTGTGCCGGTCCCGCTTCGACACGTACTGCGCGAAGATCCCCCAGTGGCCGGGCGGCAGCTCGGACGCGGGGCCGTCGGCCCAGTACTCCACGACCAGCTTCTTCTCGTCGGTGAGCGCCGCGCTGTGCGCGATCACTTCATCCGCGGCGCGGCGCAGCGAGAACACGTCGCGCATCGCACGCGGCTGCGCGATCCGCAGGTGGTCGAACTGGTTGGCCGAGCGCAGCGCGAAGGGCCGGACGTTCTCCCAGTGGCAGCCGATGTATTTCTGGACGGCGCTGAGCGGCGGCGGCCCGATCAGGGGCTGCCAGTGGAACGGGTCGGCGATGACGAGCGGCGGGCAGAACTCCATGGTGGGCATGCAGAAGCCCAGCGGCTCGTTGCGGAGCTGGTAGCCGGTGTAGTCGGAGTACGCGACGCCCAATCCCGGGTCCCCGGGCGGGTTCATGTCGCCGTACTGGTTCGAGCCGTCGTGGCGCCGGTCCGCGACGACCGCCGCCGCGGCGACGTTGCCGATCCCCGCGGGCGTGCGCACGTCCACCGAGGTGTTCGCGGGGTCGTACCCCATGCCCTGCATGACCGCGCCGAGCCGGGCCGCGCCCGCGGGGAAGAGGTTCAGCAGGCACCGGTACGCCGCGAAGCTGACCGCTTCCGCCTTGTTCCTGCGCGTGTGCTCGCGCGGCGGCCGGCGCAGATCGTCACCGAAGATCGTGCCCGCCGCGTCCTTGTCGTACGCCGCCCACGCGTCGTACATGCACGTGTGCGCGATGGCGAGGGCGCGCGCCGCCATGGGCGGCCCCAGCTTGCCGTTCCGGAGCTCCTCGAGCGCGGCCGCGTTCCAGTCCCTGACGGCGGTGGCGCCTGCGGCGGAGGTGGACAGGGCGACCAGCACGAAGGCGGCGAGCGTGACAAAGGCGCGGTCCATGGCGCGGCTACCATGGCCTCGATGGCGGGCGAGGCGGGCGACGGCTTCCAAAAGGTGCATTTTGTTCGGATTGTGTTTTCGACTACATGCCTCCCCCTGTCAAGGGAAAACTCTACGATCGGGTAAGTACCTGAAAGTATGCGTGACACCGAGCCGGCGCCCGTGGCGTGGCTCATCGGCGGCGGCGATCCACGACGCGCACCGCCTTGCCCTGTGCGCGCTCGAGGCTGCCGGCGGGGCAGAGCTCCACCTCCGGGGAGAGCGCGAGCAGCGTGTGCACCTCGCGGCGGATGCGCGCGGCCACGCCGGGGTCGCAGCCGGGCTCGGTCTCGACGACGACCGTGAGGCGGTCGCCGCCGCCGTCGGTGTCGAGCCGCACCTGGTACTCGTGGCTCACCCCGGGCTGGCGCAGCACGATCGTCTCGATCTGCCGCGGATAGAAGTTCACGCCCTTGACGATCACCATGTCGTCGGTGCGCCCGCGCAGCCGGTCGAGGCGGACACCGGTGCGCCCGCACGCGCAGCGTGCGCGGCTCACCACCCGCGTGAGGTCGTGCGTGCGGTAGCGGATCAGGGGCAGGCCCTCGCGCGTGAGCGTCGACACCACCAGCTCGCCTTCGGCGCCGTCGGGGAGCGCCGCGCCCGTGACCGGGTCGACGATCTCGACGTGATAGTGATCGCCCCACACGTGGAGGCCCGCGCGCGCCTCGCAGTCGATGCCGAGGCCGGGCCCGCCGGTCTCGGTCATGCCGATGATGTCGTACGTGCGGATCCCGAGCGCCCGCTCGATGCGCGCGCGCAGGTCGTCCGACCACATCTCCGAGCCGAAGATGCCGACGCGCAGGGCGAGCGTGCCGAGGTCGACCTTCTCCTCGCGCGCGACCTCGAGCAGGCGCAGCGGGTAGGTCGCGATCGCGGTGAGCACGGTCGCGCGGAGATCGCGCATGAGCGCGAGCTGCAGCGACGTGCGGCCGGCGCCGATCGGAATCACGGTGGCGCCGATCCGCTCGGCGCCGTAGTGGAAGCCGAAGCCGCCGGTGAAGAGGCCGAACGACGGCGTGATCTGGACGACGTCGCGCGCGCCGACGCCGGCCGCGACGTAGCAGCGCGCCATCACCTCGCCCCACTGCGCGACGTCGCCGGCGGTGTACGGGTTGAGGATCGGGTTGCCGGTCGTGCCGCTCGACATCTGGATCCGGCGATAGCCCGCCTCGCCCCCGCACGCGAGCCCGAACGGATACGCGTCGCGCAGCTCGTCCTTGGTGAGGAACGGCAGCCGCGTCCAGTCGTCCGTGCGCGCGAGGTCTTCGGCGCGCGCCTCGCCGAGGCGCCGGGCCCACGCCGGCGTGGCGCGCACGCGACGCAGCGTCGCGCGCATGCGCTCCAGCACGAGCGCGTCCAGCGCCTCCGGATCCAGGGCCTCCCGCTGGGGCTGGTACATCGTCAGGCGCGGGCCTCGAAGCGGCACAGCGGCGCGCCCGTCGCCGCGCACGCGGTCTCCACCACGCGCGGCGCGCCCGGCACCACGGCGCCCACGAGCGCGTCCAGCACGCCGCGGATCAGGTGGCACACCGGCGCCTCGGCGCGACCGTACGCTTCCGCGAACGGCGACCCGGCGACGGTGATGACGAGCTCCGCCTCGCCGTGGCGCTCGAGGGCGAAGCGGCCCCAGCCGAGCTCGCCGCCCATCACGAGCAGGGCGTCGATGCGCGCGCGCGCGTCGCCGGCGAGGGC
>Ga0194121_10002902_pt1 | contig 26562 bp, 21 predicted proteins | sample TA2MahCa50mmetaG_FD_148609 | JGI IMG/M metagenome (GOLD analysis project Ga0194121, IMG submission 148609) | Freshwater microbial communities from Lake Tanganyika, Tanzania - TA2015020 Mahale Deep Cast 50m | ecosystem: Environmental > Aquatic > Freshwater > Lake | place: Tanzania: Lake...
AGCGTCCACGGATTGCGCGGACAGGTCGGATCGATCAGGTAGCGCGCGTCGAGATACGGACCGATGGCGACGCGGCCACGCTCGAGCTCGACCTGCGAGAGTCGACGATCGCCGTCTGAGTCGATCTCGAGGCACTCGATCAGAGACAGCGCCTGCATCGAGAGCTCGAGCCCGGCGGCGCCGTCGATGACGGTGAGGCGCGAGCTCGACTGCGAATCAGGATGAACGCCCGACCCCAGCACGAGAACGAATGGTGCCAGCCCCGCGAACATCGCTCAGCGTCCCCCACCCGCCGCTTGCGCGAGGAGCGCCTTGGCGCGCGCGTTCTGCGGATCGATGTCGAGCAGCGCGCGCAGGTTGCGCACTGCGTCCTCGCGCCGCCCCTGCTTCAGGAACAGCTCGCACACGTCGACGACATAGCCGCGCGACTGCGAGTCGAGCGCCTGTGCTCGCAGCAAGTACGGCTCGGCCTCGAGCAGCCGATTCGCAGCGAGGTAGGCCTTGCCGATCCCGTTCTCGACCATCGATGCGGGCACCGAGGCGCGGCGCGCGCGCTCGAAGAGCTCCAGCGTCGCGGGCAAGCCGGAGCGTTGCGTCGCCTGCGCCAGCGCGTCGAGCGTGTCCTGCGCGCCGGTGCGCTCGAGCACCACGGCCTTGAACATGTGCGACTCCGCATCGCGCGCGCGACCGGCCGCCAGCAACGCGCGTCCGAGTCCGGCCTCGACACGCGCGCGTGGAAGGCCCGCCACCTTCTCCGCTCGCTCCCACAGCGCCACGCGTTCCTGCGGGCGCCCGAGCTGCGCATACAGACCGTCGAGATCGGTGTAGAGCTGCACGACGTCGGGACGACGTGCAATCCCGCGTTCATAGAGCTCCGCGAGCTCCGCCCACGCACCTCGGCCTCCGAGCGGCCCGCGCAGCGCGGTGAGACACAGACTCGGATCCGGCAGCCAGAACTCGAGTCGACCGCGCCAGCGCGGATCCTCCGGCTCGGGCTGCCACTCGACAGCGGTGCGCCACACGCGCTCCGCCTCGTCCATTCGGCCCTGCATCTGATACAGGAGCCCGAGCGTGTGCCGCGCGAACTCGTTGCCGCGCCCGGGATGCGCGTCGACCGAGCGCTGCTCGACCTCGATCGCCTCGGCCCAGGCCTGTCGCCGGTAGAGCATCACGGCGAGGTTGTGCAGCACGAAGTAGTTGTCGGGATCCGCGGCGACGGCGCGCTGGAAGAGCGCCTCCGAGCTCGACCACACGCGCACTTGCGCGCGCGTGAAGAACCCCAGTACCAGCGCGAAAGGCGCCAGCGACGCGAGGAGAACCAGCGGCGCGCGCGCAGCGGACGCCTGCCGCCGGTCGAGCCACACGAGCAACGCGCCCGCGCCGAGGAACACGAGCGGAATCGCTCCGAGCTGCGCGTAACGGTCTGCGACCTTCTGTGCGCCGCTCTGGAGAATGCCGAGCACGGGCGACACCAGCACGGCGTACAAAAACCACGCCGCGAACAGCGCAGGCGCGCGGCGACGCAGCAGGAATGTCAGGACCGTGATCGCCACCACGCTCGCGATCGCCGCGAGGTGCAGAGCACTCCGCGGGTCGAAGTCGAGCTCGAGCAGGTAGTGACACCCCAAGTTCGACGGCCAGAGCGTCTTGAGCACATAGAAGCACAGCCCGTAGCTCGCTTGCGCGAGCCTGTGCAGCACGCCGTGCTCGTCGAGCGTCACCGTGGCCGCGATCTCGCGCTGCGCCGCGGCGGCCTGGAAAGCCGTCAACGCCGCGAGCGGTACGAACCAGAGCTTCTCGACGAGCAGCGCGCGCCACGAAGTGCTCGCCAATCTCCGCATCGGAAACACATCGAGCGCGAGCAGCACGACGGGCAGCGTCATGCCCCACGCCTTCGAGAGCAGCGACAGCGCGTAGGTCGCGAGCGCGAGCGCCAGCCACGCACCCCGCCGCGCCCCGACGCGGCACATGCGCAGGTACGCCGCCACGCTCGCGAACAGGAACAGCGCGCTCAAGAGGTCGCGGCGTTCCGTCAGCCACACCACATTCTCGACGCGCAGCGGATGAATAGCCCACGCGAGCGTCGCCAGCGCGGCACAGCCGTGCAGCGCGAGCTCGCCCGAGCGCCCGCCCCCTGTCGCCTCACCTCGCTCGCCCTGCGCGCGCACGCGCCCCGTGCACCAGCGCAGGAGCTCCAGCGCCAGCCACCAGAAGGTGAGGACCGACAGCGCGTGAATCCCGAGGCTCGTGCGGTGGTAGCTCGGCGCATCGAGCCCGGCGCGCGCGTAGTCCCAGCCGAAGGTCGTCCATGTCAGCGGATGCCAGTGCCCGTAGTGGTAGCCCTTCCAGCCCCACATCCAGCGCAGCTGCTCGTCGCCCAGCCCGCGGTAGAGGAAGTTGAGCTCGAAGTTGGCGTCGTCGTCGAGCGCCACGAACGGGTAATCGATGCACGGCCAGAACACCGCCAGCGCGATCGCGACGAGCGCGAGCGGAAACGCCAGTCGCAGGCCGATCGGCAACCCGGAGGGGTCGGAGGCGGGGCGGGACATCGGGGGGGAAGAGTAGCGCGCGAGCGAGCGGGGTTCCCGTCCCGCGCGCGCTTACGGAACGAACGACAGCGAGAGCGCGTTGGTGAAGTTCTGCTGCGAGCCGCAGGGCTGCGCGCCGTCGCGGTACCACACCTGGAAGTGCCATGTCGTCCCGGCCGTGATCAGGCCGGAAGAACCCGCGACGAGCCCGCCGCGCGCGAAGCTGCCGCTCGCGCCGCCCTGCGCCACGGGGAAGCGCCGGTTGAGACCCGCGAGGCAGCGCAGGCCATCGCCGAGCGCGCCGCCTGCACCGCCGTTCTTCTGCACGCTGCCCATGTAGAGGATGCCCGACTTGTTCGGCGGCAGCTGCGTCACAAAGAGCAGCGCGTTGTCGGCCGAGACGCTCGCTCCGCCGATGCTCTCGAGGCGCGCGCCGACGCCGGTCGAGTTGCTGCAGCCTTCGCCCGCGGCGCCGAAGTTGGCGCACGGGCACGGGGCCGCGCTGCCGTCGCCGGAGCAGAACACGCTGCCCGCCACGACCTCGCAGCTGTCGGGAATGCCGTTGGCGTTGAGATCGACTTGGCTCCCGCTCGCGAGTTCGCACACATCGCCCGCGCCGTCGCCGTCGCAGTCGGACTGGCTCGCGTTCGCGACTGCGGGGCAGTTGTCACACGTGTCTCCCACGCCGTCCACATCGGCATCGCCCTGCGCGACATTCGCGAGAGACGGACAGTTGTCGATGCAATCCGGCACCGAATCGAAGTCCGTGTCGACATCCGGGACACCGCAGCCGCAGGAACCAGCCTCAACCTTGTTCGGATCGCTCGGGCAACCATCGGAAACCACCGTGACCGTGTCGACGAGCGCTCCGCTCCCAGTCGTCACCGTGAGCGCGAGCACATACACGCCCGGCGCGCTGAATGTCGCGCTCGGCGCAAGCGCGCTCGCATCCGAGAACATGACGCTGCCCGGGCCGGAGACCGTCGACCACGCCGCGGGCTCGGGCAGCGAACGCACGAGGCAGGTGTGCGCCGAGCAATCCGGCACGATGGAACTCACGGGAATCACCGCGCCCGTCGCGAGGTCGATTCGCGCGAGCTGCGTGAAGTCAAGGTTCCCGTTGAGCTTGCCCGCGTAGGAGCCGTACAGCTCGCCACCGAAGAACTGGATGTCCTCGAACTGGCGATTCACGGCCATCTGCACCAGTACGGACTGCGTGACGGCGCCCGTGGTCGGGTTCAGGAGCAGCAAACGCGAGGTGTAGTTGTCGAGCGCGTAGAGCGTGTCGCTCGGCTGGTGGTATTCGAGCGACTTCACCTGCTGGTAGCCCGCGAGCGTGCCGCTGCCGATGGCGGAAATCGCGCCTGTCGTGCGCTGGATCTTCAGCAGTTGCTTGCGGAGCAGGTCGACGGCGAACAGCCGATCGCCGACGGGATCATGCGCCAGCGACATCACATTCGACCAGGTCGTCGACCAGCCCGTCGCATTGACGGGCGTGGCGAGCCCCGTGAACGGATTCACCGTGTAGAGCCGGCGCCCCATGACATCGCTGCCATAGATCACGCCGCCGACATCGATCCAGTCCGACGGCCAGCCGAAGATCGTGCCGCTCGCGGTCTGCACCACCGCAGCACCGACGAGCCCCGATCCCTCGACCCAGCGCAGCAGCGCGTTCTCGGTCGCGTTGTTGCCATCGCCGGTCCACCACTCGAGCGGCGCACGATTCCCGACCGAGCCCGAAAGCTGCGCCGCGCTGGGGTAGTTGAGCGCCTGATCGACTCCGGCATAGACCGACACCTGCGCCAGCGCGGGCGCACCCAAGGCGCCGAGGGCAAGCAAGAGGCCGGAGGTGCGCATCCTTCGATATTGTACGAGCAAGCGGGCCGAAGCGGGGGGGCGGGAGTGCGCGCGGGCCCGTGCAGGCCGTAGGAAGCACTAGACGGAGTCGGGGCCATCCGAGGTTCCTTGGCAAACGAGTCCGGGGCCGGGGCCGGACGCCCCTGACCCCTAAAATTCGTCCGGCCGAGGCCTTACTTCGCGAAGGCGGCGTCGAAGGCCACGCTGGAGCGCGGGAAGTCGAGCTTGCGGACGAAGGCCGCCGCATCGGTGGCCCCGAACTCGCGGTCCATGGCCATGTCCTCCCACTCGACCGAGAGCGGGCCGTGGTAGACCGCGTGGTTGAGCACGCGCACGATGCTCTCGAAGTCGATGCGGCCGCGGCCCGGGGAGCGGAAGTCCCAGAAGCGCCCGTCGCTGCCGAAGTCCGTGTGGCCGCCGAACACGCCGGCCGGGGTCGGGCGGTCCGACCACCACACGTCCTTGACGTGCACATTCCACACGCGCGCGCCGAACTCGCGCAGGAAGCCCAAGTAATCGACGCCTTGGTAGCCGAAGTGGCTCGGATCGAAGTTGAAACCAAAGCGCGGATGCTGGCCGAGGGCCGCGAGCGCGCGGCGCGTGCTCGGCAGGTCGAAGGCGATCTCCGTCGGGTGCACCTCGAGCGCGAAGCTCACATCGACCTTGTCATAGGCGTCGAGGATCGGTTTCCACAGCTGCGCGAACTCCCGGAATCCGTCGTCGATCTGCGACGGCAGGTTGGGCGGGAAGGAGTAGATCAGGTGCCAGATCGGGCTGCCGGTGAAGCCGACGACCACCGTGCGACCCGAGCGCGCAAGCTGCGCCTTCACGCCGGAGGGAGCCGCGTCGAAGAACTTCCGCGCGGCCTTGCCCGTGTCGATCATCTCCTGCTGGGCGCGCTTGCGCACGCCGGCCGGATTGCCGTCGCCCCAGATCTCCGGGGGCAGGATCGACCTGTGGCGCTCGTCGATGCGATCGGCGACCGCCTGTCCGACGAGGTGATTGGAAATGGCGAAGCTCTGGACGCCGCAGTCGGCGAGCAGCTCCCACTTCTTCTTGCAGTAGTCCTGCTCCTTGAGCGCGCGCTGGACCTCGAAGTGATCGCCCCAGCAGGCGAGCTCGAGACCGTCGTAGCCGAAGGACTTGGCCTTCTTCGCGAGCGTCTCGAGCGACAGGTCGGCCCACTGGCCGGTGAACAGGCAGAGCGGACGGGGCATCGCGTTGTCTCCGTGAGTCTCGGGCGTTGCGTGGGGTTACTTGATCTGCGCGAGCGCGATGGCGTGGCGCTCGCGCGCGGACAAGAGCGCTGCTTCGAGGACGCGCTGCGTCTCGTACGCGTCGGCGAAGTCTGGCAGCGGCACCTCGGGGGCGACATTGGCGAGCGTGCGCAGCACATCGGCCGCCATGTTCGTGAAGCCATGCTCGTAGCCGATCACATGCGCGTCGGGCCACCACGCGGCGGCGTAGGGATGGTTGCCGCCGGAGGTGCACATGATGCGCTTCCAGCCGCCGGTGCGCTTGTCACCGCCTTCGCACAGCTCGAGCACATTCATGTCCTCGAAACTGAAGCGCAACGAACCTCTCTCGCCGTTCAGCTCGATGCCGTTGTCGTTCTGGTGTCCGATCGCGAGCCGAGTGGCCTCGAAGCTCGCCGTCGCGCCGCCGGAGAAGCTCGCCAGAAACGCGACGACATCGTCGACATCGCTCTTGCCCTTCTTCCCCTTCTGACCGGCGATCGGCCGCTCGTGCACGAATGTGCGCTCGATTGCGCCGTGGATCACGCTCACCTCCTCGCCGACGAGAAAGCGCGCCATATCGACGATGTGCGCGTTGAGATCCCCGTGGGCGCCCGAGCCCGCGACCTTGCGCTGGAAGCGCCACGACATCGGCGTGTCCGGACCACCCCAGTCCTGCAGGTAGCGCGCGCGTACATGCAGGATGCGGCCGAGCTTGCCTTCGCGCACGAGCTTGTAGGCGAGGGCCACCGCCGGGCAGCGCCGATAGTTGAACCACACGAATGTGTGCACGCCCTTCTTGGCAGCCTTCTTCGCGGCGCCGGCCATCGCGCGCGCGTCGGACAGAGTGCCGGCGAGCGGCTTCTCGCACGCCACATGCTTGCCGACCTCGAGCATGGCGAGCGACTGCTCCATGTGCACATCGTTGGGCGTGCCGATGTCGACGAGCTCGACTGCGTCCTCGCGCGCGATGCGTTTCCAGTCCGTGGTCGAGTTGAGCCAGCCCCAGCGCCGCGCGAAAGGCGCGAGCCCCTCTGCGTCGCGCGCCGCGATCGTGTGCAGCACCGGCTGCAGCTCGAGGTCGAAGAACTTCGTGACCTGCGACCACGCATTGGAATGCGCGCGGCCCATGAAGCGCTGGCCGATGAGGGCGATCGGGAACGGACGGGACATGGAGGTTCCTGTGGGACGGCGCCCCTTCGCAGGGGCGCGCAACGGTCTACGGACACAAGAGTAACGAGGAAAGCGCTGTCAAGTCAGCCGCCGCGTTTGCCAGATCGATGCAGGTGGGCGACCATGGTGCACATGCCAGTGCGCCTTGTCCTAGCGGCCGCGCTTGTCCTCGCAACGGTGCCCGCCCAAGAGCGACGGCCGGGGCCGTCCCAGCAACCGAGCTTCCAGGCGCCGCTCGCGTCGCAGTTCATCAGTTGCACCCCGACCACGATCCGGCTCTCGAACGGCCGGCAGCTCGACTCGAAGAACCCGATCGCCGACGCGCTCGCGCGCTGCGGCCCGGGCAGCACGATCACGCTCGCGGACGGCAGCTATCCGTCGTTCGGTGTGGGCTTCGCTAAGAAGAGCGACTGGAATGCGCCCATCGGCGGCGGCACGCGCGGGCAGCCGATCGTCGTGCGCGCGCTGGGCAACGGCGCGCGCGTGGTGCCGCGCACGAGCGGCGACACGATCACCATCGCGCAGGAACTCAACTGCGGCTGGATCACCTTCGAGGGGCTCACCATCGAGTGCGGCTACCGGGCGGGGATCATGTTCTACAAGCTCGCGGACCAGCGCCGCCACGAGGGCTTCAAGTTCCTCGACTGCCACTTGGTCGGCGGCTTCGACCACGCCAAGGGCGAGGGCGCGAACTCCAAGTGGGGCGTGTGGGGCAACTGCCTCGCGGACTTCGAGTTCCGCGGCGTGCGCGGCCGCGCCAGCGTGCGCGACATTCGCCACGAGCACGGCTTCTACCTGCAGAACCTGGTCGGCGATGTGACCATCGAGAATGTCGACGGCGCACGCCTCGGCCGCACCTTCCTGCAGGTCGTCGCACGCCCCGACTGGGGCCCGCCGGGCACGGGCACGCTCACGGTGCGCAACTGCTCGATCGAGGATCCGTGCATCGCGCGCGGCGACGACTACAAGGGTGGCAGCGCGCTGACGCTCTCGGGCCGCCACACCGGTCGCGCGATCTTCGAGAACAACCGCTACCGCTCGGGCTTCAACCCCGCGCTGACCAAGCTCACGCGCGAAGGCGTGCCCTTCGGCACCGGTGCGTTCGTGGCGTGGGACGCGGGCGGCGAGCCCAATGGCACGCTGATCCTGCGCAACAACGACTTCCAGATCGCGCCGGGCTGCGGCGACCGGCCGCTGGTCGCCATCGGTGGTTGCCGCGATGTGCAGGTCGTCGAGCGCAACCGCTTGGTCGCGGGCAACTCGAGTGCGCTCGAGATCGATCCCGTCACGCCCAAGGGCTTCGGCTCGAGCAAGTGCGGCAAGGTGACGATCGACCCCGCGCTCGACTGCAAGGGCACGATCAAGCTGCAAGGCTCCGTGGCCACGACGGAGCAGCTCGCCGCGCTCGCCCCGCAGCGCAAGTAGCGCGCGCCGCGACGCTCCGCAGCAAGGCCGCGAGCCGCGCGCTCCCTTGCGGAAAGCGCGCGGCTCGCTGGAATCAAGCGGAACGCTGACGAGCGCTCAGCGGTTGAGGTTGATCTTCGAGAGCTCGACGAAGTGCGCCGCGCGCGCGCCGTTCTTGGTGCCCTTGTGCTTCGAGGCGATGCTCTCGGCCTTCTTCACATTGCCGCCGTCAAAGGGCTTGTCCTTGGCGACCTTGGCCGCGAACGAGGCCCACGCCTTGGCGGCCTCGCGCTCGGCCGCGAGCTCCGGAGCCGCGAGCTTCGTCGCAGCATCCGCAACCTTCGGGGCGAGCTCCGCGACGCCCTTGCACGACTTCTGCAGCGCACCGAGGAGCTCGTCGGCCTCGGCGAGCTCCCCCGCCGCGAGCATGCGCTCGAAGCGCGCAAGACGCGCCTGCGTGCGCGCGACCATCTCGGCCCGCGCCTTGGCGCCGTCGTCGCCGCCGACCTTGTCGCACTCCGCGAGCGCGCCACCGAGATCGCCCTTGGCGAACGAGGCCCACGCCTTCTTGAGCGTCGCGGGCGCGCCAGCGGGCGCGTCCTTCGACTTCTTCACCTCGGCCGCGATCGTCTCCTCGAGCTCCTTGCCCAAATCGCCGGGATAGCCCTGCAAGAGGATCGTCCCATCGACGCCGATCAGCGCCACCTCAGGCAGGCCGCGACCCACGGTCGGGATCACGCGCTCGTTGGTCCAGATCGCGTTGTTCCCCATCCACTTCATCTTCCAGGCGAACGCCTCGTAGGTGTTCTTCTCGGTGTTCTGACACTCGACGAAGATCACCTGCACATCGTCCCCGAACTGCTCCTGCACCTTGATGGAGGCCGGCACGGACCCCCCGACGCAGCCGGGTCAGTTCTTGCCCCAGAAGTCGATCAGGATCGGCTTCCCGCGCAGGTCGGCCATGCCCTGCACGCCCGCGGCGTTGATGGCGCTCTCGCGGAACTTGAACTCGACCTTCTCGCCTTCGGCGACGGGCATGCTCGCGGCGAGCCACGCGGCGCCAACGAGGGAGAGCGGGGCGAGCGCGAAGCGCCAGCGGGACATCTGCATGGGGAACGGTTCCTGAACTGCGGACTTGGAAGCGCTCGGAGAGCGCGAGCTGCGCCACCCCGATGACCTGAACGCTAGCCCCCCGCGCGCGGCACCGCAAGGCAAGCCCTGTTCAAGGCCGGTTCGAGCCCTCGCGATGGCCGAGCGCGGATAGGTCGAAGCCCAGATCCGCCACACGCACGGAGCCGAGGAATGGAGCGGCGGACGCGCCTGCGAAGCCCAGCTTGCGAGCCGCGAAGGTCACCGTCAAATCCGCTCGGAAGCACGCTCCAACTGCGACCCCCTCGTCGCAGTTGAGACCCGAGGGCACGTCCAGAGCGAGCTTGAAGGGCCGCCCGGCGCCATTCATGGCCGCGATCACGGAGCTCGGCTCCGCGCGAGGCGCACCGCGCAGGCCCGTTCCCAGCAGGCCATCGACGAGCGCGTCGCAGTGCTCCCATGCGAAGGCGGCGGACGCGAGGCTCCCCGCGTCGGACAGCGGGCAAACGCGAATCCCGAGCCGCAACGCGATCGCATGGTTCGTGCGCGCGTCCACCGTCGTCGGCGCGCCGGTGGCCCAGCACTCGACCGCGTGTCCCGCGCGCTGCACATGCCGCGCGAGCACATAGCCGTCGCCTCCGTTGTTCCCCGTGCCGCAGACGACTGCCACCCGCCACGGCGCAGGCGCGCGCCGACCTGCGAAGAGCTGCTGCCGCAGCGCCGCGAGCAGCAGCTCCGCCGCTTGCCGCCCCGCATTCTCCATCAACACGACGCCCGGAATCCCGAGCTCGGCGATCGCACGCGCGTCGAGCGCCCGCAGTTCCTCGCGCGAGAGATGCAACGGTCGGTCCATGGTGCCTCCTTGCTAGCCTGCTCTCGAGCCTACTCGATGCGCGCTCTCGCAGTCCTCCTGCTCGCTCTCTGCGTCGCCTGCGGGCGCGGCGACGATCGCCCGGACGTCCTCGTGATCGTCGCGGACTCGCTCGCAGCGAGCCATGTCTCGAGTCACGGCCACGCCCGCCCGACGACTCCGTGCTTCGACACCTTCGCCGCGCGCCACGTGCGGCTGGCGGAGGCGAGCGCAGCGGCCGCGTGGACCCTGCCCAGCGTCGCCTCGCTGTTCACCTCGCAGCTGCAGGAGGTCCACGGCGCGCGCGACGACGAGTTGCGCTTGCGCGACGACCTGCCGACGCTCGCGGAGCGCTTCCGCGACGCCGGCTGGAGCACGCACGCGATCGTGCAGACTCCCGTGCTCGGTTCGCGCACCGGAGTCGACCGTGGCTTCGCGACCTACGAGGTGCTCGACTTCTCTCTCGCGAGCTTCGAGCGCGCACTCGCGCTCGCGCGGCAAGCGCTCGATGCACCGCAGGCGCCGCACTTGGTGTACCTGCATGTCGCGCCGCCGCACATGCCCTATCAAGCTCCGCCGCCATTCCGCGGCCGATTCAGCGCGGATTCGCAAGCTCTCGCACATGTCGATGGCTCGATCGCGAGCGCGCGCGCCGTGCACCGCGCGCGGCTCGCCCCGGACCATCCAGCGGTCGCGCGCCTCGCCGCGCTCTACGACGAACACATCGCATTCGTCGACGCGCGCCTCGGCGAGCTGGTGGACGCGCTGCAGGCCCGCGCGACGCCGCGGCCGCTCGTGGTCGTCTGGACCTCCGACCACGGGGAGGCCTTCATGGAGCACGGCGAGCAGGGCCACAACTCGAGCGTGTACGAGGAAATGCTGCATGTGCCGCTGGCCGTCGCTGCGCCGGGGCTGGGAGCGCGCGTCGAGTCGACACCCGTGAGCCTGTTGGACCTCGCTCCGACTTTGCTCGAGCTGTGCGACCTGCCCGCACTACCACAGGCCGCCGGACGCTCGCTCGTGCCGCTCTTGCGCAACGAGCCGTTCGACGCGAATCGCGCGTTGCTCGCGAGTTCGAGGCACTACGAAACCAAGCCCGAGCGCTGGCAGGTCGCCGTGCGCTCGGGTCGCTTCAAGCTGCACGCTTGGCCCGCGCTCGGCCGCTCCGAGTTGCGCGACCTAGAGCTCGATCCCGGCGAGCGCGATGACTGCGGCTCCGCGCATCCGGACATGCGCGCGCGACTCGAGCGCGAAGTCGAGCACCTGCAGCGCGAGCTCGCGACTACTTTGGATCGTGGCGAGCTGTCCGAGTCCGACCGGCGCACGCTGCGCGAGCTCGGCTACGCGGACGACGAGCGCTAGTCACCCGCGGGCTTGCGGCGGTACAGGATGTAGTCGGGCTTCCAGCCGTCGACGAGCAGGTCGAGGCGCGGCTCGAGTTCGACGGCGTCCCGCGTCAGGCCGTAGGTCGAGAAGCGCGCGACGGGCTCGTAGCGCGCCGCGACCGGATCCTCGCGGAAGGGCAGCATGCGTGCACGGTTGACGACGACGAGCGCGTAGTCCGGGAGCTCCGCTCGCAGCGCATCGACCTGCCGCTCGTAGGCGCGTGCCGCAGGCCACACGAGCGCCTCGCTGTCGAGAATGCGCGTGCCGCTGTACCAGCCGATCGCGCCGATGTCCGTGGCGAGGATCGTCGGCTGGCGACCGAGCGTGTCCTGCTCCTTGCACCACCCGTCCATGGCGGAATAGACCGAGTCCGTCACGCGGTCGCGCTGCACGAGCGCGAGGCCGAGGCTGCCCGCGAGCGCGAGCAACGCTGCGCAGATAACGGCCGCGCGTCCCACTTGCATGCGCAGCGCGGCAGCGCGTCCGCGCAAGGCGACCGACAGCGCAGCGTCCGCTCCTTCTCCGAATGCCACGCACCACGCGAGCAGCGGCAGGTAGAAGTACCAGCCCCAAGTCTTGGCTCCCGCCGCCGTGTACGCGGCGAGCATGCCGAAGCCGACGATCACAACCGAACGCAGCGAGTGCCGCAGCGCGAGCACGAGACCCGCGACCACGAGCGGCAGCCCGAGCCACATCTCCGGCGACGGCCAAAGCCCGCGCTCCAGCACCAGCAGCGCGCGAGAGAACTCCCAGCCGAGCCCGTGCGTCGAAGCCTTGGCCTGCACGGACTGCGGGATCGGATCTCCGTAGTAGCTGCGCAGGATCGTGAAGGCCGCAATGCCCACCACGGCGACGGGCAGGAGAAAGCGCCGCGCACGAGCGAGTGTGCGGAGCTCGAACATCGCCAGTACGGCGAGAACGAGCACGCCCTCGGGTCGCGTCGTGCACGCCAGTCCCGCGCACAGACCCGCGAGCGCGGGCCGCTCGTTGCGCAGCGCATGAAGCGCTTTGACGCACAAGAGCGCGAACAGCGGCGCCTCCATGCCGCCGACGCTGATGCGTCCGATCACGGGCAGTGCGGCGAACGCGAGCACGGCGAAGCTCGTCGCCAGCGGACGCGCTGCGCCGAGGCGCGCGAGGAGGTACGCGGTCACGCCATCGCACGCGACATTGATCGCCAGCGCCGCGAGCGGAATCGAAAAGCCCAGGAGTGCCGGCAGCGCGAGCAGCGCTGCGTACAAGGGGGTCGTCGTGCCGAGCACGGGCTCCCACGGCGCGCCGGGGTTGAACACCATCCCGTCCCCCGCCGCGAGGTGGCGCGCGTAGCGGAAGGTGATGAACGCGTCGTCGTAGATCGGAAAGGCCTGCACCTGCAGGACGCGGCAAGCCATGGCGCACAACGCGAGCCACAGCGCCGCGCCGCGCCCGAGCGCGGACGAACGCTCCTCATTTGCTGCTGCGACGGTGTCCTGCGAGCTCGCCATGGTCGGCACGGCCGAGCCGCGCCGTGGGCGAGTCTACGGAGTGCCGCAGCCGGTCCAAGAGCCTCGCCGCGCGCTTCGCAGGGACGCCACCGGCATCAGTCGATCCACTGCAAGGTCACGCTGCGCTCGAGCACGTCACCGCTCCGGCGCACCTTCAGCACGACCACATCCCCCGCCTCGTGCGCGTCGAGCGCGTCGAACAGGTTCTGCTGGGAACGAATCGGCTGGCCGTCGATCTCGACGATCTCGTCGACCGCGACCGAACGCCCGGACTGACTCGCGGAGCGCAGGCCCGCGGCCTCCGCGGCGCCCCCCTCGGCCACGCGCTCGATGCCGACGCCGTCTAGCCCAAGGCGCGCGCCCAGCCCCGGATCGAGCAACACCACACCAAGTCCCGGGCGGCGCACGCGTCCGCGCTCGATCAGCTCAGGCACGACGCGCGCCACCGTGTCGACCGGCACCGCGAAGCCGATGCCCGCGTAGGCGCCCGACGGGCTCACGATCGCGGTGTTCACGCCGATCAGCCGCCCGCGCGAGTCGAGCAGCGGCCCGCCGGAGTTGCCGGGATTGATGGCCGCATCCGTTTGGATCACGCCTGCGATCTTGTGCTCGCTCACGGAACGGATCTCGCGTCCGAGCCCGCTGATGATGCCCGTGGTCAGCGTCTGGTCGAGTCCGAACGGATTGCCGATCGCGAACACGCTTTGGCCGACCTGCAAGTCGCCGCTCGAGCCCACCGCGATCGGTCGCGCCGCGAGTGCGCGCGGCTCGACGAGTCGCAGCACGGCGAGATCGCGGTGCGGCGCGCTGCCGATCACCTCGGCCTCGTACTCGGTTTCGTCGCCGACGAAGCGCACGAAGTAGCGCGACTCGCGCGCCTGCTGCTCGATCACATGGAAGTTGGTGACGATGTGCCCGCGTTCGTCCCACATAAAGCCCGTGCCGGTGCCGACCGGCATCTCGACGGCATTGCGCAGGAACCGCTGCATGCGCGCCTTGTTGGTGATGTGCACCACGGCCGCGGAGTTGCGGCGGAAGAGCTCGATCGTCGCCTGCTCCTCGGCGCGCAGGTCGGCGAGGCGCTCGGGCGAAGGCACGGCGAGGCCGGCCGGGGGCTCGAAGCTCGCCGCGGCCTGCCCCGGAGGTGCTAGGCGCCACAGCGCGAGCGCGCACAGGCCGAGGCCCAAGGCGGCGAACAGCGGTCGGACGAAGCGGCTGGATTGGGGGTTGGAAGCACTCATGGGGGTCGGGTACGGAGCCGGTCGGGATCGAGTTGGTGGCCGCCCCAATCTGGGCAACCGCAGGCCCAACTCCAAGTCAATATCCCAAGGCGCCGGCGCAGTTCCGATCCGAACAGCCTGAGCGCCCCGCGCCATACGCTTGGGGGTGCGCCACCCCCTTACCCCGCGCGCGCTACTTCCCGGCCGACTCGCGCAGCCGCTCGCCCGCCTCGCGCGCCTCGTTGCGGATGTCGTCGAGCACGCGCTGCCAGTCGTCCTTGCTCGCCCGCCGCAGCTCCTTCACGCTCTCGCGCGCCCGCTGCATGTGCTCCTCGAACTCGCGCTCGAGCTTCTCGCGCGCCTCGCTGGCCTTGGCGCCGACCTTCTCACGCCCGCGCTCGAACTCTCGCCCGAGTTTCTCCAGCGCGCTGTCGATGTCATCGGCCACCGACTGGTCTCGCTCGTCGAAGCGCTGCCGCGCGCGCTCGATCGCGCGATCGGAGTCCTCGACCAGTTGGTCGAACTCATCGCCGAGCCGCTCGGCCGCGCGGTCGAGCTTCTCGCCCGCGCGCTCGAACAAGCCCCGGTCCTGCGCATCCTCGCCGCAAGATGCACACAAGGGGAAAAGCGCGAAAACAGTCGCAAGCGTGCGGAAATGGAGCGCGGGCATGGGTGCACAGGCTATCGTCCTCTCCCGCCGCGAGCGAGCCGACCCGTGATCGTCCTGGTCGACAACTACGATTCCTTCACCTTCAACCTCGCCCAGGCGATGCAGGCGCGCGGAGTCGAGGTGCGGGTCGTGCGCAACGACGCTCTCGATGCACCGTCCGTGCTTGCGCTCGGCGCCCGCGGTCTCATGCTCGGCCCCGGTCCCGGCAAGCCGCGCGACGCACGGCTGTGCCACGCGCTGCTGGCGCAGGCTCCCGCGCAGCTCCCCATCCTCGGCGTCTGCCTCGGTCATCAAGTGCTGTGCGAGCACTACGGCGGCGTCGTCGACCCCGACCCGCGACCCGTACACGGCCGATCGAGCGAGGTCCGGCACTGCGCCGCGGGCTGGCTCGCGGGACTGCCCAATCCGCTGGTCGTCGGCCGCTACCACTCGCTCGCCGCGCGGCGCGAACCGTGGCCCGCCGCGCTCGCGCTCGAAGGCGCGACCGCCGACGGAGTGCCCATGATCGTGCGCCACCGCGAGCTCCCGCGCTTGGGCGTGCAGTTCCATCCCGAGTCGATCCTCTCCCCCGCCGGCCCCGAGCTTCTCGCGGCCTTCCTGCGCATCTGCGGCGAGACGCCCAGCGCGCACGCACCGCGCATCCTGCGGCCCTCGTCGCGCGGCGACTCCAGTCCCTGAAGGTCTTCGCGGATTCCGCTCACGACACCGCAAGGGTGCAGTCGATAGGCTAGAACGGCAACGATGGATTTCAGCCTCAACAGCGAGCCCGTCAAGTACGCGCTGATCGCGCTCACGGTGCCCCTCTGGTGGCCGTTCGTGCGCGAACTGTGGAGGGAGCTGAACGACTCGCTGCGCGACGAGGGCGGCATCCTCGGCCAGCAGCTGAGCCCCACCGAGCTCGAGCACATGAACAAGGCCCGAGATCGCCGCGAGCCGGCGCTGGTCAGCGAGAAGTGGGACGAGCACGAGCGCGGCAACGCGCTGGAGTCCAAGGGCTCACGTCGCGGTGCGCGCGCGAGCGCGCCGTCGCCAGCGCGGCCGCAACGGCACGGCTTCCGCTGATCGCACTCACGGATAGACGAACACGCGCAGCGCCGCGGAGAGCGCCGCACCGTGCACACTGCCGGGATCCTCGTACCAGACCTGAAAGTACAGCGTCTGCCCCGCGAGCCACGGCTCGATGGGAATGTTGCGCAGCGCATGACCGAGGAAGTCGGTCTTGAGGCGCGGATAGCGCTTGAGTGGCGGCGCCAGGTACAAGCGCCCACCGAGGTAGGGTTGAGTCAGCGCCTGCAGGCTGCTCACCACCTGAGACCACACGAGCGGCAGGCCGTTGTCGATCCCGACCTTGAAGCCGCTCTCCGAGCCGGACGCATAGCTTTCCCAGCGCACCTGCGCGCGAGCGCCGAGGGAGTTGACCGACGCCGCGCCGAACGCGATCGGTGTAACCTCCAGCGCGAGCCTCGCGACGAAGCCTTGGCTCAGCGCGAGCACATTCCACGAGGGCTGGAACGCTCCTGACGATACAGGCAGTCCCGGGCCGTGGGTAACACCGCCGAAGATCGGCTCACCGCTCGCATCGACCACGAGCGCGTGCAGCCGATCCGCTTGGCGCGAACCGAAGTATGTGCAGTAGTCCAGCGCGTCGAGCGTCGAGGGCAGGCGCGCGAGAAACACCTCGCGCTGCATGCCGAGCACCGACAGATTCGGCGTCGGGCTCCACGCTCCCAGCGTGGTCGGCAGGTCCTCGCTCAGGCTGTCACCGCCGAGCACGACGCGTCCGAGAGCGTCGAAGGCGAGCGCGCTCACGCGATCCGAGTCGAGGCCGCCGAGGAAGCTCGCACGCAGGAGCGCATCGCCCTGCGGCGAGAACCGGGCGAAGAAGCCCTCCGAATCCCCGTCGAAGCTCGCGTCGAGCGGCTGCTCGAGCGGAAAATCCGCGCTGCGCGCCTCGCCGACGCACAGCACGCTGCCGCTGGGCTCGAGCGCGAGATCGAGCACGCTCTCTTCGCCGCTGCCGCCTAGATATGTCGCAAACAAGAGCTGGCTACCCTGCGGGTCGAAGCGCGCGACCCAGGCATCCGAGGGCAGGGCAAAGGTGCGATTGAACGCGCCCGCACTCGTCGGGAAGAGTGCCGAGTACGCACTGCCGGAGAGCGCGACGCCGTCGTTCGCATCGACCGCGACGCGCTCCGCGAACTCGTCCCCGGCACCACCGAGATAGGTGCACCACACGCGCGCAGCACCATCGGCCCGCAGGCGCGCGACGAACGCATCCCCGAAGAAGGGTCCGCCGTTGTAGCTCGCATCGTAGGCGCCGGAATTCGTGGGCAAACCGCCGCGTGTCCCGCCGCACAGCACGACATCGTCGTTGGCGAGGAGCTCGAGCTCGCCGAACCGCTCGGCGAGCGCACCGCCCAAATATGTAGACCACTCGAGCGCGGTGCCCGAGCCCTCGAGGCGCGCCACGAACGCATCCTGCGTGCCGCCGAACCCGGGCTGAAGTGAACCGGCGGTGGTCGGAAAATCCACGGAGAGCGTCGTGCCGCCGACGACGACCGAACCACCGCGCGTCACGCGCACCGACGCGATCGAGTCATCGGCGCTCCCGCCGAGCAATGTGGACCACAGAAGCGTGGAACCGTCGCTCGAAAGGCACGCGACGAAACCGTCGGAGCCGCCGTTGTAGAACGGATCGAACGCGCCCAGCGTCGTCGGAAAATCGAGCGAGTAGGTGGTGCCTGCCGCAAACACCACGCCGTAGGGCCCCTGCGCGATGCAGCGCACTTCCTGCTCGTACTCCCCCGTCAGGTAGGTGGAGAAACGCAGCATCGGATCGATGCACGCGGGCCCGTTGGTCGGCGCGAGCACGAATCCGAACCGGTCGGAGCCGCGCAGCTCGAAGCGACACTCGAGTGCGCGAGGGTCGCCCGGGACCCAGGCGGTCGGCGCGGGCTGCACGAGTGGCCCTGCGGCAGTCTCGATCACGAGCTCCCCCTCCGGTCCGAGCCACAGTGCCTCGTGGCCGCGCACGCGTGCCTCGAACTCTCGCACGCACGCCCCGTCGCGCAGCTCGAGGTCGTACTCGAAGCCGCCGCCGCCTTCGCGCAGCAGCAGGTCGATGCCCGGCGCAACCTCGCGCCAGCGCACGCGTCCGTGAACGCGATCGGCTGCGAGCCGTACGCCACCCTTCGAGCGCGCGATGCCGCGACAGCGTTCGCCCTCTCCCTCCGGCAAGCTGGCGCCGAAATCGAGCGCGATCGCCGCGCCCACGCGCGGCTCGCTCACCAAGGCGAGCCCGAGCCCGCCCGGTCGCGCGCACGCGAACACGCCGCCCGCTCGAGCGACGAGGCAACCCTCAGGCGCGCGTCCGAGCGCCGGCTCGAACACGAGTTCCCCCACGCAGCCGAGCCCCGTGAGCAACGCCCCGACGAACATGACCTCGATCCTAGCAGCAACCCGTCAGGGAGTCCGTTCCCGCTGGCGAGCCCGCCGTGCTGCGCGGGGCGTGGGCCCGTCCCACGGGGTTCAGGACTTGGAGTCCGCCCGCACGATCCGCAAGATCCTGTGGATGCACACCTCCAGCGCGTTCCTCGCCCTGTTCCTGCTCACGGGCGCTTGTGCGGCACCCGCGCCACGCCGCGCCGTCGTCTCAACCGCCGCTCCCGCACCCATCGGTCCCTACTCGCAGGCGATTCGCGCGGGTGAGCAACTCTACCTCTGCGGTCAGATCGGCACGGACCCGCGCACCGGCGAGCTCGCGAGCGGCATCGAGGCGCAGACGCGCCAAGCGCTTGCGAACCTCGCCGCGGTGCTCGCTGCCGACCGCCTCGGTCTCGCGGATGTCGTGTCCGTGACCGTCTACCTCGTGGACCTCGGCGAGTTCGCCACGATGAACGCGGTCTATGCGGAGGCGTTCCCCGCTCCAGCGCCAGCCCGCGCCACTGTAGGCGTCGCGGCGCTTCCCAAGGGTGCGCGCGTCGAAATCAGCGCGATCGCCGTGCACGCGCCTCGAAGCTCGCTCTCGATCACTGGCCCGGTGCGACGCACGAGCCGGGCGCCGGACGCTACATGCGCGAGTTCGCGCGAGCGCTCGTCGCGCTGCCCAGCGACTCGCTCGACATCACATTGGTCGAGTGGGGTCGCGGCGCGCGCGTGCGCGGCGCACTCGAGTCGGAGGCGCTGCCCGCGCACGCACGCCTGCGACGCGTCGCCCTGCCGCGTAGCTCTCTCCCGACGGCGACGCGCTTGCAGCTCGGATTCGAGCGCCTTGCGCCGGGGGCTGAGCTCGTGCACGCCGTCGCGCTGCCCTTCGAGTTCCCCGCGCCTCGCCGCGCGCGACTCTCGCTCGCGGTTGCTGCGCGACCCGCCAGCTTCGACTCCCTGCGAAACGCCAGCGTGCTCGTCACCTTCAGCGAGCACGCACGCTCCGAGCTCGCGCGCGCGAACTTCGATCCGGCGCGCACGCTCGTCGTTCCCGTCGGCTGCGAGCACTTCGTCGCGCCGCGCACGGCTCGCGGAGCACTGCCGCGCGTGCTCGCTCTCGGCCGCATCGACGAGGACCGCTCCCCGCTCACCCTTCTGGCCGCGCTCGAGCGCTTGCACGACGCTGGGAAGCCCGTCGAGCTCACCTTCCTCGGCCGGGTGGGCGATGCGTACGACGAGCTCCGCGCCCGCACCGCGCGCAGCCGCATCTCGTCGCGCGTGCGCTTCGACTCCCGGCCCGACGACGCCAAGGTACGCTGCGCGCTCGCGAGCCACGATGTGTTGGTGCAGCTCGCGCGAGAGGACTGGACTCCGGTCACGCCGCTCGAAGGCCTCGCCTGCGGGCTGGAGCTCGTCGCCTCGCGCCTGAGCGCCTACGAAGAGGCGCTGCGCGCGCTCCCACAGTGGGTCGCGGCGACTCCGAGCGCCGATGAGCTTGGCAGCGCCCTCGCGCGAGCCCTCGAACTCACGCACGCGCCGTCCCGCGCCAGCGCCGCCCGCGCGCACGCCGCCGAGTTCGGCTGGTCGAGCAACGCGGCATTGACGCTGGCGGGCTGGCGCTCCATCCTCGGACTGCGATGAGCGCCCCCCTCTTCCACCTCGCCTTCCCCGTGACCGACATCGAGGTCACGCGCCGCTTCTTCGTCGACACGCTCGGCTGCAAGGTCGGCCGCAGCGCGCCGCGCTGGATCGACTTCGACTTCCACGGTCACCAGATCTCGGCGCACTTGATCGATGGCGCGCTCGCGCGCGCCGAGACCAACCCGGTCGACGACGACAACGTGCCCGTGCGCCACTTCGGTCTGATCCTCGAGTGGAGCGCATGGCACGCCCTCGCCGAGCGCCTGCGCGCGAGCGGCGCGCAGTTCCTGATCGAGCCCCACATTCGCTTCCGGGGCGAGGTCGGCGAGCAGGCCACGATGTTCCTGTGCGACCCGAGCGGCAACGCACTCGAGTTCAAGGCGTTCCAAGACCCCGCGCGCGTCTTCGCGACCTAGGACGATCCCGCAAGACCGACCCACCCGAACACACGAGTGGACTTCGAGAGCCCGCGCGGCGATCGCAGCCCAAGTCTTGGCGGCCCTCCTCGGGATCGCGGGCGCGCTCCCGCGGTCCTATGAATGTCGTCCGCCTCACCCATCCGATCTCCTCCTCCCCTTTTCAACGCGAGCCCGTCCAGAGGCTTGTTCTCTCCATGTTCAAGTTCGCCCTGCTTGGCACCGCCCTCCTCGCCGTCCCCTTCGCCTTCCGCGCCGCGGCCGTACCCGCTCCCGACATCTCTCTACCCACTCGCGCCGCGCAGTGGAAGGTCGACGCCGGTCACTCCAGCGTCCTGTTCCGCGTCGTGCACGTCGTGGCCCCGTTCTGGGGTCGCTTCGACAAGCTCGATGGCACGGTCGTCTGGGACGCGGCGCAACCCGAGGCCTCATCGGTCGAGCTCACGATCGACGCCATGAGCGTCAACACCAACGACGGCAAGCGCGACGACCACCTGCGCGGCCCCGACTTCTTCAGCTCCAAGGAGTTCCCCAAGCTGACCTTCAAGAGCACCAAGGTCGTCTCGAAGGGCGAAGGCAAGCTCGAGGCCACCGGCGAATTCACCATGCGCGGCGTCACCAAGACGATCAGCGTGCCGATCGAACCGACCGGCGAGGGCGAGTCGCCCTTCAAGGACACGCGCGCCGGCTTCGAGGCCACCTTCCTCATCCGCCGCAGCGACTACGGCGTGAAGGCCTACATCCCCACGATCGCGGACGAGGTCCGCATCGTGGTCGCGCTCGAATGCGTCAAGGGCTGAGCCGCGCGCGTGCATCGGCTCCGCCGCGCGCCTAGGGCACGCGCAGGCGCACGGTCCCCTCGCGTCCCTCTTTGAGCTCGACGAGGGCGCTCGCGGGCTGGTCCTCTCCGGGGAACGCGCGGTCGAGCGCGACCCGATAACGACCGCCCGCAAAGCCCGTGAAGCGCGCCCGTGAGCGCCCGTCGAGCCGCGCCGAGCGCGGCCCATTGCGCACCTGCTTGCCCTTCTCGTCGGCCACGCGCTGGGCGGTCACCTGCGCGCGCACCACGCGACCATCGTTCGCTTCGACCTCGACCAGCAGGATCGCGCCCTGCTTGAGCGTGAAATCGACGCCCGCCTTGAGCTCGTCGGCCACGAGCTGGAACGGCGCGCAGCGCGCGCCCTGATAGTCGGGATGATCCGCCGCGACCTGCAGCTCGAGGCCGTGCGGCACGCCGCGCAGCGCGTAGTTTCCCAGTGCATCCGTCACGATGCGCGTGTTGCCGCCGAGCGAATTCCAGTTGCCCTGCTCCGAGTTGCGAGCATCCCGGCGCACCTCGCCGAGCGCGATGCGCGCGCCCTCGATGGCGCGGCCGCGCGCGTCGCGCACGCTGCCCGTGATCGCGGAACCCGAGAGCAAGAAATCGTGTTCGCGATCGGTGCCGTCGAAGTCGAAGCGCTCTTTATCCGGCACGAGCCGCGTGGCGTGGTTCACCGTGACATCCCACAGGCCGGCGCCCAGACGCTGCACCGAGTAGCGCCCCTGCGCATCGCTGCGCACGATCACCTCGCGCACATTGTTCCAACGTCCCTGCCCACCGCCGGAGGGCTGCAGCAGGATCGTCGCGCCCGCGAGCGGACGTCCCGCGTCGAGCACGCGCCCGCGCACATCGCCGCGCGACGTGGCCACCAGCGTGATCTCCGCGCTCTGCGCCGGCGACACATTCACGGTGAGCTTGGTCGCGTCGCGCTCGTTCGGGCTGCGCGGACCGCCGACGCGGTCCTCGAGCAGCGAAAAGACCGTCGAACCCGGAGTGAGGCGCGCGAACTTCGCGACACCTTCGGCGCCGGTGAGCTGGATGCGCCAACCCGAGCGCATGCTCTCCGCCGGCAAGCCCAGATCGGGCACGCGCCATGTCGCGTTCACGGCCACGCCGGCGACCGGAGCGCCCTTCTCATCGATCACCCGCACGCGAGCTTCGGCCCCGGGGTTGATGTACAGCGCGAGAGCCTCGCCCCCGCGCGGGCCGAAGCGCACTTCGACGAGCTCGGAGGCCGGCCAGTCACGGTGCGTCGCGCACGCGAGCCCCGTCGCTCCCAAGCTCGCGTACAGCGTCGCGTAGCCCTGCGCGTCCGACTCGCGAGAGCGCACGCGAACCTGCTCGAGCGGCCGCGGCGGGTTGGTCGCGAGTTGTTCGTTCGTGCGTGAACCATCGTCGCCCGTGCGCAGCTCGGCCATCACGCGCGCGCCGCCGATCGGCTCCCCCGTGTCGGCCGAAAGCACGCGCACGCGCAGCTCTCCGAGCGGTTCCATCGACACGCGCCCGGCATCCGTCGTCGACGCCGCGGCGAGCGCGACCGGAGTCACGCGCGTCGGTCGATAGGCCTCGTGCGTGACGACGAGCGAGACGCTCTCGCCGCTCTTCGGCAGCTGCGCGGAAGTCTCGCTCCACACGCCGTCGCCATCGTCGCGCGTGGTCGAGAGCAAGCTGGAGTCCCGTCCGCCCTCGCTGCGCGCCACGAGCTTGCCGTCGAGACCGGAGACGGGCGCTCCGGTGAGCGCGTCGCAGGGCCGGTAGAGCAACACCGAGAACGGCTGCAGCTCGAAGTCGACGCGCGAGCCATCGGTCAGGATGTCGCGTGTGCTGCCGGCGACCTCGGTGCCGCCGCTGTCGTCCTTCGTGCGATGCCAAACGACGCTGACGCGATAGGGCTCGTCCTTGCGCAGACCGCCGAGCTCGAAGCTGCCGTCGGCGCGGCAACGCACGCGGCGCCAGTTGTTGTCCGGCTCGCCCGGCGCGCGCTCTTGGGAACCGGTGTAGCTCGCCTGCACGGAAAACGCGTCGAACGCCGGAGTGCGCGCGCCCGAGGGCACTCTCACGGCGCCGCGCAACCACGCCGCGGCGGCGAGTTCGATTCGCACGCCCTGCACGACTTCGCCGCTCGCGCTGTCCTCCCCGCGCGCGACGGCATCGGGGAATCCGGCGTGGTGCGCGAGCACGACCCATGGCCCGGGAGCGAGGCCCCGCAGGTCGAAGCGCCCGAGCTCATCGCTCTCTCCGAGCACGATGCCGGTGTCACCCGCGCGCTCGCCAAAGCTCGGCGAGCGAGAATCGAACGGCCGCAGCAAGACCGCACCCGCCACGGGTGCGCCGGAAGCGTCCACCACATTGCCGACGAGGCGCACACCGAGTTGCAGCACGAGCTCGCCGACATCGGTGTCGACGCTCTCCACCACCACGACGCTGTCGACATCGAGCGGCGCGGCCGCGCTCGCGCGCACGGCGAGACGCGTGACGCCCACGGCGGCGTCTTCGATCAGAAAGCGCCCATCCGCATCGGTGCGCGCCTCCCGGCGCTTGCGCCAGCTCTCGCCCCACATGTCCGCTTCGAGCGGGAGCGACGGACCCTGAGCGGTGAGCGCCGCGTACACGCGCGCACCCTCGACCGGCAGCGCGCTCGAGTCGACCACGCGCCCGCGCAGCTTCGTAGCGGCCTTCGGCGCTGGAGGCGGCGGCGTGACCGCCGCCTCGGCGCGCTCGATGTCGGAGACTTCGCCCTCGCTCGCAACGCTCGGCGCCGCGAGATCCGGCTCCGCGATCGGCTCATCGAGGAACACCGGCTCCGCCGCGTCCTCGTCCGTGTCGACCGCGGCTTGGGGCGACGCGGTCGCATCGCCGCCACTCCAGCGCCAGCCCGCGAGCGCGAGCCCGAACACGGCGAACAGCGAGAATAGCAGGACGAACGGACTCTTCATGGGCGATGCGAACTGCGACGGCGACCGAGCCCGGGGGCTCCGATCGCCGTCTGACGATACGCACGAGCACTCCCGCTTGGGAGCCTGTGCTGCAGGTCTTACGCCAGCGTCTTGAGCGCCGCCTTGACGGCCTCCATGTCGCGGGCTGCGCCGGTCTTCTCGGCCGCGTTGGCGGCGCAGAAGGCCACCTTGCCGTGCTTGTCGACGATCACCGTCGCGCGCATGCTGATGAAGCCCGCGGGGTGGACCAGACCGTACTTGGCGGCCACTTCGAGCTTGACATCCGCGAGCAGGTCGTGCGCGAGCTTGAACTGGTTGCGCCACGCCTTGTGCGACCATGTGGAGTCGCGGGAGACGCCGACCACCACCGTGTTCGGGGCGTTGAGCGTCATGTCGCCCGCGACCGAGCAGTTCTCCTTCTCGCAGGTCGGGCTCCAGTCGAGCGGGTAGAACATCAGCACGACATTCTTGCCCTTGTGAGCCGCGAGGCTCCATTCCTTCTCGTCTTGGGTCTTGAGGGTGAATTCCGGGGCAGCGTCGCCAACCTTGAGCGCCATGGGAGGTCGTCTTTCCTTCGGGGGTGACTTCGGGGGTGTCGATGGTGGGAGTGCGGGGAGTGGAGGCGCCGCACGACCCACCGGCGCGGCACCCACGATCAGGGCCAACAGTCTAGGTCGCGGCGGCGCCGCTTGCGAGGCGCGAGTCGAGCCAGCGAGCGAGGGTGAAGTCGAGCTCCGTCAGGCCAGAAGCGGAGTGGGTCCAGAGGCGGATCGAGAGCTCGCCCCAGCGCACGAGCAGTTCGGGGTGGTGGTCGGCGCGGTCGGCGAGCTCGCCAGCGAGCACGGCGAGCGCGAGGGCCGCGGAGAAGTCGCGCGTGCGGATGCGGCGCACGAGAGCGGTGCCCTCCAGCGACCAGTCGGAATGCAAGGTCGCGAGGCGCGCGCGGGCCTCGTCGAGCGAGAGCGGCGGGCGATCCTTCGGCCACGGAGCGAGGCGGTGCGGCTGCGGGTCCATGCGCACATGGTGACGCACCTCTAGACTGCGCGCCATGGCCCCCACTCCGATGATCGCGCTCACGATCGCAGGCTCGGATCCCTCCGGCGGCGCTGGCATCCAAGCCGACCTGAAGACCTTCTCGGCCCTCGGCGTGTACGGCGCCGCGGCGATCACGAGCCTGACCGCGCAGAACACCCGCGAAGTGCGCGCGATCCAGACGCCGCCCTGTGAGTTCGTGGCGCACGAGCTCGACTGCGTGTTCGAGGATCTCGAGGTCGCGGCGACCAAGATCGGCATGCTGTCGAGTTCCACTCTGATCCGCACCGTGGCGGAGCGTCTGCGTGCGCACGGAGCGCGCCACATCGTCCTCGATCCTGTGATGGTCGCGAAGTCAGGGGCGAAGCTGCTCGCGGACGAATCGGTCGCTGCGCTGCGCAGCGAGCTCTTCCCGCTCGCGAGCGTGCTCACTCCGAACCTGCCCGAGGCGGCCGTGCTGCTCGACACGGACGAAGCCAGCGTTCTGCGCGCACCCGAGCGCGCGTGCGAGCAGCTCGTCGCCCTCGGAGCGCGCGCCGTGGTGCTCAAGGGCGGCCACGCCCATGGTGCGACCTCCGACGACCTGTGGTTCGACGGAGCGCACTGCGTGCGCCTCTCCGCCGTACGCACGCCGAGCCGCAACACGCACGGCACCGGCTGCACATTTTCCGCAGCCATCGCGGCGTTGCTTGCGCGCGGCGAGAGCCCGCTCGCGGCCGTCGAAGGCGCGAAGCGCTATGTGAGCGCCGCCATCGCGGGCTCGGCCGACTGGCAACTCGGCCACGGGCACGGCCCCGTCCACCACTTCCACGCGCTGTGGAGCGCAGGAGTGCGCCCATGATCTCGCTCGAGCTCCTGATGCTGGGAGGTGGCCTCCTCGACGCGCTCCCGAGCGGACCGACCACGCCGCCGCGCGCAGCCGGAGACTGGCTGATCGACGGGGGCGCCGCGAAGGCGAGCGTGTGGAAGAGCGACGCGCGCACCGTGACCCTCTCGAACGGCCTCGTTGCGCGCACATGGCGTGTCGAGCCGGATGTCGCCTGCATCGGCTTCGATGACCTCATGGCGGATCGCGCGCTCCTGCGCGCGGTTGAGCCCGAGCTGCGCGCTTCGATCGACGGCGCCGAAGTGCGCGCGGGTGGCCTCGCCGGACAGCTCGATCGCGCCTACTTGCGCCCCTCCGACCTCGAACGACTCGCGCTCGATCCCGCGGCGCGGCATTGCACGGCCGTGCGCGTCGCGGAGATTCCAGCGCGCTTGGAGTGGAAGCGCCTGCGCCACGCCTCGGACCTGCCGTGGCCTCCGCCCGGCAAGCGCCTGACATTCGCATTTTCCGGGGATGTCGAGCTCGAGGTGCACTACGACCTCTACGACGGGCTGCCGCTCGTCTCGAAG
>Ga0194121_10002904_pt1 | contig 26558 bp, 26 predicted proteins | sample TA2MahCa50mmetaG_FD_148609 | JGI IMG/M metagenome (GOLD analysis project Ga0194121, IMG submission 148609) | Freshwater microbial communities from Lake Tanganyika, Tanzania - TA2015020 Mahale Deep Cast 50m | ecosystem: Environmental > Aquatic > Freshwater > Lake | place: Tanzania: Lake...
GTCTGGGGTGGGTTTCTCGATGCGACACTATTTTTAAAAATGCATGTTACAACCATAGTCGCCTTATTCCGTTTTTGGTCACTGCCGCGGATGTGACTCCCCCGCTTTTCGGCAAGCAGTCCAGAATTTTCAACATTAGGATGCGTAACCTTCCCGCGCTCCCAGCACCAGAATTTGTGGCTGTTTCTGTAGGGGTAGAAAACGATCGTGTACGCTTGTTTTTCAAATCTCGAATTGATACAGTCACTATCGACCCGTTAGATAGTCTTAACAATATTTTGGATTTACGCGGTCTCAATGCGGCACAACTCAGGGCTAAATCAGTCAACCGAAGGATAAACTCTTTTAACTCGTATCAGGTTTATCGCAGTAATTTTCCTGCAGGTCCCTGGGTTTTGGTTCCTAACGGTTCCATTACCGACCCTTTTGCCAATACGTTTGATGATACCGATCCTGCCTTGCGGTTAAGGGACAGGGATTATTATTACAAGATCCTCACTTTAAGTGGTTGTGATATTAATCTTCGATTTAGCGAGAGTATTGTGATCAAAACGATTGGAGGCGCTTATACCAACGATAAAACGAATCTTAGAGGGGTTCTCGTCTGGGATACCATGGGTATTGCAAATAGCCAGTACCTTTTGGATACCACCCAAATTCAAGAACGTCAGCCTGCGGCCTTAGTATGGGACTCGCTTAAAGTGGTTAGTGGAATCCCTAGGATTGATTCTACTTTACCCTTTTTATTTTGCAACGATAGTTTGAATTACCGTGTAGGTGTCTATGACAATGGCACAGGTTTTCCCGATACAATATATTGGAGCCGTTGGATAGGCGCTCGTTTTATTCTACCTGATCCTTTAAGAATAAAGTATGTTTCTGTGGATACAAGTGGAATTGGGGATACTTTAAAAGTCGCTTGGTATCCGGAGGTGGACACTTTAAGAGATTTTGTTGAATTGAGGTTTTTTCCGGTTGTTCCGGGATCACCTCCATTAGCCACTTTGGTGAATCGAAACCCTGTAACGCTTGAATTAGATTCAACTTTCCGGGGATTTGTAGGTCTTAGTGCATCGGATCCTAATTTTCAAGCAATTATCTTGAACGCTCTTGATACCTGTCTCAATCCAGGAGAACGATCCGAGGAGCATCGGGTGGTGAATGTGGAGGCGGTCGCAGACCCTTGCCTCAATAAAATTAATTTGTCATGGCGCGAGTACGAGGGGTGGAATGATTTGTTACATTATTTAGTTTATCGCAGGGAAGATCCGGATAGGCCTTGGCAGCTTCTGGATACCGTCACGGGTAGCACTTATGATGATATTGATACTGCTCTTGAATTAGGTAAAACTTACCGATACTTTTTGGTAGCGCAAAATCAAAGGGGGTTTGAGTCTTTTTCGAATATGGATACTGCTTTGTATGATGTTCCCAAACCCACATTTTCATATTTAGAATCAGCCTCTGTGGATACAGTATCCTTCGACAAGGTGCATATTCGATTCAATATCCCTCAGGAGGCATCCATCGGGCGATTAGAGCTTTATCGAAAGGATGGTGTAGGCGGGAATTTCAGGCTCATCGATACCTTGTCCAGTCCCACCGCGGCGATAGGTTCCGTTGGGCCATATTGGCTGTACACCTACACCGATCTTTCGGCTAGGCGACCACAAGAAATCGTATACACCTATAAAGTCCATGTATACGATGTGTGTTATTTGATTTCGGATACCTCCAATGAATTTTCGTGCTTGCAGATTCGTGCGGGTTTACCCGAGAATTATACCAACGTTTTGTTGTGGGATAGGCTTGTGCATTATATCAGTTACGACAGCATTGCAAGGGGGCGCAATCGCGGTGGGGTTGTGGATAGTTTTACGATTTATAGAGACGTAGTTTACACCGGTGGCTTAGCCAATTATACCGCGTTGCCACTCAGGATGACTGGACTGCTACCAATATGGAAGCCTCTTTACGAGTATAGTGACCGTGTGGATAACTTGCCCACGGATGAGGGTTTGTTTGACTATTATGTGGTTGCTGTCGAAAAGGATAATCCCTGGGAATTTGTGGGACGTAGTGCTTCCAACAAGGTTCGGCTCAGGCAGGAGCCAAGGATTTTTGCGCCAACCGGTATTCTGGGAGGCTCAGGGAGTAATGGGGAATTCCGCCCGGCTTTCAACTACAACATTGTCGACGACAGTAGTTATTTTCTCAAAATCGTAAGCCGCTGGGGCAAGGTAATTTTGGAGACCAAAGATTCAAACTTGGGTTGGAAAGGATACATAGGAGATGTGCAGGAGGAGGGCAGTGAACGTGCACTTCAAGACACTTATATCTATCAGGTGCAGTTCCGGGGCGCTGATAACAATTTATACAAACTCAAGGGGAACTTAACCTTGATCTGGAAGGACTGATGCAATTTCTTCCAGTTCATCGTACCAATTTTGACCATACCGCCTGATCAAGGCATCCTTAACAAATTGGTATAGGCGAATGCCGCCTTGGCCTTGGGGTTGGCATGCCGAAGCGCAAATATTCCAACGGTGGTAATGTAGGGCTTCGCCGGTATGAAGCTTGTTGACCCGAATAGGATAGAGGTGGCAGGATATAGGCTTACGAAAATGGGATTGCCCCTGTTTCCAAGATTTTTCGATGCCGCATTTCCAAACGCCTACGGCATCCTTGTATGCAAAGACGCATGCTCGCCCTCCCAGAGTTTGGGTAACGGGTTCACCTTCCGGGTCTCTTTCGAAAAAGCCCTGGTTTCGGATTTGATTGACAGCCTCTGGCGGTAGGAACGGTAGAATGTGTTCAAGATTTTTTTGCAGGATTCCTAACTCCTCTTCTTCGAGTGGTGCACCCAGCTCGCCTTCTTCGCAACAAGCTCCTTTGCACAGGGCAAGAGAGCATACAAAATATTCGTCCAAAATATCTTTGGAAATAAGTACGCCTTGATGTTCAAATATCATAGAATTTTTGTTGGGTTGAGGGCATAGCAACGGGGGATGGTTCAGAACGCTTCGTTGACCTCGAAATATACACCGGTCTGACCATCTGCTGTGCGTGCATAATCAATTCTCAACAACGTACCCGCTGAAGGGTTGGGCAATAAACGAATTCCGCATCCCCAGGATTGCAAGGGCATACATGTGACGGTTGATTTCCAGGTTTCCCCGCTTTGTCCTGTACCCAGGTACAGGTTCCACCCCAATCGAGTTCCCCACATTCCCCTTAGCTCATTCTCCACCGCCCATAGGTTTAAATTCCGGGAATAGCCTCTGAAATAGCCTCGTAACAAATTATCGCCTCCCAGAGCTGGCATTTCCCGAAAGGAGACCCCTTGGCCAGCGCTGTGCAAAAAGAGCCGGTATGCCCAAACGATATCGTCCAATGGGCCCTTAGGATTTTGCCGATACCGAAGGGGTTGGTATTGCCGAAAATCAAGGTTCCATTGATGGTAATCAGGGTTATGGTTCGGTAAACGGGGGTGAACCCGGTAGCCCAATTCGTACCAATGCCCTTTTCGAGGGTTTACTAATTGTAAGCGGGTATCGTGAACCCAACGAGCGCCTATGCCAATGGTGGTATGGCCCTCATAGCCGGGAGGTTTTATCCATTGACGTGATATGGGGTCTTCTTTCCAATCGACCTGGTACATGGAATTTACGCGTAATACAGGACCAAAGAAATTGGACGTGAAGCCTAAACGCGTGAGCAGAGTCGCATGAAAATTGACGGTTTCAAACCGGTATTGGATATATTCCGTAGGGCTAACACAAGGCCCTAAATCGTAATAACGATCAAAGAAATTGCGCCACCCCAAATTCCACTGAATGACATGACGATCATTTCCCACCGAAAGCAATCCCGATTGGGTAACGATCCATTGCTTGCGTTGGGTATAAGCCCCAGCCACACTTATTTGGGATTTGCGCAGGAATGGGTCCTTGTTGAGTTGCGTTGCATAGAATACCCCGCCACCAGCCATAATCCCGGTTTCGGGCGATCGAGCAAGGACTGGCGATGGAAGAACATTGGAATTGGATAAATTCACAATTCTTTGGTAAAGACAGGGTCGGTTGCTAAGGACTGAATCCGTAGGAGATTGGCCTGGTTGAGGATGCGAATTTTCTTGATGAGGAAGGGGGGTGTATCCTTGATGATGAGACGCCGTCCCAAAGAAGGACAAACCAAGGAGGAGAAGAGGGATAGGCATGCTAATCCATGAATTTCGGAGGCTCCCAACGGTAGGTAATCTGGAACTTACCCTGGTCTTCCACTCGGTCTTTGCGAAGGATGACCAAATGGCAGTTGCCCAAAGGTGCTCCAAGGCCTCCTGTCAGTTCATGGGCCCAATTACTAAGTCCGTTGTTATGGGCGATGATCATAAGGGGTATTTCGTCGCTATAGGTGAGGAGTTCGCTCGCCAACCTTTGGGACTCTGCCTGATACAGCCACTCAGGGTATTGGATGAAATCTTCCGAGGAATTGGCGTAACCAGATGGAGTCCATGGTATTCCATAAGTTAGGGTTTGTCGGGTACGCAAGGATGGGCTGCACCAGATTTTGGGACAGACCCCACCGATAAGTTTTAGGACATCGGGGACGGTTTCAGCCAACGCCGCACATTGCCGAAGGCCTTTGGGATGTAGGGGCCTGTCGATATCCGGCATTGCCCCCTCTGATTGAACAGCTTTGGCATGTCGAAGCAAGATGATCACCATAAATGGGGGAAAGGTAGAACGCAAAACCTAACTTTGGGAATGCGCTTTGTTGATATACCGGGCCAGCAAGGGGTCAAAGGGATGCTTCAGGGAGGCTTTGCTTCCGGCAAGATGGCCCATGCTTTGTTGTTGACGGGTCCGGAAGGTTGTGGTAAACTGCCCTTGGCCATGGCCTATGCCTCGTTGTTGCTTTGCCATCAACCGGTTGAGAACGACGCGTGCGGTGTTTGCCCGGCTTGTCTCAAGGTCGGTAAATTGATACACCCGGATTTGCACTTTGTTTTTCCGGTGATCAACCAAGGGGGGGATTCGGAAAAGAACTCGACCGATCATTGGATTCAGGATTTCCGAAGAGCCTTTTTGGAACAACCTCATATGGAATTCGAGAATTGGAGGTTGGCCATGAATGCGGATCATCGACAGGCCAATATTTCCAGAGCTGAATGTTACAATATTCTATCCAAGCTGGGACTTTCGGCCTTTGAGGGCCGATATAAAGTGGTGATTCTTTGGTTGGCGGAATTCCTCGGGGATGCCGGAAATTTACTGCTCAAAATTTTGGAAGAGCCGCCCGATCAGACGGTTTTCATTTTGGTCAGTGCCGAACCCGAACAAATTCTAATGACCATCCGATCCCGTGTTCGGTCTATTCGAATCGGGCCGATGGATTCTGAATCTATTCGATTGGCTTTGTTGGGGATGGATGTCCAAGAACAAAGAGCAGCCATGGCCGCTTTGGCATGCGGAGGGAATTTTCATAGGGCTTTGTGCATGATGAGTGAGGAGCCTTTTGAGAACAGTGTCCGTTGGACTGGGTTGATGCGTCTGGCCTATTCAGGCCATCAATCCGAGATCATCCAGTGGGTAAACCAAAACAGTGAATTAGGGCGAGAACCTCTTAAATCACTTCTCGATTACGGGCTTCATATTTTGCGGGAATGTTATTTGTATCGGGAGATCCAACGTGATCCGCGAAGCCTCCGCGAAGATGAAAAAGAATTTGTGCACAAATTTTCGCCTTTTGTAAGCGCCATAGCCTTGTCCGCGATGCAAACTGCCTTGGAAAAAGCAGCCTATCGCTTGGAACGTAATGGGCATATTCGATTGGTCTTGCACAACCTCTATTTTGACCTCCAGGAGGCCTTGGTTTCCGAAAGACGCCGCATGGCCAAAGCCTCTGCGCCTCAGGCCCGGCGTTCCACCAAGGAGGCGATTCTTCAATTTCCAATGCCTTAGGGTTTGTCCGTATCTTCGCACAGAGACTATTGATATCAAAAATGGGATGTGGCACTTGTAGTGGAGGGTCTTGTACCCCGCAAGGGTGTGGAAGCCAGGGGCATTGTGCAAGCGGTGGATGCAACCGCTTCAATGCCTACGATTGGCTTTCGGATTTGCCTGCAGAGGCAGGTCCTGCTGCGGAACCCGAATGGGTTGAAGTGAGGTTCAAGGCCAACCGCAAGGAGTTTTTTGTAAACGCCTCCAAGACTCCGTTATACCCTAACGAATGGGTAGTGGTGGAAGCCAAAAACGGTTACGACATGGGCCAGGTCACCCTTAAAGGCGAATTGGTGCGCCTCCAAATGCGAAAGCGCAATGCCCTTGTCGATGCTCAAAAAACCCGTAAGATTTTTCGCAAAGCCAACGAGGCGGAGAGAGAACGGCTTCATGGACTGCGTACCCGCGAGATGGATGTTATCATGCGTGCACGCAATGTCGTGGACCATATGCGCTTGAATATGAAGGTCACCGATGCAGAATATCAAGCCGATGCTTCCAAAGTATTTCTCTATTATACCGCTGAACAGCGTGTTGATTTCAGGGAATTGGTTCGGAAACTTGCGGAGACATTGCAGGCGAGAGTAGAGATGCGGCAAATCAACCCCCGACAGGAAGCAGCCCGCTTAGGCGGTTTGGGGGTATGTGGCCGTGAATTGTGTTGCAGCACTTGGCTTACCGACTTTAAGCCGGTATCTTCCAACGCTGCTCGCTATCAACAACTTTCCATTAACCAGATCAAACTTTCTGGCCAATGCGGTCGTCTCAAATGCTGCCTCAATTATGAGTTGGACACTTATCTGGACGCGCTCAAGGATATTCCGCGTGGTGTTCGTTTTTTGACGACCAAATCTGGAACCTACGATTGCATTAAGACGGACATCTTCAAAAAGATCATGTGGTTTCAACTTCGCAAAAGTGATGCCGCCGATGGTGATCAAATTGTCTTGATCCTCTCCACTGCTCAAGTTGCCGAATTACAGGAAAAATCCAAATCCGGAATTCCCATTGAATCCTTATCCGGATATTCGGTGGTCGATGAGAAACTCAATTTTCCCGCAGAGCCCGATTATGAGGTGAATCAGGGTGGCGGTTTGAATCGTTTCGATCGTTCCGGTAAATCCTCCAACCGCAAAAAGCGAAAGAAATCCCTTACCAAAGGAAATAAGCCGGCAACGCCTTAGGGTTCTCCGGCACCTTATTCCAGTTCTTCATGAGGTATCGATTGTTCTGTATGTGGTGGCTTTGGCTTTTGGCCTCGTGGCTTGGCGTTTCCTGTCAACCTGAAGCAGATTTGGAGGTGATGGTACCCCTTCAAAATAGCGAATGGCCCTATTCCAGGGCCGTTGTGGTTCAATACCATAACACCGATACGCTAAGGCCACGTCATATCCTGCTACGTATTCGACATTCTGGGGATTACCCCTACAGGAATTTGCATACCCTTTGTCAACTTAGCGGACCTGCCGGTGATTCGATGATTTTTCAGACCGGGACGATGCTTTCCGATCCTGAGGGGCAATGGCTAGGCCAAAGTGCGATGGGGGATTTGTATACCTTGAGCGATACCATGATCCGTGATTTTCGGTTTCGTAGTCATGGGACCTATACTTTTAGAATCTACCAGCACATGCGGATTAATCCGGTTCCATCCTTGGAGGAAATAGGACTTGCCATCCGCTAATTTGGATGGCACTCCTCCCTATAAGAGGGTTATGGTTGCCGCTAAAATCTTAGGGTTGCCAGTAAAAGCGATGAATAACAGAGCTATGTCCGCGGTTGGCCAGGTTTGCGATGTAGACCCCTGCAGGTAGACCTTGAAGTTCGGTAACGTGTACTGGTTCTGCCACCATTTGTGAAAGGACAATTTTGCCGCTGATATCTAGGATTTGCAAGGTGTTACCCACCATGTCGTCCGGGATAGAGATCCAAAGTCGTCCTCCAATCTGTTTCCAATCGACATCGTTGCCGGTATGCGTCAGCATAAATTGACCGCTTCCCATGGTACTCCCAATGTAGGTAATGAAATGAATAACCGAAGGGTTGGCCAGATTCCGAAGGGAAATGCGCTGGTATCCCGAGCCGGATTGGTTGTTGGGGTAGAAATGTCCGTCCATTTTGGCGGTATCCTGTGCAGGCAATACGAAATCAGCACTATCGACAGAAGGCGGGAAGCAAAAATTAAGATCGCATATGGTACAAGTCCATGAGGAGGGCAATTGAGAATTCACTCTTTTCCAACGCACATTCAACGGTGCGGTCCCAGTGTTGGTAATTCGGCCATAACCTACCAGTTCAAACTGGGTTGCTGACCCGCTGATTTGTATGGTATCCGAGGTGAGAACGGTTAACTGACCAAAGGCAGACGGGGAGATCAAGGAGCTCAGAGTTACTAAAATGGCGGTCAACGTAAATTGTAGGGGATATAATTTCATAGAGGGGCATGTTATTTAAGTAAAATTACGGGGAGAGCAGCCATTTGCGGAGGGCATGATGCCTTGGTCTGCGAAACTAAAGTACTGGTGTTGTGCAAAAATGAGATGATCAAGCACCTTGAGGTCCAAGAGCTTCGCCGCTGATTCGACTTTGAAGGTGAGTTCTCGATCGGCGTCGCTCGGTTGTAGATTTCCAGAAGGATGGTTGTGCATGAGAATGAGGCTGCTAGCTTGATAATCCAAGGCAAGTTTCAAGATGATGCGGGGATCAGCGGCCGTAAAACTTATGCCGCCTTCGCTGATTTGCTCAACTCCCAAAAGGCGATGGGCTTGGTTCAGCAAGGCGACCGCAAACACCTCATGTCCTTTGTGCAGAAACATGCTTTTGCAGCATTCGAACAGGTCCGAAGATCCTCGAATGGTCGGTTTATCTTCGGCCGGGGGTCTGAGTACTCGTCTGCCCAATTCCATGGCTGCGGCAATTTTAATCGCTTTAGCTTGACCAATACCGCTAAGCTGGGACAGTTGCTGGATATGCATTTGAGCAAGTATTCGGAGGTCGTGTCGGCACATTTGCAGGATTTGGGCCGCCAAATCAAGGGCCGAATGATGAATGGTTCCGTTGCCGAGCAGGATTGCCAAGAGTTCCCTGTCTTCCAAATTTGCCCGCCCATGACGGATTAATTTTTCGCGGGGCCTTTGTTCTGCTGGCAACTTTTTGATGTTTTGGCTAATTTCTGGATTTTTGCTCTGGTTGGAAGGCATATACATCCACAAAAAAAACCCGACTCCTCGCAGAGCCGGGTTTAAGCGATTAAACCGTAATGTTTAGGGGGGCCTAGCCTAGCGAGGCCACCTTACGGGCAAGTTGAGACTTCTGTCTGGCCGCTTTGTTAGCGTGGATAATATGTTTCTTGGCCAATTTATCGATGCGGGAAATAACCGAAGGCAGCATTTGACGAGCCTCTTCCCTCATGGTCAAAGCTCTCAATTTTTTGATCATGGTTTTGGTGGTCTTAAGCTGATACCGATTACGTAACCTTCGGACCGCTGTTTGTCGAATTCGCTTGATGGCAGAGTCGTGATTGGCCATATTGGGGGTGTTTGTTGATTTACAGGGTCGCAAATTTACGGATTTTGCCCAAATAACCCTAATTTTGCCCAAAAATTTGACATGAATATTCGGATAAATCTTTCTGATAAAGCTCTGGTCACTTTGTTTTTCGCTTTTTGGGTCTTGTGGGCCGGGGTTTCCTGCCAAAATGGCACGAAGTTTGACGACTCCCAATGGGACTATTTTGGTGATTCCATCAGCTTGGAAGGCGCTACGGACGTTTCCGAGCTTCCCAGCTTGATGGAAGGCAAACAAATAGCTGAGTTTAAGTTATCCGGGACGATTCAGGAATGTTGCCAAAAGAAAGGCTGTTGGATGAAGCTTGATATGGGGAACGGCCAAATGCTTAGGGTAGGTTTCAAGGACTATGCCTTCTTTATGCCCTTGGAGTCGACCGGTTCCAAAATTATTATGCAGGGCATGGCCACTTACGATACTACTACGGTAGAAGCCTTGCGGCATTATGCGGAAGATGCGGGCAAAAGCAAAGATGAAATCGCGGCTATCACCGAGCCGGAAGTGGAATTGGTTTTTGAAGCAAGCGGTGTGAGGTTGCGCAAGTAAGCATGTTTCAAAAGTCCTCGGTTTACACCGCTTTTTTGCTCGTTTGGGTCATAGGATTGGCTTTTTTGGGGTCTTGTTCAGGTTCTGGCGAAGTAATTTCTGATGGCGAACAAAAAACAAGCGTTCCCAATGACGCTTCATGTGGGGATCAAAAGGCAGCACCTAAAGTGGCTCCGATGGCTGTGTCGATGCGCGCCATGCTACAGCAGGCCGAGACTATGCGAACCTTTTTGATTTCCGATTCCGCGAAGACCGGTGCACCACCCGTATGGGCGCCTATGCCCTTTGAAAAGCAGACCCCCACCGATTCCAATGTCGTCACCCCAGATTTCCTTCGAAGGGCTGCAGATTACCATAAAGCCTTTGACCTTGTGGTCCGAGAACCAACCCCGGATCATTTCAATGCGGTGGTTGCACAGTGTGTGCAATGCCACGAGTCCAATTGCCCGGGTCCAATTAAGCGAATAAATCGATTGCGTATCGATGCTTAAACGTCTGGTGCAATTCGGATTGGAAATAGACTATTTCATAAAGGCTTTTTAAACGATAACCACCGAATCCAATTCGGTTAGGGGTGTAGTTTGCCGACTCTTTTTATTTTCCGTGTCATTTTTCAAATGTTTTTCTTTAAAGGGTTTACAATTTACCGGAGATTCCTTCAGGAGGACTACGTGGGGGATGCTTGGAATTATGTTAGCCATTTTACCTAGCTTGGCTTGGGGCTGGGGATTTATGGCTCATCGCTACATCAATGAGTCGGCCGTTTATTTATTGCCACAACCTCTACTGGGTTATATGCTTCCCTACAAGGATATTCTAAGGGATAGGGCTGTTTTGGCGGATCAAAGAAGGGCCTGGGATACGCAGGAAGCGGCGAGACATTTCATTGATTTGGATCGATGGGGGGATTCGGTTTTCTATTGTTTACCACGTAACTGGAACGAAGCAATCCTATGTTACAGCGAAGATAGTTTGCGCGCCAGGGGGTTATTACCCTGGCATATCGAAAGGGTATATCGTTATTTGATTAATGCTTTTGCTCAAGGGGATGCAGGATCGGTTTGCCGCTATGCAGCAGATTTAGGGCATTATTTAGCGGATGCCCATGTACCCCTGCATCTGTGTTCCAATTATAACGGTCAATTCACTGGTCAGCATGGGATTCATGCTTTGTTGGAAAGTCGAATTCCGGAGTATTTCTTAGGCACGATGCTTGTTCCCATGAAGCGCCCACATTGGGTACCCGATGTGCGCTTAGCGGTATGGGAAATCATTTGGGAAAGTTCTGCGCCGTTGCCAAGGGTATTTGATTGCGAGCGTCAGTGCCGAGCGAATGTCCCGACGCATTGGCAGGTTGCTCCCTTGAAGAATGGACAGCGGTTAGTGCGCAGAGAGTCAATTGAATTTGTTCAATGTTACGATCAATGTCTAGGTGGTCTGATGGGACAAAGGCTGTCCGCATCGGTAAGTAACCTTGCCTCTTGGTGGTGGAGTGCTTGGATTGAAGCTGGTCAGCCTGCAGGGCTGCGTTCCAAACCGCTTTCCCATTGGAAAGATATTTTGGAGGTGGATTCTATGAAGGGTCAAACCGTTGGAGTGTTGGTGAGTGATTCATTAGAGGGTACGCAACGCCATGGATCATCCCATGCCGGTTGCGAAGATTGGTGAGTATCTCTATGACTTAACCCTAAGGCGTAATGCGTTCGACGCGTACCTTTCCAATGCCCTTTGTTGGTATTTCAATTTGTCGTGCAGCTTCAGGAGATAAGTCAATGAGGTGGGGCGAGGTTTTGGAGAGTCTGTCGTTGACTATAAGCTCGATAGAACATTGATTCTTGAGGCTGATAACCCTTACTTTGGTCCCCATCGGGAGAAATTTGTGGGCTGCACTAAGTTTTTTTTGATCATATATTTCTCCTGAGGCCGTGCGTCTTCCTTGAAATTTGGGAGCGTATACCGAAGCCGTCCCCGTCCAGGTCTGGATGTTGGATTTTGCAGGGTTTTGTTGGGGAGGAGCGATGCTTTGGTAGGAGGAATCTAAGTTTCGAAGGGCCGTGAGAGGAAGGCACAGCCCCAGGGTCAACAGCATTAAACTAGCCGCAGAAATTTTATGGATTACCATACTTCCAAAATAAGGTAGATTTTGTAATCTTTGATCTTGGCTGATTTGAAAGGAATGACCATTAGCGAAGGGCTTTGTGCCATTGGGTTGATTTGGTCGATGTGGAAGGGTTATCGAGATGGCTTGTTTGGTGTGCTTTTTCAGTGGTTTGGGTTAATCTTTTCCCTGGTTTTTGTTTGGTTTATTCACCATGTAGCATGGTGGCCTACTTGGGGGGGTCAAGGGAATGGAGCGGAACAGGGTTCTTGGGAGAAATGGGGCTTTACGGTGGGCGTGTTGGTTGGGGTCCAATTGCTCCTTATGATCCTCAATTCGATTATTACAAGGTTTTTCAAGACCCTTGGCTTGGAGACCGCCTATCGCTGGGCAGGGGCGATTTTGGCATTTATGAAATGGACCGTGATTTTGTCATTGATTTTTTTCCTTGTGGATCAAATACCTGGAGGATTTGTGGTTTTGCAGGCTGCATTTCCCTTTAGTGCCGATTGGTGGCTTGCCATGGGTCAAATGATATGGGCAATTGCTTCTTCTGGTTTCTAGAAAATCATTAGGTCAGGTTTCTAGGATATACGGTTTGGGGACTTAAGAAATTATTATTAAAGTATTAAGGGTAACAGTTTCGCAATGGCAAAGTTTCTGTTGATCGATAATAGGGATTCATTTACCTACAATTTGCTGGCCTGGGTTCTGCGAGAAGGTCACGAATGCCGTGTGGTGACCTGTGATCATTCATTTGGGTCCGTTTATGAGGAGGCTTGGGATGCAGCAATCCTTGGACCTGGCCCCGGAACACCTGCCGAGGCCGGGTGGTTGATGGAATTCACTGCAAGATTCGTTGATACCAAGCCCATTTTAGGGATTTGCCTGGGGCATCAAGCCTTGGGTATCCATTATGGAGCATCGCTGGTCCAAGCATTAAGGCCCATGCACGGCAAAACAAGCATTCTCCAGGTGACACCTCGAATGGAGCAAATTCGAGAGCAAGCAGGGTGGCCACTCAGTGATTCTCTGCAAGGCCAGAAGGTAATGCGGTATCATTCGCTGGTTCTTGATCAAGTTCCTTCGGATTTTGAGCTTTTGGCAGTTGCCTCGGACGATCGATCCATTCAAGCGATGATTCATCGTCATAAACCAATATGGGGCTATCAGTTTCACCCCGAATCGGTACTTTCCCAAAGACCGGATTTACTTTTGAAGGTGTTCCTCCAAAGCTTGATTTGAAATGCCCAAGCCATTGAATACCCTGTTGGTTTACGCAAGACCATCGATTGCTCTCAAACTGGAGGGATTGCAGAAACTTTTGGCCGCTGCCGAGGGCTTGCCGGTTGATTTGTGGTGGCATTCCAGTCTTAGTGAAATTCTTACAGAGGTCTTTCCCGATCTTATACCTCAATTCTTTGATTCGGAAAATCCCTGCCCTGAGCCTATAAAGAGCAAAAAAGACCAGGCCTTGGTGCTAACCTTGGGCGGGGATGGAACCCTGTTGGACGGGGTGCAATTTGCGGTGGAATGGAACTTGCCGGTTTTTGGGTTTCACTTGGGTAGGTTGGGATTTCTGAGTTCTGCGGGAGGAACGGAGGATTTCCCAATGGCTTTGTCGGCCATCTTGAATGGGGATATTGAAATAGAGAAGAGGAGTTTGGTTGCCTGTCGTTATCCCAAGGCCCCTGAACGGCAAGGCCCCATTGACCCCAAGAGTTCGAATAATCTCCATAGTTCGACGGAATCGTCTGGCTTTGCATTCGCCTTGAATGAAATTGCCTTGCACCGCCAAGGTGCCGGACTAATGTGCATTACCTGCTATGTGGACGGCGAAATTTTGAACCATTACCAAGCCGACGGCTTGCTCATTTCAACCCCTACCGGTTCCACAGCATATTCGATGAGTTGCGGAGGCCCCATAATCTTGCCTCGAAGCAGGGTCTTGTTGATCACACCCGTGGCCGGTCATCAATTGGGCATTCGCCCAATTCTCCTGCCGGATAACTGCAAATTGCAGTTGACTACTGCTCTTGAAGGCGGGCACTGTCAACTGATGCTGGATGGTAAGACGATGGAATGGAATGGTTATGGTGTCTTGGAGGTTCACCGATATGATAAAACCTTGGCATTGGCTCGTTTAAATGGCTTTTCGGATTTTCAACCCTTGAAGAACAAACTGCTGTGGGGTTTGGATATGCGGGGTTGATTTTGTGTTTTTTTGAGGTATTTTCGCCTTTTAGCTAAAATAATGGCATGATATCTTCTCGATTGCTCACCTTGTCAAGCTTGCTGTTGCTAGTTGGCATAACCTTTGGATTTTCGCCGATTGCTTTGGGCCAGTACAGAGAATTTGGGGTTAACTTGTATTCAACGCAATACTTTGGGGATTTGACCCATGCGCATAATTTTTATTTTAGTACCAGGGGGGGGGTCGGAGCACATTTTCGGAGGCATTTAACCAGGAATATCTCTTTGCGGGCCGATGTCAACTTTGCTTTGCTTGCGGGGGCGGACAATAGTCCCCGATTGCGCAGGCTTAGCCAAGAAGCGTTTAACGATACTTCGAGGTACTTCAAAGGTGAAATAACGGAATATTTTCAAGTCGATTCGGTGAGCCGAACCGTAACGGCGGTGCGTGGCGATGTGAGTCTGCGTAATCTTAGTTTTCGTTCGATGTTGTCGGAGTTCAGTGTGGTGGCTGAATACAAATTTGGAGAGTTCATGATCAACAGCTCGGTGACCCGGGCTAATTTTTATGTGTTTGGTGGATTCAATGTTTATAATTTTAATTCCCAGGGAAGGTCGGTCATCGATTCGGTGGGCTGGGTAAGCCTCAAGGATATCACCACTGAGGGTCAGGGCTTGTCCAACTTCTACAATACGAAGGAATTCCGCTCTACCCAAATTGGAATTCCCTTAGGGTTAGGGGTGCGTTGGACATTGGATAAATACACTCGTTTTGCCGCTGAGGCAGGTTATCGGATTTTGTTCACCGATTACCTCGATGACGTGAGCGGTAATTATGTAAATCCGGACGTGATTGGCTCGGTTCATGGTCAACAAGCTGCTGAGTTTGTTGATCGAAAAAGACAATTGCATCCTTGGCTCAAGCCCAATGCTTTGGGCACGGCACGGGGGAACTCCAATGGATTGAACGATGGTTACTTGTTTATCGGAATGAGCGTTTCGAGGGTAATTTATCCGAACAATTGTCCTAGGCTTTGATTCGATTGCACAATTTTTTTTGGGTCTTTAAATCCTGCGCAGTGGGCAACAATTCTAGGTTGAATACCAGGCATATTGCCTTGCTAATGGGCTTGATTTTTGCCATAGGAGTTTCGAATTCCAGTCAAGCTCAATGGCTTGAAATGGGGGTTTCCTCTGGAGTCACTTCTTATGTGGGGGATATCCCGAATCCAGTGGGGACCTTTCAGTGGGGTGCTGCCGGTGCTGCCTATGCTAAATACAATTTTAATCCGCATTGGGGTTTGAAATTGCAATGGGGAGCTCATCGTATATACGCGGCAGATTCCTTGTCTGGGGTGGCGTCACGCGACACCATCAATTTGAGTTTTCGTAACAATATTCAATCTGCAACGTTGCATGCGGAGTTTAACTTTTGGCCATTTGTACCTGGATCACGAAAAAAGAAAAGTGCTCCGTATGTTGGTTTGGGCATAGGCCGTATTTCGTTCGACCCTCAAGCGCAGTACCGAGGTCAATGGGTTTCTTTGCAACCTTTGGGGACTGAAGGTCAAGGCCTGGAGGACAAACCGGGAATGCAAGGACTTGTGGAACCTGAGCGCTATGCCCTGAGTGCCTGGACCTTCCCGGTGACCTTGGGTTTTCGTCATAATTTGCGTGATAAGCACAGCCTGGGCGTAGAGTTTGTGTATTGTTATACCAGTACCGATTACCTTGATGATATCAAAGGGAAGTTTGTGGATCCTTCATTTTTGCGTTTGCACCGCAATGGAATGGCGGCAGATTTATCCGATCGAAGCTGGGAAAAAGGGCATACCGTACGAGCTCCAGGGACACAACGCGGTGTGAATGCGTACAACGATGCCTATTGGTCCTTGATGGTCCAGTATTCGTACAGTATACCTTCCAAGCGTTGCCGGATGTAAAGGTTAGGGATATCATTATTGCAACGTTTTGGATTCCATTCTTGTTCCGGAGCATTTGGCCATTATCATGGATGGCAATGGACGTTGGGCCCAACAAAGAGGCCAGGATCGTATCTACGGTCATCGCTATGCGGTGCAGGCCGTGCGCGAAACCTGCGAGCTTTGCGCGGAATTAGGGGTTAAATACCTTACCTTATATACCTTTTCTTCCGAAAATTGGGCAAGGCCTGCCGATGAGGTTTCCGCATTGATGCAGTTGTTGGTGGATACGATTAAATCCGAATTGGATACCCTGATGAAGAACCAAATTTCCCTACATGCCTTCGGGGATTTGGATTTGTTGCCTGCGGAATGTCGTGAACAATTGGCCGTAACCGTCGATCAAACTTCCGGCAATACGCGGATGCAACTCAATTTGGCGTTGTCCTATAGCTCCCGCAGCGAATTGCTTCGTGCTGTGCGAATCATTGCCACTGATGTGCGTCTCGGAAAAATAAATCCAGAGGAAATAGACGAAAAGGTTATTTCTGAGCGTTTACACACTTCCTCTCTTCCAGACCCGGAACTTTTGATACGCACCAGTGGAGAAATGCGCATTTCCAATTTTCTTTTGTGGCAGCTTGCATATTCGGAATTGTATTTCACCCCGGTTTGTTGGCCTGATTTTCGAAAAGAACATTTGCATGCTGCTTTGGAGGACTTTGGTAAGAGAGAAAGAAGGTTTGGCAAAACTTCAGCTCAATTGATTGGAGCAAATAAATGATGGCAGGTTGTTTGAATAAGTATTCCTTAGATTTACGGAGGATCCTGATATGTTTCTTCGTGCTCTTGGGTCAAGACCCCATTAAGGCTCAAGGGAGCTATGGAGGAGGGGTAGAATCTTCGGCCATGGTCCGGAGCTACCGAATTGCTGCTCTGCGAGTGGAAGGGCTGAGGCATACCGACAAGGAGCTTTTGTTGATGATTGCGGGTTTGAAGGAGGGGCAACGGTTCACGTGGATGGGGGATGAAGGAGCCAAAGCGGTTCGAAACCTTTGGAAACAAGGATTATTCGGCGATGTCCAAATCAAGGCAGACTCCATCGTTGAGCAGAATATTTATTTGTGCCTTTATCTCGAGGAAAAGCCACGTTTGTCCAAAGTAGTTTTTAATAGGAAAGTTTCTAAAGCCCGCGCCGAAGAAATTACCGAGTCCCTTAAAGGTTTCAAAGGCAAAATACTCAGCGAAGAGGTTCAGCGAAATATCGATCGGCTCGTTCATAAATACTATATCGATAAAGGCTATAGGCAAGTGAGCACCCGCATGGTCATGGTCCCCGATTCCAATCAGATCAATACCTCGATTCTTAATGTTACGGTGATTCCAGGGCCCAAGGTCAGGGTCGGTGAGCTTGTCATTACAGGCAACCAAATTTTGCCAGAAGCTAAAATCGCTCGTATCCTCAAAACAGCACGGCCCAAAGTTTGGTGGAATCCATTCCGAACGGGCAAATGGGATCCAGAGAAATTTGAGGAACAAAAGGACAAGCTTATCAAACGTTATCAACAACTGGGCTACCGAGATGCTCGTGTTCTCAAAGATTCCGTTTACTTGGTGAATCCTCAGCGCATGGGTTTGGCTTTGCAGGTTTATGAGGGCAAACCGTACTATATACGCAGTTTGGTTTTCGAAGGAAATTCTGTTCATCCGGATAGTTTGCTACGTAGTTTTTTGGGTATTAAAGTAGGTGATCTATATAATAAAGAATTGCTCGATTCTCGTTTGCAGATGGATCCCTCTGGTAGGGATATATCCTCTTTGTATATGGACGACGGTTATCTCTTTTTTCAGGTGAGCGGACACGAAAACAGGGTAGAAGGTGATAGTATTGATTTGATCATTAGGGTGGTGGAGGGTGCCCAGGCTATGGTAAGGCAAGTGACGGTGAAAGGCAATGACAAGACCTCGGACCATGTGATTATTCGAGAACTCCGTACCCGACCCGGACAGAAATTTAGCCGGAGCGATGTGATGCGAACTACCCGAGAACTAAGTCAACTCGGCTATTTTGACCCGGAGCAACTTGGTGTGATTCCAACCCCGAATCCTCAGGATGGGACAGTTGACATTGAATACAAGGTGGTAGAACGTTCGAACGACCAAGTCGAGCTGTCCGGGGGATGGGGTGCTGGTCAAGTCGTGGGATCGTTGGGATTGGTGCTCAATAATTTTTCTGCACGCAAAATGTTCGATCCCAAGGCGTGGTCACCGGTGCCTGGAGGCGATGGGCAGCGGGTTAGTGTGCGGGCCCAATCCAATGGACGTTTTTTTCAATCGTATAATTTATCCTTCACGGAGCCATGGCTCGGAGGGAAAAAACCTAATTCATTGAGCGTGAGCAGTTATGTTTCCATTCAAGTGCCCAATGGATTGCCCCGCTCTAACCCTTTACGCCAGTCTATTACCATTCGTGGGGCAAGCATCAGCTTTGGGCAGCGACTCAAAAAGCCGGATGATTTCTTTACCGTTTTGCACAGTTTGAACTTTCAACAATTTGATCTCAAAAACAGCCAAAACACAGCTTTTTTGCCAGATGGAATATCCAATAACTTGTTTATCAAAGAGACCATTGCCCGCAATAGTGTGGACCAGCCGATTTTTCCTCGTAGCGGAAGCAATATTTCTTTGACAGCTCAGATTGCACCGCCCTATTCCTTACTGGGTCGTGCAGGCAGCACAAGCACTTTGGCCAAGGAACGCTATAAATGGGTTGAATACCACAAATGGCGCTTTGATTATCAAAATTATACGAAATTGGTGGGTAATTTGGTACTAATGAGCAGGATGCAATTTGGATGGTTGGGGAATTACCAGGCGGCAACTGGAGAGGTTCCCTTTGGTAGGTTCTATGTGGGTGGCGACGGTATCATGGGCTTTGCCTTGGATGATAGGGAATTAGTTGGTTTGAGAGGATATCAAAATAACTCGCTCACTCCGAGGGATAACGGACAAACGGTAGGGGCCACAGCCTTCCAAAAGTATACTATGGAATTACGTTACCCTCTTTCGTTGAATCCTTCAGCAACAATTTATGTGACCTCTTTTCTTGAGGGAGGCAATTCATTCAGAAAGGTTAGGCAATTCGAGCCCTTTCGAAACTACCGCTCTGCCGGGGTTGGTGTTCGGGTATTTCTTCCCATGTTTGGCCTGCTTGGGGTAGACTGGGGGTATGGCTTTGATCCTGTTCCCAATGCAGGTCAGGTCAACAAAGGCAATGTTCATATTTCCATTGGGCAATCTTTTTAACGATGGTGGACCAATTTGTATTCGTTTATCGTAGGACCTATTGGGCATTCCGGGTCATCCTGGTTTTTGGCTTAGCCTCCTTATTGGTCCATTATTCAGCTTTGGGGCAAGCCCAGCGATTTGTTTATGTTGATACAGAATTTATGCTGGGTCAAATGACCGAGTACCAGGGCGCTCAAAGTGAGCTCAAAGTCCAGGTCGAGCGACTCAATGCAGAGTCGGAAGAGAAGAAGCAAGAAATTGAAAGGCTCTACAGGGCGTTTAAAGCCGAAAGCCCTCTTTTGACGGAATCGATGCGCAAGGATCGTTTGGAGGAAATCAAGGCCAAAGAGACCCAGCTGTTGGCTTGGCAGAATCAACAATTTGGCCCTGAGGGAGCTCTGCAGAAACGTCAACAAGAGCTGATACGGCCGTTGCAGGACAAAATCTTCGCCGCGGTCCAAAAATATGCTCGTGACAAAAGCTATGACCTTATATTTGACAGAGCCGCAGGGAATCAATTGCTGTTTGTGAATCCTAAATTTGACAAAAGCAACGAAATCCTTACTGCCATGGGGGTTGTCAAAAAATCCCCACAGGCCAAGGCTCAGCGTAAACCCGTTGCCAGTAGCCCAACAGCGAAACCAAATTCCAGCGAAAAAGCCCCTACACCTTCCAAAGAATTCACGCCATCAAACCCCAAATAAAACGACAATGACCATTGCCTCTGTTAGATTCCCCCTAAAAGCCATAGCTTCAACATGCTTTTTGGCCGTTTTGTTCCTTACCCATTCTTTGCATGCTCAGTCCCCAAAATTGGGACATATCAATTCAGGTGAGCTTGTCTCCATGATGCCAGAAACCAAAAAAGCTGAAGACAGCCTCAAAAAATTTGCAGAGGGTATGGAAACGCAAGTCCAAGCTATGCTCAGTGAGCTGAAAATCAAATACGCCGATTTTCAGTCAAAAAGTAAAGAATGGACGGAGTCTCTACGGGAATACAAAACCAAAGAAATTCAGGACCTTCAGTCTAATATTGATAATTTCCAACAACGTGCTCAGCAGGATATTTCCAAACGCAAGGAAGACCTTCTTGGTCCGGTGATCAAAAAGGCAGAAGAGGTCATCAAATCAATTGCCAAAGAAGGAAATTACGATTATATTTTTGATACTTCCAACGGGTCTTTTCTGCATGTCAAGGAAGCGGATAACCTGATGGATCAGGCCAAGAAGAAATTGAAATTACCCTAATGCGACGGTTGCCAATGATTCGTATTGGATTTTACATCCTTCTTGCTTTGTTTTGGCAGACTGGAACGATATGGGCTCAGGAATCCAAAAGTGCTAAGAAATCCGCGGGGACCAAAGCCAAAGAAACCAAAACAAGCAACACCAAGCCAAGCCGGACCCCCGGCTTCATCCAAAAATTGGCGGACGAGTCGGATACCCTTGGTAGCAAAAAGCCTTTGATCAATCCGGATAAGCTCGAGGGGAATAGAGCATACAAAGCCGAAAATTATTTCTTTGCCATTGAACACTACAAGAAGGCCCTGAGGGTGGACAAAAAGGACCTCCAATTGCCTTTCCTCATTGCTGAATGTTATCGTTTGGCCAATGAAATCAAAAATGCCGATGTTTGGTACGCCAGGGCAATCAAAGCGGGAGTGTCCAATGATTCCATCCACATCAACTATGGGACCATACTCCGTGCCTTGGAGCGTTATCCTGAGGCCATAGAACAATACGAGGCCTACCTTCGGTATAGCTCCCAAGATGCCTATATCAAATGGTTGATAGAATCCTGTAGGCTGGCGCAAACCTGGTTAGATCGGCCTGCGCGTTATACCGTTGAAAACATCGTGCGATTCAATACCAAGAATTCAGAGTTTGGGATAACGCCCATGAAGTACAATGCAGTTCTTCTTAGTTCAACGCGTACGGATGCCATGGGCACGAAACTATACGGTCGTTTGGGCGAAGACTTTAGTGACCTTTTTGAGAGTTATGTCGATGGCCAAAATAAATGGTCCAAACTTAGGCCAGTCCCAGGAATGATTAACACTTTGGGGAATGATGCTACTCCATGCCTGACCTCTGAAGGGAATACTTTGTACTTCACGCGGTGCAGCGCAAAGAATGGTTCGTGTAGAATATTCAAAACAACGCGCAGTGGTGCGGGATGGGCTGAGCCTGTCCTCGTGCCCATTATGGCCGATACGGTGGATGTTGGACATCCAGCGGTGACCGTCAATGAAGATAAAATGTACTTTGTGGCCTCCAATGCTGAAGGAGGCTTTGGTGGAAAGGATATTTGGTTTATGAATCGGTCCGAGGATGATACCTGGGAAGAGCCGATCAACCTTGGGCCAACGGTCAATACCGAAAGGGATGAAATGTTTCCTTACATTCACGTGTCCGATACGGTCTTATTTTTTGCCTCCGATGGTCACCCGGGCATGGGAGGACTTGATATTTTTCGATCTATAGGCGGCGGTTCGGACTGGGAGCAAGCCGAGAACATGCGCAATCCAATTAATTCCGGAGCAGATGATTTTGGAATTACGGTAAATGAGAAAATTACCAGTGGATTTCTTGCATCCAGCAGGGTGGGGGGACGCGGCAGCGATGATATCTATATATGGAATTTTATCCCCTACAGGGTTACTCTTAGCGGAAAGGTTTACGACGACACCACCGGAAAAGTAATCCCACGCGCCCAAGTGCGGCTCGTTCTCGAAGATTCCTCCTATTTTGAAACGATTACTGATTCAATGGGGCAATATTATTTCAAATTGAGAGAAGATGTCTATTATCGCCTTGAAGCATTCGTCTCTAGAGATAATATTCCATACCACTTGCACGCAGCACCCCGACAACGCTTGCTATACTATGGTACCGATTCGACGTTTAATACGTATCAAACGAAAGATGACACCGATTGGAGCATTGATTTACCAATGCGCTTGGCGCCGACGGAGGAAATTAGGTTAAGCGATATCATGTACGATTACGACAAGGCATTTTTACGACCTATTTCCGTTGTGGCCTTGGATTCGTTGGTCAATTTTCTAAGCAAATCTCCAAACATTTCAATAGCGATTCATTCCCATACCGACTCCAGAGGGTCTGATCCGTACAATCAGGCCTTGTCGCAGAGGCGAGCTCAATCGGTGGTGGATTATTTGATTTCCAAAGGGATATCTGTCCAAAGGCTTATCGCACAAGGTCATGGAGAAAGTCGGTTAATCAACCGTTGCCGTGATAAAGTTCAATGCAGCGAAGAGGAACATCAACTGAATCGACGTACGACCTTTAGCATTACTGCAATTGATTTGGATCGTGTTATTGTGAAGTATAAAAGGGTGACGGGTGAAGAAACTGAGGATGCCGAAGAAGCAGTTTACGAAGCGATTTCGGAAAAGAAAAAATTAAGAAGACCAAGCCACCAAGCATCCCGATGAATTCGGGTTCTGCGGATAGCCGATATGCTGCCCGTGGGGTCTCTGCCACCAAGGAAGAGGTTCATCATGCCATTGCTGGTCTTGATAAGGGATTGTTTCCTTCTGCCTTTTGCAAAGTTCTACCCGATGTCCTTGGTAATGACCCCGATTTTTGTAACCTGATTCATGCGGATGGGGCGGGTACTAAATCGTCCCTTGCCTACCTTTATTGGAAAGAGACCGGGAATGTGGAGGTTTGGAAAGGGATTGCTCGGGATGCCGTGGTCATGAATTTGGATGATTTGTGTTGCGCCGGTGCAACGGGTCCCTACCTTTTGTCATCGACCATTGGGCGTAATAAATATCGTATAAGTGGTGAAGTGATTGAGGCTCTCATTCAGGGGACCGAAGAATACACCGAAGATCTCCGCAAATGGGGGCTGGATATTCGGTCCGGTGGTGGGGAAACTGCTGATTTGGGGGATTTAATTCAAACTGTGGTGGTGGATTCAACCATGACGGCACGGATGCGCAGGGATGCAGTGGTGACGAACCACAGGATTAGACCAGGTGATGTGATTGTGGGGTTTGCTTCCTTCGGGACTTGTGTTTATGAAACAAAAGAGAATTCTGGTATCGGATCGAACGGATTGACCTCTGCGCGCCATGATTTATTGCACCATGATTATCTGCTTCGTTATCCTGAATCTGTAGATGCCTCGGTAAATTCTTCCTTGCAATACAGCGGCCATCTTCATTTAACCCAGGATCTCAATGCGGTGTTGGTTTCCTCGCTGGGCATATCTTCATATCCGAATCGGGATGGATTGGATTTCGGTCGGTGGTTATTGTCGCCAACACGGACCTATGCGCCATTAATACGTTCCATGTTACAAGACTTAGGACCTACCCGAATGCATGGTATGGTCCACTGCAGCGGGGGTGGGCAAACCAAAGTCTTGCATTTCGTGAAGGACCTACGGGTGGTTAAAGATGATTGCTTTGAGGTGCCTCCCCTATTTGCCTTGATTCAGAAAATTTCCGGTACATCGTGGCAAGAAATGTATCGCGTATTCAATATGGGGCATCGGTTTGAAGTGTATCTTCCAGAGAACCTTGTTACCCCGGTTCTTGAATGGGGAAAACATTACGGCATCGAGGCCAAGGTGGTGGGAAGAGTCGAAGAAGCCATCTCTTCTAGACGGGAATCCAGTATGACATCTGTAGGTGCATCCGATACGGTTGGCAACGAAATGGTTTTTTCGGCCGGCCTGGAATTGAAAGGCCCTGAAGGGATTCTACGGTACAGCGCGTAGGTATCCGCAATCAGGATTCGTAGCTTCGGAATGCTATGTTATTTTGCGTAGGCTACTGACCGTTTTTCACGAATGACCGTCACCTTAATTTGTCCGGGATATTGCATCTCGCTTTGAATGCGTTGAGATAGCTCCACCGACATCAGTTCCGATTGCTCGTCAGAGACCTTTTCGGCCTCGACGACTACCCTTAATTCACGGCCTGCTTGGATGGCGAAGGCTTTTTCGACGCCTTTGAAGGACTGGGCCAAATTCTCCAATTCTTTGAGGCGCTTGATATATCCTTCAACAACTTCGCGGCGGGCGCCGGGTCGTGATCCGGAAATCGCATCGCAGGCCTGAACAATAGCCGAAATCGGATCCGTCATTTCAATTTCATCGTGGTGGGCCCCGATAGCGTTGCATATGACTGGATGTTCCTTGCATTTTTCGGCAAGCTGCATACCTAATAAAGCGTGTGGCAAATCGGGCTGGTCATCCGGCACCTTACCGATATCGTGCAAGAGACCCCCACGCTTGGCCAGTTTCGGATTTAGACCAAGTTCCGAAGCCATGGTGGCGCAGAGGTTGGCCACTTCACGGCTATGCTGCAATAAGTTCTGTCCGTAAGAAGAACGGTAACGCATTTTGCCCACCAAGCGAACCAAATCGGCATGCAGACCGTGGATGCCCAGGTCGATGCAGGTTCTTTCTCCTATTTCGACTATCTCCTCCTCGATTTGCTTCTTGGTCTTGGCTACGACCTCTTCGATTCGGGCCGGGTGAATGCGTCCGTCGCTGACCAAGCGATGCAAGGCAATGCGGGCGATTTCGCGACGTAATGGATCAAAGCAGGATAGAATAATGGCCTCGGGGGTGTCATCTACTTGGAACTCTACTCCGGTAGCCGCTTCCAATGCCCGGATATTACGTCCTTCCCTGCCAATGATTTGCCCTTTGATTTCATCGTTCTTGATTTGGAACACCGAGATCGAATTCTCAATGGAGTGCTCGGTTGCACAACGCTGAATGGTTTCAATAACCACTTTCTTGGCCTGTTTGTGTGCACTGAGTTTGGCTTCGTCCACAATTTCTTTGATGGATGCGGAGGCTCTGCTCCGGGCTTCATTCACCAAGGATTCCGTGAGTTGTGCACGGGCCTGGTCGGCGCTAAGGCCAGCGACTTTTTCCAAGGCTTGGACCATTTTCTGATGAGATTTAGAGAGTTCTTGCTCTTGTTGGGCAATGTTCTGGCTTGAACGCTCCAATAGCTGTCTCTCCTGAACCAATTCATTTTCTTTGCGGGATACCTGTTCCAGTTTTTGGTTCAAGGTATTTTCTTTCTGCCTCTGTGCTTGTTCCTTGGAGTGCACCGACTGCTCACGAGATTGAATTGCTTGGTTCTTTTTCTGAATTTCCGATTCGTGTTCGGCTTTAAGCTGAAGAAACCTCTCTTTGGCTTGTATTTCTTTCTCTTTGCGATGACTTTCGGCTTTGGATTCTGCGTCAGCCAAGATTCGTTTGGCTTCTTTTTCGGCTTCTTCGCGTTCTTGACCTGTTTTAACGGCAAAGACAATTTTACCGAGGCCCAATCCGGCGCCTGCGGCAATAACGATACTAATAATAAGGGTAATTGGGTCCATGGCGTAGGGTTTATACGCCCAGAGGATGGATTAAATCGCCTGCACCGAAGCCTTGGAATGCAATATGCGGTTCAGGCTAGCTTCCAAGGCCTCTAACCGCTGACGGAGTTCTTCTTCGGCCAAAGGGTCAGCCTGCTCGGTATCCAATGGTGGTTCCGAATCGGACGGTGTATGTTCCTGAGGTTGAATCAGGCTATGGGCCAAGAAGAAAGCAGTCATGCCCATCAGGTCAAAGCGGTCAGCTCCGGGATGTTGGGCTTTGTAATCGGTGAGGCGTTCGTTAAGAAGTGATTCAGCCTGACGTAATCGTTCCAGTTCATGAGCCGGGGCTCGAAGGGGGTAGCTGCGGCTACCAATCTGGACTTGGATTTCGCTGTGTTCCATGGGTGGAGGTGAGGGACTGATTATTCCTGCAACTGGGCGAGGCATTGATCAATATCTCTAATAAATTGGTTGATCTTTAGTTTGGCCTGATGGCGAGCGTCGGAATGACCACTGAGGGCCCTTTGCAACTGAAGGGTACGGAATTCTTCCTTGAGTGCATCGAGTTCCTTCTTTTGGGTGCGG
>Ga0194121_10002913_pt1 | contig 26501 bp, 27 predicted proteins | sample TA2MahCa50mmetaG_FD_148609 | JGI IMG/M metagenome (GOLD analysis project Ga0194121, IMG submission 148609) | Freshwater microbial communities from Lake Tanganyika, Tanzania - TA2015020 Mahale Deep Cast 50m | ecosystem: Environmental > Aquatic > Freshwater > Lake | place: Tanzania: Lake...
TAGCTCATTCGGTTAGAGCAACTGACTCATAATCAGTAGGTGCTTGGTTCGATCCCAAGTGGGCCCACGAAAGAAAGACGCTGTGAAAACTGTGTCTTTTTTGTTTTTCAGTAAGTTACGAGAACGACAAGATCTTTGTATGTTTGTAAGGCAAATATAACTTTTTTTAGTTATTCAAGTTTTTAATTATTCAATGCGTAAAATGGTGCGCAGTTTATTTACTACGCATCCAAAACATACCCAACTCAAAAACAAACATCCGCTCACCATTCAACCCCAATCCGCTCATCTCACCTACTTTTTGAGCCGCATTTTACCTTTTTATGAGCTGATTTCAACCAACCCCCAATAAACTCTTTCATAAATTCATTCCCTCATTCTTTCATTAAAACAACAAATAGACCACTAGACTAATAAACTACTTCATTCCCTAAATTTGCAAAACGATGAGGAAAACCCTTGCCGCCCTTTTTCCTTTACTATTTATTAATGCCCTCTGGTCCAAACCTGGAGACACCGTTCGTGTAAATACCCATAATAAGGTTGTTATCAAAACCAATCCCGGCGCAGGAAACACCAAATACTTCGGATGGGGAAACTTCCCTAAAGCCGGTGTAAAATACCAGAAAGCCTATGCCGAACTTACCTTCAAATGCGCACCAGGCCTCAAATGCGGCGAATGGGATTACCTGAATTTTATCTATCTCTGCAACCGTCGCGGCGCCACCAACGACAGCCTGGGTTGGGAAATCATGCGCTTCATAACACCCTATGGTTTTTATTTTGACCAAAACTGGAAGCATACCTGGCAATTTGATATCACGGACTTTGCCCACCTGCTGCACGATAGCGTGCAAATCATGTATCAGCATACCGGCTATGAAGCCAACCACGACCGGGGCTGGGAAATTTCCCTCAACTTCAACCTCGTGGAAGGCACACCCTGGCGCGATGTGAAAAACATTACGCGCTTCTATACGCGCAGCGTGGGATATGGAAACGATAGTCTGTTTGATAAAAATGTTCCCGAAGACACCTTCACTCTGGGACAGGAAACCGACCTCATGCGCTTCAAAATCCTGCAAACCGGGCATGGCATGGACAAGCCCGAAAACTGTGCAGAATTTTGCCCAAAAAAACGCTATATCATGCTGGACGGCGCTGTAGCCGATGAAAGCTGGGTTTGGCGCGATGACTGCGGTGAAAACCCCGTTTTTCCGCAGGCCGGAACCTGGCTTTACGACCGCGCCGGATGGTGCCCCGGTGCCGAAGTACGCGAATACAATCTGGATGTGGCCGCCACACCGGGCAATACCCACCGCATGGATCTGGACATGGAAAGCTACAAAACCACCAGCGGTGGAGCCAACTATATGCTCAGCACCTATTTGGTAGAATATAGCAAACCCAACTACAACCTGGATGTGGTGGTGGAAGACATCATCAGTCCCAATGCCGAACTGCGCTACAAACGGGTAAATCCATCATGCGGATCTCCAAAAGTTATCATTCGCAACCGCGGGGGATCGGCTGTGCAAAGCATAGATTTTCTGTATGGCATGGACGGATTGCAGCAAAAACACTACCGCTGGAACGGCACCCTGAAACTCGGACAGTGGGATACATTGGATCTGCCCCCTGATTTTGTACGCAACAATAAAGCAGGTATATTCAAGGTAAATGTGGCATGGGTAAACAACCGTCCGGATGACAACCCCAGCAACAATACTGCAACTGTCGTTACCGGAAATTTGCCTGCTTTGTTACCAAATAAATTCATCCTGTATTGCAGCACCAACGCGGCGCCCACCGAAAACAGCTGGGAAATCCGCGATATGTTTGGCAGAACCGTAAAAGCACGCAAGAAATACCCTTTGGCCAACATGGTCTACCGCGATACCATTGAGCTGCCCGAAGGCTGCTATACGCTGGATTTTCAGGACACAGGCGCACCCAACCCGAATTATATGCTGAATGAAGACGGACTGCAGTGGTGGGCCAACACCGCCGATGGCAATGGATTCCTGCAAATACGGACTGAGACCAACAGCATTCTTCAGCGCTTTGGTGCCGATTTTGGCAGCAGTATACGTTTTGCATTTACCGTAAATAGGACAACAGAGCCGGTGATGACTGCCGCACAAATCAACATTCGACCTAACCCCACCAAAGACTATCTGATGCTGGATTTTAGCAGCTACAAACCTGAGGAACTTAATGATATTTGTATCATTATGATTCATGATTTACGCGGCAGAAAAGTGATGGAAACGAATATTGACATGCGCAGAACTTCACTACCCGGACTCAATATTTCAGGGCTTTCCACAGGAATATATCACCTGAAACTCAGCTACAAGGATGCCCTCATCGCCCAAAAACTGATTAAACAATAATACCTTGGGTAAGCTCATCATTTTTTCAGCCCCTTCGGGATCCGGAAAAACCACTGTGGTAAAGCATTTGCTGTCTGTGATGCCCGACAAAATGGCGTTTTCAGTAAGTGCTACCACACGCAAACCCAGACTCGGCGAGGAAAACGGCCGCGAATACCATTTTCTTGAACCGGAAGATTTCGAAAAACGCATAGAAAACAACGAATTTCTAGAGCATGAAGAAGTGTATGCCGGCGTGCTTTATGGCACGCTGTGGAGCGAAGTACACAAAATATGGGACTCCGGCAAGGCCGTAGTGTTTGATGTTGACGTGCAAGGCGGCTTGAACCTGAAACGCCGTTTCAAACAAGATGCCCTCGCCATTTTCCTCAGACCGCCCAGCGAGGAAATACTGATGCAGCGCCTGCGCAAACGCAGTACCGAAGTGGAACACCAACTTCAGGAACGCATTGCCAAAGCCAACCACGAGCTGAGTTTTGAAAACCAGTATGATGTGGTAGTGGTGAACGACGTGCTGGAAGACACCCTGAAAACCTGCGAAAAGTTGGTACCCGATTTTTTAAGCAACTCCTGATGGCCCACATAGGTTTATATTTCGGATCCTTTAACCCCATTCACAACGGGCACCTGATCATTGCCCAGCACATGCTAAATGAAGGTCCATTTGATGAAATCTGGTTTGTGGTTTCTCCCCAAAATCCCTTAAAAGAACGAAAAGATTTGCTGCCACAAAACCTGCGTTTTGAAATGGTCAAAGCCGCTGTGACGGGCAACCCGCAGTTCAGGGCTATGGACATTGAATTTTGCCTGCCCTTGCCCTCATTTACCATCCAAACGCTGGAGCATTTGCTTGAAAAAAGCGGCAATGCCTTTTCCGTTGTGATTGGGTCAGACAACCTGCCCCGTCTGCACCAGTGGAAAGACATAGAAAAGCTCTGCACACTGACAGATTTTCATGTGTACAACCGCAGCGGCAGTGAATTAACAAGTCCCGTTTCCAATGCCCGCATTACAGCATACACCGCGCCATTTCTGGATATTTCCGCCTCGCACATTCGAAATTTATTGAAGCAGAAAAAAAGCATTCGTTACATGGTGCCGAATGCAGTGCGCGAAATGCTGATGCAGCAAAGTTTTGTTGCGTAACTATAGTTTGATATTACAACCCAGCACCGGACCGGTGTTGTATTGAAAAACCGATTTTCCGTTCACGGCCTTCCCCTGCTGCAGTATCTGGTTCAGCACACCCATTTCAAGTTGAACAGATTTGTTTAGATTCATTCCCAACAAGCCAAACAAACGATTCTGGTCAAATACGTTTAACCCAATATTTTTCCCAAAGCCTATAAAAATTTCATCTGACAAGGCCAGATAGAGGTTTTTGTGGATGTTTAGCGGCCATTGCATGCGCTGCATCAACCGAATTCGGTTAAGGTAATTCCAGCGCAAAAAACGGCTGTTGGTATCCAAAACCTCAAGCCATCGCTGTTCGGTTCGCAAACGGCTGTTAAACACAGCCCTTTTTGCGCCGGATTCATGGACAAAATGCCATTGCTGATAAGCGCGTCTTTCAACGAAAGTTCCGTTTTCCGCCAAGGGAAAATATCCGTAAGGATAGGTTAGAATCCAGGCGTAACCCGCTTGAAAACGGTGTTGTGGTTTCGCTTGCCAGGTAATCCCCAATCTGAGCAGATTTTGTTGCGGAGATTGAACATGGTCGGTTCTGCGCCATTGAAATTCGGTGTGTAAAAACCATTTTTCGGAAAAACGGTTCTGCATAATTACAGGAGACCAGAATAAATCGTTATTATCGGAAATGCGAAACTGAGCATTACCCGATAATATTCCAATGAGAAAAATGGGGAAAAAACTGAAAATGCGCAGCATGTCCTACTTCATGATGGCCTCTTCGGCTTCTTCAAGTGATTGCCTGCGGAGTGTGGATTTATTTTGCGTGGTGTATGGGTTCTGTTTCATAATGCGATATTGAGAAGCAAGCGATTTTTATACATGCCAATGGTCTCCTTCAAACCATAGTAAAGTGCATCGCAGATGAGCGCATGCCCTATGGACACTTCCAGTAATCCCGGCAGATGGGTTCTCAAATAATGAAGGTTGTGTAAATCCAGATCATGGCCGGCGTTAATTCCCAAACCCGACTGAATAGCCTCTTCGGCAGTCTGTATGTAAGGCTTTAAAGCTTGCTGCGGGTCTTTTGGAAATAAAACCGCATAATGCTCGGTATGCAGTTCTATGCGGTCGGCACCGCACAATGCTGCATTTGCCACCATAGAAGGATCAGGGTTGAGAAAAAGGCTTACCCGCATGCCTCCGGCTTTCAGGCGTACAATCACATCCTGCAATAAATGCAAATTCTTCATTGTGTCCCACCCAATGTTGCTGGTAAGCACATCCGGCGGATCGGGGACCAGCGTAACCTGAGCAGGATTTACCTCTTCCACCAGCTTCAAAAACGATTCAGATGGATAGCCCTCAATATTAAACTCGGTGGTAACAATCTCGCTAAGTTTCCTTACATCATCATATCGAATGTGCCGCTCATCTGGACGGGGGTGTACGGTAATACCATCGGCTCCGAATTGCTCACAATCGAACGCCACTTTTATCACATCAGGATTGTTACCGCCCCTTGCATTACGTAGGGTCGCTATCTTGTTTACATTGACACTCAGTTTGGGATTCATATACGCCAGATCAGCTGCGCGAAGATACGGCGGTTCCAAGTGGGTGAAACATCACCGTTATTGATACTTTCCATCCATGCATAGCGCAGACCCGCCTTGAGTCTTTTGTTGATGGGTTTGGTAGCCAGAATATAAGCGGAACGGCCCTTGCCGTAGAATGCGACCGTCCCAAAATCATACAGCAGCTGATTTTCGTAGGCATATAGCCGGTTGTAAAAACCCGAAACATCAAACATGCTGTAGCGCGTCACCAGCTGCCAGCGCCCGGGATTTAGCCTGGTGGTGTATTCACCGTAAAAAAGAGAAGAATGTCCGGCAGAGGGACCATCTGCGTTGAAACTGTGTTCTGCGCGCAATTCCACACGGCTGTTGTTGGTCACCGCCGCATTGATGTTCACCCGCAGCAATTGGGTAGTGTAATTGGTGATGGTTTTTGTGGTGCCTTCATTGCTTTGCAGACTATGTGTAATGTAGCGGTAACGGACGTACAACTGTGTTTTCTTGGTGGCCGTATAATCCAGCTGCCAGAGTAAATCCTGTGTGCGGGAGGGCGCATAAAACCGAAAGGTGAGCCAGGGCTGACGGGCCATATCACAATAATTGCTGAGGCTCAGCTTGCGGATAAAGTTCATTTTCAATCCCATGTACAAACCCTGCTCATTCTGGTTGCTGTTGCCAAAGGCAGTGGAATAAGGACTGATGAAACCAGGGGCATAGTCGCGCACATGCAAAGACCATTCAGCCCACTTGCCCAGTGAAACCAATGCTCCGGCTGAAACCGCATGCTTGCGGGTTTCGGCCAGCCATGCCCATTCGCTGAAAACATGCATACGACCAAGTGTGTGTGCCTGCCAGCCATGATAAAAATGTTGCTGCTTGCCGGCAGGATTATACAAACGGTACAAATCTTCCGATGCCGCCTGAGAAATATTACTGCTAAAAAGCGCCATACCTCCGCCAAAATTACCTGCCTTACCGTTTCTCTGCAGCCAGTAACCTTTCAAATTTCTTCTCAGGTTGTTTTTCGTTTGTATTTCATTGGCTGTTCTGTGCAGTCCATCCAGATCCACCGATGAAAACCCTTCTCCGCCTAAAACAGATGTATCACCCAATCTGGCATTGATACCATTGGAAGCCAGAGCAACCGTAAAATCCCATTTTTTTGTCAATTTCAACGTTGAGGCTATTCCGCGCAGAAATAAAAATTCATTTACCCCTCTGTAGGCTTTAACAACAGGCTGAGATCTTTTAATGTTAAGCACACTGGCACTTTTGCCGATACCAATTCCCGAGCCCATCACCAGTCCCTGCCCAAGGCTCAGCACATAATCACCGGCCACCAGCGATTTTACAGCACCAAAATTGTATATGGCTGCATGCGCCGAAAAATAATCGGGGCCTTTATGCCACCAGTATTCACCAGGATCTTTTTCCGCTGTTATGCCAAAACTATACACCCCAGGAAGGGTATAACGCAATCGCGTGCTCATGGCCATTAGGTCCGCATTATACATTTCCTGTGGATCGGGGTATCTTCTTTTAGTGGTGAGGATAAGTTCTGTTTTACCCTGCTGAAGTTTTCCGGCAAACCCTTTCACCCTGTCTTCCAGTCCGGGGGATATATTCACAAATGGTGCCAGTGCCCTTATCTGTTCGGGCTCCATGCTTGCTACCTGCAATTCTGCCAGCTGTAGAAACAGTCCAAAACGCTTGCGGTGCGAAACAATGGCGGCCGCCTGCACCGGTGTTATCAACGGAAAATTAATCAGCTCATCTACCCCGGCATGATTAAGGTTCAGAGGCTTTTCGGTAAACTGAATCAAATCCTCGTAAACCTGTGTGTAATCGGCGTTGGTTTCGAGGGTCTCAAGGTACCGCTCTATGGTAAGTTTAACATCCTCAGGAATTTGCGCCATAACATTACCCGCAAAAAAATAAATTAATGATAGTATAATCTTCAGCGCTTTGTCCATAGCAGGGAAAAAGCAGGCGAGAATCCCAGATAGGTGTGATAACGTGTGGAGAAAGCAAAAACAGCAGAACCCGATTTGTATTCAATTCCGCCTGAAAATGGCTCGGGACCTGTTTGCAATGCCCCGTTAAATACCATGCGCTTTCCATATTCATGCCTAAGGGCAATGCCATACACAGGCTGATTTTGGGCATTATACCTATACTGAAAACCACCTTTGGTGAGCGGATTGATTTTATATCCGAGCGCCAGTGCACCTGCCGGCACGGCCATGCCACCATCATAGGTGCGGTTCCAGGGATTTACAATTACTGCTGACGCATCCCATTTGTCATTCATCTGAAAAGATGCACCCAGTCTTCCGCTCAGCCAGGTAGGTCGGTTGTTCAACATAGATTGATACAGGGTAGTGTAACCCACAGAAAAACCCACACTGAACTGAGAGCTGATTACCTGACAAAGCGACAGATGTGCCGCATTGACTGAAAAATTTGATGTGCCATGGTAAGAAAAATCTCCGCCATACATGCTCCCTTTGCTTCTGAGAGCCAGTGCGGCACCCCCCTGCACAAGGGGAGTTCCCGTAAACCGCTGCTGACCCCATACCCCACCCATGGCTTTGCCTGTATAGGCAACACCCGGATTATTGCTTAGCCCAAAAACCGCATCCCTGTTGGCTTCGTTACCTCCAAGCCCCCAGTAAGAGGCTCCCTGCTGAGCAAACATTGACCCGGCAGAAAAAATATAAAATCCTGTGGCAACTATTCGATTCACCTGCCCAGCGCCTTCTGGAATACCAACAGCCTATCCTTCAATTCCCTCAGCTTTTTCACCAGCGCCGCTTTGGGCTCTACATCTGACCCTGAGCCGCTGATTTTGCGGGTGGCTTTGGCAATTTTAATCCCCTTTTCCCGGGTAAGATAATGAATTTCCTTGAGTAATTCGATGTCTTTCAGCGAGTAAATACGGTCGCCCTTCTTGTTTTTCATGGGTTTCAATTGCCTGAATTCCGTTTCCCAAAAACGCAGTGTCGAAGCAGCCAGACCTAGCATTCTGCTGACTTCGCCAATCTTGTAGTACTTTTTTGTATGTATATTTTCTGTTTCCATTAATCAAATCGTTTGGATTCGCGGTTGCTCATTTCTATCATCCTGCGATATTGCTCATCGGTCAGGTCATTGTGATAAAAAAATGCTGGATTCAGCGGATTACCACCACGACGAACTTCATAATGCAGGTGGGGCCCTGTGCTGCGCCCGGTATTGCCAGCATGCCCGATTAGCTGCCCTCTTTTTACAGTCTGTCCCGGACTTACGACAATCTTACTCAAATGACCATACAGGGTGGAATAACCAAATCCATGATCAATCACTACATGATTACCATATCCCCAGCCATCATTTGCGGTTTTTTGGACAATACCATCCCCTGTTGCAAATATTTCTGTGCCGATTTCTACTGTAAAATCCATCCCGGGATGAAACGTAAAAGTTCTGTAAAATGGGTCAAGCCTGTATCCAAATCCACTGGCCATTTGATTTAAGTCTTCATTGGCAACAGGCTGAATGGCAGGTATTGAATTGACAAAAGACTCTTTACTTCGAATAAGCCGCTTGAGCGTTTCATATGAAACTTTCTGCGCGTATACATCCTTGCCCAGACGTTCTATTTTTTGCCTGATACGCTGAAGCAATTCGCCCTCCGGCAATGTTTTAAGTTCAGCATAGTCGGGACCGCGGTAATCAACCGGCCTGGGGGGATCCGCCTCATACATGGCCCTGTATATTTTCAGATCCCTCTCTTTCAATACCAAAAGATTGCGCTCCAGCTCCGAAACCGAACGCTCCATCCCTTTCAATTCACGCCGTAGCGTTGCGTTTTCATCCATCATGGACTGTTCACGGGGCGTGGCAAACATTCTGCTGAATACGACAGCAACCAAAAGAGATAACACCAAAACCAGACTGCTAAACCCAATTCCGCGCCATAGCATATAACTGCGGTTATCCCTAACCCGCTCAAAACTCAGACTTTTCGGATTAAAAAAGTATTTGGTCTTGCGCGCCATGTCTATTTACTGCAAGTATAAGGAATATCGCATTCAGATTGGCTTTTGGATGCCGTTAATATTAAATTATCGGGTTCTGAATTCCTTGAAAACCCTGGCATGAGCGAGAGGTTATTGTTTTTTATATAATTATTTGATGCCTCCGCAACAAATTACCATGAAAAAATCTATTTGGATTGGCCTGTTTCTGTGTGCTTTTGGTGCCGGAAAAGCGTAAACATCAACCCACAGGTGGGCTGTTTCATTCAATGGAAACTATAAAGAATACAAGGGCGATTTGGGTAAAGGCCTGCCGCAGTTCCGATACCCAAACTTTCAGCTCGGTGGTGGTGTTTCTCTCTACATGAACCATTGGCTGTACCTGAGCGTTAACGCCAACTATGGCAAAATGCACTACAATCCCCAAGCCACTGCTTTCCAGAATCAATATCCCTTGTTGAACCTGAAAGGCATCAATTCAAATCTCACCGCCAGAATTAAATTCAACAACGGCAAGTGGCTGAAAGAAGAAGCTTCCATGGCACCCTATTTTGTGGCCGGTCTAGGGCTTTTTTACGGCGATCGTCAAAAACCCATCAACACGCCCGACTGGCGCAAGGCTGAATTCTTCAATTTCCCTGTCGGTCTTGGTATTAACATACGCTGTACCCCAAACCTTAATATAAATCTGAACTATACCTGGCTGCCTTCTTTTGATGACCAGTTGCATGCTTATTTTCAGGGAAATAACCCGAAACAGCTTTGGGAACACCGCATTGGTCTAACCAACCTAAAACTTCAACATTAGAAAAGGCGAAAGCAAGGATTCCAAAGAGGAAAAGGCCAAGGATAAAAAAGATAAAAAAGCTGATAAAGCCGCGGATAAAGAGCCTGCCAAATAAGGCTTCACATTGATACACGCATTTTTCTGACAATTGCAAATTAGCCGCCGGCCAAATGTCCGGCGGCTGCATAAATTGCAGCCTTTCTAACGTATTCATCCACATTGTCCTGAATACGCTGATGCACAGATTCATCCAGCGTTTTAACCACTTTTGCAGGCACTCCAAGTACAAGACTATAGGGCGGAATGATCATCCCTGAAGGCACGAGCGCATTGGCCCCAATAATGCTGTATTCGCCAATTTCTGCATTGTTGAGTACCGTGGCATGCATCCCCACCAGCACATGGTGGCTAAGCCGGGCGCCATGCACAATGGCGCTGTGCCCGATTACACAGTCATCGCCAATGATGCATGGGTCTCCGGGGTCGGCATGTAAAACGGCGTTATCCTGAATGTTTGTGCGTGCACCTACAGAAATAATATCGCTGTCGCCCCGCAACACCGCCCCGAACCACACACTGCTATTTTCGCCCAGTTTCACTTCCCCGATAACGTGAGCTCCTCCCGCCACAAATACATTTTTGCCCAATTCGGGTCTTTTTTTCAACCGATCCGTTAATTCCATGCTCATAAGCGGTTCAAATATGCTTTTTTTGCAGGGTATGCGCAAATTATTTACCGACATAAGGTCCATCCACGGCATTGAAACCGACCCAAAATCCTTGCTGAAGGGTACTGAAATGAGCCGGGTAGATAGCATTCATGATGCCTGGCTGCTTTCAGATAATGGAAATTTCGCAGCCTGGGGAAGCATGCAAGACAGCAATCTGCCAAATGCAGATGAAATTATTTCGCTGCAAGGCCTGGAAGTATTACCCGGACTCGTAGACAGCCACACTCACTGTATCTTTGCCGAACCCCGCAGCGGCGAATGGGAACTGCGGCTTAAAGGCGCCACCTACGAAGAAATCGCGGCAGCAGGCGGAGGTATTCTCAACTCGGCAGCCAAACTGAGAAGTATGGATGAAGAATGGCTGTATGAACAAAGCCTGAATAGGGTGCTAACCATGATTGCGCACGGTTCAACCACCATTGAAATCAAAAGTGGTTATGGCCTCAGCACGGAAAGTGAATTAAAAATGCTGCGCATTGCCCACCGCATTAAGAAAAATGTAAAGGCCACCATCAAAACCACATTTTTAGGCGCACATGCGGTACCACCTGAATTTAATGGCCGACAGGATGATTACGTGGCTCATATTATAAATCAAATGCTACCTGCAGTTAGCGAAGATGGGCTCGCCGACCACATGGATGTTTTCTGCGACCGCGGATTTTTCACCCCGGAACAAACGCTCCAACTGCTGGAGGCTGCCGCCAGGTATGGATTACCGGCCAAAATTCACGCCAATGAACTGGGCATTACCGGTGGTGTACAGGTAGCGGCACAGGCCGGGGCATGGAGTGCCGATCACCTTGAACATATTGGTGCTGAAGAAATAGAATGCCTCAGAAATTCGGAGGTCATGCCTGTGGGCTTGCCCGGCACCAGCTACTTTCTGGATATTCCCTACACCCCTGCCAGAATGATTATCGATGCCGGCCTGCCATTTGCGCTGGCTTCAGATTTCAATCCGGGTAGCAGTCCTGTGTGCAATATGCAAATGATTTGGAGCCTGGGTTGCAGCCGCATGAAAATGCTACCCGCAGAAGCTTTCAATGCCATTACCCTCAATGCTGCACACAGCCTAAGATTAGAAAACACTGCAGGCAGCATTGCCATTGGCAAGCAGGCCGATTTCTGGACTACGGAAACCGGAAATGCAGTGCAGTCAGTGCCTTATTTCTTTGGGGTAAACCACGCGAATGCTGTTTATTGCAAAGGCACCAAAGTCTGACATTTTTTCATAACCCTCAAACAGGAATTATCTTTGCATCTTTACCAATAACAACTAAAATATTTTATGCCATACCCGGAAATGCTTGTAGCGCCCATGCGCGCTGAACTCACCAACAACGGATTCACCGAACTTCGCACCGCTGAAGAAGTAGAAAACGCCCTTACCAGCCTGGAAGGAACCACACTGATCGTGGTAAATTCTGTATGCGGATGTGCTGCTGGGAGCGCACGCCCAGGCATCTTGAAAAGCCTGTCAGGCGATAAAAAACCTGCACGTCTGTTTACCGTTTTTGCCGGTCAGGACCTGGATGCCACCCAGAAAGCCCGCGAATACATGGTTCCATTCCCTCCTTCATCCCCGGCAGTAGCCCTTTTTAAGGACGGACAAATCGTGCATATGGTGGAGCGCCACATGATTGAAGGCAGAACAGCCGACATGGTTGCCGACAATTTGTCAGGCGCCTACGCGTCATTTTGTTGATACTGTAAAATTTAATAACTAGCTTTGACATAACGACCACTATGGGTGTGCGTATTGATAAACTTTTCATTCTGCCCGTTCTGTGGGTTTTCCCTGTTTTGGCACAAAACATATTACCCACCAACCTAAAGCATACAAGTCTTCCGACTCCATCACTACTGGTATTCCCTGAAAACCAAAAACCGGCATTTAAGCATTGGCATACCACAGTCAGCAAAATGGGAAATTACAGTCCTGCAACCCAATGGAAAATTTATAAGCGCTGGGACGCCAAGATGTTTGAAACCGATAAAATAGGCAAGGGCTGGAATGGCAAAACCCCCGATGGAAGAGAAGCAGTGAATGGTATTTATCCGCTGATTGCTGAAACCATTGACACCGATGGTTACCGTCATGTAGATAAAGGCTATCTAATGATTACCCGCTGATGCACTCAATACTGCTTTCAGGCATGATGGATGCATGCAGAAATGCCGGCGATTTTCAACTTGAGCATTTGAGGACTCTTACTACTGATTCCATCTCTGACAAAGGACTCAATCAGCTGGTGAGTTTTGTGGACGTGGAAAGCGAAAAAATGCTAGTGCAATACCTGAAAAAACTGCGCCCCGATGCCGGTTTTATTACCGAGGAAAATACCGCTCCGAATGATTCCGAAAGCCACTCAGTTTGGATTATAGACCCACTTGACGGGACTACCAATTTTCTTCATGGATTGCAGGTCTTTTCCATCAGCATTGCACTTATGGAAAATAAAATCGTGACTGCCGGTGTGATATACGCCCCGGCTTTGAAGGAAATATTTTGCGCGGAAAAAAATGGTGGTGCATTTCTTAACAACAGCCCAATAAAGGTAAGTCTGACATCTGAGTTGCGGGAATCGCTCATTGCCACAGGCTTCCCCTACTACGAATTTCAGCAAACACGTGCCTACCTCGACCTGTTGGGCGAATTAATGAAAACCACACACGGACTGCGCAGACTGGGGTCGGCTGCCATAGACCTCGCCTATACTGCATGCGGCCGGTTCGACGGATTTTATGAAACCGGACTGAATGCCTGGGATGTAGCTGCAGGAGCACTGTTAGTTGCGGAAGCAGGCGGTGTGGTCAGCGATTTTCACCAAAAAGAAAACCACTTGTTCGGCAAACAAATTGTAGCGGCAAACCCAACAGTTTATCGGCAGTTGCAACCCTTGACTCAGTCATATTTGGGATAACACTTTTTCGTAGCTATTTTGCAATCGAATTGTTTTGGATTATACCTATACTGAAAGGCATTGGACAAGGCTTCCTTATCAGCATTCTCAGCTTTGGGCCATCTTTTTTCACCCTAATTAATTCCGGGATAAAAGGAGGCAAATCGGAGGGTTTCCGCGTGGCACTGGGTATTTTCCTCAGTGAATTGATTATGGCCCTTATTTGCTTTTTCGGACTCTCGCGTTTTTTTACCTTAATCGAATTTCAACTGGCATTTTCACTATTTGCAGCAACCGCAATTTCCTTTATCGGAATAAGAGGTTTTTATAAAAAATATCAGCACTTTTTGCGAAGCATGGAACAACCTGCCGCAAAAAGCAAATCCTTTATTAAAGGATTTACTTTAAATCTTATAAATCCCTTCGTTTTATTTCTTTGGATTAGTATTCTTGCAATTGTATCGGTATATTACGATAAGAATGAACCACAGTATGAAATTTCGATATTAATAAACCTTGTTTCCATACTTTTCACCTTACTATTAATGGATTTAGGAAAAGTTTATTTAAGCGATCTTTTAGGAAGAAAACTCAGCAGACGGGTTTATTATATTGTAAATAAATATTTTGGTATAATATTACTGATTATAGGTATTTCCTTCTTTTATCATTTCATTACACTTTTAATTACATATCTGAACAGTGCCCTTTGATATAAATATATTATTGAATATAGTTCTGGGCATGATTATGTTTGGGCTGGGTCTTTCTCTTACCCGTGAAGATTTCAGACATCTGTTTGATCAGCCGAGAGCATTAAGTATCGGTCTGGCTTCACAAATACTGCTACTGCCTTTTCTTGCGTGGATTGTTGCCCTGCAAAGCGGACTGGGTGCGGAAATGCAGGTAGGCATCATGATTTTATCTGTTTGCCCGGGTGGAATTACCAGCAACCTTGTAAGTTACTACGTTAAAGGAAATGTGGCCCTGGCCATAAGCCTTACGGTATGCAACGCATTGCTATCCCTCATCACAGTGCCTGCCCTGGTCAACCTGTTTCTGCAACATTTTATGAATAATGGCAGAATGATTGAACTCCCTTTCTGGAAAACCATGTTTGATATTTTTGTGGTAACCATAATGCCGGCCATATTTGGCATGCTTGCACGCCACAGTTATACCAGCCATGCACTGAAAATTGAAAAAAACCTGAATATTATATTAACTATTTTGCTAATCGTCGTTTTTGCGTTCAAATTTCTGGCAGGCAACGAAAAAGGCGGTACCGCCATGACTATAGCAGACCTGCAAAAGCTCTCCGTCTGGATGATTGCACTCAACATTGGCAGTATGCTCATCGGCTACCTTGCGGGTTTGCTGGGTAGAGTTTCCTTTAGAAACCGAATAACCATCGCCGTGGAAGTAGGCCTCCACAATACAGCACTAGCTTTGCTTATTGCCGGTGATAAACTTAAAATTCCGGCTATGGAAAAACCCGCACTGGTCTATGCCCTCTACTCATTCGCAATAACATTCCTGGTTGCTTGGGCATTTATGAAACTCGATCCTGCATCCAGGAAAGAAACTAAAGTGTAAATTTGCACTTTCATTCCTGTCTGTTTTCTCGATGCTCAGAAGATATGTATTTTTACCACTTTTGTATGTTTCGGCAGTCCTGATTCTGCATGGTTGTGGCGGTATTAAGCCACAGGCTCCTTCTACCGCCAATCAGACCATAGCCCCAAAACAACTTCCGCCGATAGTTTCGAACATACACATCCCCATCAAGGTGGAAATGAAGCCGTTTTTTAAAATGGCAGATGATGCATTTGACAAAGAATTCAAGGGCAGCGACAAACCCTGTTCCGGACTTCGCTATGATTACAAGGTGAAGCGCGAACCCATTCAGATTTTAGGTTCAGGCAAAACCGTCAACCTTAATCTGGATATGGCCTATGGATTTAAGGGCGAATACTGTGCAGCCTGTCTGTTTGAAACTTGCGTCAATCCGCCGGTTCCATTTTCCTGTGGCTGGAATGAGAAACTGAGAAGGGTGAATGTGAAACTGGCCTCTGATATTGAAATAAGGCCCAATTTCGAGATTAAGTCTACCTCGCGCTTTACCGATATAAAAACCGTAGATCCTTGCGAAGTAACATTCGCCAACATCAACATAAACAGCATATTGCTCAGCCAGTTAAAACCCAGACTCAGCGATTTTGCAGGTATGATTGATGCTGAGGTGGCCAAACAAAACCTGAAACCTTATGTGAAACCCGTCTGGGATGCCCTTCAGGAAGATATAAAAATTGATATGGTTGGCTATCTGCGATTCCAACCCAAAGAAATCAGCCTGGGTGATATCAGCATGAGTGGTTCGCAGCTAAGTTTCTCGGTGGGCATGAAAGCCACTCCTGTTATTTCTGCGAGGCCCGCCTCGGCAACACCTTCCGTAATCCCAAATTTATCCGCTTATAAAAAAAGTTCGGGTTTTGAAGTCTACACGGACCTATACATGAACTACGACACCCTATCGGAGCAGGTTTACAGCACCATCAAGGACCAGATGTTTGAAATGGGCGGCAAAAAAATTAAGATTACTTACATAAAACTGTTTCCCGCAAAAGAAAAACTGGGTATTGAGGTGGGATTTACCGGCAGTAATAAAGGTGTTTTCTACTTGCTCGGTTTTCCGGAATTCGATGCCAAAACATCTCAATTAAGCCTAAAAAAGGTAGAATTTGACATTGCTACCAAAAATGTTCTTATTAAATCTGCCAAATGGCTGCTGGATGAAACCATCCGCAAAAAACTGGAAGAACAAATGGTGTTTGATGTTTCAGATCTGGTAAAACTTACCCGAGAATCCATCAACGCTTCCCTGAATCAGAAAATGAATTATGGTGTGCGTCTGCAGGGCGGTTTGCAGGAACTCGATATCAAAGACTATGTTATTCAACCTGATGCGTTGCTGGTGCGGGCTCTCACAAAAGGCAACCTTCAGGTTTTTGTGAATCAGTAGGCGTGTCCACCAAATTGAACGTGTGAACAAGCCGAAGGTACTCAGGCGCGGGGGCCTGCTACCTTTGTGCCAATGAAATATGCGTGGTTATTATTGGCAGGCCTCTTTATGACCGCCTGTGTTACCAAAAAAAAATATCAGGAACTTGAGAATTCCAAAAAGGAACTGGAACTGAAACTCAATAAAAAAGTGAGCGATTGCGAAAACCGAAGCGCCGAATACCTCGGTAAAATCAGTGAACTGGATGGCAATATTGCTTCACTTGACAAAAGAATCGGATTTCTACACGATTCACTCGGTAATTGCAGGGTAAAACTGGCAGAAAATCAGGAATACATACACGGACTTGGAGACAGACTAGATGAACAGAAAAAACGTCTCGCTGCAGAACTCGATACCAAAAATAAAATCTTGCAGACCAAAGAACTGGAACTGAATAACGCACTTGCGAAAGCAGAGGAAGAACGCATAAAACTAGAAAACCTGCGCAAAGAGCTGGAAAAAACTGTTGTCCGCGTGCGCATGCTGGAAAGCGAACTCAACCGCAAAGACAGCGCCGTAAGAGCACTCAAGGATGAGATAGCCAAAGCACTCGCCGGTTTTGATGAACTGGACATCAAAGTGGAATATCGCAACGGAAAAGTATATGTGAGTATGGCTGAAAAACTGCTGTTCAAAAGCGGCAGCATCAGCGTGGATCCAAATGGGCAGGAAGCACTGCTGAAACTGGCGGACGCACTGAATAAAAAGCCAGATGTGACTGTTACCGTGGAAGGCCATACCGACAACAAACCCATGAATGGTGAGAAAATCAAAGACAACTGGGATCTGAGCGTGCTGCGTGGGACCAGTATTGTGCGTATCCTAAGCGAAGACGGCAAAATGAATCCTTCAAGGATAACTGCAAGCGGCAGAGGAGAAACCAATCCCATTTCCGATAATGGTTCGGCTGAAGGCAGAGCCAAAAACCGTCGTACAGAAATCATACTCACTCCTAAACTGGATAAGATTTTCGAAATTCTCAACAACAATTGATTTGCCTTGAGCATTCTGATTGCTGCCATCGAAAACCACAAAGACCAGGCTATCGATGTGTTGTGTGAAAAATATTTACAGCGCCTGAACGGCTCATGGAAAACGAGCCTGCAAAGGCTCCCGGCGGCTAGGGTGAAGGAACCAGAAAAACAGAAACAGATCGAAACTGAAACGCTGCAGAAAATCATCAAACCGGAGGATGTGGTTCTGCTGTGTGATGAAAATGGCAAAACCCTTACAAGCAATGCTTTTTCAGCGCTCATACAAACCAGGCTGGCTAATCTGCGCGGAAGGCTCATTGTTGGAATAGGCGGATCGTATGGTTTTACGCCGGAGTTTATGAAAATAAATACCTGCATCCGTTTATCCGACATGACACTCCCCCATCACCTTGCCCGGCTGCTGCTCTGCGAGCAATTGTACCGCGCTATGAGCATTCAAAAAGGCAGTGCCTATCACCATGCCTGAGTTTTTACGTATTTTCGCGGTAAGGTAAGATGAACATCGAACAGGAATTATCGCTGCAGATAGAACGGGCCATCACCGAATTGTACGGAGAAAATCTGGTAGTGGTAAAACTTGAGAAAACCAACAAGGAATTCGAAGGCAGCTACACCTTTGTGGTATTTCCGCTGCTGCGCATCAGTAAAAAAAATCCGCAAGAAACTGCAGCCGAAATTGGAGAAAAACTACTACAGAACGGACATCCCGTTACAGCATACAACGTCATCAAAGGCTTTTTAAACCTTAGCATCAGCGACCGGGTATGGCACGGATTACTGCAACAAAACTGGAACAACAAATCATATGGCCTCAAGGACAAAACAGAAGGCCGTGTGATGGTGGAATATTCATCGCCCAATACCAACAAACCACTGCACCTCGGGCATATCCGCAATAACCTGCTGGGATGCAGCATCGCCGAAATTATGAAAGCCGGCGGACACGAAGTTATCAAAGCAAACCTAATTAATGATCGTGGTATACACATTTGCAAAAGCATACTGGCATGGCAACTTTTTGGCAATGGCGAAACCCCTGAAAACAGCGGTTTGAAAGGCGACCACCTCGTAGGCAAATATTACGTGGCATTTGATAAAGCCTACAAAGCCGAAATAGATTCGCTGGTTGCCGGTGGTATGATAAAGGAAGAGGCCGAAAAATCAGCACCCATTTTACTGCAAACACAGGAAATGCTAAGGCGGTGGGAAGCTGGAAACCCTGAGGTCATTAATCTTTGGGAAACCATGAACGGCTGGGTTTATAAAGGCTTTGACCACACCTACAAGCGCCTTGGTGTAGATTTTGACAAATACTACTACGAAAGCAACACCTACACACTGGGCAAGGATATTGTGTCCGAGGGACTTGAGAAAGGCGTTTTCTACCGCAAAGAGGATGGATCTGTGTGGATAGACCTAACGGCTGAAGGCCTGGATCATAAGCTGGTATTGCGAAAAGACGGCACATCGGTATACATCACCCAGGATATTGGAACCGCCGATGAAAAATTCAGGGAATTCGGCGCCGAAAAGAGCATATATGTGGTAGGAAATGAACAAGATTACCACTTCAAAGTGCTATTCCTCATCATGCAAAAACTAGGGCGCAGTTACGCTCCAGGTATGTACCACCTCAGCTATGGTATGGTGGATTTGCCCAGTGGCAAAATGAAAAGCCGTGAAGGCACCGTGGTAGACGCCGACGAACTGCTGGAAGAGATGCATGAAACCGCCAAGGCGAAAACCCTGGAGCTGGGCAAAACCGGGGGCATGGTGGAAGCAGAGTTGAACACTTTATATGAGAAACTTGGTCTGGCGGCACTCAAATTCTTTATCCTGAAAGTAGACCCCAAAAAACGTATACTGTTCAATCCGAAGGAAAGCATCGACTTTCAGGGCGATACAGGCCCTTTTGTGCTGTACACCTATGCACGTATCCAGAGCATGCTGAAACAAGCCGGAGCGGAATGGCAATCAGCTGTTGGTGAAATAGCCTGGCACCCCGCAGAAAAAGATACCCTTGAATCCCTGTATGGCTTTCCGGAAGCCGTTCACAACGCATGCCGCGATTACAGTCCCGCTGTCATAGCGCATTACGGCCTTGAGCTGGCCAAAGCATTTAACAGACTCTACAATGAATTATCGTTTCTGAAAGAAACTGATGTTAGCAAACGTGCAGCCCGACTGCAGATTGCCACATTCACAGCCAATACACTGGAAAACGCCTGCAGGCTGCTGGGTATTTCCATGGTAGGGCGGATGTAAATCTTTACTTCTCTTCGTTTAGTTTAAATATCAGTCCGGCCTCAATACCCAGCTGGGGCAGAAATATGGTTTGGGCGCCTGTTGCCGAAGGCAACAAAGGCAAACGCAAACGGCCATGCACAAAAGCATTGGTTTTTTTAAACATAATATAATCGGCTTTATAGCCAACATTGAGCCACATATTTACAGGAAAACCCCGCAGAGCATCATCCTTCACGGCAATCTTACTTTCGCCGTTATTATTAGAAAATCCAAGTGTTTCCACCATTACACGGTCGCGAACCAGCATCCCGGCAGATAGTCCGTAGGTCCACCACAGATCAAATTCCTTAAGGTTGCGGCTGTATCCCTCAACACTTTTGGTTTTAAGATATGAAAATTCCAGGTAATGATACCGAAAATCCTGGTTAATTTGCAAATGACCGGAACCTACAAGGTTCGCAACAATCCCGATTTTAGGGTGGATTGTATCTCCAAGCCGAACCTCTGTAATGGAGCGCCTGAAGCCCACGGTTGTATATCCCAAACCCAACGAAACGGCTTCCAGTGCATTCTTCTTTCGGGTATAAGCCAATCCTATATTCAGGTTCTGCCCCGGGTGGTCTTCCTTGTTAAGTGAATCACGGAAAAAGGTATTGGATGCGTAATATTTATCAGGAACCCTGTATCCGGTCATCATCCTGAATCCCAGATTGGGTGCTACATACACATGCAGATTTTGTTCATCTTTACTGCGCTGTGCACTTAATTTACCTGTCAGAAACAGAAGCAGGCCACATCCTAAAACAATTTGTTTTATTCCCATGATAATCTGTTTAATTTATGATAAAAACGCCACACGCCAAAAGCAGCGGCCATGAAGAGTCCGAGCGTAAAGCCTGTCCAGATGCCAAAAACTTTGCCTTCCAAAATAATTCCAAGCGAATAGGAAGCGGGCAATGAAATTACCCAGTACGACGTCACCGAAATCAGCGATGACCATTTCACATCGGTAATACCGCGCAGCAGGTTCATGGCACCGGCCTGTACTCCATCGGCCAGCTGAAAAAGTGCGGCCAGAAAAAATAATGGTAAGATGATAGGCATTACTTCGGCCTCAACACCATACCAGCCCGCAATCCGTTCGCTGAAAAATATAAAAATTCCGGCGGTAAACATTTGAAACAAGACAATAATAAAAAACGTGGCATGCGCCACTTTTCGTATAGCTTCCCTGTTCTTTTCGCCAAATGCGTTGCCCACCAGTATACTGCCGGCTACAGCCAGCCCACTTACTACCATGTAAGCCACAGAAGCAACATTCAGGGCAACTGCGTGTGCCGCAACCTGCGCGGTTCCCAGCCATCCTACCATAAGCCCCGATATACTGAAGCAGGCCCACTCGGCAAAGGTTTGCAATCCTACCGGCAAACCGAGTTTCCAAAGTGCGGAAAGCTGCGTTTTTATTTCATTCCAGGCAGGCGTCGCCGCGGGACGATAGGCCGCCAGAAATCCTGAATATCGGATATACCAGATGCCCGATAACGCCATACCCACACGCGCTATCAGCGTAGCCCAAGCTGCGCCCTGCATACCCATGGCAGGCAAACCCATATTGCCATAGATGAGTCCGTAGTTTAGCAATACATTCAGAGCCAAACCGCCAAACGTAATAGACATGGCTACTTTGGTATGCCCCAAACCATCGGTGTATTGCCGCGATGCAGCAGACAACAGCATGGGCAAAGCCGAATAATTGATGATGCGCAAAAAATCGGGGGTGAGCCTGTTTATACTTTCTGCCTGCCCCAGCCATGTAAAATTGGAAATGATAATTTCCAGCACTGTAAACTGACACAGGAAAAGCAGCATGGCTGCCAGCTGCCCCGCACGGTAGGTGGTAAAGGTTTGCTTCCACAATCCCTCACCATACTGGATACTGACGCGGGAACTGATGGCGAACATCACACCAAACGTTAAGCTGGAAACCATAAAGAAAATGCTATTGGCCTGATTGGCCGCCGCCAACACGTCTTTCCCCAGACGACCCACCATCAGGGTATCTGCCACGCCCATGAGCACGATGCCCAGCTGCCCCATAATAATGGGCATGGCAAGGGTAAAAGTCTGAACAACCGTGGGGCGGTGGGGAGAAAGGAAACGTTTCAAGAACCACAAAAATACGGGCGTGCATAACAAAAGCAGGATTTCTATTTCTATTTATCTGTTTTTATTGTTTTTGTTTAGTTTTTTATGTATATTCATTATGGGCGATCCCACAGGGGTCGGTTCTTGGGGAACCTCAGAGACTTATAAATACGTGGCATCATCCGGGGATAGCATACCAAAAAAACCGTGCAGGCCCCCGAACCCGGCGGATTCACATACCCGCAACCAAGCACGGGGTCACACCCCGAACCCGAATGGTTCACATGTCAGGCCAGTTTTCACGACCTTTGCACCGTGCATCCCGAAATACTTTACGAAGACAACCACCTGATAGCCGTTAACAAACCCCCGGGGCTTGCCGTGCAGGGCGATGTGACCGGTGATGTGCACTTGCTGGACGTGGTCTCAGATTACCTCGCCACCAAATACAACAAACCCGGAAAGGCCTTTGTAGGCCTCATCCACCGCCTGGACCGCCCTGTTAGCGGCGTGGTGCTGCTGGCCCGCACCTCCAAAGCCCTGGCCCGCATGAACGAACAGTTCCGCGCCAAAACCACCCATAAAACCTACCGCGCACTGGTAAGTAACCTGCCGCCACAAAACTCCGACACCCTCACCCATTATCTCGGCAAAGACAGCAAAACCCACCGCGCCCTCACCTACCTGAAGCACAAAGCCGGCGCCAAAGAAGCCATTCTACACTACGAACTGCTGAAACATACTCCCAACGGCTATCTTCTTGATGTCCAACTCGAAACCGGACGTTTCCACCAGATACGCGCACAACTGGCCAAAACCGGCATGCCCATTCTGGGCGACGTTAAGTACGGAGCCGGCACGCCCCTGCCCAACAGAAGTATTGCCCTGCATGCATTTTCACTGGAATTTATCCATCCGGTTACCTCAAAAAAAATACTGATTACAGCTCCCTACCCCAAACACCCCTGGTGGAAAGGCTGCTAAAGTCCCAGCTCGCGGGCCGGATCCCAGAACAAACGTTCAAAATACACCACACAATCGTTTTCAACCTTAATACCTTCTGCCTCCAGTAGCTTTTGCATGGCATCATCACTGCCGAAATGCGCTTTGCCCGTTAGCATTCCCAGCCTGTTCACCACCCGATGCGCCGGCACAGAATCTTCCAAGCCGTGGCTATTATTCATAGCCCATCCCACCATACGGCTGCTGCGGCCTGTACCCAGATAACGGGCAATGGCCCCGTAGGATGTTACCCTGCCATGCGGAACCAACCGCACAACTGCATACACATCCTTAAAAAAATCATTTTTATCAGCTTTCATGGCAGTGCGGAGTTTTGGAACAAAATTTGCAAAATATTTGTTCAATTGCAAACCCAATGTCAATGCTAAGAACCTTAACCTTTGTCGCCCTACTTTTGGGCAGTACCGGCCTTTCAGCGCAAATAACACCATACCAGCGCACTGCCCCTGTAAAAATTAATACCATAGGGGTATATCCAAAACTCAGCAATGCCAAAAACTGGGACGGCAGGGAACCCGGTACCTACAGTCTGCGCTTCAAAATACGTGGTCTGAAACCCGGAGACACCGCCTACATCGCCGATTATTATCTGGACAATAAATACCTGCGCGATACCGCCGTGGTGGATAAGAAAGGCCTTATCAATTTCACCGGCGACAAAAAACTGCAGCGCGGTATGTACCTGTTTGTAATGCCCAAAAAAGCCGACTTCTTCGAGTTTATTGTGGATGACGACCAGGATTTCACCATCGGTACCGACACACAATACTGGAAACGCGAATACTACAAAACCATGAAGGTGGAAGGTTCAGACCAGAATACTGCCTTTGCAGCTTACCAGAACGGCCGTGTAGACCTGGGTATTGAAATTGGGAAACTGGACGAGAGTATCAAAAAAGAAACAAACGAAACTGTTAAAAAAGACCTGGAAACCCAGCAGAAAGCTCTTTACGAGAAAAAAGAAAATTACGACAAAGACTTCATAGCCGCCCATCCCGATCACCTGCTGTCACGCTTCCTGTATGCCATGATGGATGTGGATGTACCCGAAGTACTGCCCACCAAACCCGATGGCACCAAAGACAGCGCATTTCCATACAATTACTACAAGGCACATTACTGGGATCATGTAGATTTGGGAGAAGACGGACTGGTGCGCATGCCGGTCAATTTTATGAAACAAAAACTAAATTTTTATTTTGATAAACTGGTAAGTCCCGACCCCGATAGCTGCATCAAGGAATGCAACATGATCCTGGACAAAGTGAAAAATACCATCGATATAGAGCACTTTGTGATTTACCACCTCACTTACAAATACGAAACAAGCAAGATTATGGGACAGGATGCGGTATTTGTGAACCTGGCGGTCAATAACTACTGTAACGGCAAAGCCTGGTGGACCGATAGCACCACCATTGAAAAAATGTGTGAAGCAGCCATTCGCAAATCCTCTACCCTCGTAGGAAGAATTGCGCCACCCTTGGAACTTCTAAACCCCGACAGCATCTGGGTAAATACCGCTGCTGTTAAAGCACCCTACACCCTGATGATTTTCTGGGACCCCACCTGCGGCCATTGCAAAGAGGTAATGCCCAAACTGGCCAAGGTATATGAAAAAAATAAAGAAAAGGGCTGGAAAGTGATAGCACTGGCCAGCAGCGACAAAAAAACCGAATGGCTGCAGTACATCGCTGAACATCCGGAATTAAAGGAATTCATACACCTGCGCCGAGGTATTGTCCGTTCAGAAGAAATGGCCCATAACATGCAGTCTTTTTATATTGTGGCCAATCCTACCATTTTTGTGCTGGACAAAGACAAAAAAATTCTGGCTAACCGTATCGACAGCGAAAAGATAGAAGACTTTATCGGCCATTTCGAAAAGGTAGAGGCAGAAAAAGCTACACCAAAAAAATAGTTCAGGTTAACTTTTCTTCATCCACTTTTTGGCATCGCGGTACATGGTGCCGGTAAAGTAGGTGAGCCCGTATGACCAGTATGGACCGGTGAAATTGGTAGTTTCCAGCCCCGACACCCGAATACCCACACCGGCATAAAAACCAAAATACCGCAGAAATCGCACCGTACCGCCAATGCCGGCCTCCAGCGGCACTATCAACCCGATATTGGATTTCTTTATATCAGCTCCTCTCTTGCGATACTCCCAGCCATTGCCTATACCGGCCTGAAAAGATGTTACCACTTCAAACCGCCAGCTTTGGTGCACATAGTATTCAAGTGTGGAACTTGTGTAGGCAAAACCCTGATTTAATGTATCTTGATCTAATGTCTGCAACAGGCGGCTGTTGTAGTAGCCCGTCCATACCGCCACCTTGCCAAAATCCAGGCCATAGCGCAGTCCGTTCACATTCACAGGCACACCGCCCATGATGGATTTGCGGCTATCGAAGCCCAGCCTGAGCCCCGGTGTTCTCATTAGATACGTGTGCACCGTATCCAACGGATTCCAGCGAACGCGGATACTATCCTGTGCCTGCAGGGAAAATGCCAAAAGAGCGAAACAGCTGGCAACAAAGCGCATGGGGCGAAGTTAGAGAAGGTAGCTGAAAATTTTATTTCCCCATCTTTCCCCGTTTGTTGATAAACAACCCGCTTTAAATCCATCCCCAAATTCCCCTATTTTCGCATTACCCATGTCTTTTCCCTATCAGCTAAAAACCCTCGATGCCTATATAGCAGCCTACCAACAAAGTCAGGAAGACCCCGAAGCCTTCTGGGCCGGTATCGCGTCGCATTTTACATGGCACAAGCCATGGCACTCCGTGGTGCGCTCAGACTTTCACACCGCCACACACAGCTGGTTTGAGGGCGGCAAACTCAATATCACCGAAAACTGCCTGGACCGCTACGCCGCAGGCCAACCCGATACCACCGCCATCATCTGGGAACCCAACAATCCTGCAGAAACCACACGCACCCTAACGTATCGCCAATTGCTGGATGAAGTGATGCTGTTTGCCAACGCACTGAAACACCGCGGCATTGGCAAGGGTGACCGGGTTTGCATCTACATGGGCATGGTGCCCGAACTGGCCATTGCCGTGCTGGCCTGCGCCCGCATCGGGGCCATACACTCCGTGATTTTTGGCGGCTTCAGCGCCAGCAGCATCGCCGACCGCGTGCAGGATGCCGGTGCCAAAGCTATCATCACCTGTGATGGAGCATTTCGTGGGGCGAAAACCATTCCGCTGAAATCGGTGGTAGACGAAGCCCTGCAACATTGTCCCACCGTGCAATCCGTGTGGGTACTGCGCCGCACCCACGAGCCCGTGAGCATGCACAACGGCCGCGATTACGACTGGCATACCGAAACCGAAGCCATACGCGCAAGCGGCAACACCCACTGCCACGCCGAAAGCATGGATTCTGAAGATCCCCTGTTTATTCTTTATACTTCAGGCTCTACCGGCAAACCCAAGGGCGTGGTGCACACCACCGCCGGCTACATGGTTTGGGCCC
>Ga0194121_10002914_pt1 | contig 26493 bp, 27 predicted proteins | sample TA2MahCa50mmetaG_FD_148609 | JGI IMG/M metagenome (GOLD analysis project Ga0194121, IMG submission 148609) | Freshwater microbial communities from Lake Tanganyika, Tanzania - TA2015020 Mahale Deep Cast 50m | ecosystem: Environmental > Aquatic > Freshwater > Lake | place: Tanzania: Lake...
CGAGCGTGCGGCGCACCGGCAGGTGGGAGCGCTCGATCAGGCGGATGATCTCCCTTCGCCCGCTCTCTCGAACCGGTGGCGTTCGCGGGCTCAGTCTCGGAGGCGGGGTACCTCATGCGCCGTCTCCCCCATCCCCGCTGATGCTTTTTTTTGAGAAGACGGTTCTCCAGCGTCAGGTCGGCGACCAGTTCCTTCATGTCGCGCATCTCACGGCGCAGGTCCTTGACCGCGCCCGAGCAGGCCTGCCTCGCCGTGTCCCCGGCGAGCCGCTTCTTGCCCGCCTCCAGGAACTCCTTCGACCAGCTGTCGTAGAGGCTCTCCGCGATCCCCTCGCGCCGGCACAGCTCGGCGATGCTGTCCTCGCCGCGCAGCCCGGACAAAACAATCCGGATCTTCTCCTCGGCCGAATACGGCTTGCGCGTCCGGTGCCGGATGTCCCGCACCGTCTGCTCCGCCTCGGACGTCAATGCTTGCGATTTCTGTCTCATCTCCGGTCCCTTCGGTCCCTACGATGAGCCAGAAATCCTCCACTACCAAATCCCCTCAATCCGTCCCATAGGCGCTGACGTCAGACAAACTCGGCCACGCTCCGACCCCAGGCCCTAGCCAGGTGATCGATCATCGGCGTCGCGACGATGCCGGGGCAGATGGCGTTGACCGTGATGCCGTGCTCGGCCACCTCGCGGGCGAGCGATTGGGTGAAGCCGATGACGGCGAACTTCGAGGCCGAGTAGTGGGCGAGGGTGGGGTCGCGCACCTTGCCCGAGATCAAGGAGATGTTGACGATCGACCCCGGCGTGCCGGCGGCGATCATCACCCGCGCGGCCGCCTTGGCGACGAGGAACGTGCCGGTGGCGTTCACTCCAGCACCCTCCGCCACTCCGCGGGATCCATGTCGACGACCTTGGCCACCGCCAGGATCCCAGCCGCGTTCACCACCAGGTCGAGCCCGCCCGCCTCGGCCGCGAACCCGCGCACGGCCGCGTCCACGGCGCTCGCGTCGGTCACGTCGAGCACGCGGCTCCAAGGGATCCCTGCCTCGGCGCCGAGCGATGCGATCGTCTGACCCAAGTCCCGCTCGCTCGAATCCGTCAGTCCCAGGGTAGCGCCGCGCTTCGCGAACATGGCGGCGATGCACCGCCCCATGCCGCCGCCCGCGCCCGTGAGGAAGATGCGGTGCCCCTTGATCTGAGCCATGACCCTCGTTTCCGTCCGCCCGAAGGGACGTGCCGACAAGCTCATACCCTGGGGTGGCGGCCGTATCCAGTGCGTCTGGCCACGGCCGAGGCCATCGACTAGCCTCGCCTCCATCATTCACCTGCGAGGGAGGATCGCGGTGTCACCGAAGCAACCGTGGCCCGAGCATCTGTTGATCGTGCGCGCGACCGTGGCGGCGCGCGTCGAAGTTGCCTGGAACCGCTGGTACAACGAGGTCCACCTGCCCGAGATCACGGCCTGCCCGGGCTTCATCGCCAGCCGCCGCTACGTGACCGAGGGGCCGGGCGGGCGGAGCTACGTTGCCATCTACGCGCTCACCGGGCCCGAGGCGCTCGTCAGCGCCGAATTCGCGGCGCGCCGCGGCTGGAGCTCCTTCAGGCCGGACGTCGCCGCCACGGTGGAGCTTTACCGAGCCATCGAGGGAGGACAACAGCCGTGAGCGAGCCCGAGAGCAAGACCTGGTACTGGGAGAAGCACTGGACCGATTTCCGCGCCGGATCGCGCAAGCTGCGCATCGCCTACGACGGTGCCCTCGCCCTCGCCGTGCTCTACGACCAAGGCACTCCGCGCACCGTGGCCGAGATCGTGCGCCACTTGCCCTTCAAGGTTCCCGTGGTCCACGTCGCCTGGAGCGGCGACATGGTGATGAGCACGCGGGCCTACGCCTTCGAGGCTCCGACCATGGAGAACGCGGTGCACCTGCCGCGCCCCGGCGACCTCGGCTGGGACCCGAAGTTCGGCGAATTGACCCTCACCTACGGCACCGCCCAGTGCCGGCTGCCGTCGGGGGACAACACGCTCGTCGCGTTCGGCCAGGTGGTCGAGGGCCTGGCGCCGCTCGCCGATTGGTGTCGTGCCCGCCGCTTCGTCGGCCAGGGCACCCTACGGTTCGAGATCGCTTAGGCCACCAGCGACCGCCAGGCGCTCCACCCGCCGACCAGTTCGGCGATGCGGGCATAGCCGTCGGCGGCCGGGTGGAGACCGTCGCCGGCGGCCAACGCCGCGCGATAGCGGTCATCCGCCGCGAGCGGGGTGACGAGGTCGAGAAACGGGATACCGAGCCCTCGCGCGATCGCCGAGTAGGCCCGCCCGAATTCGATCATCGCGGCGTTCCGCATGTCCCACGTCACGCCATCCTCGACCAGGGGATTGATGCGTTCATCGACGGGGAAGGGGCCGAGCCACAGCACGGGCGCGAGCGCCTTTGCCTCGCGCATCATCGCCTCGGCGGCTGCGCAGGACCGGTCCAGCGGCACCTGGGGTCCCTTTCCGACGACGACCGAGGCGTCATTGACGCCGAAGCAGAACACGAGCGCGCCCAGGCCGCCGCCGCGGGACCTCGCCTCGGCCTCGCGGCGCCAGCGCAGGGCGATGTCGGGCGCGGTGTCCCCGTTGACGCCGAGGTTGTAGACGGTCATGGAGCGCTTCCCGTGGCGTACGAGCCCCCGGCACAGCCTGCCCGGCCACGACAGGCCCTCGGCGTCGCTGTCGCCGATCGTCAGGCTGTCGCCGAAGAACCCGGCGCGGTCGATCACCAGTGCGAACCGCCCGAGAGCTGGATGTCCTCCATGGTCAGCCCGCGCGCCTCGTCGCGGCAGAGGAAGGCGGCCAGCGCGCCGATCTCCTCGGCCTCGATCCAGCGCTTCTGCGGGATATCGTCGGGAATGTGATCGAGATAGTCGTCGAGCGCCTGGTCGATCCCGAGCATCTTGAGCTTGTTCGGAATGGCGACGCGCACGACGTGCGGGGATTTGACGCTTCCCGGGTTGATCGCGTTGCAGGTGACGCCGTGGGGCGCGCCCTCAAGCGCGACGCAGCGGGTGAGCCCGAGAAGCCCGGTCTTCGAGGAGCACATGGCGGCGTGTCCCGGATGCCCCACCCGGGCGCCCGTCGACGCCAGGTTCACGATGCGGCCCCACGCGCGCTCGATCATCCCCGGTAGGCAGAGTTTGATCGTGCGGTAGGGGCCGTTGAGGTTCACGTCGATGGTCCGGTGCCACAGCTCGTCGGGATGATCGGCCATCAAGTGGTGGGCGGAGCCGCCCGCGGCGTTGATCAGAATGTCGACCTTGCCGAAGGCCGCGACGGTCGCGGCGAAGAACTCGGCGACCGAGGCATCCGAGCACACGTTGAGAGGGTGCGCGAGCGCGCGGACGCCGCGGCCTGTGATCTCGCCCTCGGTCGCCCGCAGTTCCTCGTCCGCCAACACGAGCGCGGCCTCGCCGGTCACGCGCTTGTTCGCCACCGTTGGGGTGAGGGAGCCGATCGCGACGTCGGCGCCGGCCTCGGCCAGGGCGAGCGCGCAGGCCCGGCCCATGCCGGTCGCGCCTCCCGTGACCCAGGCCGCGCGCCCCTGCAGGTAACGATCGCTCATCGCTTCGCGCCCTCCGCTCGCAACCGTTGCTCGGCCTTGTAGGTCGCCATCATCCTGACCGCCGTCTCGCGCGCCGCGAGCGAGGCGACATCGCCGTCCCCCGCGGGCCTCGGCTCCAGCTCGAAGTTGGCGTGGCGATCCTCCCCCCGCACCAGCATGGCGGCCTCCCGGCCCCGCGCCTGGCGCACGTGGGTGGGGATGAAGACCATTGAGCAGCCGATGCGGTGGGCGCCGCCGCCGTTGGGCCCCGAGGCGTGCGGCGTGAAGACGTGGTGGAGCGAGGCCTCGCCCGAGGCCAGCCGCAGGTCGACCCTGGCAGGCGACGGCAGCTCCACGATCTCCTGGCCGCGCGGCAGCATGACATCGGGCGCGAAGGTGTTGACATGGGGCAGTTGCCCGTCCCGATGCGCGCCCGGCAGGAACTGCATGGCGCCGTTCGCCTGATCGACGGCCCCCAGAGCGAGCCAAGCCGTGAGGCCGACGGGTGGCTCCAGGCCCCAGTAGGTCGCGTCCTGGTGCCAGGTGAACCGGCCGGCGGAGCGCGGCGGCTTGATCGCGAACGAGCAGCTCCACAGGAGCAGGTGCGGGCCGAGGACGTCGGCGACGGCGTCCAGCAGGGCGGGCGTGTGGACGATGTCGTCGATCCAGCGGAAGGCGAGGTTGGCCTTGTAGCCGAGGAGGTCGATCGCGTCCTCGCGCTCGGCCATCAGCGCGAGGGCCCTCGCTCTCGCCTCGTCCGCGGCGCCCGGATCCATCACCCGGAGGGGAAACAGGAAGCCGTCGCGGGCGAACCGCTCGACCTCGTCGGCGGAAAGGCCCGTCCTCACGGCGCTACTCCGGCCCGGCCCACGGCGGGATCATGCGGAAGATCGTGTCGGCCACCGTGTACTCGGCGTAACCGAGCCGCGCGATCGGCCGCACCCCGTGCAGGTCCACGCGCCCGTTCTTGATCAGGCGATCGTCGATATGGACGGCGACGACCTGGCCGATGACGACGCCGTTGTCGCCTGGCCCGTAGTCGCCCCGCTGCCGGATCATCACGGTCTTCAGCCAGCGGCACTCCAGGTGGACGGGCGAGCGCTTCACCCGCGGCGGCTTCACTAGGCGCGAGGGTACCATCTCGAGCCCGGCAAGCGCGGCCTCGTCCACGTCGCTGGGGACGATGTCGGAGGTCTTGTTCATGTCCTCGCGCAGGTCCCACACCGCCATGTTGCAGACGAACTCGCCGATTGCCTCGGCGTTGCGCCAGGAATCCTTGCGCCGGTCGGGCCCGTCGCCGGCACTCGAGGAGAACATGACTGTCGGCGGATCGTCGCCCACGGCGTTGAAGTAGCTGTAGGGCGCGAGGTTGACGATGCCCTTCGTGTTGAGCGTCGTGATCCAGCCGATCGGACGGGGCACGACCAGGCACTTGAAGGGGTCGAGGGGAAGGCCGTGGCCCTTGTCGATCTCGTAGAACATGGTCACACCAAGTCGCGCGGGACGCGCGCCTGCCAGGTCCGACAGAAGACGCGCGCGCCGCCTTCGTGGGCGTCGATATCGGACTGGATGTGGAACGCGTCCGCCGTCGCCGTCAAGGTCGTGCGCGTTTCGATGGCGATGCGCCAGTCGCCGCGCCCGATCGTCATCGACTGCTCGGAGTAGGACCGGCACGTCGAGGGGTCGCTGTGGTGGATCGTGTAACGTTCCGTGCCGACGCTGGAGAGCTCTAGCCCGTGGCTTTCGATGCGGTAGCTGCCCCGGTGCTTGCGCGCCTCCAAGGTCGTCGTGCCGGCGACGACGTCGCGATGCACACCGCGCTCGCGCCCAGTGGGCATGAACCAGGTGCGCGGCTCGGGCTCGGCGCTCTCCGGCTCGGCGAAGGGATGCAACCGGTCGTCCTCGGGGCGGGGCGCGCGCACGGGAAGGGAGAGGGCGCAGCCCTCGGTGTGCAGCGTGATCGTCGCCTTCGCGGGCGCGGGCCAGGCGATCGGCCAGTAGCCCGTCGCGATCGCCAGCCGGATGCGATGGCCCGGCACGAAGGCGTAGGCCTTGTGGTCGAGAGCCACCCGCACGCGATAGCGGCGGCCGGGCACGAGCGGCTGCGGCCGTTCGTCGTCGTCCCTGTGCGCGAGGTTGAGGAGTCCGAAGGCGACGCGGGTCGAGGCGCCGTCGGGGGCCACATCGTTCAGGCGCACCGAGACCTGTGCCACGGGCTCGTCGCAGGAGAGATCGAGCTCCGCCAAGGGCGCGCCGTGGAACTCCACCCGCTCGGCAAGGGGATCGCTGTCGAAGCAGAGCGACTTGCCATCGTCTTCGCGCTGGTCGGTCGCGAGCTCGTGGCCGATGGGACCAAGGCCGTAGGGGCAAAGGCAGCCGCTGGCGGTGCCGACGTCCAGGGGCGAGGAGAGGGTCAAGGCATCGTCCCCCCTCGGCGCATCCACGAGCACGCCGCGCGCGAGGTGCATGCGCCGCGGCGGCTCGTTTCTCGGCCACGTCGTCTCGGCCACCCAGCGGCCCGCGGTCGTCTCGACGAAGCCTTCAGCCGGCACGCGCTCCGCCATCCAGACGCGGAAGATGGGCTCGTCCATGATCCCCGTGTCGCGGCCCTTCAGCCAATGGTCCCACCAGCGGAGGGCCTCCTGCAGGAAGCCCATCCAGGGGCCGGGCGGCGCCTTGTCCTGGGGATACTGATGGCCCCAGGGTCCGATCAGCGCCTTGCGCGGCACCTTGAGGCCCGCCATCAGGCTCGGGATCGAGTTGATGTAGCTGTCGGCGAATCCGCCCACCAGATAGACGGGGCAGGCGATCGCCCCGTAGTCCTCACGCACCGAGCCGTGCCTCCAGAACTCGTCGCGACGCTGGTGGGGCAGCCAATGCTCCAGGGGGTTGATGAGGTTCTCCATGCGCCGGAGCCACATCTCCCGCCAGAGCGGGCCGACGATCATCGGGTCCGGCGGCCTCGGCAGCAGGGTGAAGAACAGCGAGTGCCAGTACATGTTGTCGTTGAGCAGGCAGCCACCCTTGAAGTGCATGTCGTCGGCGTAGCGGTCGTCGACCGAGCCTACGGAGATGATCGCCTTGAGGGCCGGAGGCCTGCGTGCCGCCACCTGGAGCGCCTCGAACCCGCCCCACGACAATCCCATCATGCCGACCCGCCCGTCGCACCACGGCTGCGCAGCGATCCAGGCGATCGCGTCCAACGCGTCATCGTGGTCCTGCTTCAGGTACTCGCCGAGCAGCAGCCCCTCAGAATCGCCGGAGCCGCGGATGTCGATGCGCACGGCGGCGTAGCCGTGGCCGGCGAAGTAGGGATGGATCGTCTCGTCGCGCTCGGCGATGGCGTCGCGCTTGCGGTACGGGATGTATTCCAGGATCGCCGGCACGGGTGTCGTCTCTGCGTCGGCGGGCATCCAGATGCGGGCGGCGAGCCGCACCCCGTCACCCATGGGGATCCAGCAATGCTCGATCTGGCGGATCGGGTGGGGGAAGAAGTCGAGGGAGCGGAACGCCACGATCGATCCTTTATGCAGGCCTCGGAAAACCTTGGTATCACAGGTGGGCCCAGGCGCGACAGCGGGAGAGGGGTGGATGACGGCGGGCGGGACGGCGATCGAGGCTCTGGTGACGACGTTCAAGGCGGCGTGGCGGGCAGGATTGGCGAGCAATCCCGAGGCGGCGCCCCACCTTCGCGCGACGCTCGCCCGACTGGAGGCGGCGAGCGGGAGCGTGGCGCCGGCGCCCGTCCGCCAGCCCGTCACCCGTTTCGTCGCGCCCGCGAGCAAACTCTCGAGCCACCCGGAATCGGCGGCGCTCGCCGCAGCAACGCGCGCGGCCGAAGGCGCGCTCGCATGGCATCCTGCCTACCCCCAGCTCGCGGGGGACCCGCGCTACGCGGATTTCCTCGCCGGCTACTCCTACGCCGACGTCGCGGGGCCGCGCGGCCCCTTCGTCACGCCCGACATGGCGGCGTTCCTCACCGTCCAGGCGCCGGGGGTCACCTATCCGGCCCACGCCCACCCGGCGTTCGAGGTCTACTACATCATCGCCGGCCGCGCCGAGTGGAAGCGGGGAGGGGAGGACTGGCGCTTCCGCGAGCCGGGCACCTTCATCGTCCATCTGTCTGGCCAGGCCCATGCGATGCGCACCGGGGCCGAGCCGTTGCTGGCGGCGGCGGTGTGGCTCGACCACCTCGACGGGCCCTCCGTCATGGTCGAGCCCTGACCGCGACGCAGGTCATCTCGACCTTCAGCCCCTGCAGGAGTTTCGCCTGGACGCTGACCCGGGCCGGCACGGCACCGGGCGCGACCCAGGCGAGCCAGGCCCGGTTCATCTCGTCCCAGGTCTCGATGTCGGCGAGGTAGACCTGGACGAAGAGCACCCGCGATTTGTCCGAGCCAGCCGCGGCGAGGAAGCGGTCGAACTTGCCGAGGATCGCGCGCGCCTGGGCCTCGACGCCGCCGCCGGGGTCCACGTCCCACGCCGTCGTGCCGCCGACGATGACGAGGTCCCCCCAGGCGGCGGCGGCGCTGAAGAGGTCGCCGTACTCGGGCCCGGGGGAGATGCGGTCGATCGGCGGCATGGGCGGATCCCTCGGATCGTCGCGCGCGGGCTCGACGCGCGGCCCACGATTGGTCTACGCTGTATAAAATACGACAGACGCGCACGCACGATGGACGATCTGGCGGCCAGGTTCGCGGAGGATGGCTTCGTTCACCCGATCCGGGTCTATCCCGAGCCCGAGATCGAGGCCCTACGCCGGCGTTTCGAGGCCGAGCTGCGTCCGTTGTGGCGGGATCCCACGCAGGAGACCGACTACACGTTCCAGACCCACCTGCTGTTTCCCTGGCTCGACGCTGTCATCCGCCATCCTCCCGTCCTCGATGCCGTTGCGGGGCTGCTCGGACCCGATCTCCTGCTGTGGAACAGCGGCTTCGTCGTCAAGCCGGCGGGCGATGGCTACTTCGCCTCGTGGCACCAGGACCTGACCTACTGGGGCCTGGACCCCGCCCACGTCGTCACCGCCTGGCTCGCCTTCACCTCCAGCACGCGCGCGAACGGCTGCGTCCGATTCGTTCCGGGCTCCCACCGGCTCGGCCTCCTGCCGGTGGTCGAGACCCGGGCCAAGGACAACATGCTCTCGCGCGGCCAGGCCGTGATTCTCGACGATCCCGAATCGCGCGCCGTCGCCGTCGAGCTGAGGCCCGGCGAGATCTCGATCCACCACGGCCTCACGGTCCACGCCTCGGACCCCAACCGGACGGACGCCGACCGCATCGGCATGACCATGACGTACATCCGCCCCGATGTTCGCAGCCGCAAGGGCCGCGACACGGCGAGCTTGGTGCGGGGCGAGTATCGCTTTGGCCACTTCGATCTTGCGCCGCCTCCGATCGCGGATCTCGACCGTGCCGCGGTCGCGGCGCACGCGGCGGCGGCGCGCGCCCGCATGGCGGTCATCCAAGCGCCGGGCTGAGCTTGGCCGACCTCGACCTCTGCTACGAGCCCGCTTGGCGCCTCGCGGCCCTCGTGCGCGCGGGCGCGATTTCGCCCGTCGCGCTCGTCGCCAACGCGCTCGATCGCATCGCCGAGGTCAACCCCAGGATCAACGCCTTCTGCGCCGTGTTCGCCGCCCGCGCCCTGCACGAGGCGAAGGAGGCCGAGGCGGCGGCGCGGCAGGGGAGGGACCTTGGCCCCCTCCACGGCGTCCCCATCGCCATCAAGGACCTGACGCCCTCGCGCGGCGATCCGACGACGCTGGGGTCGCGCCTCTTCAAGGACTGGGTCACGGACTGGGATGCCGTCGTCGTCGAGCGGCTGCGGGCCGCCGGCGCCATCATCGTCGGCAAGACGAACACGCCGGAGTTCGGCTACTCGGGGTTCACACGCAACGAGCTCTGGGGCGAGACCCGGAACCCCTGGAACCTTCGGCACACGCCCGGCGGCTCCTCGGGCGGTTCGGCGGCGGCCGTGGCCACGGGATGCGTCCCCCTGGCCGAGGGCTCGGACGGCGGGGGTTCGATCCGCGATCCGGCGGCGTGTTGCGGCATCGTCGGGTTGAAGCCGAGCTTCGGGCGCATTCCCTTCGATCTCCTGCCGACGCAGTTCTCCACCGTCTTCCACCTCGGGCCGCTCGCCCGGACCGTGGCCGACGCCGCCCTCTTCCTCGCGGCGACGAACGGCCCGGACGACCGCGACATTTCCTCGCTGAGCCCCGCGCTCGACGTGCCCGTGCCGCCGCCCTCCGATGTGACCGGCTTCCGCCTCGCCCTCGCCGTCGATTTCGGGTTGTTCCATGTCGACCCCGAGGTCGAGGCAAACGTCAGGGCCGCGGCGGCCGCCCTTGAGGCGCGGGGCGCGATCGTAGAGGAGGTGGGCCTGCGCTTCGACCGCCAGGCCATCGCGGCCTACGAGGCTGACCTCGGCGCCCTCGCGGCACTCACACAGGGCGAGTACCTCTACGAGCATCGCGCCGAGCTCACGCCGCGGGTGGCGGCGCTGATTGATGACGGCAAGCGCTATGGTGGCACGGCGGTGAAGGCCTTCGAGATCGCGCGCACAATGGTCTGGCGGGCGCTCGCCCCCGTCCTCGCCTGTCACGACGCGCTGCTGTGCCCGACCCAGGCCGGTCCGGCCCCGCGCAACGACCAAACCGAGGCCGACTTCGATTGGGTCGACGAATTCGGCAAGTACCACGGCCACTTCATGTCTCAGTACTTCAACTTTGTGAGCCAAGTACCTGCCTTAGCAGTGCCTTCCGGATTCACATCTTCCGGTCTTCCGACCGGGGTGCAGATTGTCGGGCGCCGCTACGACGACAACTGCGTGCTGCGCGTGGGCGCGGCCCTGGAGGCGGTCCGGCCGTGGTCGGATCGCCGCCCGCCGCTGTGACGTCCTCCCTTGGCAATCCGGCGTTCGCCACCGTCGCGGCGTTGGCGGCGGCTCTCAGGTCGCGCGCCGTGTCGTCCGAAGACCTCGTCCGCCTCGCGCTGCGGCGCATCGAGCGCCACGATGGCGACCTCAAGGCGTTCATCCACGTGGCCGCTGCATCCTCGATCGCGCAGGCACGGGAGCTCGATCGCGAGTTGCGCGCCGGCCGCGATCGCGGGCCGCTGCACGGTCTACCGGTTGGCATCAAGGACATCATCGACGTGGCAGGGCAGCCGATCTCCTTCGGCAGCGGCCATCCCGCACCGCCGGTCGCCACCCGCGATGCGACGCTGGTGGCAAGGCTCAGGGAGAGCGGCGCCGTCCTGATCGGCAAGACGCACACCTACGAGTTCGCCTACGGCGATTTCCACCCCCGGCACGGCTACGCCCGCAACCCCTGGAGCCTCGCTCGCACCGCCGGTGCGACAAGCGGGGGCTCGGCCGCGGCGACGGCCGCTGGGCTCGTCCCCCTCGCAGTCGGCACCGACGCTGGCGGTTCCGTGCGGGTTCCGTCGTCTTTCTGCGGCATCGTCGGGCTGAAGCCGACGTTCGGGACGATCGACCTCGAGGGCGTCTTTCCGTCATGCTGGTCCCTGGACCACGGCGGCGCGATGGGCCGCACGGTCGCCTGTGCCGGGGCCCTGCTCGCGGCGATGCTGGATCGCCCCGCGCGGGGCCGGCGGCCGCGATCCCTCCGTGGCTGCGGGTTCGGGCGCCTGGTCGAGCTCGCCGATCATCCCTGCATGACGGCCGGGGTTCGCTCGGCGTTCACCGCCGCCTGCGAGCGCATCCGTGGCGCCGGGGGGCGGGTGGAGGATGTCTCAATCCCCCTCGTCCTCGGCGCGAACGACGCGATGATGGACCTGATCTACCCCGAGATCTGGCTCATCCACGAGCATCGGCTCGAGACTCACCGCGATTGGTACACGCCCGCAACGGTCGCTGGGATGGAGCCCGGCCGGCACTGGCCGGTGGTGCATTACATAAGGGCCCGGCGGTTTCAGGACGACCTCGCCCGGGCGATCGCCGCCGCGCTCGACGATCGAGGGCTCGATGCCCTGCTGTGCCCGACGACGCCATGGCCTTCGCCCGCCCGCCTCTTCGCGCTCAACGACGATCCGATGATGTTGGAGGGAATTGCCACGGCCCCCTTCAGCGTCGCGGGCGTCCCGGCGGCGAGCATGTTCATGGGCCTTGCCGACGAAGGGTTGCCGGTCGGCCTCGAGGTCGTGGTGCGGCGCGGCGACGACGGCCTACTCCTGGGCCTCGCCGCCCTCGTCGAGCGGCTCTTCCCGGCACCCCGCCCGCCCGGATTCGAGGAGTCGTGACGGGGTTCCTCGCCGGCCGCGTCGCCTGGGTCACGGGCGGCGTGACCGGCATGGGCCGAGCGATCGCGGTGGCCCTCGCCCGCGCCGGGGCGGATGTCGCCATCGGCTCGTTGACGGCGGCCGTCCACGGCGAGCGGGTGGGGCGGGAAACCGCGCTCGACGTCGGCGAGGGCGCCTTCATCGCCACCGCGCGGACGATGGAGTCGGAGGGCGTCCGCTGCCTCGCTCTGCCGCTCAACGTGCGCCTCGACGCCTCGGTGCAGTCCTCCTACGAGCAAATCGTCGCTGGGCTGGGCCCCATCGACGTCCTCGTCAACGCCGCCGGCCACGGTGGTCGGCACGCCATGGTGGGCCACCCGGACGACTTCTGAGAGCGCACGATCGACGTCGACCTCGGCGGCACCTATCGCACCATCCGGCGCTGCCTGCCGGGGAATGATCGAGCGCGGCTAGGGGCGCATTCTCAACATCGCCTCGACTGCGGCGATGATAGGCGATACCGGTTACGCCGCGTACTGCGCCGCGAAGTCGGGCCTGCTTGGCCTCACGGGCTGCGTCGCGTTCGAGGGCGCGCCTCACGGCGTCACCTGCAACGCCATCAGCCCCAGCAATGTGCTCTCCGACCAGGGCCTCATCAGCCTGCGGCAGGAGATCGCCATGGGCTGCATCACCGTGCGGCTCGAGACGCACCTCGCGCGCCTCGCCGAGGATGTGCCGCAGAAGCGCTGGATCCAGGCCGAGGAAGTGGCGGCCGTCGCCCTGCCTCTCTGTCGCGATGAGGCCCGCGGCCTCACCATGGAGAACGTCCGCATCGCCGGCGGCTCGCTGTGGTGAACGCCAATCCGGCTTGACACTGGACCCAATCGGGTCATCCTGCATACTGACTGCCGAAACGGTAAGGATCGAGCCATGTCTGGATTTCCGCTGTCGCGTCGCCACCTGATCAGGGCCGCCGGGTCGGGGGCGGCGCTCGCCGCCGCGCCGCGCTTGAGCCGCGCCCAGGCCGACCGCAGCCTGCGGCTTCGAGCCCGCTACGACATCCAGGTGCTTGATCCCTACAAGATCGTCAACCGCGCCGAGTACGACATCCTGTCGGCAGCGACGGAGAAACTGGTCGAGATCAAGCCCGGCAAGACCTGGGACTGGGCACTCGGCACCGCATGCGAGGAGATTGAGTACGTCGACGCGACCCACATCCGTTTCCGTTTGGTGAAGGATCGGCCGTGGACCAACGGCTTCGGCACTCTGACGGCCCACGACGTGAAGTATTCCTATGAGAGAATCCTGGCGCCCGATTCCATCGTCAGCGCCGAGTGGGTCGGCTTCATCGGCGTTGAAGTGGTCGACGACCTGAACGGCGTGCTCGTCACCGACGGGCCGATGGCGACCCTGTTCACCTCCGCGGCGCCGTGGATAGGGGGGCCCATCATGTGCAAGGCCGCTATGGAGGCGGCCGGCGGGTTCTTCGACGGTCCGCCATCAGCCACCAGCGGCCCCTACCAGATCACCGAGTGGACCCCAGAGCAGCGTACGGTCCTGACGCCGAGCCCGGTATGGAATGGCGACCCCGTGCAGTTCGACAAGATCACGGTCCTGTCAATCACCGAGGACAAGACGGCCGAACTCGCCTACCTCGCGGGCGAGCTCGACTACACGACGATCGCCGTCAGCTCGATCCCCACGTACCGCGACGGTACGTTGCCGCCCAACACCAAGCTGGAGATCCGGCCGACCACGGGCTTCTCCTGGCTCGGCATGAACATGGAGCATCCGCCCTACAACAACGAGAAGGTGCGCTGGGCGATCCAGTACGCCATCGACCGCCCGGCGATCATCGAGGCCGCGTACTTCGGCGCCGGCCCCCTGTCGGTCAGCCTGATCGCCCCCGGCGTGCTCGGCTGGCGCGATCTCGAACCCACCCAGCGCGATCTAGAGAAGGCGCGGGCCCTACTCGCCGAAGCGGGCTTCGCGGACGGTTTCAAGACGCGCGTCGCGATCATGGACGCGACCGACCAGCGGACCTCGGCCCAGATCATCCAGGCCAATCTCGCCGAGATCGGCATCGACTGCCAGATCGACGTCTACGATGGCGGCACCTACTGGGACCTCGGGCTCGAGGAGAAGGGCGAGGCCTGGAAGGACCTCGAGCTGGTCCTGCAGCAGTGGACCTCCAGCAACGATCCGAACACGACGACGACGTGGTTCACGCCCGAGCAGATCGGCTATTGGAACTGGCAGCGCTGGAACAGCCCGGAATATGGCAAGCTCAACAAACAGGCGATCGCGGAGACGGACGCCAAGAAACGCGACGCGATGTACGCCCGCATGATGGAGCTGATGCGCGATTCCGCGGCGTTCGTGAACATCACCCACGAGCCCCAGGCAGCGCTCTACACGGCGAACATCGACCCGCACTTCCTCCCCGACCTCTCGGTGCTCTACCGCCACATCAAGTGGGTCGGCGCGTGAGGCGTCATTCGAGCACGAGTCGGGGGAAGTAGCAGCTCACCACCCGGTCGGCGTCCCCGGCGTAGACGCTGATGCGCAGGTCGGCGCAGCAGCTCGCCAGCATGTATACGTCGGCCGGGGGAAGTCCGTGCCGATCCGACATCAGCTCGCACATGCGCAGCACGGCTGCGCGCGCGTTCTCCATCAGGCTCGGCCCGATGCCGGTCGTCACCTCGTAGCCCTTCTCGTCGAGATGGCGGCAGACGGGTCCCGGCGTCGTGAAGCGCGGGGTCCCCAGACGCGCATCCTTGACGAGCTCGACGCGGGTCTGGACCGCGATGGCTGTCTCGATCGCCGCGCCGCACACCTCGCCGTCCCCTTGCGCCGCGTGGGTGTCGCCGAGCGAGAAGAGCGCTCCCTTCACCTCGACGGGCAGGTAGAGGACGCTGCCCTCGCCAAGGTCGCGCACGTCGAGGTTGCCGCCGGTGCGGTAGGGCGGCACCACGCTGTGCCGGCCGGGCGCCGCCAGCGCCGTGCCGATGGTACCTGGAAACATCTTCACCGGCACGCGCCCCGCCCGGCTCGTGGCCCAGCGGTCGTCATACTGCCAGTGCATCAGTTCCGGTCCGGGAAAGGCGTCGGGCAGGATGCCGAAGCCCGTGCAGACGCAAGTCCAGCCCCAGCCGCAACCCTCGAAGCCGAGTAGGGTGATCTTCAGCGCGTCGCCCGGCTCGGCGCCGTCGACGTAAACCGGTCCCGTCGTCGGGTTGCCGATCTCCAGCGACATGCCGGGCACTTCGGCCGCGGTCGACTCCCGCGTCACCTCGCCGCCCCAGGCGTCCACCGTCTCGAACCTGACCTCGTCGCCGGGGGCGATGGTCAGGACGGGGGGAATGCTGTTGTCCCAATCCTGGTGGCGCTGGTGACTGTGGATGGTGTGCCCGAGCGGCTTCAACATGGTGGCACCTCCTCGCGCCGACAGGATGTCACGGTGGCGCCGGACCCGCCAAGCGGGGGCTTCGCCCCGAGATGCCGATTAACCACGGGCCGGTACGGTCGTTGCACATCGTTGAGCGTCGGATGCGCGCCGTGGACCCGCATCGCTTCGTCGTCCTGCCCAAGCGATGGGTCGTCGAACGCAGCTTCGCCTGGATCGGCCGCAACCACCGTCTCACGCGCGACTTCGAGCTCTACGCCCGAACCGTCGCCGCCTTCGTCCGACTTGCGATGATCCGCTTCATGCTCCGACGCTTGACCCGGCCAGTCCCCTGTTCCTGAATCCAAACATCAGGGATCGGCTCTTCGGCAGGGGCCGGTCTTCGTCGCAGCCCGTCGATCGGCCACTAAGCTCCGGTCGAGCTGGCCATGGCCTCAGGGTAGGCATGCCTGCCCTGAGGCCATCGAGGCCGAGAATCCTTGCGCCAGGTGGTCCAATATCGGGGGCAAGTCCAGCTCCACCTTAGCTCAACGTCAAAGTGGTCCCACCAATGGGGTCCACCTCAATCAAGGAAGGCAAACACGCCATCAAGTGGACGTGGCTGTCATGCTGCTCGTTCACCGCCAACGCGGTCCGGCTTCAGCTTCATGCGCTGGCCTACAATCTCGCCAGTTTCATGAGGACGCCGGCGCTGCCCGAGGCGGTCGCGCAGTGGTCGCTGACGAGCCCGCGGGAAAGGTTGGTGAAGATTGGTGCGAAGGTGATCGCCCACGCCCGCGACGCCGTCTTCCAGATGGCCGAGGTTGCCGTGCCACGTGACCTGTTCCGGCGCATCCTCGACATGATCGACGATCTGCGACCACGAGCGCCGACACCATGCTGATGGCTAGGAGCGTCGGCACGAGGCGGACGACAGGCGAAGTGCGCCCGCACTGTGACAAGACAGGCCACAATCACACGTCTGGGGTGCTGCATATCGGTCAAGATGACGATTCTGCTGCGACGGACGTCGTCGCTACCCGGCTCCCCCTTCCAAGAGGCCCAGGGCCGGGCTATTCTGCCGTCAATCGGGGGCGGATGGGTTGCCTTAATGGGAAATGTCGGGTCGATACTCGTCACGGACCCGGACCAATTAGAGCTCTATTGAAGGGATGCCCGCATGACGACATTTTTTGCCAAGCGCCGACAGTTTTTGGGCGCAGTTGCCGGTGGAGCCGCTGGAACATCGGCTCTGCTTTCCCGGGCCCGTCACCTGCGGGCGCAGGACAAGAAAATCGTACGCGTCCGGTCGAAGACGGATATCCGCTCGATCGACACCGTCATGAATTTCTCGATCTCGGATTTCGACGTCCGTCAGGCGGTGCTGAGCAATCTGATCCTCTACCAGCCCGGACCGACCTGGACTTGGCGGCTGGACGCGGCCGAGGCGATCGAGCAAGTCGACCCGACCCATGTCGCCTTCCGGCTACGCCCGGGCATCCAGTGGACCAACGGCTACGGCGAGATGACGGCCGAGGACGTGCAGTATTCGTTCATGCGGCTCGCGAACCCAGAGCTTCAGGCGACAGATCAGGCCGAGTTCGCCTCATTCCTGGACGTGGAAATCAAGGATACGTATTCCGGGGTGATCATCACAAAGGAGCCGGTGGCCAATCTCTGGACCAATACGTTGCCGCGCGCCATGGGGGCAATCGTGTGCAAGAAGGCCTGGGAGGAACGAGGCGCTTGGCTGAAGTCGCTGGACAACGATATCCCGTGCTCGAGCGGACCCTACAAGCTCAAGGAATGGATCCCGCAGCAACGGGTGGTCCTGGAGAGGAACGACCTGTGGACAGGCCCCGCGGTTTACTTCGACGAGGTCCACTACATCCTGATCGAGGACGAGAATGCCGCCGAGATAGCATATCTGGCTGGCGAGCTGGACATCGCCCACATCTCGACCGAGGCGGCCGTAGCGTTCCAGAGCAATCCGCCGCACGATACCGAAATCGTCGTCCGGCCGACCACGGGCTTCATCTGGCTCGGCATCAACATGGAGCATGAGCCCTACGGCGACCTGCGGGTGCGCGAAGCTGTCCGCAAGGCGATCGACGTGCAGCAAATCATCGACGGCGCCTATGGCGGGCTGGGCCCGAAATCCACGGGTGTCATCGCACCTGGCATGATCGGGCACATGGAGATGGACCTGCTGGGCCGGGACGCCGAGGGTGCCAAGGCTCTGCTCGCCGAGGCGGGCCTCGCCGACGGATTCAAGACCACGATCACGACCCTCAACAACACCGCGGACGAGACCGCCTCGCAGATCATCCAAGCCAACCTGGCGGAGATCGGGATCGCGGTTGAGATCAAATCCTACGAGGGTGGGACCTATTGGAACCTCGGCCTCGAATCGGCCGGCGAGGACTGGAAGAGCCTTGAGCTCATCTATCAGGATTGGACATCCTCGGCGGACCCGCGCCGCTCGACCCAGTTCTTTACCTGCGGCGAGGTGGGCAACTGGAACTGGCAACGCTGGTGCAGCGAGGAGTACAGCCAGCTCGACAAGGAGGGTGGAGCCGAGACTGACCTCGCCAAACGCGGCGAGATCTACACGAAGATGATGAAGCTGATGTGGGACTCCGCGACCTTCCTCAACATCACACATCCGATTCGCGTGACGGCGGTGCGCGCCAACATCGAACCGAACATGCTGCCCAATGGCTACGTCTACTTCCGGGACCTGACGGCGAAGCAGACCTAGGCGTCGCTGTGTCGAGGGCGGCATGTCCTACGGGCCGAAGTACCGGATCCAGCCTTCCGATCGCGAACTCGCCTGGCAATTTTGGGTCGATCCGTTCGTAGACCCCAGCCCGGACATGATGCGGCTCCTGAATCGACTCCGTTGGGGGTCAATGTCAGGCAAACACGTGCTCGTGCGGAGCGAGATCCCAGGCGAATGGATTCTTGCCCGCCTCGGCGAGCGCCGGGGCGATCCTGTCGTCCTGATTGGGCCCACGTTCAGGGACCTTCGCGAGGCTGAGCGGCATGTCTTCGCCCTGCGCTGGAAGGCGACGACCGGCGAAGACTTGGGCTTCGCTCGATGAGAGTTGCCAATTGATCACGATCCTAGGCTACGGCGATCGGCTGAGCGCCCAGCCGGGCGAGACTATCGAGTTCAAGATCAGCGTCGAGGACGATCAGGCGAACTTCTCCGCAGATGTGGTCAGGTTGACCTCGACGGATGAGGCGGCGGCGGGCCCCGGGCTCCGCGAATCGGTCATCGCAAGCCTTGGGGTCTTCCCTGCCTTCAAGCAAGTGACATACAGCGGTTCACATGCTGTGATTCCCGCCGACCCGGTCCTCGATGGGCTCGACTCCTTTCGTGTCTCCATCTTGGTATGGGCGACCAAGCCAGGGGGCACCGTCCAGGGATTATTCGCGAAGTACCAGGATGGCTGTCCGACGGGTTGGGTTCTCGCCTTGGACGAGGCTGGCGAGGCGGCGTTCTTGGTTGGCGGCGCGGTCGTTGCAACGAGCGGACGACCCATCCTTCCACGTTGCTGGACGAGGGTGGCCGTGTCGGTCGATGCTCCAACGGGCACGGTGACGCTCGTCCAGCAGCCCCTGGCACCGTGGCCGCTCGCGCATCGCCCCATCCGAGTGCAGCGCCATGTGGAAGGCGTCCAGCTCCCTTGTCCGGGCGTTCCATTGGTCATCGCCGGTTGGCACCTCGGTGCCGCGAACGGGCGCTACGCCGCGCGCGGCGTGTTCAACGGGAAGCTCGCCCGGCCTCGCCTATGGGCGGGTGCCGCGGAGGATCTCGGGACGGATCCAGCCGTGTCCGTGGCGCCGATGGGCAGCTGGGATTTTGGCCGAGGAATAGACACGAACGAAATCGAGGACACGTCCGGTCACAACCGCCACGGCAGGACACGCAATCTACCGACTCGCGCCGTGACCGGTCCCGACTGGACGGGGAAGACCTTGGCGTGGACCGAAGCACCCCATGAATACGACGCCATTTGGTTTCACGACGACGATCTGGACGACTGCGGCTGGCGGACCGATGTGACCTATCAACTTCCCGCGAACATCGCGAGCGGCGTCTACGCGCTGCGCTGCACGACGGCGACGGGAACCGAGCGCATTCCATTCTTCGTGCGACCCCGCCGTGGTACGACGACATCGCACCTAGCCGTGCTCATGCCGACGGCGACCTACATTGTCTATGGCAACCAACACGCCGCGTACGACGAACCCCTGGACGAAATGATGCGCGGTCGGCTGACCACGCTGGACTCGGTCGATCTCTATCTCAATGAACATCGCGAGCTCGGACTAAGCAGCTACGACACCCACGCAGACGGAAGCGGAGTGTTTTACGTCTCGCGCCATCGGCCGATCCTCAACATGCGGCCGCTCGCCCGACAATGGAACTTCAACGTCGACATGCACATCGTCGCTTGGCTCGAGGCACGCGGCACGCCATACGACATCCTGACGGATGAGGATCTCGAGCAAGATGGGGCGGAGCTGTTGCGGCCCTATCGCTGTGTCATCGCCTGCTGCCATCCCGAGTACTGGTCCGCTCACATGTTGGCCGCGCTGATGGTCTGGCGCGACGAGGGCGGCCGGCTGATGTACCTAGGGGGAAACGGATTCTACTGGCGGATCAGCTTTCATCCCACACGCCCCGGCATCATCGAGGCGCGACGGACCGAGGGGTCACGGTCATGGCACGTTGATCCCGGTGAGCGCCACCACGCCTTCGACGGGGCCGCTGGAGGATTGTGGCGGTTCCAGAAGCCGACGCCCTATGCCGTCGTGGGTGTCGGAATGAACAGCGAGGGGTTTGACCGATGCGGATGGTACCGACGGCTTCCCGGTAGTTTCGACGGCCGGGCCAGTTGGATCTTCGCGGGCGTGGGTGACGACGAACGGATCGGCGATTTCGGCCTGTGTGGTGGCGGCGCCGCCGGCTGGGAGACGGACCGTATGGATGTCCAGCTCGGCACGCCACCCCATGCTCTGCTGCTCGCGACGTCCGAGGGGCTCAGCCGATACTACGAACTGGTGGTCGAGGAACTCGCCTTTACCTTGCCGGCGTTCAGCGCGGACGAGACCGACTGGGTCCGAGCCGACATGGTCTTCTTCGAGACGCCACATGGCGGCGCCGTGTTCTCGGTGGGCTCGATCGCGTGGTCAGGATCGCTCCCATGGAATGGCTTCGACAACAACGTCGCTCGCATCACCGGCAACGTCCTTGATCGCTTTCTCGACCCTAGACCTCTCGAACCACCGGTGTAGCCAGGGTTCTTGGTCTACACTCGGTTTGCTAAACTGCGGGTCGGATGTTCGAGTCACCCTTGTGTTGATAACTTTGCAACGTCACCAACATGCACAACCTAGAGACACAGCACGGTTTAGCCTTAATAGAAAAGATAAACACTTAATATTTGTTGAGAAAAAAATGAACAAAACACAATTAAGTTCGATATTTTTCACGAAAGCGATACGTTGACGGAGTTCGTTTTGAGTACGTAGTATTGAGAATTGTAGGCGCTGGACCACCGGTAAAAAGCTGCTTCTACATCGCAAAAAATGGCGACGACGTTTAGGCGACAATACTGCATGACGGAATTGATCGCGCTGCTGTCGAGTCAATTCGTAGTTTCTGGTGGAAGGCTCGGACATGACTGGCAAAGACAAACAAACATCGAACCCGCCGACGCCCGCCGACGCCCGCCGCTTCTGGGCCTTGCTGGATGCCGTGTGCCACGGCACCCCGCCGACCCCTAGAAGGAAAGGACCAGCCTCGGGAACATCAGGTGCGGCGCCTTCCGCGGGTTGTAGAGGAACTTGAACTCGCCCAGGTACTCTCCGAGATGCCTAGCGGAGACGTGAACGTGCGTGCCCCGGATCGAACGCTTCAACTGCGACCAGAAGCCTTCGAGGCTGTTGACGTGGATCGGGCCGCGCGCGAACTCGTTTAGGCTGTGGTTCACGGTGCCGTGCCGGTAGCCGTGGCAGGCGAGCTTGGCGTAGGACTGGAACTCGTCCGTGCTGATCGTGGTCCCGCGCTTGATCTTCTCCAGGATCACAGCCTCAAGGGTGGTACGCCGCACGTTGCCGACCACGCGCGTCATGACGTTGCCGGCCCGCTCCAACATGCCGGGCACGACGGTCTTGCCTGGCGCGCCACGGCCACGCTTCCCACCCTTGCGCTTGCCACCGATCATCGTCTCGTCCACTTCGACGTGCCCGCCCAGGTCATCGTCGCCGTCAACGGCGCCAATGTACTTGCGGATTTCGTGACCCATGCGCCACGCGGTCTTGAGCGTGACGCCGAGTTGGCGCTGCAACTCGCGCGCGGGCACGCCGTGGCGCGAACTGGCGAACAGGAAGATCGCATAGAACCACTTGCGGAGCGCCGTGCGGCTCCGGTGGAACAGGGTGCCGGCCATGGGGTTGATATCAAAGCCGCAGAACTCGCAGGTGTACGCGGGCCGCTTGACGCGCCGGTAGAACATCGCCTCGCGCGCGCACCTGGGGCACGGGAGACTGTGGCCGTACCGGACCTTCATGAGATGGTCCAGGCAGGCGTCGTCGTCCGGGAATTGGGCCTCGAAGTCCTAAATGATGAAGGTCTTGAACTTGGCCATGGGGCGTCTTCTTACGCCTCTCAATATGACCCTTCATCGTCCCGGTTTCAAGGGGAACATCAAGTTCGGTGATGCGATTCGGCGATGGCACCGAGGGTGGTCAGGTCTTGGCCCAGGACGGCTTGGATGCCCCGGCGCCGACGACACCACCGCCGAGGCGTTGTCGGTCATCGCGCCGGCAGCGGGCACGGCCAAGGCAGAGCAGACGGGCGCCGCCACGTACTAGCGTCCGTTCCGCGCGGCGGCTGGCCCCGTAGGGCTGCGGTGGCGCGCGTGGCGATTCCCTCCGCGAGACCGATGCTCTACGGTCATGGGCGCCGCGCGCCCTTAGCTCAGGTGGATAGAGCAACAGCCTTCTAAGCTGTGGGTCGCTGGTTCGAGTCCAGCAGGGCGCGCCACTACGATCGCGGTCCGACGCCTGTCACACAGCTTCGCTCATGACGAACCTCGATACCTTCGTCCCGCCACGGTCCGCTGGGCCCGCGCGCCATCAATTCGTGGGAACCCTGGCGATCGACGGCGGCGCGCTCGCCCTCGAACCGCGCGACACGCGCACGTGGGTGCCGATGCCCGGGCGCAGCGACCGGTTTCCGGCCGTCCGCATCCCGTTCGTCACGGTCGACGGCGACCTGGTGCCCGTGGACCGTGGCATTTTGGGCGCCCGCGACGGCGTGAGCTACTGGTCCCTGATGGCGGGGGTGGGCCGTGTGTGGGCGGACCCCGCGGACGGTGGGCGCTCGCGCGCGGCCATTCCCTTCGCACTGATGCATCCGCTGGAGAACGACAGCCACCACGGCCTGGCGACGTTCACCTACGACGACACCTCGGTCGGTGACGTCACGCTGCGCATCGTGCAGCGGACGGCGCCGTTCCTGGTGTCCAACGGGTTCGGCGCAGCGGGTGTTGCCCCGGCGCGACGCGAGCCGCTTGATGGGGCGGGCGTGGCGCACGAGACCATCGTCAATCGACACCGCGCTGAACGTCGCGGGCGCTTTCCCGTGCGGCCATGGAACGAGCTCGCCACGCGTTGCGACCTGGCTCTGCTCGGGGCGGTGGCGGGCGCCCATGGCGCCGGCGCGATCGTCCACGCGCTCGATGTGGATGGTACGCTCTACGCCGAGCCGTGCCGAGCCGACGGCGGTGTGTTCCCGTACCCCGAGACCATGGCGTGCGGTGTCTGGTCGGTGACCAAGTCCGCGGCCACGATGGTCGCGGCGCTGCGTTTGGCGCGCACCGTTGGCGATCATGTGCTCGACGTTCGCGTGCGCGACGTGTTCGCCGGTGCCGCCCGCCACGATGGCTGGCGCGATGTTACGCTGGCGCATTGCCTGGACATGGCAACGGGCATCGGCGGTACGGCCGGCCCACCGGGCCCGGCGATGGAGGCGGACTACGCCACCGAGTTCTGGCATGACGCTCACGGCGCGGCTGCCTACCGCGTGTGGTACCTGGCCGAGAGCCGCGACGACAAGCTGGCGGCCGCGTTCGCGTGCCCCGCCATGCCGTGGGGTCCCGGCGTCCACGCGCGCTACCGGGACCAGGATCTGTTCATGGCCGGCGCGATGATCGCGGAACTGCACCGGCGCCACGATGGCCGCGCGCCCGGCCTGTGGGATGCGATGCTCGACGAGGTTTACCGCCCGATCGGTATTGCCCACCTGACGACGACCCATACCTTGGGGCCGGACCCGGTTCCCCTGGGCGCGTTCGGCTTGTTCCTGACCCTCGATGCCGCTGCCAAGATCGCGCGCCTGCTGCACGATGGCGGTCGGCGCGGCGCCGAACAGGTGTTGTCGGCGGTGCGAACCGCCGAGGCACTGGGCCGCGCGGGGCTGGCGCCACGCCTGACCGGGCGGACCAGCGCCGCCGGCGCGATCGGCTACCGAAGCACCTTCTGGTTCCATCCGTTCCGGGCCAGGGATGGGGTGATCCATCGCATCCCGACCATGAATGGCTACGGCGGCAACGTGGTGGCGCTGTTCCCCAACGGCATGACCGGACTGCGCTTCGCCCACGACATCGGCGGCGACGAACGCTGGTCGCTCGACGGTCTCGCCCACGTCGCCGAGGCGATCCGGCCCTTCCCGACGCCCCATGTCTGACGGCGACCTCGTGTGCGCGCTCGCCCTGATCGACGAGGCCAACGGCCGCGATCCCGGGTGCGACGCCGACGGCACGCCCAAGGCGCTGGCCTACGGACGGCGCATGAGCCGCTGGCTCGACCGGCTGGCGCCGGCGGCCTCGGATGCGTTGCGCATCGCCGTGCGCGCCCAGCACATCGAACGCTGGACCGTGCCACGCGACAGCTATCCCATGGATCGCATCGGCTACCACCGTTGGCGCACGGGGCTGCAGCGCATGCATGGGGAGAGGGCCGGCGCGATCGCGCGCGCGGCCGGCTACGACGCGGTTACCGTGGGTCGCGTGGCGTCGCTGGTGCGCAAGGAAGGCATCAAGCGCGACGCCGAGGCGCAGGCACTGGAGGACGCCGCGTGCCTGAGTTTCCTCGAGGACGAGTTCGCCGCCTTCGCCACACGCTACGACGACGCGAAGATCGTCGACATCGTGCGCAAGACTTGGGCGAAGATGTCGCCGCAGGGGCACGCGTTGGCGCTCGAGCTGTCCACCGAACTGCCCGAGACCGCCCGCGCGCTGATCCAGCGCGTGCTCGAAGGGGCGTGACCGATCAGAACGGGGTGGCGACGCCGAGCGAGCGCGCGACCTCCGCGAGTTCGTCGAGGGTGCGCTCGGCGATCGGGATGCCGTGGGCCAGCCGCTCGGCGCGGCGGGCACGCTCCGGCTCGCCGGCGATCAGCACCGCCTTGGAGCCCGGGGCGAGCGGCGAGGCCTTGACCCAGTCGATCACCCGTTCCACGTGGTCCGCGATAGCGGTGCTGTCGCCCAGCGCCGCCGGATCCAGGACGATCGACAGCATGTTGTTTATGATCATGTCGTCGTCGAAGGCGCCGGCGTGGTTGGTGCCGCCCTCGCTCAACGCGCCGGCCAGGATGTCACACAGCAGGCCGAGGCCATAGCCCTTGTGCCCGCCGAACGGCAGCAGGGCGCCGATCGCATCGGGAACCATGACGGCGGGGTCGTCGGTCGGGCGGCCGTCGCGGTCAATCAGGACGCCCGGCTCGACGCGGCGGCCCTCGTAGAACGCGACGCGCAGCTTGCCGTACGCGATGCAACTGGTCGCCATGTCCAGGATCAGCGGCGGCTGACCGGGACAGGGCACGCCGGCGCAGAACGGGTTGGTGCCGAGCCGCACGTCGCGCCCGCCGAACGGCGCCACCAGGGGCCGGTGTCCGATCACGTTGACCGCGTGGAGCGAGACAAGCCCGGCCTCGGCGCATTGCTCGGCGTAGGCGCCGATCCGCCCCAGGTGGTGGCTCTGGCGCAACGCGACCACGGCCACGCCGTGGGCACGCGCGCGGGCGATGGCCAGGTCCATGGCCTCGGTGCCGATGATCTGTCCGGCGCCACGCTGGCCGTCGATCACCAGGATCGGACCGCGATCGGTGACCACGCGCGCGTGTCGGCCCACCTGGAACCGGCCGGCGCGGATCGAGCGCACGTACTCGGTGACCAGCCCTACGCCGTGGGAATCGTGGCCCATGAGGTTGGCGGCCACCAGGTGATGGGCGATGGTCGCGGCCTCGGCCCCGGCGCAGCCGACGGCCCGGAACAGCGCCGTGACGAACTCCGTCAGCGCTGGCGCCTCGATCCGCCGCGTCACGGCGACGTACCGCCGAAGGGATTGTCCGGTGACAGGGACTGTTCGTGGTCGGGCTGGGCCGCGCCCGCTGCGAATGGGTTGTCGGCGCTGAGCGCCGGTGCTTCGCCCGCGCCACCCGACGTGGCGAACGGGTTGTCGGCCGATAGTGCCGTGCCTTGGCTGGCCGCCGTCTGCGGTCGCCCCGCGACCAGCAGGTCGGCATGGACGAAGCCTTCCGTGCCGTCGGCCAGGACCACCGCGAACCACGGCGCGCCGGCGACCTTGCCGACGACGCGCACCACGGTGCCGCCATCGAGCCGGCCGACCTTCACCGCGTCGGTGCTGGCGCCGGCGCGCACGTTGGCCCCCTGCCGGGCGGTGTAGTCCGCGTCCATGGGCTCGATGACCGGCGCCGGCGCTGCGGCCGCCGATTCCTCGGTCGATCCGGGCTCCGCCGCGGGCTCGGGCACGGCGGCGGTTTCGGGGTCCGTGACCGGTTCGGGGTCGTCGGTCGGGCGGCCGTCGCGGTCAATCAGGACGCCCGGCTCGACGCGGCGGCCCTCGTAGAACGCGACGCGCAGCTTGCCGTACGCGATGCAACTGGTCGCCATGTCCAGGATCAGCGGCGGCTGACCGGGACAGGGCACGCCGGCGCAGAACGGGTTGGTGCCGAGCCGCACGTCGCGCCCGCCGAACGGCGCCACCAGGGGCCGGTGTCCGATCACGTTGACCGCGTGGAGCGAGACAAGCCCGGCCTCGGCGCATTGCTCGGCGTAGGCGCCGATCCGCCCCAGGTGGTGGCTCTGGCGCAACGCGACCACGGCCACGCCGTGGGCACGCGCGCGGGCGATGGCCAGGTCCATGGCCTCGGTGCCGATGATCTGTCCGGCGCCACGCTGGCCGTCGATCACCAGGATCGG